>ENA-UERG01000835-UERG01000835.1-human-gut-metagenome-genome-assembly--contig:-NODE-835-length-28457-cov-5.771177_pt1 | contig 28457 bp, 18 predicted proteins | sample MGYA00242954_ERZ507954 | MGnify/ENA primary metagenome ERZ507954 (study PRJEB26167, sample SAMN06115478) | human gut metagenome | host: Homo sapiens | place: China:Sichuan | collected 2015-01-21... | reverse complement strand
CGACACGGTTCCGGTTGAAGCATTGCTCATTGTGAACGAAGCACTTGCTCCGCCCGATCTGCCTATTACTTTTGCCGCATCCAGTTCCAGTTTTAAGCGTTCCGCACGCGCTTCCTGCATACTGAAAACTTCACGGCTTCTTTCATTATTCTTATCCGTAAATACTTCTTTTGCATCGTTTAAACGCTCTGTCAGTTCTGACAGTTCATTTTTAATTCTTGTTTCATACGTGAGCAGCTTTTGGAAATCCAGCGCCTTTTTAAACGCATCAACCGTATCCACGGATGCCACCGCAATGATAAAAAATAATCCAACTCTTAATATATTTGCCGGAACGGAAGCCACCAGTGCCGCAACCGGAATATGCACAAAACAGACCAGCAATACCGTCAGCACGCCCCAGAATAAGGATGAGGTCAGACAGATATAGCCGTGAATCTGAAACTTTTTATTGCTGTAATCCCAGTAGCGCATGTTAAACATCATTTCCATCAGTACCCCTGTGACATATTCCAGCGCCGTTGCACCGATTGTACCACAGATGTATACTAAAACATAATTATCCTTTGCCCAAAGTGTTGATAACAGCATGATTACCGCTCCCGAACCGTACAGTGGCAGCATCGGACCTTTTAAAAAGCCTCTGTTTGTCAGTTTGCGCTTGTTAAAGGATACAATGGCGGATTCAATGCACCACCCTAAAAAGCTGTAAATAAAAAAGAACGCAATCCACTCTGTAATACTATAATTTTCAATCATACAATTCCTCATTTCTTCATTTTTAAATGCATTTCTATCAAATTTATACAGGATACGGCAAGGCGTACTCCGTAAATACAGTTTCACACCTGCCCTGCGGCAGCTTACTTTTTCTTAAAAAACACACTTTATTTAAAAACAGTATAAGCCGACAATGGATGGTTTGTCCATAGCCGGCTTATATCTTCCCTCTGGCTTTCTTTATTCTTCCAGAATTTCCCGTTGTTTATTCCTGGATTTCAGGATATTTTACAAATACATTTTTAATGCATCTACACGGTCAAGTTTTTCCCATGGCAGATTCAGGTCGTTGCGGCCGAAATGTCCATAGCTTGCTGTCTGCTTGTAGATCGGTCTTCTTAAATCAAGCATCTTGATAATACCTGACGGTCTTAAATCGAAGTTTTCACGGATGATTTCTACAATCTTATCTTCGCTTAACTTCCCTGTTCCGAATGTTTCCACGCGGATAGATGTCGGCAGTGCAACACCGATCGCATAAGATAACTGGATTTCACATCTGTCTGCAATACCTGCGGCAACGAGGTTCTTTGCTACATATCTTGCGGCATATGCTGCGGAACGGTCTACCTTTGTGCAGTCCTTACCTGAAAATGCACCGCCGCCGTGTCTTGCAACACCACCGTAAGTATCAACGATAATCTTACGACCTGTCAGACCGCTGTCACCGTTTGGTCCGCCGATTACGAAACGTCCTGTCGGATTGATATAAATTTTCGTGTCATCATCTACCATACTGTTGTCTACAATGGCATCAATAACATACTTCTTGATATCTGTATGAATCTGTTCCTGTGAAACTTCCGGTGCATGCTGTGAAGATACAACGATGGCATCCAGTCTTACAGGCTTGTTGTTTTCATCATATTCCACTGTAACCTGTGTCTTTCCGTCCGGTCTTAAATAAGACAGTGTACCGTCTTTTCTGACCTTTGTCAGCTGTCTTGCAAGCTTCTGTGCAAGTGCTGCGGAATATGGCATATATTCTTCTGTTTCATTGGTTGCATAGCCAAACATCATACCCTGATCGCCTGCACCAATGTCATCTGCATCCGGATCAATGCCTTCTTTTGCTTCAAGTGCCTTGTCAACACCCATTGCAATATCCGGTGACTGCTTGTCAAGTGCCACCATAACGGCACAGGTATTACCATCGAAGCCTTTTTCAGAGCTGTCATAGCCGATTTCTACTACGGTATCTCTTACGATCTGTGTAATATCTACATTGGCCTTTGTTGTAATTTCACCCATAACCATCACAAATCCTGTATTGGTTAATGTTTCACAGGCAACTCTTGAATATGGGTCCTGTGCATATAATGCATCCAGTACTGCATCAGAAACCTGATCGCAGATTTTGTCCGGATGTCCTTCTGTTACTGATTCTGAAGTAAATAATCTTTTCTCCATGAATTCTTTCTTCCTTTCTTTCCTCGGGCTTTTTATGTCCCTGTAAACTGTTAAACGCTGCTTCTGGTACTTCTCCTGAAACTGAAAAACGAGCCCCTCAGACAGGACTCGTAATCTATGTAAGATCCGTAATCCTCTTATTGTTCGACCTGCCGCAAAAGCAGGATAGTCGCTCAGGTTGGCACCTTCCATATCTTACCATATGGGGTTGCCGGGCTTCATCGATCCTATGTATCTCCACCGCTCTAAATAAGGGACATCTTAAATTATTCAGTTAATCATTCATACGTATGTATATTACACAATCTATGGGCATTGGTCAAGTACTTTTTATTGACTTTTTATCCCCTCAACCATATAATGAAGCTACCGGAACATTTATACTTTTGCAAAGGAGATTTCAAGGATGAGCGACAATACACAGGAGAAAAATATTTTTATTTTTGATGCCGCTGAAGGCATGGTTTTATCACAGGATATCATGACTTCCACCGGTCATCTTATTGCTGCAAAAGATACCGTTTTGACTTTAGATATGATTGCAAAAATCTCTGAGTACAATGTCTTAAAAATTAATGTATATGAGGAAGCTGCCGCACAGCCTGAGCAGCCGGAAGTTCTGGAACAGATGACTTACTATGAAAAAATTAAGCAGAGCCAGAATTTCGAACATTTTAACGAAACTTTTATTGATGGTATTAATGATTTGAAGACAGAATTAAATGACATTGTCATTAACCACGAAACAATTGATACGACTGCGCTGTTAAAGAATACCGAAAAAATTCTTGCAGAATATACGAATACTCTCCAGATTTTCGATATGCTCCACTGTATGCGTGATATGGACGATTTAACATATGTCCACTGCATTAATGTTGCCATTATTGCCTCCATTCTTGGAAAATGGCTCGGCTATTCTGAGGAAGATGTAAAGGTGCTGACTTTATGCGGTATTTTACACGATATCGGAAAGCTTTTAGTTCCAAATGAAATTTTAAGCAAACCGGACCGGCTGACCGCTAACGAATATGCCATTATTAAAGAGCATGTCAACTTAGGCTATCAGATTGTAAAGGATGCCGATATTGATGAGCGTGTTAAATCTGCCATTTTACTACACCATGAAAAATGCGACGGCTCCGGATATCCAATGGGTTTAAAGTCAGAAGACATTCCTGATTTTGCAAAGATTATTACAATTGCAGATATCTACGATGCCATGACCTCTTCCCGCATATACAGAAAAGCCCTCTGTCCATTCCACGTTGTACGGGATATGGAACAGGATGCTTTTACAAAATTTGACCCGAAGTTCAGCCTTCCGTTCTTAAAGAATGTCGCCACTTCTTATATCGGAAATAATGTCAAACTTTCTGATGGCCGCACCGGCGAAGTCGTTTTAATTAACGAACATGCCCTGTCACGCCCGATTGTAAAGTGTGAAGGCAATGAATTTGTAGATTTATCAAAAGAACGCAATTTAGAGATTGTTGCAGTATTACAGTAACTTTTCTCCCCAAACAAAACAGGCCGGTACCGTCTGATGCATCAGACGGTACCGGCTCATTTTATATGCTGTTACTGTTCGTGCAGGTATTTTTCGCGCGTTGCCAGTCCGCCGCGGATATGGCGCTCTTTTTTGTTGACATCAAGCACCTTGCGCGCTTCATTTGCAAGCGCCGGATTGATTCGTGTCAGACGCGCCGTCACATCTTTATGTACGGTGCTTTTGCTGACACCGAATTTACGCGCGGTCTGGCGCACGGTTGCTTTGGTTTCGATAATATATTCCGCCGTCTTTACTGCCCGTTCTTCGATATATCCTTTCATGCAATATCCTAAAGTTTGTTTGTATATCCTATTCGGACAACGGAAAATATATGCCTGCTTCTTACAGCCTGCCAGCCACAAAAATGAGGACAGCCACAAAAGAAGTTCTTATTTACAGTTCTGTGAAATATTGTTTTCCACTTTTTGAAGCAATACGAAAAGCTGCTCCGCTTCTTTCTCTGAAAGATTACTGCAATAAATTTTATCCGTTTCTTCAAATATCTGCTGTACCTTTTTTGCGATGTCCGTTCCCTTGTCTGTCAGGGCAATCAGCCATGAACGGCGGCAGTCGGGATTACTTTCCCGTACAAGCAGTCCTGCCTGCTCCATTCGGTCAAGTGTCCTTGACATTGTGGTTACATCTAAAAGGCAGGCATCCGCAAGTTTTTTCTGTGTCATACTGCCTTCAAAAAGCAGTTCTTTTAAAATGCGCGGCTGTCCCTGCCCCACTGTAAGCCCCAATGCGATAAACTGCGGCCGCATTAATCTCTGCCGCAGCACTTCTATCTTAAATAATTCATTCCGAATCTGTTCTTTTTTCATACTTTCCTCTTTTCTATAGATATTTGCGACACCTGCGGCGCAAATATCTGTATGGACGAGTTTACTGTCAATCTACGATAATGGCAATTTGCTTTACCTGAAAGCAAATTGCCGTATGAGCAATCTCTCGCATATGGATTGCTCATACTTCATACTAATCTTCATTCCGCAGGCATTTTAATGCCGTAGGAATCGCGAACTGAATCTATTCAGTTCTGCGATAAAAAGCGGCTTTGTGACGCCTGAGGCACAAAGCGCTGTGTGAAAAATCTTAGATTTAAGGATTTTTCACATTATTCCAATTCAAACTGTCCCGTATACAGCCTATAGTATCTGCCCCGCTGTTCTAACAATTCCTCATGACTGCCGCGCTCTATGATTTCGCCCTTTTCCAATACCATGATTGCTTTGGAGTTTCGCACGGTTGACAGGCGGTGTGCAATGACAAATACCGTTCTGCCTTCCATAATCGCATCCATGCCCTTTTCAATTAGCCGCTCGGTGCGGGTATCTACAGAACTGGTCGCTTCGTCTAAAATAAGCACCGGCGGTTTGGCAACTGCCGCTCTCGCAATCGCAAGTAACTGGCGCTGCCCCTGCGAAAGATTACTGCCGTCTGCATACAGCATTGTATCATAGCCGTCCGGCAGTCTGCAGATAAAGGAGTCCGCATTGGCAATGCGTGCTGCCTCATAAACCTCCTCGTCAGTCGCATCTAACTTGCCGTATCGGATATTGTCCGCAATCGTTCCCGTAAATAAATGCGTATCCTGAATAACCATTGCCAGTGAGCGGCGCAAATCATCTTTTGCAATCTGCTGAATGTCGATACCGTCATAGGTAATCGTTCCCGACTGGATTTCATAAAAACGGTTAATCAGGTTGACAATCGTTGTTTTTCCCGCACCGGTTGAACCGACAAATGCGATTTTCTGTCCCGGTTTTGCAAAAAGAGAAATGCCGTTTAATACGCGCTTTTTATCGGTGTACCCAAAGACTACATTTTGAAAACGCACATCACCTTTTAATTCAACATAGCGGAAGCCGCCGTTTTCCGGCACTTTCCATGCGTAATCCGGTGTGCTTTGTTCACATTCTGTCAGTGTGCCGTCCGCATTTTTTACAACGTGACATAAATGCACGTTACCTTCGTCCACTTCCGGCTGTTCGTCCATCATGTCAAAAATGCGTTCCGCACCGGAAAGCGCAGACAACAGGAAATTGACCTGCTGGGTAAACTGATTTAACGGCATTGCACTCTGGCGCACATATACCAGATATGCCGAAAGACTTCCCAAATCCATCAGTCCCCGGATTGCAAGCAGGCCGCCCGCGCAGGCAGACACCGCATAATTCAGATAGGAAAGACTGACAATGGTTGGTATCATCATACCAGCAAAGGACAGAGCATTGGTGGACTGCTTTCTGAAATTTTCACTGAGTTCGCAAAAACGCGCATAGTCTTTTGCTTCATGGTTAAAGACCTTTTCGACCTTCTGTCCCTCTGCCATTTCCTGTACAAATCCGTTAATTTTGCCGAGTTCCTCCTGCTGCCGGTTAAAATATTTTTTGCTGTGCTTTCCATTTAAGCGGATAACCACAAACATAACAATTAAAAATACCACAACAATCAGCGACAGCCGGATACTGAGTACCATCATCATTATCACCGTACCGAAAAGCATCATGAAACTCTGGATAATCATTGCAAAGCTGTTGTTCATCGCTTCCTGTACGGCATCTACATCGTTGGTAAAACGGCTCATTAATTCGCCGTGTGTATGCGCATCAAAATACCGCAGGGGCAGTTTTTGTACGTGTGCAAATAAATCGCTTCGGATTTCACGGATGACTTTCTGCGAGGTCTTCACCATTAAACGGTTGTATCCGAGCGTTGCCAGCGCGCCGCACAGATACATCACGCCCATTGCCGCAACGGCACGCACCAGTCCGTTTAAATCTCCCGGAACGATAAAGCGGTTAATGACCGGCTTTAAAAGATATGTTCCCGTAATATTGGCTCCGGCACTGATAAGTACCAGCAGGGCAACCAAAAGAAAGGACCATTTGTGCATGCCTAAATATACCAGCAGATGCCGGATTGTCTTTTTCGTGTCTTTCGGTCTTTTATATCCTACATATTTTGCCATTATAAATCCGCTCCTTCCTTCTGGGATTCGTAAATTTCCTGATAAATGCGGTTGGAAGCAATCAGGCTCTCATGCGTACCGATACCGCTTACCCTTCCGCCGTCCAAAATAATAATCTGATCCGCATGGCGCACGGAAGATATGCGCTGTGCAATAATAATTTTTGTCATATCAGGCAGTTTCTCTGCAAGTCCTTCGCGGATTCTGCTTTCTGTCGCCGTATCAACCGCACTGGTTGAATCGTCTAAAATCAGCACCTTCGGCTTTTTTAAAATGGCTCTTGCAATGCAGAGGCGCTGTTTCTGACCGCCCGATACATTGACACCGCCCTGTCCCATTTCTGTCTGATAGCCGTCCGGCATGCGGTCAATAAATTCATCGACACAGGCAATTTTGCAGGCTTCTTCAATTTCCGCCATTGAAGCGTTTTCATCGCCCCATTTTAAGTTATCAAGCATTGTTCCCGAAAACAGTGTATTTTTCTGAAGTACCATAGCAATCGCATCTCTTAAATGCTGCATCGGATAATTTCTGACATCAACGCCGTCCACCTTTACCGTTCCCCGCACGGTATCATAAAGACGCGGAATCAGCTGGACAAGCGTGGTTTTTGCCGCACCGGTCTGACCGATAATTCCTACTGTCTGACCGGCTTTAATATGAAATGATACATCGGAAAGCACATATTCTTTTGCTTCTTCCTTATATTTAAACCACACATGGTCAAATTCGATTTCGCCGCGCTCTACGCTGATGTCCTTTGCATTTTCATCGGTCAAATCTATTTTTTCATCGATGACCTCAAGGATACGCGCGCCGGATGCCAGAGAACGTGTCATCATTAAAAATACATTGGACATCATCATCAGCGAATTTAAAATGAGCAGGACGTAGCTTAAAAATCCGGTCAGTTCACCGATACCAAGCCTGCCCTCATGAATCAGATAACCGCCGAATAACAGCAGGGACAGTATTGTTGCGTACATAACAAACTGCATGGCAGGCATATTTAACACGGCAATGCCAAATGCTTTTTCAGATTCATTTTTAAGATTCAGATTGGCTTCTTCAAATTTTGCGATTTCGTAATCGCCCCGCACATAGGCTTTGACTACACGGACTGCCGTCAGATTTTCCTGAATCGTGCGGTTCATGCGGTCTATCGCAAACTGCATTTTGGAATAGAGCGGACGTACATTTACAATAATGCAAATGAGTAACACGGCAAGTACCGGCAGGGCCACGAAAAATACGAGCGCCAGTGTTGAATTAATGGAAAATGCCACGCCCGTTGCAAAAATCAGCATGACCGGACTTCTGCCAAACGGGCGCATACCGGTTGAAACGGCATTCTGAATATTCGTGACATCGCTTGTTAAACGTGTCACAATCGACGATACCCTGAAATGGTCGATATTGGCAAATGAATACGACTGCAATTTTTCGTATTCGGCTTCACGCAGGTTTGCGCCCAGTCCCTGACCGGCAAGCGCCGCAAAACGGGCGCTTCCGATTCCAAGCACCAGTGCCGCCGCCGCACAGAGTACCATTTGAAATCCTTTTTGATAGATGTATCTTTCATCGCCTGTCGCAACGCCGGTGTCAATCAATTCCGCCATAATCATCGGAACCATTAACTCCAGCACCGCTTCCACCGCGATGCAAAACAATGCCAGAAAGGCATATTTCTTATACTGTTTCATATAAGAAAAGATTCTCTTTAACATTTATTGCACCTCCAACTGTTGTATGTGCAACAATTGTAAATTCAAGTTTTTGAAATGTCAAGAGGATTTTTGCAACTTTTCCAACCCAAAATATCCCTGTTTTTGCAACTTTTCCAACCTTTTTTGAATAAAAAATGCAACTTTTCCAACTTTTTTATAAATTTCATTCTATATATTGTGCATCGCTTTACCTCTTAAAATACAAAAAGATAAAACTCTGCGCTACATTCTTGCAAAGTTTCATCTTTTAATTTCTATACCACTTTCTGTTCACTCCCCGGAGCTGCCACACTCTCTCCGTCCCATGTACAGGAATAAGCCGAAGTTAAATGGACGAGCGCTGTGGCATTTCCGGTGCAGGATACACCTCTTCACCTTTTTCTGTATTGCAAAGTGACACTGATTTACGGAACAAAATAATGCCTGCTACAAATAAAACCGCAATCATGCCTACACCGGCGTTGATGTTTCCGGTTATCTGCGATACAAGGCTTACAATCGTTGTTCCCATAAATGATGCGCCTTTTCCGCAGATGTCCATCAGTCCGAAATATTCTCCGGACTTTTCGGCAGGAATGATTTTTGTAAAATATGAACGGGACAACGCCTGAATTCCACCCTGAAACATTCCAACCAGTACCGCAAGTATCCAGAACTGAATCTGGCTCTTTAAAAATACGGCAAATATTGCAATCCCAAGATAGGCAAAGATACAAACGGTAATCAGGCGGCTGGTTTCCATTTTACCGGATAATTTTCCGAAAAGTATCGCACACGGAAATGCAACAATCTGCGTAACAAGCAGTGCCAGCAAAAGTCCTGTGCTGTCCAGTCCCAGTGCAGCGCCGTATGCCGTTGCCATGTCGATAATCGTGTATACACCGTCTATGTAAAAGAAAAATGCCAGCAGAAACATAAAAATATGTTTTTCTTTGCGGATATTGACAAAAGTCTGTCCCAGACGGCAGAAGCTTTCTTTTACTGCGTGCTTTTGCTTTTTTACATAAAATTTCTGTTCATAGCCTTTTAACAGTGGAAGCGACATCACAAGCCACCAGACGGCAATGATTAAAAAAGCGGCTCCCATTGCCATTTCCATGCTGATACCGATTTTTCCGCTGCCAAGCACAAGCACCAGACAGACAATAAACGGCACACAGCTTCCGATATATCCCCATGCATACCCTGCCGAAGAAACATAGTCCACGCGGTCTTCGTCTGTCACATCACCAAGCATGGAATCATAAAAAATCAGGCTGCTTGAAAATCCGACTTTTGCAATAATGTAAATAACCAGAAACAACATCCAGCCCTTTGCCAGACCAAGCAATGCGCAGCCAATCACACCGGTTAAAATCGCCCCCGTAAAAATCGGCTTTTTAAACCCTTTGGTATCCGCCATGGTTCCGAGCACCGGACCTGCAAGTGCTACAAGAATCGTGCCAACCGATGCCGCATATCCCCAATATGCCAGATAGTCCACCGATGAAATCCCGGCATTGCCTGCCAGATAATTAAAATAAATCGGTAAAATTGTCGCAATCAGCAATGTAAATGCTGAGTTTCCCACGTCATACAAAATCCAGTTTCTTTCCTTTTTTGTTAATTTCTTTCCCATTTTCTGCTCCATTTCTAAGTGATATACGTTCTGCCGTTTGTTTACCCGCACATTTCCAGCGGTTCATCTTTTTCTTTACCGCCAAATGTCAGACCATACCGCTTATCAAACGGAATTTTTCCCGATGCGCTGTCCTCATACTCATCAATTAGCCGCTCCGCCAGCTTTTCGGCATCGCGGTAGAGCTGCATCAGCATCTGGGTGCTGTCCGTGCATTGCGGATTTTCGCTGTAATTGACTAACAGACCGTGCATTTCCTTATAATTTCCCGTTGCCTTTAACAGACCGTAAATCAAAAAACGCTTAAAATAGGATGGAGCTATTAAAAGTTTATTATTGGTAATCATGCCCTGTAATGCCTGCTCTGCCTGCTGTGGCGTTACATTTTTATAAAACGGACTGATAACCTCGGCATTTTTCAAAGTAGGATGAATATGCCCCGTCAGATTGTGTGTCAGCGGATTAAACCCGTCCGTCAGCATTAATTTACGGTCGAATTCCACTTCGATTTCCGTATGGCTGACCCCGCTTTCCGCAATTTTTTCATCAATGTAGCCGTGACAGCTGACGTCCAGTGCAAAATGACAGCAGAAGCCGTAAATATACGCTTCACACGCTTCCTTATTTTCCGCTTTCTGCATCACCAAGGATGCCTGCCTGAAAAATTCAATGCCTGGACGGTCGTGCATCGCATATCCGACCTGATTGACCGGATTTGCAAAAAGCGGTTTGTAATAAAACAAAATATCCGGTCCATGCAGCCCGATATCATATAATTCCTTGTACTTTTCTATAATTTGTTTGGGCTTTCCTGTGAGATTACGATAAACCTCCTGCCCCATTCTGTAATGTGCATATGTTGATGGCATATTTCCTCCATTCCGCAGGCATTTCAATGCCGAAGGAACCGCGGACTGAATTTATTCAGTTCTGCGATAAAAGCAATTTGTGCTGCCTGCAACACAAATTGCTGTATGAACAAGCTTACGTTTATGGCTTGTTCATACTTTCCTCCATTCCGAGCGACCTTGTTGCGAGGTGGCGATGAGAAACTCGCGCAGGCGATTTCTCATCTGCCAACAGGGTTGTTTGTTTTCGCTCTTTATATCACTTATTTTATCTCAGACTTTGTAAAATTTACTACCTTATTACAATAAAATATCCGTAAATTTTTTTAAAATGTATGTAAAAAGGCGAAAAAAATATCTTCCATTCCGGTTTTACCCGGTAAGGAAGATACTTTTTACACGCTCATCGCCGTTCTGCCTTTGCGCGTGCTTTTTTCCAGCCGCTTACAGCAGTAAATAAATGCCGGTATCAGAAAGATGTCGGCGGCTATCCATGCACACGGATTGGCAAGACATGCACCGGTGTAGCCCGTTTTCGGCACAAGCAGGACTGCAGCAAAGGTTCTTGCCGCCATTTCAAATACGCCTGCAAGAATCGCAAATACTGAAAAGCCCATACCCTGTATGCAGAAACGCACAACATTGACAAAGGTCAGTGGAATATAAAACAGCGCACTATATAAAATAAACTGATATGTCAGATGAATGATTTCCACTTCATTTGCATCGACAAACAGCAGGGCGATGTAATCGGCAAAGAAATACAGCAGTATCAGCGCACCCACGCTGTAAACCGCACCGATAATGCCTGCTGCACGGATTCCTTTTCCAAGGCGCTTTAATTTGCCTGCACCGACATTCTGCCCGCCGTAGGTTGCCATGGTGGAACCGAGCGCATCAAACGGACAGCACGTAAATGTAAAAATCTTACTGCCGGCGGTCATCGCCGCTACATACGTTGCACCGAGCGTATTGACGGCGGTCTGCAAAATAACACTGCCGATTGCCGTAATCGAATACTGAAGCCCCATTGGAATCCCGTTCATGCAGAGATTAATCATATACCGTTTTCCCGCCCTGCGGTCTTTTGCCGAAAGCTTTAAAACCTCGAAGCGTTTATTCATATAAATCAGACAGGCAACACCCGATACAAGCTGTGAAATATCGGTTGCCACAGCTGCTCCCGCGACACCGATTTTAAATCCCTGAATCAATACAAAATCCAGAATAATATTTAACACTGCCGAAAACACCAGAAAGATGACCGGTGTCTTGCTGTCCCCCAGTGCACGGATAATGCTGGATACAATATTATATAAGAATACGGTCGGAATCCCGGCAAAAATAATGACAATGTACGCATACGCATATTCATAAATGCTCTCCGGCGTGCGCATTACCGTCAGAATATTCCGGCAGAAAAAGACGGAAAGCGCCGTCAGCACAATCGAAAACACAACGCTTAATAAATAGCCGTTGTATACATAGCGCCTGAGCTGTTCATATTTCTGCGCACCAAACTGCTGTGCCACGGGAATCGCAAATCCGCCGCACACGCCCATACAGAATCCAATAATCATAAAGTTGATACTGCTTGTTGCACCGACACCTGCCAGCGCATCAACGCCCAGCGTTTTTCCTACAATCATGGTATCCACCAGATTATAAAACTGCTGGAACAGCATACCAAACAGCATCGGTATGGAAAATCCCAGAATCAGCTTCATCGGTGAACCCTCTGTCATATTCTTCGTCATGAGAAACCTCCGTAATTACTTGATAAACACATTCTGTACAGAATCATCAGCTGTTTTGTTCAATACACCGGATAAATGCTTCTCCGTACCGCGCAAATTTATTTTCACCGATACCGTTGACATCAAGCATTTCCTGCTGTGTATGCGGCATTTTATGACACATGTCAATCAGTGTCTTATCCGAAAAGATAATGTACGGCGGTAAATTTTCTTCTCTTGCAAGTGTCAGACGCAGCTGCTTTAACGCACCAAAAAGCGCAAGCTGCTTTGGCGAAAGCGTATCGGTTGCACGGCTTTTTGCCGTTTTGACCTTTGCCTCTGCCATTTTTTCCGTCCGTTCTGACCAGCGGATTGAAAAAGAAGCGCCCTCATCTAAAAGTTCTTCGCATGTTTTATCCAGCTTGATTATTCTATAGATGTCCGGCGTTTCTGTCAAGTACCCTTTTAAAAGCAGTTCTTCTGCAACCGCCTTTAGCTGTGCTTCGCTTGTTTTGCTCTGGATTCCGAAGGTTTCATAGCGGCTGACACCATAGCTTTTTAACTTTGCGGTATTTGAACCTCTTAAAATGCCCATAATGACTCCCATTCCATACCGCTGTCCGCTCTCCCGGATACAGGCAATCATATCCCTGCAAAGCACCGTAACGTCTTTTTCTTCAAAGGAAGCATTACAGTTGCCGCAGTTGCCACATTCCCTGCGGTTTGTATACTCCCCGAAGTAATTGAGCATATATTCCCGCAGACATTCTTTAGTTGCACAGTAAAAACGCATTTTATTTAAACGACGGATATCATTTTCTCTGATAACGTCTAAATCGTCCTGCGTAAATTCAGTATTCTGCCCTTTCTGTTCAATCAGAAATTCATGAATAACCACATCCTGCGGCGAATAAAACAAAATGCACTCGGCAGGCTCACCGTCACGTCCGGCACGCCCCGCCTCCTGATAATAATTCTCAATACACGCGGGCATATTGTAATGCAGGACAAAACGCACGTTGGATTTGTCAATGCCCATGCCAAATGCGTTGGTCGCCACAATCACCTGCGCCCTGTCGTAGATAAAATCCTCCTGGCTTTCTTTGCGGGTGTCATTGTCCAGACCCGCATGATAGCGCGCCGCAGCAATGCGGTTTTTACGCAGCATCAGATATACATTGTCCACATTTTTTCTTGTAGAACAATAGATAATACCGCTCTCGCCCTTGTGTTTTTCCAGATAATCCAGAATTTCGGCATCCTTCTGCTTTGTTTTGCGCACTTCAAAATACAGATTTTTCCTGTCAAATCCGGTGATTAATACTTCCGGATTCTGCAGTCCTAAAATACACTGGATATCTTCTTTAACCGTCTGCGTTGCCGTTGCCGTAAATGCACTGACAACGGGACGTTTCGGAAATCGCTTTATCAGATTGACAATTTTTAGATAACTCGGTCTGAAATCCTGTCCCCACTGGGAAATACAGTGCGCTTCATCGACTGTAATCATGGAAATGTCGGCATTCATGACAAATTCCAGAAAGCGGTCGGTTTCAAGGCGTTCCGGTGCAACATATACAATTTTATACCGCCCGCACATTGCATTGTAGAGTGCCTTTGTAATCTGTGTTTCCGTCAGGGCGCTGTTTATATATGCCGCATGGATTCCGGCATCGTTTAATGCTTTCACCTGGTCAATCATCAGGGAAATAAGCGGCGATACCACTACCGTAATTCCCGGAAACATCAGCGCCGGAACCTGATAGCAGATCGATTTTCCCGCGCCGGTCGGCATAATGCCCAGTACGTCCTGCCCCCGCAGAATCGCATCAATAATTTTTTCCTGGCCTTCCCTGAAACTGTCGTAACCAAATACCTTCTTTAATACTTCTAGTTTTTCCAAAATCTTCCTCATTCTGCCGCAAGGGCGGCTTTTACTTCGTCTGTAATCTGTGCGCCGCCATTTTCCTGCCATGACCGCACAAAAATATCAAAATATTCCGGCGGTTCTTCGCCGCAGATGATTTTTAAATAGGCTTCTTTTTCATTTTCCTTTAATTTCCACCACTCCGACTTCATGGTTTTAGTGGTTTTAAAATACAAAGACGGTACTGTAATCACCGAGCCTTCCCGGATTGCCTCACATGCCTTAATCCGTGTCATATACGCCGCCCACGCATCGGTTCCCGCGGACTCTTTATTTTCCATATAATTTTTACATGCAGTATAATAAGACTTTTCAAGCAGCTTTAAATCGTCTTCCTGCTTTTCGCCGGAAAAAACTGCCGCAATATCCTCATAGCACAGCTCCAGCGCATTGTTATAATCCACATTGATTGCCAGCGGTCTTGCCGTGGGTTCTACATTTAACTGATAATATTTTTCAAATTCTTCGGACGAATCACACTCATAGCGGATTTTGTCAAACATTACACTGATCATCTTCGCGGCAATTTCAGGGTGTTCGTACCCCTTCCTCACAACCACATATTTATACGCCGGATTCTGGCTGTGATATGAGGTATTGCCCTGCGCATCCGTCGTTATCAGATACGGCTGCCAGTCCGGCTTTTCAGACTGCGCTACAGCGCTGACCGCAGATGCCAGCGGATTATTTGCCGCCCACCACGGTCCGAAAAACGAGCCGCATTTTCCCTGTTCTATCATTTCTATCAGATTCGATGTTGTATGTATCAAAAAATTTTTTTCAAGAATTCCTTCATTGTAAAGTGTATGCACATATGAAAGCGCCGCTTTGGCTTCGTCTGTCACCGAACCGTATACCACCTCGCCGTCATCACCTGTAATCCACTGCTTTGGGTATGCTCCATAAGAAGCAAAAATCAAATCAAGCAGATATTCACTGCTGTAGCCGCACTCGCCTGCAATCTGTGTATCACAGACCAGTCCCACGGTTTCTTCCCCACCCATTTGATTATCTATAAACTGACGTACAATTTCAACCACATCTTCTATGGTCTGCGGTGCCGAAAGTCCCAGCGTATCCATCCAGTCTTTCCGCAGCCACACAAGGTTCGGTCCGTCCGTAATATTTGTTTCGGGCAGTGCCATAATTTTACCGTCAAATGTCACGCTGTCTATCAGGTCTTCGCCGTAGCTGGCATACATTTCACGTATTCTGTCACTGATACAGTTCTGATACGATACCGTCAGGTCTTCTATCATATCATTTTCGATAAGCGTTTCCAAGTCTTCATAATTGCTCACAAGCATAATATCCGGCAGTTCATTCATTGCAATCGCCATGCTCACGTTGGTATCATACTGCTTATCGGTTTCTTCAAAAACATCCCTGTTCTGGACATTAATCACTTCCTTAATATACCGCGTATACGCATTGTCTTCATACGTATCCCCCACCGGCATATTGGAATTATTTGTGCTTATCATCTTTCCCAGTGTATACACAACCGTTTCGGGATACGCGCCAAACGGCGTGGATACCGCAGCCTGCATCTGCTCTGCATATTCCTGCCGCGAGGACAAAACACGATTAGCCGGGCTGTTACACCCGGCTAAAATCCCGCCCGCAGCTCCCGCCGCCAGCAGACACAAACAAAATTTTTTAAATCCTTTTATCATTCCACACACTCCAAAATCGAGTCATCCTCTGCAAAAAGCCCTGTCACGTCACTCTCTCGCAGGCATTTCACAGAAATCAGCCGCCAAACCTTCCGTCTACACAGGCTATTTCACAAAGATAAGCCGAAGTTAAGCGACAGCGGTGAGGCGTTCTTTGTGAGACACCCACGCCGCAACCGTCACAGGCTTTTTGCAGAGATAAGCCGAAGTCAAGTAACACGTTGAGGCGTTCTCTGCAAAAAGCCCTGACACTACCCTTTGACCGCTCCCGACATGCTCTCATTATAACACTTCTGCATGAAAATGAACAGCACCGCAATCGGAATTGAGATGCAGACTGCTCCTGCGGCAAAACAGGTGTACCAGCTGTCTACATATTCCTTTTCAAGCATCTGCCACAGACCAATTGCCACCGTATAATAATCGGCATTGGCACGGCATATTACTCTTGCAAAGATGAAATCCACCCATGGTGCGATAAAGGTCGTGAGCACCGTGTATACTATAATTGGTTTACTAAGCGGTATAGTGATTTTTGTAAACACCTGCCATTTGGTAGCACCATCCAACATAGCCGCTTCATCAATCGTTTTTGGAATTGTGTCAAAAAATCCTTTTGCAATATAAAACTGGATTCCGGACGAACCGGAGTATACCAGTATCAGTGCCACACGAATCATGGAGCCTTCTGAAAGTCCAACTGCTTTTAAAATATAGTAAACCGCAATCATCGCCATAAATCCCGGAAATAGTCCGAGTATCATTGCAATATTCATCATCGGCTTTCTTAAACGAAAGCGCAGGCGCGACATACAATATGCCACGGACAATACAAAAAATGTTGAAATAATGCAGGAACAGATTGCAATAAACAGCGTATTGCCAAACATTCTCGGAAAATTTAAAATTCCGGTATCCGTAAATAATTTGATATAATTGTTAAATGTATATTTTTTCGGAAAAAAGGACGAGGTATAAGCGCCTTTCTGTGCGCGGAAGCTTGTAAGGATAATCCAGAACAGCGGACTGACCCAGATAATTGCAAGCACGCTTAAAAACAGATGCACCAGTATATTGTTGATTTTCTTTTTTCGTTTCATTGAAATCCCTCCTCGTCTTTATAGGATTTCGTCCGTCTGTATACAAGCAGCGAACCGATTGCCAAAAATACAAAGGTCATAATTCCGATAACGGCACCCAGATTGTAATACTGGTAATCCACCGTCATCTTATACAGCCATGTAACCAAAAGGTCTGTTTTGCCCGCGGTATTGCCTGACAGCACCGGGTCGCCCTTTGTTAAAAGATAAACAATGTTGAAATTATTGATATTTGCTGTGAATGTCGTAATCAGATATGGTGTTGTCACAAACAGCATATACGGCAATGTAATTTTAAAGAAACGGATTACCGGACCGGCGCCGTCTACTTCTGCCGCTTCGTAAAGCTCCAGTGGGATATTCTGTAGAATTCCCGTAACCTGCATCATCGTATATGGAATACCAATCCACAGATTAACAACGATTACCGTTATTCTCGCCCATGCGACGTTAGAGAAAAACGGCAGGGACTTCTGAATCCAGCCCGCATTTTTTAACATTACATTGATAATGCCATCCTGACTAAGCATACTGCGCATAACAAGCAGGGACACGAACTGAGGAATAGCAATCGACAAAATAAAAATCAGCCGCCAGAAGCCTTTGATTTTTGTTCCTTTCCTATTAATAAGCAATGCCAGCAGCATGCCTAAGATGTAATTTAAACCTGTTGCAAATACCGCCCAGACAATTGTCCAGCCAAGCACAGACCAGAATGTTTTTCCGAACGTTCCGCTCACATCAAACATCTGCCGGAAATTTTCCAGCCCCACCCAGTCAAACAGAACAAGATGGCTGTTTACTTTGCTGTAATTTGTAAACGCCATGGCTATCATAAATATCAGCGGCAGAATCGTAAAAATCAAAATGCCGCCAACCGGCAGTGTCAGAAGCAGTTTGTGCAGATTTTTATCAAACAGGGACTTAATGTCCTCTGCAAATGTTGTCACCGGCTTATTTTTTTCAATACAGACCTGTGCCTGATACGCACTTTTTACCGCACCTGCCCACACACAGATAAATGCGGCACAAATAAATAAAACTGCAATACCATAAAGTAAAATTAACAGGGAGTTATCTCCCTGAACATATTCATAGACGCCCAGTGTTTCATTCCACACTTCTCCCTGTTCTTTTTCACCAAGGCCCGGCAGTGCCAGAAGGCACTGCCAGCCATAGGCTGCCATAAAGAATAGGAAAGCTGCTTCTGTGAAAAGGAATAAGATTCCTTTGATAAATTGTTTTCTGAGGATATTGCCAAGTCCCATCACAATTGCAGAACTTCTTGTGAGCCAATCTCCCTTTTTGAACGCATTAACCAATTCCATACGCAACCTCCAAACGCTGTGCGCGTTTTATTTCTATTTTACAATTGATGTATTAATCAGTTTGTAAAACTCTTCTGTCTTTTCTGCAGCATTATCCAGTGTAATTTCTCCGTTAACAATGGATTTACTGAAATTCTGTGCCGGTGTCCAGTAATCATTCATACCAGTTACCGTCGGCTGGATAACAGCAGTATTGTTAAAGGTATTATTCTGTGCAGTTACAAGCACATCGGATTTAACCGGCTCTACTGCCAGCAGTTCTGTGTTGCAAGGAATTACACTACGTAAATCATAATGGGACTGCTGTGCTTCCTTACCACCTAAATACTTTGCAAGTGCAACGGCAATCTGCTGGTATTTACAGTTTGGATTCACGGCAACTGCTTTAGAACCTGCAAATGCCTTTAACTGCTTATCCGTACCGCCAATCTTGACTTTCGGAAGCTGTACGGCACCAAAATTATCACCCAAAATTTCTTTTACATTCTTATAATCCCATGAACCTGAAAAATAAGCTGCAACACTGCCGTCACGCAGACCTGCGATTCCGACACCGCCTGCATCGTTTACAAAATTTGGATTGTTGACCATAGATACCATTGCTTTCGTTGCATTTGTACCCTTATCACCTGAAATATCAATTCCTGCTGCATTATCTTTTCCGTCTTTACCAAAATATACACAGTCATTTGCAAGGAAGAATGATGACATATACCAGCCTTCTGTGATATTAAATGCAACCTTGTCCTTTGCAAGCATTGTATCCAGACTCTTCACGTCGCTGTCTGTAAATTTGCTCTTATCGTAATACATAAACCAGGTGTTGGTTGTAAATGGTACACCGTAAACTGCTCCGTCTACCGTAACGGAATCTACAATTGCCTGTGAGTTTGTACTCTTTACGTAATCTGCCGTTTCACCGCCAAGCTTTGCTATTGCCTTCGCATCAATTAATGTCTGTAACTGGTCATTTGCAAAGAAATATACGTCGGCTGAATTACTCGGATCCTGCGGAACGGTCTTTCCGGCATCCTGTTCGGAGCAGACACCGTATTCAAATGTAAGATCCCATTCCGGATGTTCTGTGTTGAATTTTTCACACATCGTCTGAAGCCATTTGCCATTCTCGTCTGCCTGATCTTCTGCGCAGCCCCATACGGTAATCGTTGTACTGATTTTTTCAGCCTCTGTGCTTTTCCCCGTATCGGTACTGCCGCCTGTGCCTCCACAGCCTGTCAATGCTGTTACCCCAAGTGCCGCTGCTAAAAATGCGGCTGTCATTCTTCTTTTTTTCATAAAACCCTCCATTCCCCTGCTGTTTTCCTTTAAAACAGCAGAAACATTTTTGATAGTTTTATTATATTAGGTGTTGGAATTTTTTAAAATATCAGATATTTTAGATTCATGTTGATTTTTATTGACGTTTATAAAAAAAGACAGGCACCCTATTCCATGTGCCTGCCGCTTTCTATTACTCTTTAAAACGGATAAATCCGTAGCTTTCCAGATTTCTCATATACTGCACCAGCCGGTTGTAAAGCGGTTCTGCTTTTTCGCCAAAATGCGCTTTCACCTGTTCTGCAATATCGTATACCGTATTCTTTCCGTCCATTAACGGCCAGATAAAATTCCCCATTTCATCCAGATGAATCTGGGAAATCCGCGGCTTTTTAAAAACCACCTGGGCAATTTTGTTAAATACGCCTTTATTTTCCACGTAAACCGTAACTGCACCATTATCTGACACCGTATAGGAATACTGCTCATGATGCACCGGTATAAAATCCAGATAATTTCTTAAATCTTTTTTACTTGTTTTCTTTGCCATTCTTACTCCAAAGTGAGAACTTCAGGATGCACAGAATCATAACAACCATTAATACAACGCCGCCAACAACTCCTGTTGTAAAGCTGCCTGATAAATCAATCTTACCGGCTACGTTGACAACTGCGAGGATTGCAAGAAGGATACCTACAAGCCCCTCACCAGCAATCATACCGGAGCAGAATAAGATTCCACTGTTTACATCTTTATTTTCTTCCTTATCAGCCTTCTTCTTGTCAACGAACCAGCGGATAACACCACCAATCATAATTGTTGCGCTTAATTCCAGTGGCAGATATAAACCGATTGCTACAGGAAGTACGGAAATCCCAAGAATTTCAACAACGATTGCAATAAATACACCGATGAATACCAGCGCCCAAGGAAGATTTCCTTGCATAACACCTTCAATAATCATCTTCATTAAAGTTGCCTGTGGTGCTGCAAGCTCTGTTGTACCAAATCCCCATGCAGAATCCAATAATACAAGAACGCCCCCGATAGTAACTGCTGAAACAACTGCACCGATTAATTCACCAATCTGCTGTTTCTTTGGTGTAGCACCAAGGATATAACCTGTCTTTAAATCCTGTGAAGTATCACCGGCCATTGCTGCGATGATACAGATAACAGAACCGATTGCAATAGCACCCTTCATGCCGTGTACACCTGTATCTCCTGTCACCTTTAAGCAGAGTGTAGAAAATAACAGCGTTGCAATTGCCATGCCGGATACCGGATTGTTACTGCTTCCGACGATACCAACCATTCTGGATGAAACCGTTGCAAAGAAGAAACCGAATAATGCAATAAGAACTGCTCCGAGCGGAGATACCGGAATTTCCGGTAACAGCCAGATTGCAATAATCATGATTAATACACCGATACCGATTACACGCATATCAAGGTCTGCTTCTGTACGAACAGTGCTGTTGCTGTTTCCTGCCCCCTTCATGCCCTTGATTGCATCTGCAAATGTTCTTACAATTAACGGAAGGGATTTAATTAAACTGATGATACCACCTGCAGCTACGGCACCTGCACCGATGTATCGGATATAACTGCTCCAGATTGCGGAAGCACCGCCTGCAGCATACATATCAGCAATCGTCTTTGTTCCCGGATAAAGGATTGTGGAACCACCAAATGTAATGATTGCCGGAATGAGTACAAACCATCCGATTAAACCGCCGGCAAACATATAAGAAGCGATCTTTGGTCCACAGATATAACCTACACCAAGCAGTGCCGGATATACTTCTGCTGAAAGCTCTGTCTTAAATGCCTTGAGTGGTGCTGTAATAACGCTTGGAATCACTTTGAGTCCATCCACTACAAACTTAAATAAAGCAGCAAGTCCCATACCTGCAAATACAGACTTCGCACTTGCGCCGCCTTCTTCACCGGCTAAAAGAACTTCCGCACAGGCTGTACCTTCCGGATACGGAAGCACACCGTGTTCTTTTACAATCAGTGCATTTCTTAACGGCACCATAAATAACACACCTAAGATACCGCCGAATAATGCGATTAATGAAATGGTAATCAGGCTTGGAGCCTCTGTAATCCCTTCCTTTGACCATAAAAACAATACAGGAAGTGTAAAGATTGCTCCCGCTGCCAGTGATTCACCGGCAGAACCGATTGTCTGTACCATGTTACTTTCAAGGATTGAATCCTTTTTCATAATGACGCGGATAACGCCCATGGAAATAACTGCTGCCGGAATAGAAGCAGATACAGTCATTCCGACACGCAGACCAAGGTACGCGTTGGCTGCGCCGAAAATAATTGCCAGAAGGACACCCATAATGACAGATGTCACTGTAAACTCAGGCGTAATTTTGTCAGCCGGAATATACGGCTTAAATTCGTCTTTCTTCATTAGAAACCTCCAAAAATTTAGTGTGTTATTATGTTAACACACTATTATAAAAAAGAAAAGCAGATTATTTATCCAATTAAAGCAATAAAGCTATTTTTTTACTTTTTTTCTTTATTTAGGAAAGTTTTTTTATACTACGTGTAAATTTTTTAAAGAAACGTCCAAAATCGGAGCGGAATGAGTCAGCGCACCGCTTGAAATATAATCCACGCCGATATCTGTCAGACGTGCCACGTTTTCTAACGTAACGTTGCCGGAACACTCTGTTTCTGCCCTGCCGTCAATAATACGGACTGCTTCTTTCATCATTTCCGGTGTCATATTATCCAGCATGATAATATCTGCGCCCGCTTCTACCGCTTCGCGTACCATATCCAGATTTTCGACTTCCACTTCAATCTTTCTGACAAACGATGCATATTCCTTTGCCATCGTTACAGCCTCTTTAACACCGCCTGCAGCTCCGATGTGGTTATCCTTTAATAAGACACCATCGGATAAGTTGTAACGGTGATTATAGCCGCCGCCGACCTTTACGGCATATTTTTCAAAAATGCGGTTGTTCGGTGTTGTCTTTCTTGTATCAAGCAGCTTTGTTTTACTGCCCTTTAACAAATCGGCTATCGAGCGGGTATACGTTGCGATACCGCTCATTCTCTGTAAGTAATTTAAGGCAGTGCGTTCTCCTGAAAGCAGGACACGGATATCACCCTTTACGACTGCAAGCAGATCACCTTTTTTTACAGCATCTCCGTCCTTTACGTAAAATACGACTTGTGTTGTTTCATCTAAAAGCTCAAACACTCTTTTAAATACATCCAAGCCTGCAATTACACCGTCCTGCTTGCACAAAAGCTGTACCTCTCCCTGCTGCGGATGGCGCATTACGGCATTGGTCGTAACATCCTCGCTTGTGATATCTTCTTCCAGTGCCTGCATAATTAATTTATCTGCATTTAACTTCATTGATATACTGTTCATGTAACTTTTTCTCCCTTTCAATTTCTTCAAAAATTTCTGTCTTGTACTGTTTTTTCAATTCATCATAGCCGCTGTACTTTTGGAGTGCTGCCGCTTCCACGAGCTCCGGACAACTCTCTGCCATATCAAATCCATCTGTAATATGCTTTGCCGCACGTTTCGCAAAGACCAGACTTTCAAGCAGGGAATTGCTTGCCAGACGGTTTGCGCCATGCACACCGTTACAGCTTGCTTCACCGACTGCATATAACTGTTCCATAGACGTTTTGCTGTTGCAGTCTACATGGACACCGCCCATAAAATAGTGCTGTGCCGGTACAACCGGAATACTTTCCTTTGTGATGTCATAGCCTTCTTCCAGACAATGCTGATAAATATTCGGAAAATGTTCCATAATCGTCTTTTTATCTATATTTTCAAGTGACAGCTGCACATACGGCATATCGTCTTTTTCCATCTGCTCATAAATTGCCCGTGCAACCACATCTCTTGGAAGCAGTTCATCAACAAACCGCTCGCCTTTCCTATTTAATAAAATAGCGCCTTCCCCACGTACTGATTCGGATATTAAAAATCTTCTTCCCGGCTTTTCGGAATACAGTGTTGTCGGATGAATCTGGATATAATCAATATTTTCCAGTTCGATATGATGGCGCAGGGACAGTGCCAGTGCATCACCCGTCAGATGCGGAAAATTCGTGGAATGTGTGTATAAACCGCCGATACCGCCGCATGCCCATACGGTATCCTTTGCCGAAATTGTAATCAGATGCGGTGTTGCTTCCTTTGATACACGGCATACAATACCGTAGCATACATTGTCCTGTTCAACAATATCTACCATTTCCGTATTTTCAAGGATTGTAACATTGGACAGCTTTTTCACCTGTGCAAGCAGCTTGCTTGTAATCTCTTTTCCCGTAATATCTTCATGGAAGAGGATTCTCGGTGTGGAATGGGCACCTTCTCTTGTAAAGCGCAAGTGTCCGTTATCATCCCGCTCAAAATCTACACCGTATCCGATTAGATCATCAATAATCTCACGTGAAGAACGAATCATGATATCCACAGACTCTTTTCTGTTTTCATAATGTCCTGCACGCATAGTATCTTCAAAATAACTGTCGTAATCATCTTCATTTTTTAATACACAAATTCCACCCTGTGCAAGAAACGAATCACTGCTTTCCAAATCCGCCTTTGTAATCATCACAATCTGCTTATCACGTGGCAGATTCAGTGCGGTAAACAAGCCGCCGACTCCCGTTCCTACAATCACAATGTCCGTATTAATATGTAACTTTACCTTATTCTCATTCATCTTGACACATTCTTTCCGGCTATTTTGCAAGCTCTAACATTCTCTCAAGCGGACGGCCTGACTTTTCACTTAACTCTTTTTCCACCGTTACGGCATTGCTCTCATTTTTTAAGACATCCCGTACTTTCTCTAATGTAATCTTTTTCATATCCGGGCAGATCTGATGAGCCGATGCCGGATAAAACTTTTTCCCAGGATTTTTCTTTTTCAACTCGTAAAATACACCTGTTTCCGTACAAATCACAAATTCCTCTGCATCGCTTTTTGTTGCATAATCAATAATACCCGAGGTACTGCCTACATAATCTGCCAGTGCCGACACTTCCGGAAGACATTCCGGGTGTGCAAGCACAAGTGCCTGCGGATGCTCCTGTTTTGCCTTTTTGACAGCTTCCGGTGCAATTGCCTTATGAACCGGACAGTCAGGCACCTGCTCTGCAATAAAATGTCCGAGATTGTCATCCGGAATAAATAAGATGTGTTTATTCGGGAGTGCCTTTACAATCTTTAACGCATTTGAGGAAGTCACACATACATCCGCGTGTGCTTTTAACTCTGCCGTGGAGTTGATATAACAGACAACCGCTAAATCTTCATACTCTGCACGAAGCTTTTCAATTCCTGCGATATCTGCCATATGTGCCATCGGACAGTCCGCACTCATATCCGGCATTAAAACCTTTTTCCCCGGATTTAATACCTTTGCGCTCTCACCCATAAATCCCACACCGCAGAAAACAACGACATCTGCTGTTGTTTCCGTTGCAAGACGGCTTAAGTAGTACGAGTCCCCGATGTAATCTGCAATTTCCTGCACGGCATCTTCCACATAGTAATGTGCAAGAATGACTGCATTTTTCTCTTTTTTCAGTTGCTTAATTTCCTCTGTTACCGCGTTCATCATTTACCTCATTTTCCTGTATAAGTGCTAAATTTTTTGTTGGTAATTATATCACGTTTCTTTACAGGTGACAAGACAGTTGTAAAATCATTTTATAAAATGCCCGTCTACCGCCGTTTTAAGCCTGTTTCTGTGTGGTATAGACACGTGCTGGAAATGTAATTGTAATCGTTGTACCTTCGCCCTGTTTACTGTCCACCTTTAACGGATACTGATCCCCGTAATACAGCTTTAACCGCTCGTTGACATTTCTTGCACCATATCCGCCGGACTGCACCGTTAAAAAATCTGCCGCCGTCTGCTTATCCATGCCGACACCGTTATCCGATACCGTCAATACTACCAGATAATCTGTGCCGGATTCCACATCTGGTTCTCGGCGGGATTCTGTACCGGATTTCGTTTCGGATTGTGTGTCAGATTCCATATCTGTCCGGTGTGTGAACGGCTTTTGTGCAGGCTCCTGCCAGCCGCGGATTGTAATCCGCCCTCTGCCCTCTGTTTTTAAGTCAATTCCGTGATCAATCGCATTTTCAACCAGCGGCTGTAAAATCAGATTCAGGGATTCGTACTGTAAAATTTCCGCTGCCACATCTATTTCCACATCAAAATCCCCGTCATGCATAAGCTGCTGGATTTGCAGATAGGAGCGTACATTGCTTAATTCCTGCTCTAATGTCAATGTGTTTCTTCCTTTATTTAATGAAGTTCTGTAATAATTGGAAAGTTCAAGTGTAATCCGGCTGATGTCCTCCTGCCCGCTCTCAATGGCTTTCCAGTTAATCAGGGACAGCGAATTGTATAAAAAATGTGGATTTATCTGCGCCCGGAGTGCCCGCATTTCATATTCCTTCTGGTGAATCCTGCCCTCATAAACCTCGGTAATTAAGGTGCTGATGCGGCTGACCATATGATCAAAGCCGTTAATTAATGCACCGATTTCATCGTTGCTGTCACTATGGACACGTACTGTGAAATCACCCTGCTCCACCTTCTGCATATTGTGCTGTAACAGCTCAATTCTCTCTATTAAAAAGCGCGAGGTCGATATCAGTGCAAGCACTGCACCGGCTATAATCACCGTCACTGCCACAAAAATCATGCGCATCATCGGCTTTGCCGACTGGATAATCAATTCTGTCGGTTCATACATATAAATCGTCCAGTCCGTTGTCGCAAGCGGTGTACTGATAACCGTGTAATCGCCGCTGCCGTCCCGTATTCCACAAAAGTCTGCAAAATTTAACGCCTTATCCACATTTTCACCGGTAAAGCTGTGGAATTCATACACCTCGCTGCCCGCAGAATCGACAATATAAATCCCGTAGTTTTTCTGCGTATTTTCTTCAAGTGCTTCAAACACCTTATCATAATCCACTGAAATGTATAAAATGCCGAGTTTATTCTTCTGATAGAGCAGTGACATTTTTCGTGCCGATGACAGCGTGTGCGCCGAGCTGTCCGCAAACCACTGAATCGTTGTATGTTCCTTTGACGTATCAAACCACGGTGCAGCTTCAATTTCAGACAGTGGGGCAAGCGTGGTATCGTGCTTTACCGTGCCTTCTGCGTAAATCGTCACCTGTTTCACGTCTTCATGGAAATATTTAAGCGATGATAACATCGGGTCAAACAACAGCACAAGCTGGTCGTACATTTCATAATCACTTTTATAGTCATAACTGACAATCCGCGAAATCGTTTCGTTAAAGGTGATGTAATTGGACAGGTTGTTATACACCTCTAACTGGGCATCAATGCCCGCGCCCGCCTGATTGACAAAATTCTGGATACTTTTTGTATCGCGCTCAATTAAAATATGCTTCATCTGCCCGTAGGAAAATGTAAACAGCACAATAACCGGCAGTACTGCCGTGAGCAGGTAAATCCCTGCCAGCCTGTATTTCAATTTCATATTTTTTATATTCATCTTAAATTCCATTTCTGAATTTCTGAGGGCTCACCCCGTAGCACTCACGGAAACTCTGACAGAAGTACGAAACATTCTGATAACCGCACGCTTCGCTGATATTTACAATTTTCATATTTGTATTTTCAAGCATATCCTTTGCCTTTTCCATGCGGTACTGCTTGATAAATTTACTTAAATTCTGTCCGGTTTCTTTTTTAAAAACCGTACTTAAATAACTCGGTGCCAGATACACCATGTCTGCAAGCTGTTCTACGCCCAGTTCATCCCCGAAATGCGTATAAATATACTTTTTGACTGTTTCAATTTCTTTATGCTGTGTCTGCGGATTTTTTGCAAATGCCGCTTCCAGCTTATCAATATGGCTGTTGACAATCGACACAATACAGTTAAAATCCCCGGACTTATACAATGTATCAATTTCCTTATTAAATTCCTCTTCCCGCGTCTCAGGCAGATTCTGATAGAAATCTTTTAACAGATTAGAAAAAATAAATTTAATATAAATCTGTGAAAAATATGATTTTTTGCGGTACTTGGCACACATTCTGTCAAAATGCTCCCGGAGCGCCCGGATATCTTTCATCTTAATATCCTGTTTCATCTGTTTCATGAGCGTGTCGTCATCAATCTGCACCAGCACCGGCGTTTCCTCACTGATATCCTCAGAATACACATACACATCGGGACGGTAAAACCTATTTTCCATCAGAGCTTCGAGCATATCCATTGTCTGCGGTATTTTTTCATAATCGTCAATTTCGCCTGAAATTGCAAAATGACAGTGTTCGCCGTATTTTTTGAAAACGGCATCATGCAGCTTTTGTGCTGTCTGCTGCAGGGTCATGTAATGCGGACTGGCATTTAATAAAAGCACTGCCTGCTGCGGGTTTAAGTTTAAATACTGATATTCTTCACTCATATTTTCTTCAAGTATC
>ENA-UERG01000831-UERG01000831.1-human-gut-metagenome-genome-assembly--contig:-NODE-831-length-28546-cov-17.879729_pt1 | contig 28546 bp, 13 predicted proteins | sample MGYA00242954_ERZ507954 | MGnify/ENA primary metagenome ERZ507954 (study PRJEB26167, sample SAMN06115478) | human gut metagenome | host: Homo sapiens | place: China:Sichuan | collected 2015-01-21... | reverse complement strand
AAATGTTAGTTAAGATATTTATTATCTTTACCATGATGCCGTGCTACTTGGGAAAGCAGCGCGGCTTTAACTGATAGTATTTTAATTACTTTTAATTTAGATATATGACAAGAAAAAATGTATTATTCGTGGCTCTGGCATCGGTGATGCTCGCCACTTCGTGTTCACAGGAGGAGAACGGTCTCGCTTCCTCTTCATCTAACTCCAAGCAGATTTCCATCTATCCGTCAGTGAATTACTCTCGTGCCGTGGAAACAAGCATTGATAACTTACAGGACTTCTATGTTACGGCCTTCCAGGAAGGTGAGGCTAATTATATGGCTGGTGTCAAGTATTCAAAGAGCGGTGATGGTTACGGTACTGATGCTGGTACTTTCTTCTGGCCGGCTGATGACAGCAATCTGCACTTCTATGCCTATGCTCCTGCCAAGCCTGGCAAGGAAGGTTATACCTTCGACATTACAAGTACTACTCAGAAGATGGAGAACTTCTCTCCAAATGATGCTGCCGTAGATCAGCAGGACTTCGTTTATGCCTTTGCCAAGGGTAACAAGACCGGTAACGCTGATGATGGTATTGCCATCGACTTCAAGCATGCTCTCTCTGAGATTACTATCTCTGCCAAGAACACCAACACTGCTTATACTATTGAGGTGTCTGGCGTAAAGCTCGGCGGTATCAAGAACAAGGGTACTTTTACTTTCCCTTCTTATAATGGTGATGGTACTGATGCTTCCTGGACTCAGGATTCTCAGACTGGTGATTATACAACTTCTTTGACAGAAGCCGTTACGTTGGGGTCCGACGTTACTGATTTCAGTGCCAAAGGTAATGTGCCTTTCATGCTCATCCCACAACTTCTGATGTCTCAGAACAAGGCTTCTACCGGCTCTTACATCGCATTGAAGGTCAAGATTACCACAAAGGGCGGTCAGGTGACTTATGGTGCTGATGGTGAAAGCTGGGCGTATGTTGCTATCGATACCGACTGGCAGATGGGTAAGCGTTACAACTATACTCTTGACTTCTCAAATGGTGCTGGACAGGATGCTGATGGCAACCTCATCATTTCCGGTAAGAACATCAAGCTTAACGTGGCTGTTTCTGGTTTTACACCTGAGAACAAGCCTGTTAATGCATAGTTGAGCTGTTAATTTTCTCTTATAATAAGTGTTTTCATATGGGGAGATTCTTTCTCGCTTTTTGAGGAGGTTTTCTCCCCTTTATTTTTTTAGTTATGGATATGGGATTTTATGTATTATTTCTTGTTTGCATCATGACGATTGTCCTTGTGATGAGGTCTGTTGTCATCATTCCTCAGAGTGAGACGAAAATCATTGAACGCCTGGGTCGCTATTATGCTACGCTCAATCCTGGTATCAATGTCATCATTCCGTTCATTGATCATGCCAAGGAGGTTGTCGTGATGAGGAACGGTAAGTATGGATATACCAGCAACATTGATTTAAGGGAGCAGGTTTATGATTTTGACCGTCAGAATGTTATCACCAAGGATAATATCCAGATGCAGATCAATGCTCTGCTTTATTTCCAGATTGTGGATCCTTTCAAGTGCGTATATGAAATCAACAACCTTCCCAATGCTATTGAGAAGTTGACTCAGACTACACTGCGCAATATCATCGGTGAAATGGAACTGGACCAGACGCTTACTTCTCGTGATACCATCAACACAAAGCTGCGCTCGGTTCTCGATGATGCAACCAACAAATGGGGTGTCAAGGTGAACCGTGTGGAGTTGCAGGATATCACACCGCCGAGCAGCGTTCTTCAGGCCATGGAAAAGCAGATGCAGGCAGAACGTAACAAACGTGCCACCATCCTTACTTCCGAAGGTGAGAAGGAGAAACAACGGCTGCTTTCTGAAGGTGAGAAGGCTGCTATCGTCAACAAGGCGGAAGCGGCTAAGCAGAAGGCTATTCTGGCTGCCGAGGGTGAAGCTACTGCTCGTATCAGAAAGGCAGAAGCAGAAGCTATTGCCATCCAGAAGATTACTGAGGCTGTTGGACAGAGCAGTAATCCTGCCAACTATCTCCTTGCTCAGAAATATATCACCATGATGCAGGAAGTCGCTCAGGGAAATGACAGCAAGGTTGTCTATCTTCCTTATGAAGCGACAAATCTCCTTGGTTCCATTGGCGGTATCAAGGATTTATTTAGAAATTAGTTACCTATTACATATTGATAATGAAAAAGAAATATAGTCTTTACGTGGCTCTCGCATCTGTGATGCTGGCCACTTCCTGTTCAAATGAGCAGGATGTTATGGGGGGGTAAATCTCTCTAACCGCTCCATTCTGTTTAATCCTACTGTACCTCACGCTACTTCTTCTCGTGCCGTGGAGACTACCATCGATAACCTTGATGCCTTCAAGGTTACGGCTTTCCTTCCTGGGGCGAACAACTATATGGAGAATGTCGCTTACACCAAGGCTGATGGGGCTTGGAGTACCAATGATGGTAACTTCTTCTGGCCTACATCTTCTGAGTATCTGAACTTTTATGCCTATGCTCCAGCTGACCCTTGCAAGATGGCTACGAGTGAGGATGCTGATGGTGCTTCTTTCAGCATTGATCACCAGTTCCAGAAGTTGGAGAACTTCTCGCCGAACGCTGCTGCTGCAGAACAGAAGGATTTCATCTATGCCTATGCCAAGGGTAATCTGGAAGAAAATGGTACGGACGGCGTTGATATCAAGTTCAAGCATGCGCTTTCTCAGATTACTGTTGCTGCCAAGAACGACAACAAGGCTTACACCGTCAAGGTTTCGGGTGTAAAGATTGGAAATATCATGAGCAAGAGTACTTTCTCTTTCCCTTCTACTGGTGGGGATGGTAATGATGCTTCCTGGTCACAGGATTCTCAGACTGGTAGTTATACTACAGAGTGGGAGAGTGGTGCTGTTGAACTTTCTTCTGATGTCAAGGATTTCAAGGATCAGGGTAATGTGCCTTTTATGCTTATTCCTCAGTCATTGACCTCTGCCAACAAGGCTGCAGATGGTGCTTACATCGCACTGAAGGTTTCCATCGCCATGCAAGGTGGCAAGGTGTTGTGCTCTGACAAGTGGGCGTATGTTGGTATTGGCGATTCCTGGCAGATGGGCAAGCGTTACAACTACACTCTTGACTTCTCAAATGGTGCAGGACAGGATGCTGATGGCAACCTCATCATTTCCGGAAAGGGTATCAAGCTTTCTGTAAATATGGGGGATTGGACAGCGGAAGATGTGAATCTCCCAAAGGTTGATAATACTCTTCCGGAACTTCCTGCTACTGCCAACTGTCTCATCCTGGACCCTACCGGTACTAGTGTAGGCAAGATTGATGTCGCAAACAACATCAACATCTTCTGGTCGAATCCGGATGTTGGGGATGCTACTAACGTGCTCGACAAGAAGTCTGAATGGGTGGCAGAGGTTATCTGGCAGGATATTAATTCTCGTGCCATCAACTTCTGCAATGCTGCTGGTAATGTAGTTCCCGGTGATACCTATGAAGGTAAGGGCAATCAACCACTTTATGTCAAGGCTGTTGGTGGAAAGAAAGGCAACGTTGTTGTCGGTGTAAAGAAGAAGGGTGCTGGTAATGATGCTTATCTCTGGAGCTGGCATCTTTGGATTACAGAAGAGCCGCAGCTGGTTGGCGGCTTCATGGATAGAAACCTCGGTGCTACCTCGGCTACTCCTTCTGATGGTGACAAGACCTACGGTCTTTACTATCAGTTCGGACGAAAAGATCCATTCACAGGGGATATCGATAGATATGATATCAATGGTACTTCTATAGGAAAAACTACCGTTACTTCCGGTAAGGTTACTTTTGCCAAGGCGATGCAGACTCCTGCGGTGTTCTATACTTACGGTAATAGTTCTACAAATGATTGGGCTTCGCCTAACAATTACACTTCCAAGAAGTGGAATGATATTACCGACGCTGCCGGCAAATCACTCTTTGACCCAAGTCCAAAAGGATGGAGATTGCCTAGCAAGAAAGAATACTCAAATTTCTCTTCCAGAACATTCACCTGGTATTCCAGCAATAAGGGATGTACCTATGAAGGCAACTGGTTCCCTGCTGCTGGCTGTCGTTATTCCAGCAATGGCAGCATGCTCGTCGTTGGCAGTAACGGTTACTCTTGGAGTTCTTCACCGTACAATGGCGATTACGGTTACTGCTTGAACTTCAACAGTGGTTACGTGACGCCATCCTTCTACAACAGTCGCGCGTGCGGGTTTGGTGTTCGCTGTGTCCAAGAATAAAGCGGAACTTGTTTCCGGGTTTAGGGATTTAAATATTACAACTAGAGAGGGGGAGTAGAGATACTCCCTCTTTTCTTTTGGGCTTATATCTATTATATATACTCTTCACTTTTTCGACCTCAATTCTTAGCTTTTCTCTTGAAAGTTTCATCAACCCCGACTTTTTACTTTGCAAAGTTATGGCGGCGCAGACAGATACCAAGGACCGGGCACAGCCACTATATGGAGAAATATTTTTGGAACTCCTTCCACAAATCAGAGATTTGAGCTTTCCTAAAATATTTCGCCATATTCCTTGGCTTACTGTCCTCAATACACCACCATCTTTTATTGCACGTAAAAAGGCTCAGGTGATGACGGATTATGCCGGAATGCATCAAAAAAAATCTCGGATCGAAAGTGAAGAGTAGTCTGTAAAGGCTAGATGAATCTGGAAAATCCAGAATACTTTATGTCAAACTTAAAAAAATGTAGCGTATGAAGAAGAATGTGTGGGGAAAGGTGCTTGGCACTAAGTACGTAATTTTAATGCAGTAGAAATGGATAAAATAAGAAATATTGATGAACTTATCAAACTTTTATACAACAACATAGGTTTGCTTTCTCAACTTTATGAGCATCGTAACACTTTCTTATACAAGGATGCTCTTGACCGTGTGGATGGAAACTCCAAGAAATTGGAAAATCTCTTTCAATATGGAATCATTGAACAGTCTGATGAACATATTGAAATTTCTAGTATTCACAGACGTTATTTTGAGGATGTTACCCAGAGTAATGTGGAGATTTCCGGAGGCAAGATGGATGACTTCATTAATGAGGCAAAGAAACTCATAGAGGTGATTGTAACGATTCGTGATAATAATGGTAACAACGAGAGTCGCTACATCGGAAGGTTACGCTCCATCTTTGGGGATATTGCTTACTCTACCAGACTCAGCGGAGACAGTTTGAGCTTCAAGGTGGAAGAGACTTACACTATAGAGAAGAACTTTGAGGTGAAGATGGTTCTCCTTAGACAACTTCGTGAGAGTCTAGAAGATATCAGAAACTCTATCTATAGTCTGTATGCCTTCCTGGATAAGGAAGATTACATTCTTCATCAGAAGATTAATGATCCTAGGGTGAGCTTGTCTATCGAAAAGATGAAGTTGTCTTTGAGTGAAGTTGATAGGGAACTGTTTTTTTCTCAGATCCAAGTTGCAACGTTATATTGGTAATGTCAAGGTACAGTCTGATAAATACTACAAAGTGAAGAAGCTTTGCGCTCTTTACAAGAATCATCTTCATTGTGAACAGACAAATATTGAAGAGGTCTTTATGGCGATTAAGCCTGTTTTCCTGGAAGGGCGTTCTTACGTGAAATCTCTCTCTTCCATTGACCAACTTACCTATGGCGATAATGCCAGGAGTATCATCAGGGCTGTGAAGGAGAGAATGAATGTCAGAGCCGAAAGGAAAAAGGCAGAACCTATTCCTGATGATTTCATGGAAATGGAAACAGAGGAGATTCATGTCATTGACTACAAGAAGGTTTACAATGCCTTTGCTTCTACAAGCGACAACTTGTTTGATTTCGTTCAGAATTACAACTTTGGATATGATGTCTCGTATTACGAAAGAATCAACTGCTTCCTGTCTATCATGATAGAATTTAATGATTCTCTGATTCACGACAGACAAATGTACAAAACTAACAGTATGGGTGAATACCCTGTTATAATTCATATTTGATATGGAAAAGAAAAATACGATTAAGATTTTCCAGAAACTCCAGAGCGGTGCCTTTATTTGCAGCGACTCTTCTGATAGAGAAAATGGTAAACTCTACCAGATTATCAAGGCAGAGTTTGATGCCTACAAGGAGTTTTTCGGCAATTGTGGTTACATCTTGGAGAGTGGTATCGGCTTTTACTATCTCTCAAAGGAAGAAAGCAACATGGATGTCCAGCGAAAACTGGAACAGTTCTTGAAGATATTTCTCCGTGGATATGACCTGTTGCTGCTCATTGACAGCAGCTTTACCGTAGGCACTCGTTTCTCTACCTCGGATATTACAAGTGCCATTAACAACAGATCGACATTGAAACAGATGTTGCAGGAGATATATCCAAACTCCGGACTCTCGTATGATGCAATGACTGAAAAGTTCTTGAAGGAACTTGCTTCTAAGGGATTCCTTGAACTGGTCAGCGAAGTGGATAACTCCTGGAGGGTGTTGTCTTCCTTTAGATATGTCGAGGATTTGATTGGTATGATTAAATTTAAAGAATAAGTTATGAACAACTTAAATAAAATTATTTTCTTACAGAGTGCAAACATCCCCAAGGCTGTAATCCCTATCAATGGTAATATTCAGCTTCTTGGTCCAAATGGTGTTGGAAAGACTACTCTTCAGAAAGCGTTGCTGTTCTTCTACAATGCTGATACTATGAAACTGGGTATCTCTAAGCCACAGAAGCCTTTCGCCCAGTTCTATTATCCTTCTCCAAACTCCATGATTATCTACGAGGTTGTCAAAGGAGAACTGACCTATTGTGTTGTGACAATGGCTGTGGATTCTCAGGTGGTTTACTATTTTGTTGAGTCTCCTTATGATGACAGCCTGTTTATTGATGAGAATGGTGTCATTTATGACAACTGGAAGGTGATGAGACAGAAGATGATGGACAAGGATATCTATGTCTCTCCAAAGGTTGATACTTATAGTGAGTTCCGCAAAATCATCGGTGGTGAACCTAGTTGTCTCAGAAGTGAAGTGAGACGGTTCTCTCTTATGAAGAGTTCTAACTATCCTTCTCTGGCAAAGGCTATTCAGAATGTATATCTTGGAAAGGAATTGAGCATTGACCTTATCAAGGATATTGTTATCAGTTCAATCTCGGAATCTTCTCCTCGTCCTATGGATCTTTCCATTTATCAGGAGAATCTGGAGAAATTCAACGCCTTGTATGGTGAGTTGAAAACCTGGAAGGAGAAAAAGTCTGATGCTGAAAATATTGTCTGTAAGCATAGTGCGTATGTGGAAAAGAAAAACTCTGTTTATCTTTCTGTCAAAGAACTGAACTATGTCTTGAAAGATATGGAGAATGATTATCCTAAGGTCAATTCTCAAATTAAGGAAAAGGGAGAACTGAAGGATTCCTTGAAGTCTGAACTTGGTGAAAAAGAGGAGAATTACAGAAATCAGCGTAAGGCTTTGGATGCAGAAATTACCAGAGGTGAATATTTCTTGCAACAGATAGCAGAAAAGCGTGTGGAGTATCCACAGGAACAGGTTGATTTGTGGCGTTTGAAGGTTAATGCCATTCCTTCCATTAAGGAAGAATTGAAAACTAGCAATGAGACATTAGCTCTCGTCAACAAGGAATATGATGACGCTAATAAGCTGTATGAATCTGTCCGTTCCAAGCTTCTGCAAGAGCAGAAAACCTTCAAGTTGTCAAAAGATATCGAGAAGATAAAGGTGGATGAGAATTATAATGAAACCATCCAGGCTCTTTCAGACAAAAAGGATACCCTCGGGGATCGCCTTCGTGAAGAATATGACACTAAGGTAGAGAATGTTCAAGTAAAATTGAAAAAAATAGGTATCAGAAAGGAATCCATTATTATCAACATCAACAACGTCGATAAGGAGAATCCTTATGAAAAGGATTTTGAGACGATTGATGCAGAAATCTCGAAAGAGGAAAAAAAGAAGATGGAGTACCAGATAAACTGCAATATGAAGGAACATGAAGAAAAAGAAAACCGTTCAAACTTTGCTCGTGAAGAGGAAAAATACAAGCAGTGTTGTCTGGATAAGGAAAACGCTCTGAAGAAGGAGATTGAAGCCAAGGAGCAGGAGATAAACTCCTTGCAGGGATTGCTTGATAAGGCTTCCGGTTCCTTTATGCAGTGGCTCAACGAAAATGTTCCTGGCTGGGAGAACGGCATTGGTAAAATTGTCGATGAGGAAAGAGTCTTGTATAATACAAACCTTTCTCCTTCCTTAGTTTCTTCTGACAGCAATACTGTTTTTGGTATCTCTATCGATACTTCTTCTCTTAAGAAGAGATTCCGTACCAAGAAAGAAATTGAGGATGATATTGAGAATGTCAAGGCTCATATCGAAGAGTTGAGAGCTTTGCATCTTGCTTGGCTGGAGAAGAGAATGAATGCCTGGAAGGAAACCGAGGAGGAATATAAGGCTAAAGCTGTATCAATCAAGAGAGAGATTTCCTCACTCAATGTGAAAATTGCCGGCTGTGACGATATTATGCGAAAGTTGAAGAATGCGAAAGCTGACTTCAATAGAAAACTTCTGGATTACCGTAATAACAAGATAAATGAGTTGTCTGTTGAGAAAAGTCAGGTGGAAGATATGATTGCTTCAAACGAACGCTCTCTCAAATCTCTTAAGGAGTCTCTTGATGAGGAGTTGGAGAATATTAAGAATGATATTGCTAAGAGCAGAATGGAAGCCTTGGAGAGCAGAAACAAGATGCTCGCTGATATTGAAAAGTGCATCCGTGAGAAAGATGATGAGATTCAGAAGGCTATTGAGGAAGCAAAGTCTATCCTGGAAAAGAAAATCCTTGATGGTGGCTGTGACCTGTCTATAAGAAAGAGTCTTGAAGAGAAAATTCAGGCTTTGAATAAGAGACTTGAAGAGGCTGATAATATGAGTAAGAATCTTGCATCATATTATTCTGACAAGAAGACATTCTTTGACAAGGAGCCTTCTTGTATCAAGCAGCTTTCTATTAATAAGGAACAGTTGAGAATCGTTGAAGATAACTTCAAGGATATTATCTCTGGTTTGAAAAACCAAATTGGAGGAGTGGAGAAGGAACTGAAGTCTTTGAATGATAGAGCTGCGGATATCGTTTCTGCAAGAAATGATTACCAGTCGTTGCTGAATATGTATGGAGATAAGAAATACTTCCGATGCAGAGAGGAAGAAAAGTCTTCTAAGTCAGCATCTGAAATCATTAGTTTTCTCTATAAGACAATTCCTTTCATTGCAAAGTCTAAAGTTAATATCGTCCAGGATATCAATAACTTTATGATTGGATTCCCAGAAAACAATTCCTTCGGGTTTAATAATGAGGGTATTGGTACAGAGGAAGGTGAAGCCAGATTGGACTATTTCATCAATAAGCTCTATGAAGCGTTGGGTGTAGATACTGAAAAGGAAAGAGAAATAACCCTCAGTCAGTCTTTCTCCCACGTCTTTGCGAGAATCTCTCGTGATGTTAAGAATCTCTATCAGCACAAGGGCTATGTTCAGAAGATTATCAATGAACTGAATCAGGATTTCTTGAAGGAGAACTTCGTCAATGCACTGAAGGAGCTGCGCTTTGAAATGGAAGACAGTGATGATAAACTGATACGTCTCTTGATAAAGATTCAGTCATTCTATGATGAAAATCAGTCTTCTATTGGTGACTGTGGTCTCTTCTCCACATCTGATTATGACATGAAGGTGGTGGCGGATTCCATTAGTATGCTGAATACATTACAAAAGGCTCTTGTCAATGAAGGTCGCATGGTTCTGGATATCAAGGATACATTCCGTATCAAAATCCATATCAAGGAGAATGAGAACAAGCTGGATTTCACGGATTCTATTCCTACGGTTAGCTCTACTGGCATCAACTTGCTTACAAAGGCGATTATCAACATTATGCTCATCAATGTATTCAAGAAGAAGATCAAGTCTTCTGAGGATGTTTTTGTTCATTGCATGATCGACGAGGTGGGCAGATTGGATAATGTCAATGCGGCCGGTGTGCTTGATTTTGCCAACAACCGTAAGATTTGGATTATCACGGATGCTCCGGAACCAAAGACGCTCAAAAAGTACAAGCATACTTATACGTTGAGCAAGGATGGTAGAGGTAAAACCCACGTTAGACGTGCTTACAGCGAAATGTCATGAAGGGATTAAGTAAGAATGATATTCGGAATATTCTAGATATGCTTGGAGGAGCCTCAGTGGCTTCCTCCAAGCTTTCCAAGGAATTGAAGAATCTTTTGGAGAGTGAGCATTTTATCATTCCGTGTTCCCATGGCTCAAAGGTTACTTATACCATTGCGGCCAGGGATGAACAGCTATGCAGAAACTTTCTGGCTTCTCATTATAACTATAACTGTTCCTTAGAAGATCTTCTAAAGAACTATGAGGATGCTAATATGGCAAGAGGAGAGTTGGTGAGTGCAACTGGCAGTTCCAAATTCAAGACAGTGAGAACTTGGCGAGGATTTATGGTTAATACTTATCATTCTATTGAGGTTGCTCTTGGTAAGGAAAAGATAGTGTTGCCATCATATATTGGCAGTGCTTTCTTTGTGAATGACTTTACTCATTTTTCCATACCGAATGACGTTATTGTCGTAGGTGTAGAGAATCCGGAAAACTTCTTCCGTATAAGAGAACAACGGTATTTGTTCGACAAATGTTTTCCGGACAAAAAGCTGCTGTTTATCTGTAGATATCCGCAGGAAACAAAGACAGACTTGTTTACCTGGATGTCAAGTATAACCAATCCTTATGTTCATTTCGGTGATTTCGACTTCTATGGTATCAAGATTTTCTTGAATGAATTTAAGGCTAAACTCCAGGATAGGGCTACCTTCTTTATTCCTCATGATATAGAGAATAGAATCCGGAAGGGTAACTCTAAGTTATATAGAGAACAAAGTAACATTGGAACTTCTTTTGCATGTGAAGATCCAGAGTTGTCTTCATTGCTCGCTTTGTTCAAGAAATATGGTAAAGTCTATGAGCAGGAAGGGTATATTGTGCAGCTCTCTGATTAACTCTCTAGATAGAAAAAAACACGTCTGAAGGTGTACAGAGGGCACCTTCAGACGTGTTTTTTTCTATCTTGCATTGTCGTTCTGGTGAATCACGGACTTCTGGGCATCGTTCAGACCATCCCAGTTGGTGCCGCTGCTACTGCTGCCGCCAACGCCTCTGTTCCACGCTTTTCGGAACATTTGGTAACGTCTGTCATAGCTGCCGTCCTTCTTGTACTTTATGATATTGTCCAAGCCCTCGATCGCACGGAAGATATACTCTCCTGGCGAACTTATTGCTAAGGCTTCTTGAAGAGCCTTTTCATTCTTCTTCTTCTTGACAGCGTATATCTTTTCTTCGTCATAAGTTCGTAGTAATTCCTTAAAATACTTGCATGTACAGTCTTTAAAGTAATTGTCTGACAGATTGAATGAAGAAAAATAGCGTTTCATCAACTCTCTCTTTTCATCTAAGCTTAAATTATAATCTGAAAGACAGGTAACGATGTAAAAGGCATCAGAACCAATTGCAAATGTAGTATATTTTTTGTTATTTTTCTGTATGATAAAGCGGACATAATCTTCATATTTTTCTAATATACACTTGTCAAATACCATCGATGTAAATTTTGTTATATCATACTTCCCATCTTCTAAATAATCAGGATTTTTATTATTGTCTTTTTCGTTATTTTTGTGATCTATCATTTTTATCGTTGTTTCGATTTTTCTTTCGTCAGAGAAAAACTTAAAAGTAATAAAGAACTCACCAATAAATTCATTTGATTTATTATATATAGACCGGTGGCAATAATTTATAAGGATTCCATTTTCGTCTATAAGATTGTAGGCATTCTCTTTATAATGAGGATATGTCTTATTCATATAGCCGTATAAACTACTTCTTTCACTCTGGAAAGCTTCTGATGAAGTAAAGGTTTTGCTTGCGAAAACACAGTCTAAGTAATTTTCATCTGCAGGCAAACCTTTGATTTGGCAATTTGATAAACCAAATGCTGAACCGATTATATTGAAGCTGGTATAATATGTACTTTCATCAACAACCTTATATTTTTTAGCCTTCAATGCCTTCGCAAAATTACGATATGACATATTTAAGGAAGTTCCATGAAAAGACAACTGATTGTTATTAACTGTACTTGCCGTCTTCACTGGTGCCTTTCTTACATTTCTACGCTGCTGCACAACGTTGTCGACCGCATAACTGTTTATGCAGACGATAACTCCCAATAATATTAAAAAAACTTTTTTCATATTTCTCATTTACTATTTTATATTTTGGTGGCAAAGGTACGCAAATATTTCTTATAAACTACATTTATGATGAAAAAAATCACTTTGAACATGAAAATATTCTGTTTTCTCTTATAAAATGAAGTTTCCACCTTAGAGTTTGTATCACTCTAAGATGGAAACAACTACATTATACTACTCTTCCTTTGTGCTTATGGGAAGTGTCTTGAGATTGTGAACCAGGTTCATCTTCCCCTTGCTTCTTGTCTGCTGCAAGATTTTCCTGACTTTCAACAATACCGTTTCCGTCAACATCCATATCGATAGGGGTAAGACTGCGAAGGTCTAACTTCTTGTCTTCCCCGAAAGACCGGACGTTCTCTTCTACGAATGTGCAAACTTTTGCTACAGAAGCCGATGCTTTATCCAGGATTTCCTTACTGAAGGCAGGGTCTCTTTCTAGACGTGCAATCAAGCCATTACGTCCTGGCACCTTTTCCGAATATTGAAACTCATAGAGATTTCCCAGCATTCCCATGGCAACACAACGGACGAGAGTTTCCTTGCTCTTTGCCTCATAGGAGTCTGGCATTTTACCACGAGAATAGTCTAGTAAATTCTTTGCCAAATCTCTGCGTTCATTGTAATCAAGTTGTACTTCTTTCTTGACAGTCATATCCAATTCCGGATATTTCCAGGTTGGGAAAACAGACAAGGCATTTGCCTTAGCTTTCTTCATTGTTTCTCTATCCTCAATTTGCTTGATGATTTCGAATCTTTGAGGAAACGAACTGAGATCCTCTATATTATACAACTTCTTCACCTCTCCATTTTTTATGAGCGAAAATGGCATGGTTTTTTCCCATACTCCTATATTGAGCTGTCGTACTTCTTGCTCTGTAGCAAAGATTGGGGTGTTGTAGCCATTTTTGTTGCAGTGCAAAGAAAGTATATATGAGTCTCCTATATCGAAAGGTTGCCCATTCAAATTGTATGCCTTACCAATCGAATCATCATTCCACACAAGATTACATTTTATCGCCTTGCTGATCAACTCGGCATATCCCTCACAAGCCTCACGCTGTTCATTGTCAGCTGTGTGCCAACGACCTGTAGAAGGCGAAGATAAGGTGACGTAGTTTCTCTGCGGACTTTCTTTGATTACAATTTGCTCTTTACGATCAACATCTTCGGTTTCCGAGGCCAAGGTGTTACGGCGTTGCAACGGTGTCATTCCAACTCGTTTGCTGGTATTCCGAGCTTCAACTTCACCTGCTAACTTCCAGTATATCTGGTTGTCGCTGTTATTCTTTAAAGATTCTTCCATTATAGTCATTTGCTTAAGTGTTATTTTGTCGGAAGTCGTTAGCCCGTCTTTGCAGACTTGTGCTTGACGACGTAACTCGATAGCAGCCTCCTTCACATGATATCCACTTTTTGCAACTTCCAGATCATCAAAATCCTTTCCGAACACTTTTTCGTACTCATTTTCCAATTTGTACTTTTCGTTTGGATTTGTGTCAATCTCATTCATTGCATCCCAATAATGGCGGCGGCCAATTTCCTGCCATACCTTTCCGTCACGCTGGAGTTCCTTGCGTGATGCTTCAAGACGGTTTGCCATATCTGTCAATACAGCCCATTGCTTGAGATTACTAACTATGAAATCCTTTTCTGCTTGATGGCAAGCTACATTTTCCTGGATTTCCTTTCGGATAGTTTGAGGTGCTCCTCCTCTTGCAAAACCTTCGATTTCTTGAACTGCGTGCTGAATCTCGTGTCCTATTATGCCACGAATATCTTTCTCGTCTTGGAAACGATTTAGCTTATTGGTGTTAATTGTTATGGTTCCACCAAATTTCAAACTTTCATCTACATCAAAAAGACGATCTAAATAATTGTGAGCAGAGGTGAAACAAGCTTTTTCATTACCTTTCAAAGCTTCAAATTCCACCTTGACATTCCTCAATTCAGGATAAGCTTCGAAAACATCAGGTGCATCTATATATGCATCCAACATTGTATGATTATCAAGCTTTCCATCTAATCCACCATATTCCTCTGCAAGACGGTCATACTCTTCTACTTCGCTAGGGCGTAAAGCTTCTCCTTCACAAAAAATATGTTCGTTGTCTTTATTAACAAGTTCCATATAACGTTTGAAATCTGGATGATTCTTTTCGTAGAGAATATTTCCATTCCAGTCGAAGCGTTTTACATCTTCGGTTTCGTATTTCCAGTTGTTGTCTGCTCCTATTTCCCAGCCAGTGATTTGCTTAATGTCTTTTGCAGAAGAACCTGCTGTATTCATCTGTTTTGCTAGACTTAACAAGTCAAGACGACTAGACAGATTTACTGATTTGCTGGCAGTGTCCACATTGGCAGCTCCGATAGTTCCAATAAACATGCGTCGTGGCTCGTTGATGGTTGTACGGCTGTCTTCAAAACGTCTGGAAAGAGGAATCATTTTTCCTGTCTCATCATACATCACTGGTGCTAGTACAGGCTTGACCTTTGAGGAAATTGTGGCATAATTGAGCTTTTTCAAGTCCAATATGTCGTTTTCCCATTCCTGGACAGCCTTGCCGTTCTCTTTCAGGATTGTGTCACATTCTTCCTGCGTCAGGGCACGGTTTATCTTCATGGCTCCACCAATATACCAATGTCCCTTGTCTTCATCCTTCAAGAACTGATTGGTTGTATATTGGTAATATCCATCCTTTGGCATATACTGAAGGTCGGCGTTGCGTGCAACAAACTTTCCCTCACCATTATATGCCTTTGTCTGACTCCTTGCTGTTTCGGTATAGTCTCTGTTAGCAGAGAACTCACACTCGAAGACAACCTGGTTGGAACGATGAACATTGCCATAGTTGCTCTCCGGATCCTGCTTGCCACCTTGCGGAAAATATGGCAGGTCAGCTGCATGCCAGCCTGGACGGTAGGCGAGGGCTGTTATGTACTTTGCCTTTGATCCATCCGGAAGGAAACCTCTTTGGATTAATTCCTTACGCACCTGATCATTTGGTATGAGCACTGAGGAACCGGTCTTGCCACCTCTACCGTTTGGATTACGTGTTGATGGCACATAGTCCTTGCCATTGGCCGCAGTAAAGTGCCATGTGTCCTGTGCGTTCAGCCATACTCCCATTGGCAGCTTGTCTTTGCCGCTTACAAATAGGGCAGAAGGGTCGCCATCTTTATCCAATGTGAATACCTTATATACTTTGATAGTAGCCTCTGGCTCTTGCTCATGGCTAACGCTATAGGCATCTGTCACCTCTGGCATTGGATTTTCTGCCAGCTTCATGGATGCTTCTTCCATAACTAGTTCGAAGGCTTTTTCCATATTGCCATTCTCGACATATTCCTGATATAGATCATCACGGCTCTCTGTAAACTCCTTCAGCTTTTTGGCAGGATTCACTTCGTTCAGCATGTCTTTCAGAACTTGGTCGGCTACCTGTTCGGCACTCTCATAATGAATACCAAGGAAGGAAGCCATAGCTTGCCAGAATTTCTTCAAGGCAGACTCTAGGAAGAAGACATCCCTTTTAATGGTTGCCTTCTTGATTGCGGAAACTCCCTCGCCGTTGCTGTCACTTACCATCTTACGGAGTTTCTCTGCATCAGCTCTACCGGAATACGTTGCAAGAACTTCGTCGGCAATCTCGTTGTCGGTATGCAGGTCCTTGTAGCTTGCCTTGACTTCGTTCCAGATGGATGTATTCTTCATCAGACCTACAATGTTCTCCCATTCTTTCGGATTGACCTTCTGTATGGCAGTGGCCCAAAGATGAGAGTATTCATGGATGGGTGTCTCAGCTGTGGCAATACGTGGGTCAACATATATCTTGTCATTGACGGTAAAGCCATACGATGTACCTTCTTTGTCCTTGAAGAAACGGATATTTCTGCTAGCATCATATTGAACCTGTTTCCAGTCTGCTAGCTCTTGCGAAGATTCGTAGTCACTTATCTTTTGTTCATATACTTTCCTTTCTTCTTGATATTTCTCTTTAGACTTCAAGATTAAATGACCATCCTTATCTTCAGCAAATCTTCCAGATTCATCCAAAACAAAATGTGAAGGTGAAGAGGGCTTTCTGGGAGCAACCTGCTTTTGCTTTACGAAAGTCTTGGCATCAGCATATAATTTTTCAATTCCTGCTTTATCAATAATACGCAGAGGATTCTTTTCACTTCCAAGCATGAATGCTTTGTAGTAATCAGAACTGTCAATGTTGACAATAGCTTTAGGATTGATTACACATAGCTCTTGCTCACCACGGTTTTTGTCACCAATCCATACGGCGTCAATACCTTCTTTCCAAAGGTCAATAATACAATCATCTAAGTCGGCTGCATCATTTAAATCTGGCATTTCTTTAACATTTGCATTTTTTGCCAATACGATAGGATAAATAAAAACTCCTTCATGAATACCGCTAAATCTTGAGGCAATCTCTTTGCTCTTACTTACACTGATACCCCAATATTTGTCGCCATATCCACCACCGCCGATACGTTCTACTTCTCTGTCACTCATTATCATACTCGGTTTTAATCTACCTCTACCATAATAAGTACCATGATAAAACATATGTTCCGAAAGTTCCTTTGGACTATCAAATTCAGATATAAGTTCTGCTGCACGAGAATATCCGGCTAAACTTCCACCTGATTCTTTTAATCTCTTTATGATTTTTTCTTTAGTCCACTCTCCCCGTACAGGTGTAATATAGTTTCTTGGATTATATCCTGTCTTTACTGAGCTCTTGCCATGGTAAACTGCTTGATGACGAGCATCCTTGTTGAAGGAATCCAATACACGCTGTCCCTCATCGACATCAGTAATGACATCAATTCCGGCACTACGTAGTTTGCCAATGAGGGTATCTCGCAGTTCTACTTCCACCTTTGCTGGAGAGACTGTTTGACCGGATCTCTGATATCGTACATCGGCTAATGCATCATTGAATCGCTTTGACAGCGGAATGATGTTACCATCGTTGTCATAGGTTACAGCATCCAGGGATTTACGGTTGTTTTTTGTATTCTTATAAGCGTAATCCTTGTCTTGAACGTAGTCCTGTTCGTTGCCATATCCCCATTCTGCAATATCATTACCATCCCACCAGATTTCATCAACAGAAACCTTCTGCTCAATGATGCGGTAGTTGTCTCCCCATCCATGGACACTAGCATTATCGACAGCATAGCTATAACTAGGTGTCACCCAGTCTCCATTTCTGAAAGAACCTTCTTTTACATCAGAAGGGACACTTCTATACATTGTTATAGTGTCACTCTTTGACTGGATGGCCTGGCGGATATTTTCAATTGCTTCTCGGCGGTAATTATCTGCTGCTCTGAGATTACGAGGGTCGAGGGCTATGAAACTGAGACTGTTTACATCTATGCCATTCTTAATGTAATCGCCTAATGTCTGATCTCCTTCATATTCCAGATGCTCCGGGTCCGCATCCCATGCTTTCTTACGTTCTTCCGGACTATTGAAATATCCATTGCCATAAGGCGCAGCTCCGTTAAAGGCTGATGTCCCTTGATAGGAAGATGAAGAATTATATCCTGCTATGGCAGCTGCAGCATTAACCATTTGTTGCGCTTTCTTCATATCGCCGCTTTTAACAGCATTGATATACTCTGTGTCTAGAGACTCTATGTCTGTACTAACTCTTGAAAAGCGTATTTTCTTTTCTGCCTCTGCCTTGTTAGCGTTATCTTCACCTAACTGCTTCAAAATTTGCTGGTCATATTTACGAGATTTGACCATATAATCTTGAAGTGTTCCTGTTTCCTGTTTCCGAATTGGATTGACATCTACCTTAATGCCATTATAGATTAAAGGATCTTCATTCAAGAAGTTGAATGCATCGTCTTCTCTAAGTGAACCTTCATACTCTACAACAACATCTAAATCACTATCTGGGCGAGCTGTACCACGGCCTCGTGAACCATGGATTTCAAGATCGTTGACTCTTGTTATTTCGTCACCTTCGAAGCCTATAACAAATTTTTCGGTGATTTCATCCAAGATATGATTCTTTAAGCTTCTCTTGCCATAGTATTCAAGTCCTTGAACATTTTCATGTATGGTCTCGCCATTGAGATTCATCAGGTTCTCATAATAGTCAAGAATATCAGTCAACTCTTTATTGAAAGCATCTGAGGCATTTTTATAGTTAACCTTCAGTCGCTCATATTCTCCTTCTTCTGCACCTACGGAACGTGAATACCCATGTAGTTCTTCTTCACTACTCTCAAACTTACTGTAGAGTTCTCTCAGATGATGGTACTTAGGTAAATGTTCCTGAAAGTCACCCGACATAGGGATACGTGTATCCTTTAGTGTATCAATATATTTCGCTACACTATTCATTCTTTTAGACATATTACTAATGTCGTTATCGTGAATGCCATTGGACTTCTCATAGTCTTCCAACACTTTCTCGCTTTTGTCGTAACTTCCAGTTACGGCGTTGAGAGCCTTGTTGAGTTTGAGAAAAGCAGCTTCGTCTTGACGATGTTCCAACTCGGTATTTGATGGTCCTTGTGCTGATAAAGATGTTGCATCCATTGCTTCAAGGAGTTCTTTTAAGAGATTGTCTTTCTGAGTTGTAAGATATGTAATCTGATGTTCTCCCTGAATTGGTTCTTTTCCCAAAACCTGCCTCATTGCATTGACATCATTCAGAACTTTTTCTCTTTGAACGGCATCAGACACTTCTCTTAATAACTCACGGTAGTGGTACGCAGACTTTGTATTGATAAGCTTTGTCTGAATGGCATCACCGTCATCTTCGAAGTAACCATAAAATTCGATATTTCTTGCACCATAACTCCAGGAATGTGAACTGTAATCACCTAGACTGGAATACTCATGACCTTCGCTGATATCCAGTTTGCCCTTATAAATTTTGCTTTCCTCGATGAATTTAACGGTATCTTGCAGGAGATTCTGTGATTCACGTAATGTTTGCAATTTCTTATCAAAATCAAGAACATTATAGGTTTCTGCCTCTTTCATCTCTTCGCGTCCCAACATTTCCTGAAAAAGACGCACGTCGTAAGGAATATTGACAGACTCCATAGTTTCTATATTATATGATGTAAAAGACAGTGAAGGTTCATTGTCGCCTGAATAAGAATCAACTTTGATATATTCTTCACCTTTTCTTATGAAAAGCTTGTCAACTAGAGCTTTACCCTGTTCTTTCAGTATAGACTGTTCAAGTTCTTTTGAAAGCTGATAACCTTCTCTCTTAAGCTCGTCATTCATCATCTTTGCACGAAAGTCTGCAAGAGGGCTTTCCTCTCCATCTACCCATGCAACAAGCGTTGTTCCGTCAAATAAGACAGGTACATACTCGATGTTGGAACGGTTGGATTGTTTAGCTACAATCTTGCCATATTCTAAAGCTCTTTTCTCTATAGGATTCAACTCATCCTTTTTCTCCAACTCTTCTAGTTCTGATGGAAAGAAGAAACGGCTTTGTGGTATGTATTTTGTTTCTGTGGCACGTCCGTTTTCTCTGCTGAAAAATCGTCCCCAGCCGGAACGGATTCTATCTACCACATTCATATTGTCATTTGCCATACTCTTATTATTTTAAAAGGAGAGTGCAGATAGGCACTCTCCGTTATTATTGTTTTCTAGATAGCATAATGTATGTAGCCATAATGCCCCCAAGGAAGATTATGACTACAGTAAACAAACCGTGCAGGATGCTATGCCTGACCTTGCTGCTGAGCACCATTGCCTGTTTGTACAAACTCATGCTTCTTGATGTTTGTTGCTCGACAGTTGATTCTTGCCTCGCTACGAAAAACGTCCAGTTCCAGTTCACCGTTTACTTCAACGTATTCTCCTGCCTTGAAGAAATCTTCATGGATAGGGGAGAAATTGGTAAAGTGTACCCAATAGAAGCCCTGCTTCTCACCCTCTGAGTCATGGGTGAAGGCATCGAAGACCTGGAAATCGTTACCTTTCTTGCTTTTGAGATCCTTGACACCTTTGGAACCAATCTTTCCGGTAAACTCAACGGAACCACTGAGATTGTCCGGATCAGTAGTCTCGTTGAATTGAATAGGAGAAGTAGCACGAAGATTGTAATAGACGTTGTTCTCAATCTTCTTGACGTACATAACACCGACGACCGTGACTCTGCGACCGGAAATATAGTTGCCGGCTTCTGCCTGAGTTCCTTGCGTTGATACGTTGATGCGAAGCTCTGTTACGCTTTCATCCTTTCCCTTCATTGGAATGGATACACCAAAACTCAAAAACTTCTGACCGTCCTTAGAGGTCTTTTCCTGTGCGGAAATGAAAATCTTTCCGCATAAAGTGACATTACATTTAATCATAATTCAATATATTAAAATTAATTTATCCGATTCTGCGACCTTGGCTTTGACCCTGGTCGCCCTGTTGCATCTCTGCCTCAAAATTATTACTTGCCGCCTGCTTCAAATCTTTGGCATTGATGGTTTCATCCTTCTTACCTGTGGACTGTGAAGAACTTTCTGCAGCTTGTTGCTGTTCCTGCTCTTTTTTGAGATTTTCTTCTATTTCACTTTGTGTCAAACCTGCCATAAGACATAATGCTTTTGTAAAATACATACTTATAAGAGAAGAAATCATGTCCTGTTTGTCGCCAGGCATTTCTCCATTTTGCTCCATCAGCTTTGCCAGCCATTTGGTAGGGTCATTGGAATTTGTCTTGTCTGCAAGGAGATTGCTCTCCGGAGTAGGACTTTGTCCGATGACCATATTACTTTTGGCTTCGGCAAGATAATCCTTACCGCCTTTATCCAAAGAACATGGCTCGCCGGAACGAAGCTGCAACTCTGCTAGATAGTTGACCGGGGAAACTGCCTTGAACGATTTTCCATCAAACTCACGAACTTCAAAGTGAAGATGTACTCCAGTACTACCTCCTGTTGAACCTGTTACTCCAAGTTGCTGGTTTGCATTAACAATATCATCTTCCTTGACTTTTACCTCACTGAGGTGCATATATGTTGTTCGGAATTTATTTCCGTCAGGACGGTTATATTCTACTGTAACATAGTTTCCGGCACCTTTTTCTTGATAGCCTATTTTTACAACCTTACCTTTGTCTTCTGTTGCAAAGACAGGAAGATGTTGACCATTGGTTGATATATCCACTCCATTATGATTCATCATCTTGCCCTTGATAGGATGTTTGCGCATTCCAAATTCACTTGAAACTTCAATATCCTTTGAAAAATCAATTGGCATAGCAAAATTACCCGACATTGGTTGAAGAACATGTCTCGTGTCAACCTGCTTGGCGACCTCACCGTTTTCCCTGCGCTTTTCTGCTTCCAGGTCAATAGCATGGAGATTATAATCACTAATTTCTCCTAAAAGGCTTTGCTGATATACCTTTGGATTTGAGCCGTGGTAGGGACTATCGGCGAGCGCCTTTGCCCAACCTTGATAATCAGTTGCGGAGAGATTCTTGCAGGCTTTTGCTACTTTACCATTATTGACAGTCAATATCTTGGAGTGATCTTCAAAACTTTGCTCTGGACTTGAATATTTGCGAAAAGGTTCCTTTCCTGGATGATCATCATGATAGTTGCTTGTGTCTCCTTTCCAACTTTCTCCTCTTTTTACACCAAAGAAATTGTTGTCTATTTTTGCCTGTTTCGATGTTCCATAACTGCTCTCCAAAATGGCTTGGGAGAGTGTGATGGATGCAGGAATGCCATACTTTAGCTGTTGCTGGATGGCGATTTCCTTATATTGATCAATAAACTTTTGTTTGGTTTGATTCATTGTTTTCCTTTTTAAAGGGTAGGAGAGTGCTTCTCCTACCCTTATGCTATAGAATATTTATCAACGACCGAACTTCATAGATTGATGATGTTCGTTATCTTCTTGCTGTCCAACAGTCTTATTCACTGCGGACTGCTCGATGGGTGTCGCTTTGGACACGTTTTTTTCGTTCGTATCTTTCTGAGAGTTGTCAACACTTTCTGTATTGCCTTTCTTCAAGAGTGACTCGAACGTCACCGCAGCCAGAGCCTTGGCGTATGCTGGCTTATCCTCTGCTGCAAACAGCTTGTTGTATTGGTCAGCAGGGATTACCTTTACATGTTCCTGTCCATCGATAACCGCCTTGATATACTTGATTTTAGGATCCTCCTGGCTCTTGTAGATATGGGAAGAACTGATTCTGCTCATGTCAACATCAACCTTTCGTGGACTGACCAGGTCAACGATCATTTCCGGATGGGCTTTACCTAACTTGTAGAACTGTTCAGACAGAGCCTTTATCATCTTGCTCTTATCCTCGGGATCTGGGGATTTGATTGCCTTAAAGAAGGAATTGACATATTTCTTTTCTGGCACGATGTCGAAAGCCTTTTCACCTTCTGCCTGAATATGAAAGAAGTATCTGCCCAAATCTTTGTCTGGCAACACCTGGAAATCCTTGATCTTGAACTTCACCTCTTTCTTAAGATCAGAGAGGTCAACCTTCTCATTGCTAACCAATTCATATTGGTGAAGACGGACTACGGATATTTCCTTATCAGCGAAATAGTTATTTGGCTGTTTCAAGCCAAGGCGACCACCTGCATTATAGAACTTCTCAACCTCAAAGCCTTCCTTGCTGAGAGCGTTCTTGATTCTATCCTTTCGCATTCCTGGTACTTCGTTGTCTTTTTCCAGAGAGGCTCCCTGCGGAAGAATAACTGATGCCTTCTTGTTGACGGTATCCTTCACCACGACAATCTCCTTTGTGTCAATATTTGGAAACTCGTTAATCTTCTTGATGATGGTATAGTCTGACTTGTTGAGCATCTGCTTCTCAGCCTTCATACCTACTATTTTCTTGTAGTCTGGCTTGATGTTCTTTTCAAGTCTGTCCAGAACTTCTACGGCATTGTTCACGTCCTTTTCAATGATGCTCACCATACGAGGAGATTCTTTGATTTCTCTCTCCCAGTATGGAACAAGCTCCATACTTTCCTTGCTGAAGGTTGCCGGTAAGCCTTGGCGTGCCATAAACACACCTGCGGTTAACTCCCTCACAAGTTTTTCGTACTTTACATCATCGATAGGAGTGAGGTTGACGTGTCCACCTCGGTCTAAACGGTCTGAGGTTCCTGTCATCGCTGCCAGTACTCGGTAAATGTCGTTTGCCTTGGCAATGGCTGAACTACGAGCGTCCATACCTGGGTCACTCATTCCGCTGACAACGATCTTCTTTTCACCAGGAAGATACTGTGCATCTCGCACGACCATTTCTCGATCATAATCCAGTCCTTCAGTCTTGGCTACTGATTTTGCCAGGGAATTGGCTTTCTGCAAGACTTCTTCCGGTTTCGTCAGAGTCTTGATGAGTCTTGGTGATTCTGGCTTGTCACAGATAACTACCTGATTGCCGGAATTGACGATTTTACTCAGATAGGCGTCGAGCTTATCCTTGCTAATCTCCACGCTGTTTACCTTCTTGCCCAGGTAATCTACCTTGGTCATTGGTATTCCGGTAACCTTGGAAATCTTCTCTGCTCCCTTCTTGTATGCCTTGAAAACATCGTCTTCCAGCTGCAAAACAACAAAATCCGGATGCTTTTTCACCACTTCGGAATATGCTCGTGCAATATTCTCTTCCTTAATGTTGTTGAGGGATTCCACCTGGTCTCCGTTTTCCTTAATCACCTTCACATAAGCATCATAGTCCTTGCCGGCAAATGTGGTCTGGTCGATATTCCACACGTTCATAACCTTACGCTCAGAACGTGGCTGGTACATCTTCTTTTCCTTTGAATCAAGGGAATGATACTCCTTTGAGGAAATACCCTGCTTGTCCTCAGCTCCCTTTACATATCTCCAATTGGTCCAACTAAGATAGAATGCCTTTTCTCCTTCTTTTATAGGCATCCCATTATCTTTTGCTGGATTATATTGGGTGTAGATGCTGCTGCGATAGCCATTCTGCTCGCTATGAAGGTTCATCATCAAGGCGTTATAACCAGTAATAGGAGAGTTGCCAAACAAGAACTGGGCATCCTTGCGGAAACCTGGGTTCAACCATACTCCGTTGTTATTCTTGGAAGAAACAAGTGCGGCAAGCAGGAGGGCGGCGTGAGAACTGACAGCATTACTGTTCTTATTCTCCTTCTTCTGCTCTTCTTCTTTTTTCTTTTGCTGCTCCTTCTGCTGAGCTTCCTTCTTTTCCTGCTCGGCAGACTTTCTTTCTTCTTCCTTATGCATATTCTCGTGATTGGTATCTTCGAACTTATCCTTTGCCATCTTCTCGGCCTTATCAATAGGTACTCCGGTGGCGGCGATATGCTTTGCCTCGGCTACGACATTGGTGTCACTGAGGCTGTCCTCGTGAGGAACCTCGGCTTTCTGACCATCCTTAGAGGTCTTTTCCTCCTGCTTGGCCTGGTATTGCTTCATTCCGGCAAATTTCTCCCAAAGATCGCCGACATTCTTTGTAGTACTGTTTTCGTGACGGTACTTTGTACTGAAGGTATTCGGATACCCGTATTCGTTAATGTAAGCAACGTTAAGGGTGTCCTTCTTCTGGTCGTATTCCACCGTGAGGACATCACCAGAAGGCATCTCCAGCTTATTGTCTGTGATTCGCCATATGAGAGCTGCTCTTCTTCTCTGCGCAACTTCTTTATCGCTCAATAATCTGAACTCATCATAATGAGAAAGTTCATCTTGAATGGTTGAAATATTGCGTTGAGGACTTCTTGAAATATCATAATCAAATATATACTGTACGTCCATACCTTTAGGAGTCATCTTTCCGATATCAACCTGATTTCTTTCTTCGCTGTACTGGAAATCAAGTTTTTCTCCATTTGGCATTGTCAGGACATTTGGTATCTCTGAATCTGCGATCTGCTGAGCTGCATCCTCGTAAGCCAACTTCTGCACGTCAACAGAAGATGCTTTGATTTCATCGTTGTCGTTGATATCGCCAATCAGTTCCATAACCTCTTCCTTTTCAATCTTACGCAAAAGATCGTATGTACTATTCTGCTGATTGAAGGTTACAGCGTAGGAACTGTTTTCTACAAGAACCTTGTCGTCAGAAGTCTTTGGTGCATTCTTTCTCACTTTGTTCAATTCAATGAGGTTGCTCACATCCATAATTTCTGCCAGATGAAGCAGTGCTTCATGGTCACCGCTTTCACGGTAACTATCAAATGCCTTGGTACGCTCAGAAGACTCAAATCGGGCAAAAGAGTAACAGTAACTCTCGTCATTTGATCTTTCCGAAGCAGCAGCTCGTCCCTGCGAGATGCTTGCGGTGTTTTCAGCTTTTATATCCTTCTCTTCTTCCAAGGATTCTTCCTCTTCTGGCTCCTGTTCACGATACTGCTCCCACTGCGACATTTCCTCATAGACATTCGCCAGGTTGGCTTCTACACTCTTATCTCTTTCGAACATGAAAGTATCGGATACAGCAAGGTCGTTGTTGGTGGCAGTACCCACTTCTATCTTGTCAGTCTCCTTGTTGTACTGGAAGTGCAGAATTTCACCATTCGGCATTTCAAATACGGGTTCTTTCTGGATAGCGGCAAACTCGTCTGCTGTCATATTATAAGCTATCTCCTTGACAGCATCACTAGGATTTGAACCGATACCGCCAAGACGCTCGATTTCCTCGCGGAGTTCGTTCTCACTGTATTTTTTCAACAGATCGTATGTTCCACCAACACGGTTATTGTAAACTACAGCATAGTCTTCATTCTCTGCAAGAAGGTCATCACCAGGATGAGGAGAAGAAGACTTGCTGACATATTCGAGTTCTATTTCCTGCTCCTGGTCGTACTCGGAAGCGAGATTAAGTATTTCGTCATATTTACCTTCTTCCTGGAGTTTGTCAAATTGCTCAGTATCTTCTTGATCCTGCATGAATGCAAATGAAGAATAATATTTCTTCTCATCCTTAGGATCAACAGACTGAGCCTGTACTTCCTTTTCTGACTCTTTCTCCTGATACTGCCTCTTGTTTGACAATTCTTCCCATACATAACCTTGATTCTCTTGAATTGTATGGTCATGGTCGTAGCTAGTGCTATATACTTCCTGCTTACCTTCTGCATTGGTAATAAGCACGTCTAGAGTGTCCTTTTCCTTATTATAGTTGACAGTAAGGACATCACCGGAAGGCATTTCAAGCTTATTGTCAAACATAGGCCATTCCTTGGCAATAAGTTCTTTTTTGTCAATATCCTGCACGTCTTCCTGAGTCTCTTCTTGGCTTTCAGAAACTTTCTCCTCGATGTCTTCCTCCTGAGCCTGATATTCGTCCATAGACATGAGTTCTTCGGAGAAGTTTTGAAGATTCTCATCAAGGGTGATGGAATGGTCGTAGTCTGAACGGTGCTCTGGTGCCAAACCTGCGTTGGTTATGCCTCCAGCCAGCATTTCATTGGTGCTAGGGTCGTAATCTACGCCTAGAACTGTGCCGTTTGGCATTTCAAGGGTATGGCTTCGCATACCGTCAAACTGCTTCTTGACAGCCTCGTTGCCAATTTGATGAGCTATTTCACTGTCATCCTCAGAAAGTCCCTGCTGCTGAATCTTATCAAGAATCTGCTGCTCAGTGACCTTTTCGTACATGAAGAAGGTGCCGGGGATGAAATAAGGGTACTTCACTGCAATATGTTTCTCATCTTCTGCGATGATCTCTGCATTTTCTCCAATTGTACTTTCAAGGGTAGCAAGATTCCAAGAGGCTCCTGATTCTTTCTGTGCCTGTTTCAATGCGTCAAAAAGACCTTGCTTGTCACCATTCTCATAGAAGGCTGCAAGCTGCTGTGGATCTTCTTTCAAATCTATGTCTGAGGTGTCACTGAGATTAGAATAAAAAATCTTTTTGTCCATTATGTTGTTGTTTTGTTCTTTAGCCGTTTCGCCATTCTTGGTGGCTTCAAACTGTTTCTCGTTTTCTGCTTTCTCGTCAAGACCGTCGAGCGAACCTTCAAGAAGGGATTTCTGTCCCAGTGCCTTGCGCTGTTTATCAATATGCTCCAGCTCAATTCGTGAGGCTTTGTTGACATCGCTCATGACGGAAATGATGTATTTTGGCTCTTTTCGGAGGGCAGCTGCCCAACCTTTCAGATAAGCTGCACTATTCTCGGTAATTCGTTTGTCGAAGCCAAGAGTGCTTGATACCATTGCTGCTGTCAGCTCTGCAACAAGCTCTTCCTTTGCATAGGAAGGACTGCCGAAACCGCCAAACTTGACGATGCCGTCTCTTTTCAGGACTGACTCGTGACCGGTAGAGTGAGCCATTTCGTGCAGAGCGGTTGAATAGTACTCCTGTCCGTCCTTGAAAGTCTCCTCGGCATTACCCTCATGAATACGATAGTTTCCCTTCGGCGGAATATGGATGGAGTTGAATCCCGGATTATAGGCTGCTCCCCTTGCCGGATCAAGAACGATAGGGCAAATCCATCCGTCCTTTTCCTCAATGACCTTGTTAAGGGCTTCATTGTTGTACATACCATTGGTATCGGCCTTGTTTCTGTCAGGATCAACAAAGTTGGAAAGCAGCTTTTCGTATTTATCTGGGTACTTCTCCTTGTAGTTCGTCTGGTCTATGTTGAACTCGTTGAAGTGTTTCAGATAAGGATATACCGTACATTCCTTCTGCTGTTCCTCACTCATCTGACGGTAGTCTTCTTCCGAAACAAACTTTCCTTCCTTGTCTCTGATGTTCTTTCCCCACTTGAAGACAGGAATGCTTTTTGAACCAGGAAGTATATGTACTTTTTCTTTCTTTGCCTGAAGATGGGTCATATAGATTGGCATCTTATAACAGTTTTCTGCTGTATGCAGACTCAGGAGAAAAGCGTTCATTCCCATATAAGGGGAACCGCTGATGTTTCTTGGAAGACCAAAACCAGCTCCGCTCTGAACCCAGCCTTGATTCCATTCCAGACTCTCCGACGCATCTTCCATGCGCTCGACAAGTCTGTCAACCAGTTTTTGAAGGGCATTTTCAAGTCCCTCGGACATTTTCTTTTTTGCCATAGTGATGAAGTTTAATTTCTTATTCTACTGCAAAGTAACGGCTTTTTTCGGAAATAAATGAATTACAAAAACACTACTTTTTATTTTAACACTATCATAGCTTAAAATGAAGAATATTATTATATTTAACTTAATATTAATATTTGTTTTGGTTTGT
>ENA-UERG01000826-UERG01000826.1-human-gut-metagenome-genome-assembly--contig:-NODE-826-length-28701-cov-33.809775_pt1 | contig 28701 bp, 28 predicted proteins | sample MGYA00242954_ERZ507954 | MGnify/ENA primary metagenome ERZ507954 (study PRJEB26167, sample SAMN06115478) | human gut metagenome | host: Homo sapiens | place: China:Sichuan | collected 2015-01-21... | reverse complement strand
CGAATCAAAATATTCCTTAAAACGGCTAAAAACGAAAAATAAGGCAATACTTAAAATATGATAGAGACCGAGTTGGAAAAAGAAGAAAAAACGGAAGAAGAAAAGACCGAAACGGAAGCGATAGTAAAGACAAGCGAAAATTCCGAAATGCTTAAAACCGCGCTCGTGTTCGGTCAGAGCGAAGACGAATTGCGTCGTGAATTCAAGGAGTATAAGGCTCTTAAACTCTTTCGTAAAATCTATTGCGACTTAACGAGAGTAAAAACCGAATCGTTTGAAGATAAACTCGACGAGGTAGTGTCGCTCGGTTTCGGCGGAGTGATAGTTTTCCCCACGCAGGTGAGAAAGGCGAAAGAAAAAATCGGGAAAGCCGACGTAAAAGTCGTAGCGGCGGTGTGTTATCCCTTCGGCGAAGAGGGCGCGAACGTAAAAAAAACCGCCACCAAAAAAGTGTCGGCGTGGGGTGTGAACGGCGTTCTGATTCCCGTGGGTATAAACTCTGTAAAAGCGGATAATCTCGATTTTATCCGCCGCGAAATCAAACGCTGCGTAAAAGTAAATAAATCGCTTAAAATAATCGCGCTTTTAGAGTGCGGCGAACTCACGGGCGAAGAGATAGAAAGAACGATAAAAACGCTTTGCGCCGTCGGCGTAAAATCTTTTTGCAGCGGCAGCGGCTTTTTCGGCGGCGTCGACGGAACAAGTCTTAAAAGTATGAGGTCGAGCTTAAAAGCCGACTGCGAGATAATCGCCGCCGAGAAAAAAGGCGAGGGCGGCGACGTTATAAGTCTGTTTTCGATAGCGGATAAAGTAATCACCGCCGACGGCGAGCGCGTCGCCCGCGAAATCCGCTCCCGATTAGGTTATTAGTCGTTGCGAGGGAGCGAAGCGACCGCGGCAATCCCGAAGATTGGAGTGTGTTCGCATATGCAAGCCGCTCCGCCCGTTATTGCGGGGATTGCTTCGTTTTACTCGCAATGACGTACTATCACTTGACTTCCCTTGCAGGGTAAATGTCCCCGATGAAACGGGGAAAACGTCGCGAAGCGACAAAAAGGGGTGCCCCTGCCCAAGGTGGTGGCGGCGAAGCCGACGGATGAGTTCCCGGAAGGGTGGTTTTCCGCGGAGCAAAAACTATTACGACAACCTGTGTTCTATTTTCATTTTAGGTATGCAATTCGGCTCTTCGGCTTCTATGCGGGTCGTAACGTAGTTGCGAATTTCCGCTATATCCTGATTTTTCTCGTAGGGTATGACCAGATCGAAAATCAGATTCGCGTGCGTATCTCCCTCGTTCATGCGAAAATCGTGTACTTCGTACCTTTCGTCAAGTTCTTTTACGATACCGCGAACCAATTCTTTAAGATAAGCGACGCGTTCGCTTTCGTTGTCTACGGGGTCCATGTGTATTACCGCCATACAACCGAATTTTTGCGATAAAGCGTTTTCGAGATTGTCTATTGCGTCGTGCAACTGCATAATATCGCCTTTTGCGGGTACTTCGGCGTGAAGGATTATGATTTTACGCCCCGGACCGTAATCGTTTATTATCAGGTCGTGTATGCCGATAATTTTTTCTTTGTCGAAGTTAAGAGCAAAATCGGTAACTTCTTTTACGAGTTTGGGATCGGGAGCCGTTCCGATAAGTAAATCCGCGATGTCCTTTGCCGACGAAATTCCCGTGTAACCGATAAAAACCGAAACGAGAACGCCCGCTATTCCGTCAAGCGGAACGTTCGGTAAAACTCTCGAAAGTCCTACGCAGATCAAAACGACCGCGGTGGATACGCAGTCGGTTAAACTGTCGAGCGCGGTCGCGCCGTTCGCAACCGAATTTATCTTTTTCGCTATTTTTTTATTGAAAAGAGCCATCCATAATTTTACGAGTATAGAAACGCCGAGTACGCATATCGTGATTATAAGGAGTTTATCCGACGAATAATCGACGATTTCGCGTCCGGCTATTTTTTTAACCGAACTTATAAACAATTCGACTGCAACCACGACTATGATTGCCGATACGGTAAGCCCCGCGAAGTATTCTATTCTGCCGTGTCCGAAAGGGTGTTCTTTGTCGGCTTTTTTACCCGCGAGTTTGAAGCCGAGCAGGGTAACGACCGACGAGGCGGCGTCGGATAAGTTGTTGATACCGTCGGATAAAACGGAAATTGCGCCCGTAATCGCGCCCGTAAGGACTTTCGCCGCGCTTAAAAAGACGTTGAGAATAATACCCACCACGCCCGAAAACACGCCGTATTTCTCTCTGACTTTCGGGTTTTCGGTATCGTCCGCGTTTTTAACGAATTTTTTAATGAATTTTTCAAACATGATTTAATACACCTGTTATACGCCCGTCATTGCGGGCAAAGCGTGGCGAATCCCGAAGATCGGAGTGTATCCGCCTATGCAAGCCACTCCGCCCGTTATTGCGGGGATCCTTCGCAAGTTTGCTCAGGATGACAAAAACAGTACTGTCATTCCGAGGCTTTGACGAAGAATCTCCCCAAATGGCGGTTTTACCCGAAGCGAATATTATCGACGCGGGCTGTCAGTACCTGGCAGCCCGCGTAAAAGTTATTCGTTATCGTCTTCGTCTTGATTTTTTTCTTTGTCGTCTTCCTCTTCTTCGTCTTTTTCGGGGAGAATCGTAACCTTTATTTCAAGGATACGCTTCATCGTCTTTTTAAGCACGTCGATCTGAAGATTTTCAAATTCGAACGAGTAACCGATAGGCGGTATGTCGCCTAAATGTTCGATAATCCAGCCGCTCACGGTGTTAGAGTCGCTTTCTTCGTCGATGTCGAGCGAGAACAGTTCGCAAAAATCCGAAATGTCCGCGTTACCGTCGACGAGATAGGCGTCGTCGGCTATCTTGGTGAAATATTCCACGACTTCGTCGTGTTCGTCCCAGATTTCGCCGACCAACTCTTCGAGAATGTCCTCGAGCGTTACCAGACCCAGAGTTCCGCCGTATTCGTCTATAACCACCGCCATGTGTACCTTTTGCTTCTGCATACTGCGCAGCAGTACGGAAATCTGCATGTGTTCGGTTGCTATAGCCACCGTAGTCAGGATATTTTTAATGCTCTTCGCGCCCGAAACGTAGGCGTTGAAGAAGTCTTTTTCGTGTATCATACCGACGATGCTGTCGATAGTGTTTTTGTAAACCGGTATACGCGAATAGCGGTTTTCGAGGAAAACTTTTTTAATATCTTCCATGGTGGCGTTTTCGTCTATCGCCACTATGTTTACCCTGGGTACGAGTATGTCGCCGACTTCGCAGTCGTTGAATTCTATCGCGCTCGAAATAAGTTTGGTTTCGTCTTTATCGAGCGTACCGTCCTCGTTGGCTTCTTCCACGTAGGTCAATAATTCGTCTTCGGTGATAACGTCTTCTTTTTTGAATCTGAAAATCTTACCGAGCAGGAACTTCCATCCCTGAAATAAAAGCGTAAGCGGATAAAATATAATAATGAAAAACGATATTATATGACTTACGCCCGAAGCGAATTTTTCGGGATATTCTTTCGCAAGCGTTTTCGGAGTGATTTCGCCGAAGATAAGTACGATCACCGTCGAAACGATCGTCGAAACGGTCGCCGCGAGGTTTTCGTTGTAATATATAATCGCCGCGAACAATAACGTAAACAGGGTGGTTAAAAGAATATTCACGACGTTGTTTCCGATCAGAATCGTAGAAATAAACCGGTCGTAGTTGTCGAGAATTTTAAGCGCTTTTTTCGCGCCTTTTTTGCCGTCTTCCGCCGCAAGTTTGAGCCTTGCGCGGTTAGCGGAGGTAAACGACGTTTCTGTCGCCGAGAAAAACGCTGACATAAAAACGAGTAGAATTATCGCGATTATGTAGGCCGCGTAATTCGTATTAGGGGGAGGTTGACTGCCGTCTGCTTCCATTTTTGCTCCTTTAGCCACAGGTAATTGCGTTTGAACCCGCCAAAACGCCGATATTTACGCGCTTTTAGGCAAATCCGACTTCGCCCGTACGGCGAGTACGAACAAAGCCGTCTTCACCAAAAATCATCGAAAATAGCGGTGTTTTGGTTGCTTGCAAGTCTTGCGTCGCGTTTTTAGGTTAAGACGCGGCGCGCGAACGCCTTAATATACAAATATAAGACGGTCGCGGAACAATGTATTAGCCTGAAAACACGGCGCAAGACCGAGTTCAAACGCAATTTCCTGTGGCTATACAGGCATATATATGCCGTTTTTTCCTATTCCGTTATTCGGAAAATAAGAATTAGTTCCCATTTTAGCATAAAATTGCAACTTTGTAAAATGTTTTGCGACCTTTTATCAAAATATGTAAAAGAAGCGAAAAATGCTACAGAGGGCAAAAAATCGTTGACTTTTTTTTGCGGACTTTATATAATTATGGCAATCGAATACGGTGGAGTCGGTCGCGGTGTGCGGCGCGTTCGTGCGTCGCATCTTGCGACCTTTTTCAAAATTATGATAGAAGAAATGATTAAAAAAATCCGTGAAACCGAAGAGGCGGCGGCAGAGAAAAAAACGCAAGCCGAAGAAAAGGCGAACGAGATTCGTCGCAACGCCGACGCGGAAAAGGCGAGAATCGAAGACGAGGCGGCAAAAAACGCCCGCGCAAAGTCCGAAGGGATAATTTTCAGGGCGAACGCCAAAGCGGACGAACTTTTCGCTGCCGAAATCAAAACAGCGGAAGCCGAGCGCAAAGAAATAATTTCCGAAAAAGAAAAACTTGCCGCCGATTTATCCGCCGAATTGTTGAAGGGGGTAAAAAATGGCGATTTCTGAAATGTCGATAACGTCGTTTATCGCCCTTAAAAAAGAGCGAAACGCGCTTTTCGACGTTTTGTCGGCCACCGGCGCGGCTCAGATTAAAAAATGCGCCGACTACGAATTTCTCGCCCCTCGGAGCGTGGCGGCCGAAAATATCGGCAAAAGCGACGAAGACGCGCGTAAATCGCTTAAATTTCTCGATTTTTGTTACGAAGAATTGGGCGATAAAAAGCGCGCGCCCGTAATTAAAGACGGTTTCGGGGTAGGGATAAAGGATTTTATAGATTTCGGAAAGAAAGCCGGAGAGGTCGAAAGAGAAATTAAAGAGATTCTCGACCTTTCGGACGAATATTCCGTCGTTAAAACCGAAATTTCCAAACTCGACGAAAGCGTAAAGGCGTATCTCGATTACGAGTGTTTAAGCGAGAAATTTTCCTTTTATTCGTCTACCGGATCGACGTCGGTGTTCGTCGGCGTTATATCGTCCGACAAAGCCTCGCCCGCAACGGACGCCTTAAACGAAATCGACGGCGCGGTTGCCGAGATAGCGGGCGAAAACGGATCGAAATGCGTTCTTACGGCGGTGTGCCTTAAACGGCGGGCCGAAGAAGTCGGCGCGACGCTCGCGAAGTATTCGTTTACGAAATGCCCGTATACCGATGACAAAACGGCTAAAGAAATAATAGACGACCTCGGAAAAGAAAAAACCGAAAAAGAAAATCGGCTTAAAGCGATAATCGAAAGCGGCGTCGAAAAAATCCGTTATTCTGCGGATATTAAAACGTACGTGGATTATCTCGGATTTGTCGCCGAAAAAGAGGCGGCGGGCGCGGACTGCGGCGAAACGCGGGAAACTTTCCTTGCGGAATTTTACGTTCCGACGGAAGCGGTCGAACGCGTAGAAAAGACTGTCCGCGACAACGCGAGCGCGGTCTATATCGAAAGTAAGGTCGTGCCGAGAAGCGAATTTGCGCCGACCTTAATGAAAAATAAGCGGTCCACGTCCGATTTCGAAGCGATTACGAATATGTACTCCGCCCCGGCGTACGGCGCTCTCGATCCGAACTGCGTAATGGGTATTTTCTTCTCGCTGTTTATGGGTATCATAATGGGCGACGCGGGTTACGGCGTATTGATGATAATCGGCGGATTTTTAATGGCGGCGAAAAGCCGTAAAGGAACGTCGATATACCGTATGGCGAGGGTGTTCGCGTACGGCGGTTTCTTTGCCGTTGCGTTCGGAACCCTGTTCGACAGTTTTCTCGGATTTCAACCCTTACATAATATCCCCGCTTACGTGGAATTTTACGATAAATATGTCGACCCGATAAGGGCAAAATGCACGCTGGCGGGTATTACCGTTCCGTCCGCGCTTATGTGGTGTCTGGCGATAGGGACTTTCCAGATTGCCGTTTCTCTTTTGATGAAAGCGGCGCAGTGTTTCAGGCGTAAACAGTACGTCGAAGGTATCTTTTCGGGTATAGTGTGGTCGCTCGCGCTTATCTGCTTTATACTCCTCGTATTCTTTATGATAAAGGGCGATAAGGCGATTACGAATTACTTGCTCTATCCCACGCTTGCGTTGTTCGCGGTCGGCATACTCACTTCGGGTATAACCGAAAAGGGTTTCGGCAAGGTAACCAAAACTTTCGGATCTTTGTACGGACTTATAAACTACGCTTCGGATATTCTGAGTTACGCCCGTCTTTACGGGCTGATGCTTGCAGGCGCGCAGATAGCGTCTATATTCACCAACTCCATCGCGGTGGGAATGTTGTTTCCCAAAGGCGCGTTCGGAATTGTTTGCGGAGTGGTCGTCATAATCGTCGGCAACGTGTTCAACCTGGCGATGAACCTGCTCGGCGCGTTTATACACGATTCGAGGCTTCAATACGTTGAATTTTTCGGACGATTCTACGAGGGCGAAGGCGAACTTTTCGCTCCTTTGGGGTCGCAAAGGGAATTCATATATTTCAAATAATTTAGTAAACCATTCGGAGGATAAAAAAATGGATGGAAGAGCAATTGCTATCGTAGGTTTGGCGATCTGTATGATTCTGTGCGGATCGGGTTCGGCTATCGGACTTTGGAGAACGGGTACGTCCGCTGCGGGCGTTCTCGCCGAAGACGGAAAGAAGTTTTCAAAGATTATAGTCTTGTCGCTTCTCCCCGCAACGCAGGGTATTTACGGTTTCGTTCTTGCCGTTATGAACATACCCGAAGCAGGCGTCGCGCTTGCCGCGGCCGAGGGCTGGGCTGTTTTCTGGAAAGCGTTCGGTATGGGCGTTACCGGTCTTGCATCGGCGGTTTTACAGGGGGCTACGGCTTCGGCTTGTATTTACGCGGTAGGCAAAAACAGCGCCGGTTCCGGTAAATACGTATTGTTCCCCGCGATGATCGAGTTCTACGCAATTCTTGCGCTCGTTCTCGGAATAATGATGTAATCGGGATATAAAGATGTCTGAAAATACGAAAATCGACGTTCTGGAAGCAATCGGAACGGCGGCGGCAGAAGAGGCGGAAAATATAATCGCTTCCGCCGAAACTTACGCCGAAGAGAGGCGTTCCGCCGCGTTGCAAAACGCCTACGAACTCGGCGAAGCCGAAGAGAAAAAAGCGAACGAAAGAGCCGACGATATACTCAAAAAGCGCGCGACGGCGGCGAGAATGGAAAGAAACAAAATTATTCTCGACGCGAAGCGTAAAGCCGTCGACAGAGTTTACGAACTTTTGCTCGACGGGCTTAAAAAGTTAAACGAAGACGAATTCGTAAATCTCGTAAGTATCGCCGTCGAAAAATACGGCGAAGACGGGCAGAAAATATTATTGTCCGCTTCCGCGCCGGCGAAAAAAGAAAAAATCGAGTCGCTTGCGGCGGTTAAAAACAAAAGTATGATCGTCGAAACGGCAGACGGACTTCGGGACGGTTTCGCCATAAGCGGCGAAATTTTCGATCGCGATTTTTCATACGCTTCGATAGTCGAATCGTGCCGCGAACGCACCGAAAACGAAGTCGCAGCCAGACTTTTAAGGTAAAAAAACATGAAAGTACCCCTTTCCTACGCCAATGCGGTAGCAATATCGGCGCAGAAAAACTTAATACCGAGAAGCAGGTTTTATTCGGCTGCCGAGGCTAAAACTCCCGAAGACGCGTTGAAACTTTTAACTTCCGGTTCGTTCGGGAACGGCGTCGGAATAAACGGCGTAAACGAATACGAAAAACTTGCCGAGGAAGAAACCGTTAAACTGAAAGAGTTTTTAGACGAGTACTCACGCGGGAATTCCGTCAGATTTTATTGCTTTCTGAAGAGCGATTTTTTCAACTGCGACGCGGCGGTAAGGACGATTTCGCTCGGCGTTGCGTGCTCGTACAAAAAAGACGGGCTTACGGGCGCGGACGAAATCGAAACTTACATAAAAAGCGGCGCGGGCGACCTGCCCGATTATTTGAAAATCGTTATAGAAGAGTTGAAACTCGCCGCCGAAAAGCCGAACGTAACGGGCGCGGAATTGTCGCTCATAACGCTCCGCAACTATTACGCTTCCGCGCTTAAACTCATTCGCAACGGCGTAATACGCGACCTTATTAAAACGGAAATCGACTGCGCGAACGTGTCGGCTTACGTCAGAAGTAAAGACGGCGAAACGGCGGAAAGGCAATTTATAAGCGGCGGAAAACTCAAAAAGGAGAAACTTAAACTCCTTCTTTCGGGCGATGCGGGTAAGGCGCGTGATGCGTTCGTATTCACTCCGTATATCGATTTCGTCGATACGTGCTTAAAGGCGAAACGCGAAAAACGCCCGCTTTCGGAATTTGAAAAGATAACGGACGATTACCCGCTGAAACGGCTTGACGACAGGCGTTACGACGCGGACGGAATTATTCCGACGCTGTTGTACGCGGTGTATAAACGAGCCGAAATAAAAAATTACAGAACGGTAATTTCGGGCAAACTTGCGGGGGCGCCCGCGGAAGTAATAACGGGGAGGTTAAGAAACGGATATGTCGGCTGATACGGCAATGCTTTCCAGAGGCGAAAGCGCGCTTGCGTTCAGGGCGGCGGGCGTAGAAACCTACACCGAAACCGACCCCGAAAAGTTAAGGGCTACGTTCAAAAAACTTTTAACCCGTTATAAGGTAATTTTCGTTACCGACGACGTGGCGTTCGAGTTGGACGATCTGATAAAGAGAACGCTCGAACAGCCTTACCCCGTGATAGTACCCGTGCCGAGCGACAGCGGCAGAAGCGAATACGCGCAAAAGCAGATTCGCGAACAGACCGAACGCGCTCTCGGCGTGGACATATTTAATAAGTGAGATAAAAAATGGAAGGAAGAATAGTCAAGGTCTCCGGACCGCTTATCGTTGCCGAAAACATGGCGGACGTCAAGGTATACGACGTCGTTAAAGTCGGCGAAGACGAACTCATCGGCGAAGTAATAGAACTTCGTCGCGACAGGGCGTCCATTCAGGTATACGAAGAAACTTCGGGCTTGGGCGTCGGCGACAAGGTCGTATCGACGGGCGAACCGCTTTCGGTCGAACTCGCGCCGGGCATTATCGGCGGAATTTACGACGGTATTCAACGTCCCCTTGAAACGATAGTAGAAAAATACGGCGACCGTATCACTCGCGGTCTTCGCGTAAACAAGATCGACAGAGAAAAGTTATGGAACTTCGTTCCGACCAAAAAAGTCGGCGATTACGTCGAAGCGGGCGACCCGATAGGTTACGTCAAAGAAACGGCTATAGTAGAGCATAAAATACTCGTGCCTTACGGAGTAAGCGGACGGATAGAGAGCATAGAAGCGGGCGAATTCAACGTTACGCAGACGATAGCGACGGTCAAGACCGAAAACGGCTTGAAAGATCTTACGATGCTCACGCGCTGGCCTGTAAGAAAGGCAAGACCGTATAAAGAAAAGCGAACTCCCGATATGCCCATGGTAACGGGTCAGAGGGTTATAGATACGCTCTTTCCGATAGCGCGCGGCGGCGTGGCTGCCGTCCCCGGTCCTTTCGGAAGCGGCAAGACGGTCGTACAGCACCAACTTGCGAAGTGGGCTGACGCGCAGATAATCGTCTACGTCGGCTGCGGCGAACGCGGTAACGAAATGACCGACGTTCTCAACGAATTTCCCGAACTTAAAGACCCCGCTACCGGCGAACCCCTGATGAAGAGGACGGTTTTGATTGCGAATACTTCCGATATGCCCGTCGCGGCGCGCGAAGCGTCTATATACACGGGTATAACGATAGCCGAATATTTCAGAGATATGGGCTATAACGTTGCGATAATGGCAGATTCGACTTCTCGTTGGGCGGAAGCGCTTCGCGAAATGAGCGGACGACTCGAAGAAATGCCGGGCGACGAAGGTTACCCCGCGTATCTCTCTTCCCGACTTGCGGAATTTTACGAAAGGGCGGGTATAGTCAAAGTTCTCGGCAGCGAAGATACCGTCGGATCGGTTTCGGCTATCGGCGCGGTTTCTCCTCCGGGCGGCGATTTGTCCGAACCCGTTTCGCAGGCAACTTTAAGAATAGTAAAAGTGTTCTGGGGGCTTTCGTCGTCGCTCGCATATAAAAGACATTTCCCCGCGATCGACTGGCTTATAAGTTATTCGCTTTACGCCGATCGTATGGCGGAATGGTATTCGCAAAAAGTCGGCGCGGATTTCGTTAATCTGAGAGCGTTTATAATGAACGTCTTGCAGGAAGAAGCCAACCTCGACGAAATCGTAAGACTCGTCGGCGTAGACGCGCTTTCGTATAAAGACAGAATGACGCTCGAAACGGCGAAAATGGTCAGAGAAGACTATCTGCATCAGAACGCCTTCCACGAGGTGGATACCTATACTTCGCTCGATAAGCAGTACAGAATGTTGAAACTCATCAAAAAATTCCACGATTTGGGTATAGAGGCGGTAAACAATTACGCCGAACTCGACGATATACTCGCCATTCCCGCCAAAGAAAAAATCGGCAGGGCGAAATATATCGAAGAGAGCGCTATCGGCACGTTCGACGAAATTTCGAACGAACTCGAAACCGAAATGCGCGCTTTGATAAGCGGAGGGAGAAACGATGAATAAGGAATATAAAACCATAAAAGAAGTCGTAGGCCCGCTTATGCTCGTCGAGGGCGTAGAAGGGGTAAAGTACGACGAACTCGTCGAAGTAACGCAGGAAGACGGCAGCGTAAGAAGAGGTAAAGTTCTCGAAGTAAAAGACGATAAAGCCGTAGTACAACTTTTCGAAAACACGCAGGGACTTAAAATTTCGACTTCAAAAGCCAAATTTTTAGGCAGAAGCCTTTCGCTCGATTTGTCCGAAGATATGCTCGGCAGGGTGTTCGACGGAATGGGCAACCCCCGCGACGGCGGCGCGCCAGTCATACCCGAAAAGCGTATGAACGTAAACGGCGAACCGATTAACCCCGCCGCGAGAGATTATCCCGACGAATTTATTCAGACGGGCGTTTCGGCTATCGACGGACTTAACACTCTCGTAAGGGGACAGAAACTCCCGATATTCTCGATGAGCGGACTTCCGCACGCCGAACTTGCCGCGCAGATTGCAAGACAGGCGAAAGTCAGGGGTAAAGACGAAAAATTCGCGGTCGTTTTCGCCGCGATAGGCATAACTTACGAAGAAGCGCAATATTTCGTAGACGACTTCAAAAAGACGGGCGCGATAGAGAGAACCGTACTGTTCACGAACCTTGCGAACGACCCCGCAATCGAGCGTATAGCGACTCCGCGTATGGCTCTTACCTGCGCCGAATATCTCGCGTTCGATAAGGGTATGCACGTTCTCGTAATAATGACGGATATAACCAACTACGCCGAAGCGCTCCGCGAAGTTTCGGCGGCGAGAAAAGAAGTTCCCGGCAGAAGGGGCTATCCCGGTTATCTCTATACCGACCTTGCTCAGATATACGAAAGAGCGGGCAGAATAAAAGGTAAAAGAGGCTCTATAACGCAGATACCGATACTTACGATGCCCGAAGACGATAAAACGCACCCGATCCCCGACCTTACCGGATATATAACCGAAGGTCAGATTATCTTGTCGAGAGAACTTTATAAAAAGGGTATAAATCCGCCGATAGACGTTCTTCCGTCGCTTTCGAGATTAAAAGATAAAGGTATAGGCGACGGCAAGACGAGGGAAGACCATGCCGACACGATGAATCAACTTTTCTCGGCTTACGCAAAAGGTAAAGAGTGCAAAGAACTTTCGGCGATACTCGGCGATTCCGCGCTTTCGGCTACGGATAAACTGTATGCGAAATTTGCCGAAAACTTCGAAAAAGAATACGTTTCGCAGGGCTTTAATACCGACAGATCTATTGAAGAAACGCTTGACATCGGCTGGGAACTTATGAAAATCCTTCCGAGATCCGAACTAAAACGTATCAAAGAAAAATTCCTTGACAAATATCTCAACTAATCGTCGTTTTCGGGCGAAAAGAATGACAGATTACTTGTTTACCGTCATTTTGAACGCGTCGAAGAATTTTCCGGAAGGGTGGTTTTTCGCGATGAATATTTTATGGCGGTAACCGTAAACACCTTATAAAAATCAAATAAACGAGGCAAAAATGGCAAGACTTAACGTCAATCCGACGCGAATGGAATTAAAACGTCTTAAAGGCAGACTTTCCACGGCAACGCGCGGACATAAACTCTTGAAGGATAAATCCGACGAAATGATTCGTCGATTTTCCGTTATAATAAAAGAGAATAAAATGCTTCGCACCAGACTCGAAGCCGAACTTAAAGACTGTCTGGGACAGTTCGCGTTCGCGCGCGGCACCGCCCCGCAGGAAGATTTCGATAAGGCGTTTTCCATGCCTTCGTCGGGCGTTTCGGCAAAATACGAAACGGGCGACGTAATGGGCGTTACAGTGCCGGAAATCACGGTCGAAAAAACGGAAAACGACGGCGATTATCCCTACGCTTTCGCCGAAATTTCTTCCGAAGCCGACTATTCGGTCGCAAGAATCAGTTCGCTTATCGGCGATCTTCTGAAACTCGCCGAAATCGAAAAAACGGCGGCTATGCTGTCGGTAGAAATCGAAAGAAACAAACGCCGCGTAAACGCGCTCGAATATATAATGATTCCGCAAATCGAAGAAACGATAGCGTATATCAGAAGTAAACTCGACGAAAACGAACGCGCCGCCACTACGCGCCTTATGAAAGTAAAATCAATGCTTTCGGCAGAAAACTAAAAACGAAGATACTCGGTATCGAAATAGATAAAGAATTTCGTAATTCCGAAACGTTTGATTTTAATAAAAATAGCGGCGTGGAGTTGATTTTTTAACTTCACGCCGCTATTTTGGCTTTTATAATGATTCTACCATATTACGGGTTTGTCGCTTTCGTCATAATGCCAAAAATTGCCGTTTTCATTTCTCACCGACAGCGTTTTGCCCGCAAACGCTTGATTTTATAGCCCGATTAGGGTATACTTGAACCGATGAGAATTTGCGTAATTTCGGATATACATAGTAACGTTTTCGCGCTCGAAGCCGCTCTTAAAGAGATCGACGCTCTGCGCCCCGACAAAATCGTCTGTCTCGGCGATATAGTCGGTAACGGAGCGTATCCTGAAGAAACGGTTTCGGTTTTCAGAAGACGCGGAGATATAAAGGCGGTCAAGGGCAATCACGACGCGATAGTTTTGCTCGACTTGTCGTCGTGGAATAACGGCGATCCGCGTATCGACGTGTTCCGGTGGCAGTCCGAAGTTCTGTCGCCGTCGTCAAAAAATTATCTCGCGCGGTTGCCGAAAGCAATCCGTTTCGAAGCAAGCGGAAAAGAAGTCGTTTGTTTTCACTATCCGATTGCAAAAGGCGGAAGATTTTATCCGCCCGAATATCTTCCGACCGACGAGCAGATAAAGGCAATGTTCATGCGCGAAAAAGGCGATATATTCCTTTTCGGACACGAACACACGGGTTCTTTTCACGAAATCGACGGTAAGTATTATCTCAATTTCGGCAGTACCGGCAACCTCGTCGAAAAAAACGCGGCGCGTTACGGCGTTGTTGATATTCTGCCCGACGGCAAGGTGAGTTACGAACTCAAAAAAGCGTATTACGACGACAACGAGTTCAGAGAAAAAACGAATAAGATGACGGAAGCCTTAAAAAATCGCAACCGAAAAATAACCGTAGTATGAAAATCGTCCGAACGGCAATAATATAGTCGGGAGGACGAAATTCATGTTCAAATGTAACGAAAAGATTAAATGCGACGTATGCTCGTGCGAGCATAACGTGGGCGGAAGAAACTGCCAACTCGACACCGTTAAGATTACTTGCGGCGGAGCGGGTTGCACTTGTTGCAACGATTATTGCAATAAAGACTGATTTTGTAACGAGTTCAGGCGGGCGACCGGATTTTCCGGTCGCCCGCTTGACTTATATACGCGTATGTGGTAATATGTACGCGAATTAAAGCGGAGGCTTTTATATGAAAGAAACTTACGAATGGATACATAGTTGGTGCGACGAGGCGGGCAAACACGACTTGCCGAGAGTGCTTCTCGTCGGCGATTCGATTACTCACTCTTATCAGAACGAAGTAAGAGAATTATTAAAGGGCAAAGTTTACGTCGATTACGTCGCCACGAGTTACGCGATCGATACTAAAATGTTCGAGCGGTTAATCGACGCGTTTTATAAAGACGATAAATACGATCTCGTACATTTCAATAACGGACTTCACGGCGAGTTTATAGGTACGCGCGCTTACGCGGCGAAACTTAAAAAAATCGTAGGCAAAATGTCGGACAGCAAAGTTACGCTCGTTACGTCCACCGTCGTGAACGAGGGCGGGAATAAAATCCGTCATCCGAGATGGCATAAAATCGTAAAGGCGAGAAACGCCGCGGTAAACGCCATCGCAAAGGAAAAGGGCTATACGGTAGACGATTTGTATACGGTAAGTTTAGGGATAAAGAAAGAAGACAGGCTTGCCGACGGAACGCATTACGATAAAGGCGGGGTTAAAATTCTTGCGGAAGCGGTCGCGAAGAATATCCTTGAAAATCTCTGTTGCTGATATCGATAACGACGGCTTGAAGCGGGCGAAAAATTTTTCAAAAAAAATTTGAAAAACCCGCTTCAAACAGTTGCGTTTTGAAAATAAATATGGTATATTATACAAGCATTCAGCGAACGGAAGCATAGCTCAGCTGGGAGAGCATCTGCCTTACAAGCAGAGGGTCATAGGTTCGAGCCCTATTGTTTCCACCAATGCGGGAATGGCTCAGTGGTAGAGCGTTGCCTTGCCAAGGCAAATGTCGCGAGTTCGAATCTCGTTTCCCGCTCCACGATAAGCGACAGGTTATATGCCTGTCGTTTTTTTTTTCAACAGGGAGCAGATATGAAAGAGGCTTTTCAGAGAACGGAACTTATGCTCGGCGGCGAAGCGATGCAAAAACTTGCGTCGGCGCGCGTAGCCGTGTTCGGGGTCGGCGGCGTCGGAGGTTACGTCGTCGAAGGGCTCGTTCGCTCGGGAGTGGGCGCGATAGACATAATCGACCACGATAAAATCGATATATCCAACGTAAACCGACAGATTATCGCCACTTGCGAAAACGTCGGTAAGTATAAGGTAGACGAAGCCGAAAAACGGATAAAGTTAATCAATCCCGACTGCAAGGTTACAAAATATAAGATTTTTTATCTTCCCGAAACCGAAAAAGAGTTTGATTTTACGAATTACGACTATATCGTCGACGCTATCGATACGGTAAGCGGAAAACTTGCTTTAATCGTGAACGCAAAAAAGGCGGGTACGCCCGTAATTTCGGCTATGGGGGCGGGCAATAAGACCGACCCGACGGCGTTTAAGGTCTCGGATATTTATAAAACGTCGGTCTGTCCGCTGGCGAAAGTCATGCGCAGGGAATGTAAAAAACGCGGAATAGATAAACTGAAAGTGGTGTATTCCGACGAAGAACCGGCAGAAAAACTCGGTAAAACCGAAAACGTCGTTAAAATAGACCCGGATAAACCGAGAAAGGATACTCCCGCGTCGCTTGCATTCGTTCCGTCGGTCGTAGGGCTTATAATTGCGGGCGAAGTCGTAAAAGACATCGTCGGGCGACGATAACCCCCACGATTGCGGTTTTTGTCTAAAAAAGGTGTGAAATTCGACAATCGCAAGATAATTGTCGATGACAAACTCTTAAATATATGATACAATACGCTTATGGATAAACTTAACGGCGGATATAACTTAATATTTATGTATTTGTTGAGCGCGCTTGCCGGCAACGTATACGAAACTATTATGTTTTTGTTCCGCAGGCATAAGTTTGTTTGGTCTAACGGGTCTATCACCACTCCTTTCAACTTCGTTTACGGAATAGGGGCGGTTGCGATTTGTATCAGCACTATCTGGGTGTCCGATCATTGGTGGGCGGTAATGATTTGCGGAGCGTTGCTCGGCGGAATCGTCGAATATATTCTTTCCTTTTTAGAAGAGAAAATCTTGCACACGAGAACGTGGGACTACCATTACATGAAGTTCAATATAAACGGTCGTACGGGGCTTTTGCCGATCGTCGTGTGGGGACTATTAAGTTTGCTGGTTCTGTACGGAGTATACCTTCCGCTCGTAACTCACGTGGTCGAACCCATATTTCTGGCTAACCCGGAAAACGCGAGAATATATCATACCGTTCTCATCGTTATGATTTGTTATTGCGCGTGCGATCTTGCGCTTACAACGTTCGTGGTCGCAAGGTATCAGCGCAGAAATAACGGAGTCAAAGCAAAGAACGGATTTATCAGAATTATAGATAAAGTTTTCAGCGATCGCTATATGGAAAGACATTTCGAAAATACGAAAGTCGTAAAAAAGCAGACCGAACCGCAGACGGACAGTACGGTCGCGGACGAAATGCCGATCGTTTCTGAAGAATAAAATTATACGCCGACCGAAAATTTTCGGTCGGCGTTTTTGAAATCCTTGACTAAACGGCTGAAAAAGTATAAAATATCTTAGACGAGTCGGGCGTACGGTTGCGGGAGAGAAATCTCACGAGGAAAGTCCGCGCTCCCCACGGCAAGGATGCCGCCTAACGGACGGTGAAGGCGACTTCAAGGAAAGTGCAACAGAAAATAACCGCCGCATTTGCGGTAAGGATGAAAAGGCGAGGTAAGAGCTCACCGGCGACACGGAGACGCGTCGCGCCGTGTAAACCCCATCCGGAGCAAGATAGGGGCGACCTTAATAAACGCCGTGTAAAGGTCGCCTGTGAAACGTCGCTCGAGTCCGTCGGCAACGACGGACCTAGATAGATAACCGTATTAAATGACAGAACGCGGCTTACAACCCGACTCGGATTAAAGTGCGGCAACTGCAATTTTGCAGTTGCCGCATTTTAGTATTCAATATATAAATGCAGGGTTGCCCTTCTGGGAGATCCTTCGCAAGTTTGCTCAGGATGACTCTATGAACAATCTGTCATCCTGAACGTAGTGAAGTCCCCTGGGCAGGTCGCCCCCCTTTTGTCGCTTCGCGACATTTTCCCCGTTTCAGCGGGGACATTTACCCCGCAATAAAGGGCGGAGCGGCTATACGGGCGTTTTGCGTTCGGCATCAGACCGTAAAACGCCTTTTCGCGAATCTTGCAAGCCATTCATTGGTGTAATCGTGCAGTTCGCCGGGCGTAACCGACGATTGTCCGCGACAATACTTTATATATTGTATCAAAATTCCCTCAACGAATACGTTAATTTCAACCGAAAGAAAACTTTTGTCTTTCAGCCGTTTGTCGTTGTGGCAAAGTTCGAGCAATTTGTTTTCCGCAAGAGAAATAAGTCGCTTCATAACCGAAATAAAATCGTCGGATCGGCAAAGCAGGCGGTATTCGCCGTCGTTTTCTTTCATATATTTGAAAAGCGAATCGAGAAATTTCGGAAAGTTATTCGCAGATAAAAGCGTGTCGTTGTCGAAAAATTCGTTTATGAGTTCGTTTTCGTAATCTTCCGCAACGCCGTATATGTCGTCGTAATGCGTGTAAAAAGTTCCGCGGTTGATATTCGCGCGTTTCGTCAGTTCGCTTACCGAAATCTTGCTTAACTCTTTCTTTTCCGAAAGCATTTCGGCAAACGTCTTTCTTATGAGTTTTCTCGTTTTGACGGAAGAATTGTTCAGGTTTTGCGCTTTCATAAGGTTCTCCTTTGCGTTATTTTTTTGTTTTTAAGGAATAGATATTAACAAATCGCGCGACAGTGTCTAAATTTCAACAGCGACCGTTAAATTGTGTTTAACAAATCACATAAAATCGAATACAATAACTGCGTGATAACGATTTACGACGTTATTATACTTCAACAGAGTTAAAATGTCAACGACGTCGAAATAATTATTCGAAAAATCGTTGAAATACTATAAAGGCAGGTTAATATGAACGTAATCGAAGTAAAAGACCTTACGAAAGACTACGGCTCCGGAAGAGGCGTGTTCGACGTAAACATCGCCGTCAAAAAAGGCGAGGTGTTCGGGTTTTTAGGTCCGAACGGCGCGGGTAAGTCTACTACTATAAGACACCTGATGGGTTTTTCGAAACCCGACGAAGGTCAGACTTTCATTTTCGGTAAACCGACGTTCGACAAGTATTACGAGATACTTTCGAAGGTAGGCTATATTCCCGGAGAAATCGCTTTGCCCCAAGGTCTTACGGGTTGGGAATTTATCCGTATGATGCAGAATTTGCAGGGGATAAAAAACGAAGAACGACTTAAACAAATGCTCGATCTGTTCGAACTCGACGATATTGCTTTAAGGGGCGAAACCAAGCGAATGAGTCTTGGGGTAAAACGTAAACTTGCGGTAGTAACCGCGTTTATGAGCGACCCCGAAGTGCTTATTTTAGACGAACCAACCAGCGGGCTCGACCCCGTTATGCAGGAAGTTTTCGTAAACTTTATACACGAAGAAAAGGCTCGCGGAAAGACGATATTGCTTTCCAGCCATATTTTCTCGGAAATCGACTCTACTTGCGACCGAATAGCGATTATCAAAGACGGACGAATTGTTTCCGAATTCGTGGCAGACGATTTGAAACACGCTTCACTTAAATTTTATTCGGTTAAATTCGCAAGCGAAAACGACGAAAAGAGATTCGAAAAAGAAAGTAAGACGATTTCTTCGCTTAAAACGGAAGGTTTGGATCGCGACGGAAAATTGAAGATGTCGCTCGAAGACAAAGATCTTAACGCGTTTATCGCGCTTTTGTCCGATTGCAACGCGGTGGAATTTTCAAACCGCAGAGAAACCCTCGAAGATTATTTTATGAAATTCTATAAAGAAGACAAAGATTTCGGAGGCGCGTTGAAATGAGTGAAAACGTAATCGAAATAGAAAATCTTACCAAAGACTACGGTAACGGCAGAGGTGTTTTCAATGAAAATCTCACCATAAAAAAGGGCGAGATGGTAGGCTTCGTCGGTACTAACGGCAGCGGTAAAACGACTACTATCCGTAATATTTTGGGTTTTATCAGACCTACGGGCGGAACGGTTAAGGTGAACGGGCTTACTTCGTGGGAACACGCAAGCGAGATCGCGAAAAATATCGGCTACGTCCCGGGCGAAATCGCTTTCCCCGATTTGCCTACGGGTATCGCTTTTCTGAAATGTCAGGCAGAGTTTTACGGACTTAAAGATATGAGTTACGCAAACGAACTCATCGAAAGACTTCAACTCGACCCCCGCGCGAACTTAAAGCGTATGAGTAAGGGCATGAAGCAGAAAACCGCGCTCGTCGCCGCTCTTATGAACGATTCGCCGATAATCATTCTCGACGAACCCACTACCGGTCTTGACCCTCTTATGAGAGTAACGTTCCTCGACATCATAAAGGAAGAACACAAAAAGGGCAAGACGATATTTATGAGCAGCCACCTTTTCGAAGAACTCGAAACGACGTGCGACCGCGTCGCTCTTATAAACGACGGGCATATAATCGACGTCGCGAATATGGACGATATACGCAATCGCCCCGTAAAGGATATGAAAATAGAATTTACGAACGAAGCCGACTACGATAAATTCTTAAAGGCGGGGTACGATATTATCCGTTTGCAGGAACAATACAATCAGGCTACTATCAGATTGAAAGTCGAAGAAACGGGTAAATTGCTTGCTGAACTCAAAGGTTACGACGTAAAGTTTATATCCGAACTTCCGTACAATCTCGAAAAACATTTCAAAAATATTTTAATGCAAAAAAAGGAGAACGAAAACAATGGACGCTAAAACGCAAAAAAATTCTGTTTTCAGTAAGGCTTTATTCAAACAATCCTGTAAAGCCAACGGCACTATGTGGGGCATTATAACTTTCGCGGTTTGCTTTATGCTTTGCTGCGTAATGTTGATAAGCGGCAGCGGCAATATCGGCAAAACGAAAGACGCCATTCAGGATACCATTATACAAAAAGAAGTAGAATCTTCGTTCAAAACCCGCGGCGTAAACTATTACGCGCTTGCAAACGAAAACCTGAAATCGTTCGATAAAATTTTCGCCGAAGAGGCGGGTACGAACTACGAAACCAAAGTCGGCGAATACGTGGCAGCCGGCGACTCGATGCAAGCGGCGCAACAAAAAGCGGTGGCTTACGTAACGGAAACTTCCATACGAAAGTTGATTACGGCGATTGAATCCGCTAACGCCGCCAAACCCGAAAAGGAAAGATTGAGCGCCGAAGAATTGGCGGAAGTCGAAGGGCTGACGTTGTTTGCCGTCAATCCGACAAACGAAAAATTCAAGTCGGCCGAACTTAATCTTGTCGGCGAAAACGGCGCGATACCCGCAGGCGATATAGCAAAACTTACCGATTATCCCGCAGCCGAAAATTATATCGTAGGTGCGATTACGGCTTATAAAACCGAAGCGGCAGGCGTTTCCGGCGCGTTGAATAAGTGGATTAACGACCGCGAAGACGCAAGGGGCGACAGAGCCGAAGTATATTCGTCTGTATTCCTTGCGGCTAATATGTCCACTGATAAGGCGAAAAACGCTTTACTTGACGCGCTTAAAGATTACGGCGTAACTACCGAAAAATACGAAAGTTTCGGTTATGATTACGACAAAATAAGCGATATGGCGCGTACCGCTACCATAACTTATCGCGGCAGATACGATTACGAAGTCGCCGAACTTAAAGAAAAACTCGACGGAAAACTCGCTAGCGGAACGCTTTCCGGCGAAGACTACGCAACCGAATACGAAAACGGCGTAAATGCAATCGTCGCCGAACTTTACGGCGATATAGCAAGCAGTTTGTTGTCGTCGCTTCCGGACGAGGTTTCCGACGCTCTCAAAGAAGTCGGCGAACTCGATTTGTACAGCCTTATAGTAGGTTCGATATTCTATAAACTCGCAGGTCTTTTGCTTCCGATAATTTACGTGATAATGGCGTCCAACAACCTTATCGCGGGGCAGGTCGACAGCGGTTCTATGGCGTACGTATTGTCTACGTCGACCAAGAGAAGAACGGTAGTATTCACTCAGGCGGTATACCTTATAGGCTCGCTTCTCGCGATGTTCTCTCTTACGACGGTTACGGGTTGCGTTTGCCTTGCGATAGTCAAAGCCGATTCGACCTCGATAATAATGAGTTACGGCGAACTTATCCTTCTTAACCTCGGCGCGTTCCTCGTATTGTTTGCGCTTTCGGGTCTTTGCTTCTTTACCTCGTGTTGGTTCGACAGAAGCAAACGTTCCATGGCGATCGGCGGAGGTTTGAGTATTTATTCGCTCGTCGGCGCGATGCTCGGACTTTTCGGAACTCAGACTATTCCGTCCGTAGTAAGACTTGACGCTCTTAATTACTTCAACTACACCACGATAATATCTTTGTTCGACTCGGTATCGATAATCGACGGAACGCTTACCTTCCTCTGGAAGTTTGCGATTTTAATCGTATTCGGCGTAGTGGGATACGTAATCGGCGCAAGAAAATTCGTCAAGAAAGATTTGCCTTTATAACAGATAAATGATAGAATATATGTAAGATGAAATATTCAAACTAAGGAGAGAAAGAAAATGTTTGATTTTTTGAAGTTATGTAATAGTTACGAGAAGTTGTCCACGCTGGAAAGATCCGCTCTTCTTGCGGAAAAATCGCTTAAAGTAGTAAGCGGTTTGCGTAAAATGAATATACACGGCGTAGACGCCGTCAACACGCTTGCGTCCTTCCTTATCGGTTCGGTCGTATGCGACGGCGACGTGAACGAAGTGGAATATCTTCTGATTTATCCTTCGCTCGTAGCGGTATTCGGCGACGAGTTCGATTACGAAACCATAAAAGCGACTTTCAAAGGCGCGGAAGGTAAAAAAGTCGTAAAAGAATGCGTTGCGCAAATGGAAGAAATTTATAAACTTTTCGACGAAGAAATGCGACTTGACGTATTCACGTTGTGCCTTTGCGTAGTCGCAATCGACGGTAAAATATCGCTTAAAGAGAGAAGATACCTTCGCAGACTCGGTTCTTTATAAGACAAAAACTGGCAAAGCCGCGGCAAATTGTAAAATTTGCCGCGGCTTTTTGCTTTTATTCTTTACAAACTCCGACTTATAGTGTATAATTAAAATAGTATATTATAAGCAGGTCATATATGCGTAAACTCATACTTGCGAGCGGCTCGCCGAGAAGAAAAGAAATTTTATCGCGAACGGGCTACGAATTCGGAATAGTCGTAAGCGATAAAGAGAGCGAAAACAAAACGGGCGTTTCGCCCGAAAAATTCGCCATGCGTTGCGCGCTGGATAAAACCGAAGACGTGTATTCGAGGGTTGCCAAAGGTAACGGCGCGGTCGTGCTCGGCGCGGATACGGTAGTTGCGTTCGAAGGCAAAATTTACGGTAAACCCGCTTCCGAAGAAGAAGCGGGAAGTATGCTTAAAGCCTTTTCGGGCAAAACTCATACCGTGTTTACGGCTTACGTTCTTATCCGCGACGGAATGAGAATGTCGGGCGTCGTCGAAACGAAAGTTACTTTTAACGACTTATCCGACGATCTGATTAGCGAGTATCTTAAAAGCGGGCTTTATAAAGGTAAGGCGGGGGCGTACGGAATACAGGACGGATTCCCGCTCGTTAAAAGTTACGACGGCGATTACGACAACGTAATGGGCTTGCCGATCGGCGAAATTTACGATAACTTAAAGGAGTTTTTGAAATGAGAAATAACGCGATTGCAATCGATATGGGTTCGGTTAATACGGTTATATATCAACTCGGTTCCGGCGTAGTGCTTTCCGAGCCGAGCGTTGTCGCTCTGTCGGTAAACGGAAAATCGAGTATAAGGGCGGTCGGTTCGGAAGCGAAAAAACTTATCGGCAAAACCGCCGAAACGACTAAAATCGTATTCCCGATAGTCGAGGGCGAAATAGCCGACGTCAAAAACGCCACGGCAATGACCGAAAACTTCCTTAATAAAATCACTTTGCGTAAATTAAGCCTTCGGCCTAAGGCTCTCGTTTCCGTTCCGTGCGGAATAGAAAACGACGAAATAAAAAAGTACGCCAAAGTTTTGTCGGGCGCGGGGGTCTATAACGCGGACTTCGTCGAATCGCCCATACTGACGGCTCTCGGGTTGGGTATTCCTGTATCGGAAAGCACTCCGTGCTTTATTATCGACGTGGGCGGCGGAACGACGAACATAGCCGCAGTATCGCTCGACGGCGTAATCGCGGGCGTAAACGTAAATATGGGCGGCAGAAACGTTGACGCGATGATTATAAACCGCATAGCCGATTTGTTCGGACTTCGCATCGGTATGCTTACCGCCGAAAAGATAAAAACTCAGATTGCGAGCCTGATCGAAGGCGACGCAACCCGCACCGTCATAAACGGCAGAGATATAGAGTCGGGCAAACCCCGTTCGGTTTCCGTTTCGGCTTCCGACGTGCTTTTGCCCGTAGCCGCGTTTTTCGATAAAATTTTCGAAATCGCAAGCATGGTTATGGCTAAACTCCCCGCAGAAGTATCCGCCGAAATCAGAAGATCGGGCGTATATTTTTCGGGCGGCGTAAGCAGACTTCCGGGGCTTGACGGCTACTTCCGCGAGCATATGGCAATTCGCGCCAACGTGTTCGAAGACCCCGAAATGACCGCGGCGATCGGCGGCGGAATACTTCTCGGCAACGAAAAATTGCTCAAAAAGTTAAGAATAGAAAAGAAATGAACAAGATAAATTTCGACCTCGAAATGCAAAAGATAATCGACGGCTTTTCGGCGGACGAAAGACCTTCGCTTTTGCTTCACAGTTGTTGCGCGCCGTGTTCGACGGCGGTCATAGAAAGACTTATCGAAAATTTTACCGTAACCGTCTTTTATTTCAACCCCAACATTACCGAAAGCGAAGAATATAATTTAAGGCTTAACGAACAGAAACGATACCTTAAAGAAACTTACGGCGACAGGGTAAATTTAATCGAAGGCAGGTATAAAGCGGTTGAGTTTTTCGACGTCGCGAAGGGCTTAAATAAAGAACCCGAAGGCGGCAAACGCTGCGAAAAGTGCTTTGAATTGCGCCTTTACGAAACGGCAAAAGTCGCCAAAGAAGGCGGTTATCGCTATTTTTGCACTACCTTGACCGTATCTCCGCACAAAAACGCGGATATTATAAACGAGATAGGCAAAGCGGCGGAAGTGAAATACGGCGTAGAGTTTTTACCGAGCGATTTCAAAAAACGCGGCGGATATCAACGCTCGTGCGAGTTGTCGCAAAAAAACGAATTGTACCGTCAGAATTATTGCGGTTGCATATACTCTAAATACGCGCATATAAAGGCAGATGACGAAGAATGAGAATAATAGCGGGCTTATACAGGGGCAGAAAACTCAAAGAGTTTAACGGCAGAGAAGTTCGCCCCACTTCCGACAGAGCGAGAGAAGCCCTTTTCAATATTTTAGGCAATATTTCCGGTGATTCTTTTCTCGACCTGTATTGCGGCACGGGCGCGGTCGGGCTTGAAGCCGCTTCGAGGGGCGCTGAAAACGTTACCCTCGTAGACCTTGCGAAGGAGAGCGTAACTTTATCCCGTGAAAACGCGAAAACGCTTGATGCAAACGTTCGGATAGTAAATTCCGACGCGCTTTCTTTCGTTGCGCGGTTAAAAGAAAAATACGATTATATCTTTCTCGACCCGCCCTACGCGGCAAACGCAGAAGACGTACTTGCGGCTATTGCGGAAAACGAATACTTAAAAAACGCTTATATAATTTACGAACATTCGGGCGAAAGTAGGGGCGACCTTTGCGGACTTAAAATAGTCGATACCCGCCGTTACGGCGTGGCTACTTTCGACTTTTACGAGGTTAAAAAATGAAAAAATGCGTATTCGCGGGGACTTTCGATCCCGTAACCAAAGGACACGACGACGTTATCTCAAAGTGCAGTCGACTCTTTGACGAAGTCGTGGTCGCTCTCTGTATAAACGTAAAGAAATCGGCTATGTTTTCGGTCGAAAAACGCATCGAAATGCTCGAAGCGGTCGCGAAAAAATACAAAAACGTAAAAGTCGTCTATCACGACGGATTGCTCGTCGACCTTATGAAAAAAGAAAACGCCGTTTACTACGTCAGAGGCTTAAGAAACGGCAGAGATTACGAGTACGAAAACGATATAAATTTTGTAAACGCGAGCCTTATGCCCGACCTCGTAACGATTTATATACCCGCAAGCGTAAAGAGCGTGCAGGTAAGTTCCACGGCGGTAAGAGAACTTCTCGGCTTTAACCGCGACGTAAAAGACTTCGTTCCAGAAGAAATTCTTCCGATATTGAAAAGATAGCCATGTACGATTTATTTGACGTTATGAATAAGGATAAGACCGAAGAGGCGAAACCGCTTGCCGAGCGCATGCGCCCCGTGTCGTTACGCGAATTTTTAGGGCAAAGTCAGATTCTCGAAGACGGAAGCCTGCTTCGCAGGGCTATTTCGCTCGATCGGGTAGGCAGTTGCATTTTCTGGGGACCTCCGGGGACGGGAAAGACGACGCTGGCGAATATAGTCGCAAACTCTACGAGCGGCAACTTCGTCAAATTGAACGCCGTTTCGAGCGGCGTCGCCGACGTCAAAAAGGCGGTGGACGAAGCGAGAGAAAATCTTAAACTCTACGGTAAAAAGACTTATCTTCTGCTCGACGAATGTCATAGATTTTCAAAAACGCAGTCGGACAGTCTGCTTCCCGCGATAGAACAAGGCACTATCATTTTTATCGGTTCTACGACCGAAAACCCTTACGCTTCGATGACCCCCGCAATCGTTTCGCGGTGCAGAGTTTTCGAGTTTAAGCGGCTTGACGAAGAATCGGTAAAATCGGCATTAAAGCGGGCGATAAACGATAAAAAACGCGGCTACGGCAATATGAATTTAACCGTAGAAGAAGCCGCGCTCGACCACATAGCGATGACTGCGTGCGGCGATATGCGCACTGCGTATAACGCTCTCGAACTCGCCGCTTTAACCACTCCTTCCGATAAAGACGGTAAAGTTACCGTTACCCTTAAAGACGCAGAACAGTCAATACAAAAACGCGCGCTGTCTTACGACGAAAACTCTTATTACGATATGCTTTCGGCGTTTTGCAAGTCCTTGCGCGGAAGCAGCAGCGACGCGGCTTTATATTACGCGCATCGCCTTATATCGGGCGGTTGCGATCCGCTCCTTCTCGCAAGAAGACTCGTCGTTCACTCCGCCGAAGACGTAGGCATGGCTGACCCCAACGCTTTGGTCGTCGCGACGAGCGCGCTCACGGCGTTTCAGAATATCGGTTATCCCGAAGGGCTTATTCCCTTATCCGAAGCGATAATTTACGTCTGCGAAGCGCCTAAATCGAATACGACCGTCGTCGCAATGAACGCGGCGAAGAGCGCGGCGGAAAGTACCAAAGACGATACCGTGCCGCCCCACCTTCGTAATTCGGTATTTGCCGACGACGAAGCGAAACGAAAGAGCGCGCAATATAAATACCCGCACGATTACGGCGGTTACGTAGAACAGCAATATCTGCCCGATTCGCTCAATGGTTCCGTTTTCTATACGCCCACCGATAACGGCTACGAAAAAAAGGTAAAAGAAATCCGCAAAGAAAAGGGAATGAAGTGAGTTATTTCCGCATTTTCGCGAAAGTAAAAGTCGCCAGGGCGTAGAGTATAAATAAACACCCGACGGTTATATATAACAGCGGGTAGAACACGAAACGACTGAATACTATCAAAAGCAACCCGTAAAAGGCAAAGCGGACGGCGATACGCGGCTTTAACGTCGCTTTGAATAGTTCGGCAGCGCGTAATTTTTTCTTTTTCGGCGCGAACCCGTAAGAAAATATCTCGTCGCATAGCGAAAACACCGTGTAAAATTCGTCGATATCCGTCAGGATAAGATTTCCGTCGGAATTTTCGGCAAGCGTTACCGCGTCTTCGCTAAAAACACAGGCGAAAACCTGAACGGGCAGCGACTTTCCGCGACAAGCCGCTATTACTTCGTCGGCGGTAAGCGGAGAAATTTTGAAGTCGCAAACGACGCTTTCGACCTTCGTAAACGGTTTCAGTTTTTCCGAAATACGCGGGTATTCGTCGGTCGGGCAAAAAGCGAGCGAATAGCGGAGTTTTTCTTTAAGTTCTGCGTTTTTCTTCACCGATAAAGTCTTTTTTCTTCGTTTTCGGGTTAAAATACAGAAAACGCATACGGCGATAACCGTAAAAGAAACGGCGACCGTCGCCGAAACAGTAATGTTTTTAAGATAGTAATTGACGACCGCGTAAGACGATAAGAACGAAAAAATCGCCACGAACGCGCCGTCGGATATATACGCGAATAAAGTTTTTTTCATATTCGCATTATTGACGGGAAAAACGCAAATAAAACGATTGTTATGAACGATATTTTGATTTTTTTCGGCGGAACTTTCGATCCGCCGCACATAGGGCATAGAGAAATGCTCCTTGCCGCGCGGAACGCTTACCCGAACGCGCACATAACGGTAATGCCCACGTTTTTGCCCCCGCATAAACAGACTTTTTACGCGGCTTCGGCTGCCGACAGGCTTAATATGTGCAAAATCGCTTTCGGCGACGTAAAAAACGTTACGATAAGCGATTACGAGATAGATAAGCGGGGCAAAAGTTATTCTTTTGAAACTCTCGCTCACTTAAAAAACGAAAACCCCGATAAAGAGATTCTCTTTTTGATGGGAACGGATATGATGAAGTCTTTCGGAAGTTGGAAAAATCCGCAGGAGATTTTAAGGCTTTCCACTCCGCTTCTGTGCTACCGTAAGGGCGACGGCGAAGCCGCCGATTTATCGGCGAAAAATTTCGAAAAAGAATTTTCGGTAAAACCATTCGTTCTGCCGTTTAACGGGGTGGAAGCGTCGAGTACCGGTATAAAAATCAGATATATGCTCTCGCTTCCCGTAACGACTGCCGACGATAAAATTCTCGATTATATAAGAGAAAACGGTCTTTATAACGGCGACGAAAAATTTAAGTTTATCCGCGAAAATCTTAAACCCGCAAGGATAGAACATACCGCAGGCGTAGTAGAATACGCGCTCGATCACGCAGCGTATTATAAGTTGGATAAAAATAAAGTGTTGACGGCGGCTCTTTTGCACGACTGCGCAAAATATAAACGGGCGGAAGACTATAAAGATTTTACTATGCCAAGCGGCGTTCCCGAACCCGTCGTACATCAATATTTAGGCGCGTATATCGCCGAAAAAATATTAGGCGTAAGGGATAAAGACGTACTCGAAGCCATTCGCTGTCATACGAGCGGTAAAGCGGGTATGAGCGATCTCGATAAGTTGATATTCACTTCGGATATGCTCGAAAAAGGCAGAACTTTCGACGGCGTCGAAGATTTAAGAAAAATTGCCGAAGA
>ENA-UERG01000823-UERG01000823.1-human-gut-metagenome-genome-assembly--contig:-NODE-823-length-28808-cov-61.568341_pt1 | contig 28808 bp, 21 predicted proteins | sample MGYA00242954_ERZ507954 | MGnify/ENA primary metagenome ERZ507954 (study PRJEB26167, sample SAMN06115478) | human gut metagenome | host: Homo sapiens | place: China:Sichuan | collected 2015-01-21... | reverse complement strand
GTGAACAAGAGCAACCTGGAGTATGAGGGTCAGAAGAGCGATAAGACCATCGTGGGCACTTATCAGTATGGCAGAACCTTCCTGCTGGGAGTAAGATATAAACTTTAAAAGGTAAAAAAGTAAAAAGGTAAAAAAGTAAAAAATGAAAAAGATAAATACTTTTGCTGCTTTGCTGTTGATGGCAGCAGCTGCAATGTTCTCCACATCTTGCGAGAACGATAATTTCAATCCATACGATTACGTGAATAATGGCGGTAATGGAAGTGATGGTAATGAGAACCAGGGTTCTAAGGATGTCATCACAACGAAGGTGGCAGAATATCCAGCAGGTTCTGTGGTTTGGAGCAAGGATACTACCCTGAGCGAGAGCGTTGAGATTCCAGTAGGAGCATCGCTCTATATTGAGCCGGGTGTAACCGTTACCTGCAAGTCAGAGGTTCAGGTACCGGTAGAGATCGTAGTATTGGGCAATCTCTATTGCCTGGGAACCGCCGAGAAGCCAGTAGTCTTTACTTCTGATACCGGAAAGCCTGCCGATTGGGGCGGCATCATCTGCGGATATAATTCAGAAGAGGTGGTGCTCAACCACGTAGATGTGGCCTATGCCGGCGCTACTCCTACCGAGAGTTCAGCTTCTTTCCAGAACAAGCTTTTCAAGACCACCATCGATGGCGGTGTGCCAGCCTTCCACTTCTGTAATGTAAACGGCAAGTTTGTGATGGCAAACAGTTTCTTCCATGACAACTACAACGACCAGACTTACTTTACCGGTGGTAACGGCGTGATTATCAGCAATATCTTTGCCGATAGCGGAAATGCAGCCGATGGTGGTGAGGCCATCAACGTAAAGGCAGGTTGCAAGCTCGATGTAGCCAACAACATCATCTACAACGCCTGCACCAACGCCTTCAAGCTTTCGAATGCCGGCAATAGCGAGGTGATCCCTCTCTCTGAGATGACCGCCTATAACAACACCATCATCAATTGCGGCTGGCGGCGTTCCAAAAACAAGAAGGGTGGTTCTGTCTGGGTAGAGAAGGCAGCGAAGCCAATCTTCGTGAACAATCTCATCTACGATTCCCGTTTCGGACTGAAGCAGCCAAAGAAGGATGGTGCTGATATGGAGCACAGTCGTCTTACACCAAACTACTACTTTGCATCTACAGAGACAGGCGTAGCGCAGATGGCGAAGGGTGCAGAGCTCGGCATCTGGTTTGATACCGATATCAAGAGCAGCGTGGCAGGTCAGCTCAACCCACTCTTCAAGAGTTTCAAGCAGAGCGAGAAGATGAATATCAATTGCGAGATAGATAATGTAGCCCAAGGTGCTCCATTGGCATTCGACAAGACCTGGAATTTCGATTATCAGGCAGGCAGTCCTGCCCTCTCAGGAGGTGTCACCGATTTCTCCCGCCTCTTCCCGGAGGGTCTGCCATTCTTCGGCATGAAGCAGGTGAATTTCCTGGATAAGAATAACGACCAGAACTATTATTTCGCCGCCCCATTGCCAAGCGCAAGATTCGGAGCGTGGCTGTAAAATGATTAATTTTGTGTTAATCTTAGGAAAAGTCTTGGTTGTTATTAGGAAAAAATGTACTTTTGCCTAGTAGAAAGTTTCGTTCAGCGACGTTGAATGTGCGTTCAACGTCGCTGAACCTGCATTCAACGTCGCTGAATGTCGGTTCAACGTCGTTGAACGGAACTTTCATCTAGGGATAAATACTTTTATCTCTAGGTTTGAGAACTATTATGATGAGGAGCAATCATCGTTACTCTTGACTGTAATGGCTATCTCAATATGGAGTGATAACAATATTAATAAGAAAGGAATCGTTATGGCAAAGTACAAGTTGCAAGAGTTAACTGATATGCGTAATGAAGGCAAGCGCAGAGTTTATCCCAAGATGGTGACCAACCGGACACTATCCAGAAAAGAGTTCATCAAGAGAATGCAGGGCTACCATCGTGGTATTTCGGAAAGTACCACGGAGGCAGTATTGCTAGATGTGGCTGATATGCTGGTAGAAATGCTCTCCATGGGCTACAATGTGAATCTGGAAGGCATCGGCACCTTCTCCCTCTCCCTCGGTTTCGAGGACGATAAGCCTACGGAAATGCAGAGTGAAGAGGATAAGATGACGTATCGCAAGGTGGGAGTGAAGGACATCAACTTCAAGGCATCTCCTGAATTACTCAAGAGTGTGAAGCATGAAACCGATCGCGACCTGGAGCGAGATATGGGTGGCGTAAAGGTGATTCGCAAGCAGCTCTATTCCAGGGAAGAGCGCATCGCTCGTGCCCTGGAGGTGATAGAAGCCAATGGTCTCATCACCCTCTCTGATTATGCCTACATCAACAACCTGAGCCGCACCGCCGCCTCCCTGGAGCTGAAGGAAATCACCGCCGACCGAACTTCGCCGATAGGTTCGATGGGCAACGGCAGCCACAAGGTTTGGGTGAAGAGAAAGGAATAAATTAAAATGTGTTTTTATACTATTTTATTGGGATTTGCAAGAAACTTTCCGATTTTCTTGCAAATCCCAATTCTTTTTCGTACTTTTGCAGTTGTCTTGCTGTGGATGGCTGGCGATGAGTCGCTGGCTAGGTAAAAATCCATGGCTTGGCCTATCATAATTAAGAAAGACGTGTACTACGTTTTCTTCTGATCTTTCGAAACCTAGGAAATTTCAAAAGAGGCATTCAGATGAAGACAGCGGTAGGCGCCTTCGCTTTATGTGTATGTACACAGGCATAGGTGTGCCCTTTCCATTCGTTTGGATAGGGTACATCCTGTGCTATTATATATGCAAGTTTGGCGTAGGTTTCTGTTGCTTCTTATTCTTGTTGCCAAAGGTTTTCCTAGGACCTCGAAAGGCAAGGGTAATGCGAGTGATAGATTCCCTACGCCATTTCTGTTTTGGTAGCAACCATACAAACTAACAAGAATGTTTCTGCTTGGGGAATGGCGGAAGTGCCAATAGCCTAAGGAGATACAGACAGATGAGCACTAAGTTTTTTAATAATACTCCTGATAATTCCCTGTTCGAGAAGTTCAAGGGAATAGCCCACAATATGCTTGATTTTCATACCTTTCAGGCAGTAGTAGGATATTTCCGAAGTTCGGGTTATTTCAAACTTCGTGAGGAATTTGAACACGTCAAAAAGATACAGATATTGGTAGGTATCAATATCGACAACATATTCCGTAAACAATCCAAACTCTTTTTCGGACAGATTGATGAACAGGCTGTCATCGATGCCTATTCTCACGATTTCGTTGAAGAAGTGAAGAATGCAGGCTATGATGAGCAGACGGAGAGAGGTATCCTCCAGTTTTGCCAGGACATCATCGACAAAAAACTGGAGATGCGCATCCATCGCAGCAAGAACCTCCATGCCAAATTCTATCTTCTTCTCCCGGAAAACCATAATCCAAACTCTGATGGCTGGGTTATCATGGGGTCCTCTAATCTATCCGATTCCGGTATGGGAACCGTGCCCAGCAATCGGTATGAGTTGAACGTGGCGATGAAAGATTATGATGATGTGGCATATTGCAAGCAGGAATTTGAGCAGCTTTGGGAGCAGGCCGTTCCTCTGAATCTGGAAGACATCGAACAGATGAAGGCGAAGACTCATCTTGCCCAGTTGCCTACACCATACGAACTCTATATGAAGGTGCTGATAGATACTTTCGGTTCGTAGGTGGAGGATGACTTTACGATGGAAATGCCTGAGGGTGTGAAGGATATCCGCTATCAGCACGATGCCGTGATTCAGGGTTATCAGATGCTGATGCAGCACAATGGCTTCTTCCTTGCCGATGTGGTGGGTTTGGGTAAAACCATTGTTGCCACGATGATTGCCAAGCGATTTGTTGAAGCAAATGGAAGATACACCAATATCCTGGTGGTTTATCCGCCAGCCTTGGAAAAGAACTGGACTGACACCTTCAAACTCTTTGGCATCAAGCGCTATGCCCAGTTTGTGAGCAATGGCAGTCTGAATAAAATCATAGAGGGCGAGGGCAACTTCCGTGAAAAGGGAGAGTATGACCTGGTGATTGTTGATGAGGCGCATAACTTCCGTGGAGCCACCGCTGGCAGATACGATGATTTGCAGTTAATCTGCAAGACTCCTCGCATAAACGAAGGTTTGGTAAAGGGCCATCACAAGAAGGTGATGCTGCTTTCGGCTACTCCGCTCAATAATCGTCCAACCGATCTTCTGAATCTTTTGCTTCTCTTCCAGAATGCCCGCTATTCCACCATCGAAGGCATCCAGAATCTGCCTGTAACCTTCTCTCCATGGATAGAAGAATATGATAAGCTGATGCGTGAGCGTAAGTTAGACAAGAAGAACGAAAGAAATGCAGAATTTGCCAAGCGCACCGATGACCTCTACGAGAAGATAAGAACGCAAGTGATTGATAAGGTGACGGTTAGACGAACCCGAAACAATATCAAGAATGTGCCTGCCTACAAGAAAGACTTGGATGATCAGCATATCGTATTCCCGGATATTCTGCCTCCTAACGAATTGATGTATGAATTAAATGGTGGTTTGAACGATCTCTTCTATAGTACGATGGCGATTCTTACCGATACGCCTCATCTCGAAGATAATCCCACAGGCAAGGGCTTGCACTATGCCCGCTATCGTGCCGTGGAGTTCTTGCAGGGCGAGGCGCGCAAGAAGTATCCTACTGCCCTTCATATTTCCACCATGCTGACAGGTATCTATCGTGTTCACATGGTCAAGCGCTTGGAGAGCAGTTTCTATGCCTTCCGCCGTTCGCTCCATACCTTCCTCCGTATTACCGAGGATATGATTAAGATGTTTGACCAGAACAAGGTGATTATCGCTCCCGATATCAACGTGAAGGATAAGCAAGCCAAGGGCTGGGAACTGGACCGCATCATAGAATATGCCGTAGAAAAAGGCTTGAGAGAGGAAGATACGGTCTTTAAAAACGAGGATTTCAGCGAACAGTTCCTGGAGATGCTGAAAGAAGATGCTGAGAATTTGAAGGAACTTTGCGGAAAATGGGATGAGATAAGCGAAGACCCAAAGCTGGAACTGTTTATCGATAAACTGAAACATGAATTCTTTGATAAGGAGATAAATCCTACAGGCAAACTGGTCATCTTCTCTGAGAGCGTAGATACCGTGAATTATCTGACGGAGCAACTGCAGAATCGTCTGCATCGTCATGACATTTTGGATGTCTGTGCCAGCAATCGTACCAACAGGCAGGATATTCTCCGCAAGTGCTTTGATGCCAACTATGCCAAGCAATCGGATGAATTCAACATCGTGATTACCTCTGATGTACTTGCCGAAGGTGTCAATCTGCATCGTGCCAACGTCATCGTCAACTACGATTCGCCATGGAACGCTACCCGATTGATGCAGCGCATCGGTCGTGTCAACCGTATCGGTTCGGTGGCAGACAAGATATACAACTACATGTTCTATCCGTCGATGCAGGGCAACCAGGAGATTCATCTCTATAGCAACGCCCTCATCAAGTTGCAGGGCTTCCATTCAGCCTTTGGCGAGGATGCACAGATTTACTCTAGCGAGGAAATTGTGAAGGAGTTCCAGATGTTCAATCCTGATATTCAGGATGCTGTGGATAGAAACCTTAAGTTTTTGGAAGAAGCACGTGAGCTTTATCGCACCCATCGCAAGCTCTACAACCGTATCAAGACTTTGCCGATGAAGAGCCGAACGGTTAGGGAAATCGGAAAACATCCTCATACCACAATCGTCTATCTTTCTTCGCCTCAGAAGGTGGAGTATTACTGGGTTAAGGCTGACGGCAAGGCTTTGTCTATCCCATTCTTGGATGCGATGGACATCATGAAGGCTGTGATGGAGGAGAAGCCGGGTGATTTTGCGAAGGTAATGGATTTCCATTACGATCAGGTGAAACTGGCATTGGAATCCTACCAGAAGGTGGTAAGAAAGGTGGTGGATGCCGAAAGCATGGAGAACAGGAAGAAAGATAAATCGACCAATGCCGTGCTGAGCATTCTCCGTACGATGAACCGAGCCTTGAATGCTGTGAATGCGGAGAAGACTGTGGCGCAAATCAAGAAGCTGGAGCAGATAGTGGAACTGGGCGTCTTCATCGGTCTCAATTCAAGCATCAATAGTTTCAATCGCCAGGTAAAGAAGCAGAAACCATCCAGCGAAGACCTCATAGCGCAAATCATAGACAAGATAGATGAACTCTTTGATCGCTACAACATTCCGCTGGATACCGATGAGGAAAGAAACGAGGAAATCTTGGAACCGCAGATTGTGGTATCTGAGTCATTCATTTAAGTCTCTCTATATAATAAGGTGTAAGAACGGAAAAAATAAAGATAGTTATGGCAACATATAATAAAGAAACATTTAAGCGACTCTTTCAGTATAAGTTCAATCTTTCAAAGTGGCAGATGTTGCTGCAGGATTACTTTCATGCCGACAAGGTGCGTGTGAATGCTGAGGTTTTGGACGAGGATGCTGAAGACCGCAAGGGATATTTCCTGGGCAGCATGACAACGCAAGATAATTATGAGTTAGGATTCTTCTATTATGAAATGGAGGATGGTTCGGTGCTGCGCCGCAAGGTGGGGCTTCGTAACCTGATTCGTCCTTATCTGGGCTATGGCTTTGATGCCGCCTTGGCGGTATTTAATGATGGAATCAACTGGCGCCTGTCTTTGATTTGCGACTTGAAGGAAGATGCTACCAGCACCAAGCGATTCACCTATGTGTTTGGTGATGAGAAGGCGTATTATAAGACCCCTGTTTCCCGTTTTGTGAGTTTACAGAAGAAGGCAAATGAGTTTTTGGAAATCAAGAAGGCCTTCTCTGTTGAGGCTCTTTCAGATGATTTCTTTGCTGCTTACCGCAAGCAGTATGCCGAGTTTGTGAAGTTCCTCACAGGTAAGGAATATGTAAAGAAGGGAAACAAATGGGTGGAGCAGGAAACGGGAGAACCTGACGTCCAATACTTTACATCCTTTAAGGAAGATGATAAACTGGTGCGTGATTATATCAAGAAGATGATGGGTCGCATCGTGTTCCTTTATTTCCTGCAGAGTAAGGGATGGCTTGCTGGCAATCTACATTATATGCACGATTTGTTCTATGATGCCTCTGATGAGGTGAAGGGAGATTTCCTGGACAAGGTGCTTGAACCGATGTTCTTTGGCTTACTCAATACCAAGCCTGAGGACCGGAGTAGTGCGCCTATGGTTAACGGAGTGGGGGTGAAGTATATTCCGAATGCCGATGAAATTCCTTATCTTAATGGTGGTCTTTTCCAGCAGGAGAAGATAGATGAAGTAGATTCAGTTTTCCCTGCCGGAATGTTCCAGTCGCTTTTCGATTTCTTTGATAGTTACAACTTTACGATTGATGAGAACGATCCGAATGATGCCGAAGTGGGTGTTGACCCTGAGATGCTTGGCAAGATTTTCGAGAATCTTTTGGAGGATAATAAGGACAAGGGAGCCTTCTATACCCCAAAGGAAATCGTTCGTTACATGTGTCAGGAGTCGTTGACGGCGTATCTGCAAACTGGCATAGATGATGCTGAGGTTAAGGAACATATTGCTAACTTTGTGAAAACCAATGATGTGGAGGAGCTGGGTGGAGCTTCTTCAGAACTTGCCATGTCTATCGACCAGAAGTTGATAGACGTGAAGATTTGCGACCCTGCCATCGGTTCGGGAGCCTTCCCTATGGGTTTACTCCGTGAACTCTATGCATGCCGCAAGTCTATCGAAATCTTCGAGGAGGATAATGCTGCCGACATCAAGCGCCACATTATTCAGAACAACATTTATGGTGTTGATATTGAGAAGGGAGCCGTAGATATCGCCCGTCTCCGTTTTTGGCTTGCTCTTATCATCGATGAGAAGGAGCCGATGCCTTTGCCTAATCTCGACTTTAAGATTATGCAGGGCAACTCGTTGCTGGAGAGTTATAAAGGGGTGGACTTGGATGTTACTTCCAAGAAGTTGAAGACCGGCAAGGATACCAAGAAAACTCGTGGCGTTCTCTCTTTGGGGTTTGAGGAAACTGATGTTCAGAAGACCATTCAGGATTTGGTAAAATCATATTTTAGTATCACCGACCATACCTTGCGTGCTCAGCGTCGCCAGCAGATAGATAAGTATGTGAAGGATTACATCAAGGTTTGTGCCGAGGGAAATCATGAGGTGCAGGATGCCGTAGATGAATTGGAGATTCCAAATGACCAGTTCTTCCTTTGGCATACATATTTTGCGGATGTATTCGAGCAGGGCGGATTTGATATTGTGATTGGTAATCCGCCGTATATACGTGTTCAAAATTTATCCCATGAGATAATTGATATTTATAAAAAGACATTTACGACAGCATGGAAAAGAATTGATATATCTACGTTGTTTATAGAACATCTTTCTAAGTTTCTTTCATCTGATGGTATTTTGTGCTATATTACATCGAACCAATTTCTTGTAGCAGAATATGGAAGGAAAATGCGTGATTTTTTAATTTCTAATTCTCTGTTAGCAAGAAATGTAGATTTCGGAGATTTACCAATATTTGAGAATGCTCTTACATATGTTAGTATATTTTTCATGTCAAAACTAAAAAAAGAGCAGTTTGAGTATATTAAAATTCCGAATTTGCCTTTTGAGGCTCCAAAATCTTTTGAAACATGTGCCTATGAGGATTATGGAGCAGAACCTTGGGCTTTTGTGTTCAGCGCAGAAAAACAAGTGATGAAGAAGATTCAAAAATTTGAGCCTTTAAAGAAGCGTGCTTATGCAAAGGGTGGTATTATAACTGGTAATGATGCTTTTTATTTGTTTAAGAAGAATGAATTCCCTGTTGAAGACGAATTATCTTTAAATTTGATTAGAACAGATGATATAGCTAGATATTATTTAGGTGTACCAAGTATGAAAGTCTTTTATCCTTGTGAACTTGATGCAAAGGGAGATACTTCTGTGATGGATATTAATAGTATTGCTAGTAATTTTCCAGAAGGCTATAGTTACATAATGGATAATGAAGATGTGATGAAATCTAGAAAGGATTCTCGTAATACAATGGGTGACAAGAAAAATTGGTACCAGCCCGTTAGGTTTGGCACCTTGTCTTTATTTAAAGGAAAAAAGATAATAGGACCAGGAATCGTAAAGCATAATAAATTTGTTTTGGATGATAAAGGATATGCTTATTCTTTTGGAAACATGTATTCTATTGTTGCACGTGATGAAAGTTTAAATCTTAGTGTACTATTGGGAATTTTAAATTCTCGCTTGATAGAATATTATTTGCATAGTACAGCTCCTATTAAACAAGGTGGTTACTTTGCTTATGGAGCAACGGTATTGGAAAAAATCCCGCTATCATATCCTATTGGTAATTGTGCTACTTGTATAAAGGAATTAGTTTCTGAGGTTATTGACATCAAGAAGAACGATAATATTGCCGATACTTCCGCCTTGGAGAATCGAATCGACTTCCTAGTCTATCACCTTTATGGCTTGACCTATGATGAAGTCTTGATTGTCGACCCGGAGACTCCAATCTCTCGTGAGGAGTATGAGGCATATAATATAGAACAATAAAAGAAAATGAGATATGAGTAAAATAGAAGTATTTTATCAGCTTAGAGATAAGTATAGAGAAATGTTTCGACCGTACAGTTAGAAATGTTTAGCGACGAAGCTGACATAAAAAGAAATTCGGGATGCTTTCGTTATGGAGGCATCCCGAAGTATTATACGAAGCTTTTTTACGAGAAAATACAACTACGGGGTTGTTTTTCTACATAAATGAGATAAAATTGTGCAATTAACTTCGCCACATCACTATGGCTTTAAACTACCAATTGGTACTACATATACCCCATCCTCACGCTGGAAGGCATAATCACCTACGGCTGTGAGTACCATCAAAAAGGCAGGTTTCTTCATCTTGTCGGTATCTATCTTGGACTGAAGTTTCAAGAGATTGGCTGCACCTTCATTGATTAATCTGTCGCCACCTAACTTGATTTCTATAAGCCCATACACTCCTGCTCTAAGATGCAAAACAGCATCACATTCCAAACCACTACTATCACGGAAATGGTATATCCTGCCTTCTAAAGCATCAGCATAAACTCTCAAGTCTCGCATACAAAGCGTTTCAAATAGTAAACCAAAAGTGTTGAGGTCATTCATCAAATCATCTGGTCCCAACTCTAGTGCAGCTGCACCAATCGAAGAATCTACGAAATAACGTGTGTCAGTAGTGCGAATAGCAGTTTTCGAACGCAAGTTGGGATTCCATGCCTGCACGTCTTCTACCACGAAAATCTTTCGAAGGGCATCTAGATAAGAAGCGATAGAGGTTTCATCAAACGATTGTTCCTCATTGTTAGCCAAATCTGCTCTCAGAGCTGCCATAGAAACAGATGTTCCTTGGTGGCGAGCATAAGAACGCATCAAGCGACGAGCTCTAAGTTCGTTGCGTTGTACATTGTCTGCACGAGAAATGTCACTCTTTACCACCGCATCCAGATAAGCGTAAGCTTGAGCTAATGCTGGCTTGTTTTTCATGCCTACAGCTTGAGGCCAACCACCACGACAAAGCAAAAAAGCAACATCTTCCAAACTTAATCGACTTGTACCAAATTGCTTTTTATCTCCCTTGATAATGGCAGATAAACTAATTTCACCAGTTGACTCACCTGACTCAAACAAGCTCATCGGACGCATTCTCAGCCATGAGAACCGCCCAGTACCCGTATGACTTAACAGTGAGGAATCGGCAGGAACTGCAGACCCCGTAAAAATAAATTGCCCAATTTCACTACGATGGTCTATTTCAAAACGGGCAGCATCCCACAATTGAGGTGCTTCCTGCCATTCATCTATTAGGCGTGGTGTGGAACCTTCCAACAAAAAATGAGGATTGATGCGAGCTAATTCCTTGTTCTGGTTCAGGCGAGAAGGGTCTGCCATATAAAGAATACTCTTAGCTTGTTGTTCGGCCGTTGTAGTCTTACCACACCATTTTGGCCCTTCTATCAAAACTGCTCCAAAGGCATCTAATTTGTCCTTCAATAATGAGTCTGCAATGCGCTGTCTATATCCGTTCATAATCTTTGAATTTAAAATCTGCTGCAAAAATACAAAAAAAAACTGAAAATCAGGAATCTTTTTAAAGAAATCGGTGATTTGTAGAACTTTTATTCGGTGATTTATAGAACTTTCGTTCGGCGATTTGTAGAACTTTCGTTCGGTGATTTGTAGAACTTTCGTTCGGTGATTTGTAGAATTTATGCATAGCCACACGCTTTTGCAGGTGATTCTTATCTGCGTACAGACATCAGCCTGTGGTGATACTTTGTCTTCTTCATCACCGGCTGATGTTCTCATTATTATTATATAGTTCTATTTTACTTCTGTAAGCTTACCCGTTTGGGAATCGATGATATAACCATGCAGATTGACATCCTTTGGTACAAGAGGGTGGGTACGGATGGTTTTAATAGTATTTCTTACAGAATCCTCTGTGTCGTGGAATCCCTCCAGCCAATGGTCTAGGTCGATGCCGCAAAGTCCGATGGTGTCGATGACATCCTGATGGATGCCGCGCTTGAGCATCAATTCCTTCATCTGCTGTCCGTTCATGTGGCAGGCACCGCAGTTGGAGTGGGCGATGACCATGATTTCCTCTACACCCAGTTCGTAAATGGCAACCAGGAGGCTGCGCATGGCGGAGTCGAATGGACTGATAACCAGTCCGCCGGCATTCTTGATGAGCTTGGCATCTCCATTCTTCAATCCCAAGGCTGCTGGCAGAAGCTCTGTCAGGCGGGTATCCATACAGGAAAGGATGGCAAGTTTCTTGTCTGGATATTTGCTTGTAAGATACTTTTCGTAGCCCTTGTTGGCTACAAATTCCTCGTTATACTTGATAATTTCCTCTATAATCATAGTAGTGCAAATGAAATGTGAAACGAATTTTTCCTATTTCTCTGGGGTAGGCTTGAGATAAGCCATGAACTTCTCCGGCTGATAGTTGAGAACCAGCTCGTCAGGGAACTCTGCTTTCTCTACCAGAGGCATGATGTTGCTGTAGTCGGCAATCATGGTAGAGAAGTGGGCATCACTTCCGAAGATGACAGGTGTCTCGTATTTCTTGGCAAGTTCCAGCAGTTCCAGGTTATTGGGAGCTGCCACCGTCTTGTGACGGATGGGAGCCATGGAGTGATTGTTGATTTCGAGCAAGGTATGCGTCTCCTTGGAAACCTTCATCAGAGCCTCGAAATCCAGTTCTGCCGTTCCATCTCCAGGATGGGAGATAATCTGCACGAATGGATTGCGCATGGCATTGATGACACCCTGCGTGTTCTCTTCCTTGGTTCCTCCCTGCCAGCAAAGGCTATGAATGCCAGCGATTCGGATATCAAGTATGCGCCAGTAATCCTCATCGAGGTCAATATCGCCCTGGGTATTGAGGATGTTGAGTTCTGCTCCCAGCATCAGCCTGATTCCATAGAGCTGACGGGGAACGCAATGCAGGTTTCTGAAATAGATGGGATCACAGGTGCCCGGGATATGTGGTCCGTGCTCTGTGATTCCCAGTATTTCCAACCCCTTTTCTTTTGCAGCCATGGTCATTTCCTGCAAACTGCTGAAGGCATGACCCGATGCTATGGTATGTGTATGAACGTCTAATAATGTTTTCATACTGCAAAGGTACGGATATTTTGCGAATTAGTTTATTTCTCCATGATTAAAAAACATTTTTTTCTTCGAAAATAGATGTTTTCCCACTTTTTACGCCTCCTCCTTCTTCGTTTTAGGAAGTACGAGGTTGAGAATCACGCCGATGACGGCAGAGAGACCGATGCCGGAAATGGCGAAGGAACCGGAGGAGAGGACGGCACCACCCAAGCCCATCGTCAGCATCACCGAGATGATGATGACATTGCGGGTTTCATTCATATCTACCTTGTTCTGCATCAGATTCTGAACACCCACACTGGCGATGGTGCCGAAAAGAAGCAGCATGATGCCACCTAATACCGCTTGAGGTATGCTCTGCAGCAAGGCACTCAATTTGCCCACGATAGAGAAACAGATGGCGGTGGCTGCGGATATGCGAATCACGGCAGGACTTGTGACCTTGGTGATAGACATCGCTCCCGTTACTTCAGAATAGGTAGTCTCAGGAGGACCACCCAGGAAGGCGGAACAGAGACACGCCACTCCATCGCCCAACATCGTGCGATGCAATCCCGGATCTGCCACGAAATCCTTCTTCGCCACGGCACTCACCACATACACGTCGCCGATATGTTCCAGCACCGGTGCTATCGCCACGGGTAACATATAGAGAAATGGCGCCCAGGAGAAATGGGTGATGGTATCGAAGCTTACCGGACAGGAGAACCACGAAGCCGCTGCTACATCCGAGAAATCTACCTCGCCCATGCAGATGGCGATGACGTAACCCACGATAACGCCCGAAATGATAGGCACCAGCTTCATCAGTCCCTTGCAGAAGGTAAGTACCAGGATGGCGGTGATAAGCGATGCGAAGGCGAGAACCCAGTTGGTCTTAGCCATATTCACAGCGCTGCCCGAAAGGGAAAGACCGATAAGGATGATGGCGGGTCCGATGACTACCGGAGGGAAAATCCTATCCAGCAGTTTCTTGCCCTGCCATTTTACTAGGGCGCTCATGATGAAATACACCAGGGAGACGCTGGTAAGTCCGGCGATGGTTCCCGGAAGTCCCCACTGCTTGGTGGCAGCGATGATAGGAGCGATGAAGGCGAAGGAACTGCCCAGGAAGATAGGCACCTTGCCCTTGGTGATGAAGTGAAAGAGAAAGGTTCCCACACCTGCGGTGAAGAGAGCCGTTGCCGGATCGATGCCTATCAGGAGAGGCACCAGAACCGTTGCACCGAAAGCCACAAAGAGGAATTGTACTCCCACAAGGGTTTTCTTGGTCATAGAAAGTTGTTCTGTATCCATAATTCTTAATATTTGTTGCTAAATTTTTGCAAAAATACAAATAAAGTTTGAAAAAGCAAAGATTCTTCGGGCTTTTTCTCTTTTTGGGGTTATTTTAGGTTGCTGAATAGCAAAAACGGCTGCCAGTTTATAAGAAACTGACAGCCGTAATGATAATAGGTTTTATTTCGCAAATACTTTCTTTTTCTTCATTCTCTTTCCCACGAAGTTCCAGGAAGGCATCTTCTTCAGGGTACTTCTCACGGGCTGTACATCCCAGAGCAGGAAGATGATCAGCACGGCAATGCCGATGAGACAGGTGACGCCATAGAGATTCCGGATGCTGAGCATCAGAAGATTGGTGGCATCGTAGGGTAAGCCGCGCGACATGTTGTCTGCCATCTGATAACGGAGTCCGAAACTGTACAGACCTGAGCACATCGCCGACATCGGACCGTTGCGGATGATGCCTGCCATCGTCAATCCCATGAAGAAATGCTGGAACGGCATCAGTTCTTCCAGATACACGGTGAGCATGCAGAAGAAGATGGCGTTGCCGAAGCTTCTGAGAAAACAAGGCAGATAGAGCGCCTCGATGTTGAGCCCCGGATCGATGAGGAAATACATCATCACAGGATAACATACCATCGTTGCTACACCTATCGTGAGCAGACGGGTGTATTTCTGATGAAGCACCTTGCACCAGAAGAGGCAGAAGAGGCAGCCGGCGATGGCTCCTGTCCATTCCACAAAGTTGAGCACATTGGTTGTGATGGCACCGAAATGCTGCACGCCACCCGTAAAGGCGGTTTGCAGCACTTTAGGCGTACTACCCATGAACTCTACGAAGGCAAAAAGGATGAGCAGCGGGATGAGTCGCTTATACTTCCATGCCGCCGGAGCGATGTAAGGGTGACGGATGTGGAGCATTCGCTGGATGCAGAAATATCCGGTAAATATAAAGAGCAATACATCCATCTGCATGATCTTCGAATCGAGCCAGTTGTAGTGCTCGCCATAGGTGAAGAAGAAGATGAACTCCAGCATCCATGCCGACCACAGGATGCAGCCCAGATAGTCGAGACTGATGAAGGGCAGAGGTTTCATGAAGCGGAAGTCGTGGGTGGTGACATACACGATGAGTGCCACCAGGAGCAGGGCTCCCGTCATCGTCCAGTTGATGATGCGCCAATCCTGATAGATGTAAATCAGGTGTTCGGTAATCCAAGGCGAGAGGAACATGTTTCCCAGTACGATGCAGTAGAGCAGGGGGAAGAAGATGGTGAAATCGCGCTTGGAGGTCATCCACAACTGGATGGTGCTCATACATTCGAAGGTTCCGCAGAGCTTGAAGAAACCTGCGATGTAAGCGAGAATGCACATCAAGGGTACCGAGTCGGTCCACATGATGAGGAAATTACAAGCTGCCACTACCAGTGCCGCATTCAGCAGAAGCTGGCGGTTGGTAAAGTGGAACTTCATCTTGAAGAGGAAGGGGAATGGCATCGCCACGCCCACCACGTTGAACATGATAATCATGAGCACGTCTTCTCTCATCAAACTGTACTCGCCCATCACCTGGCTCATGGCTCCTCCATAGATTCCGCCCGACATCAGGAAGATGAAGGCGAAGAGGAGATAAATCCATGGCTGTAACCGGCGAGGAATATATCCATTGAACGATGGAACCCGGAAGGGTCCCTGAAGCATTGGAGGTCCTGGCATTTTCTATAATTTATAGTTTATAGTTTATAGAACATTCTTGATAGTTTATAATTTATAGTTTATAGAACATTCTATTTGATACGAACCTTGGTCTCTACGTTCAGTCCGGCACGGAGCAAGGCTATCTGTTTCGGGTCATTGTCCTTGGTGAGGGCGATGCGAACAGGCACGCGCTGCTCTACCTTTACGAAGTTGCCGGTGGCATTATCCACTGGAATCATGGAATAGGCATTGCCGGCTGCGGCAGAAAGGGCTTCTACCTTGCCATGGAATACTACACCCGGGATGGCATCGGCGGTGAAATCTACAGTCTTGCCCACGGTGATGCCGTCCATCTGAGTCTCACGATAATTGGCTACCACCCATACATCGTTATCATCCACGATGCGGGCGAGCATTTGACCAGGCTGCACCAGCTGTCCCTCGTGAATATCCTTTCTTCCCATCACGCCATCGCAGGTTGCCACGATTACGGTATAGGAAAGGTTGAGGCGAGCCAGGTTGAGCTGTGCCTCTGCCACGCTCTCTCCGGCACGTGAACCGCCGAGCTGCTGGGTCTGTACATTGCGAACTGATGCGGCGCTAGCCTTGCGGCTGCTTGCCTGCTCATAACGCGCCTTGGCTCCCAAATAGCGGGCATAGGCATTGTCGTATTGCTGACGGGTTACCGCATCCTTCTTCATCAAAGCCGCAAAGCGGTCGAAGTCCTGCTTGGCATTCATCATATCCACACGAGCCTCCTCGATGCCGGCAGCCGCTGTCTGCACATTGGTATTGGTGGTGCCCATGCTGGCGGTTACCACCGAAGAACTTGACTTGGATCCACGCAAGCCGGCTTCTGCCTGAGCCACATGCAGACGGAACTCTGCATCCTCGATGATAACAAGGGTATCGCCTTTCTTTACGTGCTGATAGTCGTTGAAACGAATCTCCTTGATGAATCCCGGTACACGGGTATTGATAGGGGTGATATGGCGGTTTACCTGTGCATCATCTGTGTAAGCCACATCGCTGCCATGATAGAAATGGCTGAAACACCAGCCGATTGCTCCCAGAAAAAGGAGGATAATCACTACATTATATATTCTCTTGATAATCTTCTTGTTCATTGCTTTATTTATTTTATTGTTTCTAAATTTCTCCTGCCACGTACTTCATGCGATAGTAGGCATAGACGATATTGATGCGGGCATCCACCTCGCTGAGCTCGGCATTGAGCTTGAGGTTGGAGGCATCCACCATGTCTGTAACCAGAGCGAGCTGACTGAGATAGCGGGCATTCATCACGTCGTAATTCTGCTGTGCCAGCTCCACGCTCTTTCGCTGCGTTTCCAGTTCCACGTAGGTTTGCTGATACTGCACGTAGGCAGCCTGCACATTGTTGTTGAGCTGCTCTGCCTGAACGGCATGTGCCTCTTTAGCCTGTCGGGTCTCTACGGCAGCCTGCTTGATGCGCTTGTTGCTCTTGAAGAGAGAGCTGAGGCTGTATTTCACGCCTACGCCCACATACCAGACGTTGAGGTTCTTGTCAACAGGTGGCAATTCGAAGAGGATAGGTCCATCGAAGTTATCTGCGGCAACGAAAGCTACCTTTGGCAGAAGATCGCTCTTGGCAATCTTTTCTTTCTGTTCGGCGATGCTGATGGCGTTACTGCTCTGCTCCAGGAGTGGGGAGTTCAGGGTTCCTGCTGTCTGCCAGTAAGCCTCGCCTTCCTTGCCGTAGGTTTTGTCGGCAATGGTGGCATCGGGGATAATCTGTGCATCCTGGTTCATTCCTAGGGTATTGCAAAGCTGATGGTTCAGGATGCTCCGGTTGTTTCGGAGCGCCGTCAGACCGAGTTTGAGACTTTCCATCTGGAGTTCGTATCGGGTGATGTCATTCTTCAGCGCCATGCCGTGCGTCTGTTTCTCCTTGATGTCGTCGATGAGCTGGCGGGTTAACTTGATGTTCTTTTCATACACCTTGATGCGATTGTCTATCTTATAGAGGTCGAGATATTGCCCCAGGGCGATGAAGCGAATCTGCTGTCGGGTGAGTTTCACGCCTACCTCTGCCTGCTGCTTTCCGAGTTCGGCGAGCTTGATGCCTGCGTTGATGGCTCCACCGGCGTAAACCACCTGCTGTGCCTGGAAGGCGAAGTTGTTGCCGAAATGTGGAGATTTCAAGCCGTGAACGTTGCTGAAGTCGCGGTCGGTAATCAGTGCATTGCCGATATAGCTGAATGAGAGGGAAGCATCAAGGTCGGGCAGTTTCTTGCTTTTAGCCGATTCGATGCCGAGGTGGGCTGCTTCTACTCCTGATAATGAAGTGCGAAGGCTCTTGCTGTTATCCTCCACCTTCTGGAAGAGTTGGCTGATGGTCATGTTTTCTTTCTTGCTGGCAGGCAAGGAAGCAGCCGCCCCTACGGTGGTTTGTGATTGAGCCGAAGCCCAATGGGTTCCTCCTGCAAGCAGAAGGCTTACAAATAAGATATTCTTAATCATTGATCATTACTTTTTGAATTTCGGGTGCAAAGGTACGGAGTTTTGGGCGAACAATCACTTTAAATTTTTCGCGGCGGATGGACGATTTGGGAATAATAGTTCTTTTATATCACATATTTTGTGTAATTTTGCAACCGAAATAGGAATAAAGAGACATTATAACTCTATATATAATAAGGTGTAGATGGAATTATCAGAATTAAGCAGTTATCAGGAAGCAAGCCTTTTTCGCTCTGGTTTGGAGGAATGGCAGGAGGGTCCGCAAGTATTGACTTACGGAGCGATATTGATTTGCCGGAAAGGAAAGGCGATGCTGAATGTGAATTATAAGGATTGGGAACTTTATGAGGGGGCGGTGATTACGCTGTTTCCGAATGATGTGGTGGAATTGAAGGTTGATGAGGATTTTGAAGTTGAAATCCTGAAATATAATCCTTCCTTGCTTCGTGAAGCCAGTTTGCAGCTGGAGCAGACGGTGTATTCTTCCTTGCGGGAAGACCGCTGCAGGCAGGATACCCCTGTGGTGACAAACATCATCAATGGGATGTTTGGTTTATTGAAGGTATATTTCGACCAGTCGGAATGTACCTGCATCTCGCAGTTGGTATTATGCCAGTTGAAGGCGTTCTTCATCGGTTTTCATGAGTATCTTCAGCGCAATCCGCAATACCGGCCAGATGAGGTAAAATCGTATCGCGTAAGAGAACTGTTCAATCGGTTTATGATGCTTCTGGAGAAGGATTACAAGATTTCAAGAGATGTGAACTATTATGCCGAAAAGATGAATATCTCTTCGAAATATCTGACCAACATCGTGAACCAGGTGACGGGGCATACCCCCAAGACCATCATCGATCAATACGTGATTCTGCAGCTCAAGCTGCATCTTAAGCGAAGCACGCAAAGCATCAAGGAGATGGCTTGGGAGTTTCATTTTGCCGACGTCAGTTTCTTCTGCCGATATTTCAAGAAGCATACAGGTCTGACACCGCAGCAGATAAGGTCGTAATCACAACCTGCAGTTTTGCTCTGATTTCAGCTTCTTCAATCTTGCCGATGTGTTCTGGGGAGAGAGCCTTGAGTTCTTCGAGGCATCCCATCTGCATCATGGTGGCGATAGGGAGGAGCTTGTGTGCCGCCTTTCCTATGCGGTCGGTAGATAGGGATTCCTCTTCTACGGCTTCTTTCAGATTCTCGAGGTGTGCGGCAAGTTCCTGCTTCACGGTATCGAGAATCTCCTTTGCGGCCTCTTCATCGTCTCCGGCAAAAGCGAGGAGAGAATCAAGCTGATGGTTGGATTTCTGCTGGGATGATAAATCTGGCTGGGATGGAGTTTCAGACTGGGCATCCAGTTGAGGCTGGGACTCTATTCCCAGGATATCAGACAGTTTCTCCATGCTGAATGGCTTGAACAGGCAATCGTCGAAGCCTGCTTTCTGGAGCTGTTCCAGGATGCTTGTGTCGTGAGCCGTCATCGCCACCACCGTCATCTGGGTATGGTTGATGTGGGCAATCATATCCATGCCGTTCATCTCCGGCATTTCTATGTCCATCAGCATCAGGGCTGGCTGTTCGTTGTGCAGCGTGGTGAGGGCATCCATCACATGGTTGCAGGCGAATACTTGCCAGGTGTCACCTACGATGCGGCGCAGCATTTCCTGGAGAAGCTGGAGCTGCAGCTTATCATCATCCAGAATCAAAATCTTGTGGTTTGCAAATTCCGGTTTCTTCTTTTCTTCAGAAACCTGAGGGCTTGCTGAATCATTTTCTTTCTCTTCCGGATTGGAATCTAGTGCCTTGTCATCGCCAATTCCAGTCTGGGTTTTATCCTGTGTATCTTCCTTTGGTGCAGGCTCTACAGGGATGGTGACGATGAAGGTGGACCCTTTTCCCTGGGTAGAGTGGAGAATGATTTCTCCGCCGAGCAGCGAAACCAGTTCCTGGGTGATGGACAATCCCAAACCGGTGCCTTCGATGCCTTGGGCACTCTTCAATCTGGTGAAAGCATGGAACACCTTCTGTTTTTCCTCGCTGGTCATTCCCTTGCCCGTATCCTTTACGCTCAGGGTAAGCATTGGCTTGCCCATGACTTTCGAAACCTGTGCCTGGATGGTGACGCTGCCCTGGTCGGTATATTTGATGGCATTGCTTACCAGGTTATCCAAAATCTGACGAATGCGGAAGGCATCGGCACGGAAGAATTCCTTCTTCATTGGAGAATCCGAAGTTCCCATTCCCTTCATCTTGCATTCGAATGAAATCTCCAATCCTTTCTCTTCAGCCCGCAATCTCATTCCCTCTACCGATTCTGCTACCAGTTGCGCTGGCGAGAAACAGGTTGGTTGCACCTTCATCAAGCCATTTTCCAACTGATGATAATCGAGCAGGGAGGCAACGAGATGAGATAGATGTGCGGCAGAATTCTTGATGTTCTGGAGGCATTCGATGCCCTGAGGATTGCTGACGTAGTCTTTCATCAGGTCGATGAAGCCCGAGATGGAGGCTGCTGGTGCCTTGATGTCGTGGGTGATGGTAAGGAGCAGGCGCTCGCGCTGGTTCATGATGCGCTGAATCTCCTCGTTGGCTGCCTCCAGGTTTTCCTGATAGATGCGCTCCTTCTTGGCATCGCGCCAGATGAGCCAGATCATGACAACGATGGCTAGGAAGGCTACGATGGCGAGTAATTCCATCTGCCACAACAGATGCTTTCTGGCTTCCATCGCCTTGCTGATGGATTCCTGCATGGCATCTTTCTCCCGCTGGTGTACATCGCTCAGGTGCTTGGCTGAGCGGAGGGCGAGTTTGGCGCTCACCATCTTCAGCTCTTCCATCTCTCTGTTGATGTTCTGCTTGTGGTCTTGTGTTTCCACTTTCTCCTTTCTGTCTATCTGTTCGAGGATGTTTGCCACGTTTCCTGCCACGTTTACTGGGGTGGTGACGGAATCGATGACAGCCCGGTTGCTGTCTTGTTTTACGCTCAGGGTCTCGGCGTGTTCTTTCTTAAAGGCATCGGCAAGTCGGCGGAAGAATCCCTTTCGGGTTTTCAATACTTCTACTGTCGTCTTCTTTGCTTCGTGGGTTTGTGGCGCCTTGGAGTGGACGAGGATAGAATCCTTGCCCGCATTCAGACTCTTTACCTTATCGTGCAGATAATTTTTGTTTGGTTTCCCTGCCATGACATCGGATAGTTGCTTCAGGTTTTTCTGTTCCTCTTTGAGCAGAGAAGATATGGTGCTATCGGCAGCACTTCTTTTCTGTATATAATCGCGCGATGCCTCATTGACGGCGATGATGCTCTTTGTGTTGCTATACACCAGACTGATGGCCAGGATCATGATGATGGCAATGGCGCTGTATCCGAGGGCTACCTTGATAGGAATGTTATTCTTGTGCATGAGAAATCTATTTAATTAATTACCTTGTTTATATCTTCTGCAAAGATACGACAAAAAAATGATTCCAAGAAAAGAAAGGGGTAAAAACAAGTCAGGAGACCAATGAATTTCATCATTAGTCTCCTGCCTGATTGAAAGCGACGCGTAATTGTTGTTTTTTATTTTACCTTAATAATTTTGTTTTTATTACTGTTTTTTAAAGGTGATTTACTCTGCTACAGTTGAATCTGCTGCTACAGAAGTCTCTACTGGAGTCTCTGCTGGAGCTGCCTTCTCTTCTGCAGAATCCTCTGTTGCCTTTACTGTCGTGTCAGCTGGAGCCTCTGCTGGAGCTACTGTGTCAACTGGAGCTACTGATGAAACACTTGCCATCTTGTTGCTGGCGAATACGTTGCTAACTGATACCATTACCATAGCAGCGATAGCTGCGAATACTAACTTTTTCATAATCTTTTATTTTTTTAATTGTGAATATTATGTTTATTATTTCTTTCATGAACTGCCTTACTTGCATTGCTGCTTGTTTGCGAGTTCACTATCTAATATCACAATCTGCGTGCCAAAAGATGATGAAAAAGTGTAAGTTTCTGATAATCAGTAAGAGCTTCCCTTTGTGCCAGTTTTCAAACTTGTGGAAGTTGGGGAACTGGTGTGGAATTATTCCCCAAAAAGTTGGGGAATGGCATCAGATTCCCCACTTCCCCACATCATCAGATGCCGTACTTCTTCATCTTGTTATACAGTGTCTTTCTATCCACGGCGAGCAATTGTGCAGCCTTGCTCTTGTTGCCTCCTGCAGCTTTCAGCGCAGCCTCTATTCGCTGCAGTTCTGTTTCCTCATCGTGCAGGGTGGTTGGGGCTTGTGGCTGGATGTGTGCCATACTCTGTTCCAGTTCGGTTACTCCGATGTATTTGCCGCTGGCGAGAAGGGTGGCGCGCTTCATTACATTATTCAATTCGCGCAGGTTGCCTGGCCAGTTGTAGGCGGCAATTCGCTCCTTCGCCTTGCTGTCGAGTCCTTCTACATTTCTGTTAAGCTCCTTGTTGGCATGCTTGATAAAGAGGTCGGCGAAGAGGAAGATGTCGGCACCACGGTCTTTCAGCTCCGGCATGTAGATGGTGAACTCGTTGACGCGATGGTAGAGGTCTTCACGGAAGTTTCCTTCTGCCACACGCTGCGCCAGGTTCTCATTGGTGGCACATACCAGTCGGATATCGATGTCTATCTCCTTGGTGCTTCCCACCGGACGGATTTTTCGTTCCTGTAGGGCACGGAGCAGTTGCACCTGCACCTCATAGTTCAGGTTTCCCATCTCGTCGAGGAAGAGCGTTCCGCCATTCGCCATCTCGAATGCACCCTTCTTATCCTGCTCGGCTCCCGTAAAGGCTCCCTTCACATGACCGAAGAATTCAGAAGCTGCTACATCCTTTGGGATGGCACCACAGTCGAGGGCGAAGAATGGCTTTCCTGCCCGCTGACTTAATTCGTGGATTCTGCGAGCCACATACTCCTTTCCCGTTCCGCTGGCTCCTAGAATGAGAACCGACATAGGGGTAGGGGCCACCAGAGAAACGAAACTATAGAGCTTACGGGAAGCTTCGCTTTCGCCCTCCAGATATTTAGGAACATCGCCGGCAGGTGCTGCAACCTTGGTGTTCTTGTCTTCTGTGGTGCTTGTATTTTGAGTCTTCTTCTGAACCTTGATGGCTTCTTTAATCTTATCCAGGAGAATATCAGGTTGGAAAGGTTTTGCCACATAATCGGTGGCACCCGATTTCATGGCGAGTACCACATTTTGGATTTCGGCATAGCTGGTCATTACAATGAATGGAACTAGCATGCCGTGCTTTCTCATCCATTGCAAAAGGAAGATGCCATCGTGGTCGGGAAGGCGAAGATCGGACAAAACCAAATCAAATCCGCTTTCAGTCTTCTCGTAAATCTGTATGGCCGCTTTTACCGAAGTAGCTTTCTCTACTTCGAATCCCTTCTTTTTGAGCCATGTCTGAATCATGGTTCCAAATGCGATATCGTCTTCAACTATTAGAATCTTTTCCATATTACAATCCTTTTGTCACTTTCTTCTCGTAAAGATGCTTTATTGCGTGCGCAAAGTTAGCATTAATATTTGATATAAGCAAAGAAAAGGGTAGTTTATTTTGAAATTTCGCCAAAGATTTTGGTGCTTTTCTCACAAAAGTTCATAAAAGTGTGCTTTTATCTCACCATGAATGGACTTTTGCAACCGAGTTGCAGAAGCCTTTTCGTAATTTTGCAACCGAAATCAAGAACGGAACGCTATGTTTCGAATGATATGGAATTAAAAGTATTATAAAATTATGGAAGAAATGAAACATCATCATTGTGATTGTTCCATGGATGAACATCATGAGCACCATGAGCATCATGGATGTGGCTGCCATCATCATCACCACGAAGAAGGGAGCCTGAAGTCGAAACTCTATCTTATCGGTGTAACCATCATCCTCCTGATTGTCGCCGTGTTTATCGAGAAGCATTATGACCTTGCCACCTGGCAGTTGCTCCTGGTCTATCTGATACCTTATTTATTAATAGGACATGAGACCTTGGGCGAGGCGGCAGAGGGCATCGCCAAGGGCGATATGTTTAACGAGCATTTCCTGATGGCGATAGCTACCATCGGTGCCCTTTGCATCGGCTTCTTTCCGGGTTCTGAAACGGAATTTCCAGAAGCAGTCTTCGTGATGCTCTTCTTCCAGGTGGGAGAACTCTTCGAGGGATATGCCGAGGGAAAGAGCCGCGATAGTATCTCGCATCTGATGGATATCCGTCCGGATGTGGCGAATGTAATCAGGAATAAAGAAGTACAGTCGGTGGCTCCAGATACGGTAAAGATAGGAGAGACTATCCTGATTAAAAGAGGCGAGAAGATTCCGCTGGATGGTATCGTGACAGAAGGGTCTGCCTTGCTGGATACGGTGGCGTTGACGGGCGAGAGCGTGCCTCGTGCTATCAAGGAAGGAGAAGAAATCTATTCGGGCTGTATCAATCTGAAAGGCGAACTCAAGGTTCGTACCACCAAGAGTTTTGGCGAGAGTACGGCATCTAAGATTATCGCTTTGGTGGAGAGTGCTGATAAGAACAAGTCGAAGAGCGAGGCGTTCATCACTCGTTTTGCCCGAATCTATACGCCTATCGTGGTGTTCGCCGCATTGGCTTTGGCTATCATTCCTCCTATATTGGGAGCGATGGGTATCGCCACCAGCATGATGGGTGGGGGAACCTTTGGCGAAAACTTCCCTCTGTGGCTGAACCGTGCCTTGATATTCCTGGTGGTATCCTGTCCTTGCGCCCTGGTAATTAGTGTGCCGCTCACCTTCTTCGGTGGAATTGGCGGCGCATCAAGAAATGGTATTCTGATTAAGGGAAGTAATTATATGGATGCGCTTGCCAAAATAGGAACCGTTGTGTTCGACAAGACGGGAACCTTGACGCATGGCGAGGTGCTTGTACAGGCTGATGAAGGTGCTCCCGTGGTGGTGAACGATGGCATCAAGGAGGGAAGTGCTGAGGCTGTGAGATGCCTGAAGACACTTGGCGTGAAGAAGACTGTGATGTTGACGGGCGACCATGAGGAGATTGGAAAGAAGGTGGCCGGACAAGTGGGCGTTGATGAATATTATGCCGAACTTCTGCCTGCTGATAAGGTAACTCATCTGGAAGAACTGTTGAAGACGAAGCCTTCCGGCAAGACCTTGGCATACGTGGGTGATGGTATCAACGATGCCCCTGTATTGAAGCGTGCTGATGTAGGAATAGCGATGGGTGCTTTGGGAAGTGATGCTGCCATTGATGCTGCCGATGTGGTATTGATGGACGATGACCCGAGAAAGATAGCACTGGCGATGAAGATTGCTCGCCATACCATTCATGTGGCACACGAGAATGTGGTGTTTGCCATTGGTGTGAAAGTTGCCGTGCTGATTCTTGCCACCGTCGGCTTGGGCACCATGTGGATGGCGGTATTTGCTGATGTGGGCGTTACGGTGCTGGCGGTATTGAATGCTATGCGAACGCTGAAGAAGAAGAGATAAGAATGGTGTGGAGCCTCCAGCAAGCGTGGAGGCTTCATGAAATAAAAAATGCTGTGTTGATCCGTAGATGAACACAGCTTTTTCTTGTTTTATATAGGAACTTCTCTTTTATATAGGGACTTATCCGAATAGTTTTCCTATGCTACGCAACTTGGTGCGGTATCCGTAGATGGCGATGACCACGAAACAGATGAATGGGAGGATGAACGATACATTGGTTGATGGCATGCCGAATACGGTATGCATATCGATGATGGATGCCTGCAAAGGTGGCAAGACACTACCACCCAAGATAGCCATGATCAAACCTGCTGCACCAAACTTGGCATCGTCGCCAAGACCCCTCAGGGCAATGCCATAGATGGTAGGGAACATCAGCGACATGCAGGCACTGACTGCTACCAGGCAGTAGAGACCCCAGATGTTGTGGAGTGCAATGACACCCACGGTGAAGCAACCACCTGCTGTCGCCAGAATCATCAGCAACTGACCTGCATTGAAGAAGCGGAGAATGAAGGTGCAGATGAAGCGTGAACAGCAGAACAGTACCATTGCCACGATGTTGAACTTCTGCGAGGTTACCTCGGCATCAATCTCTGCCATGCCTTCCTGCATCAGGATGCGGGTACCATACTGGATGATGAAGGTCCAGCACATAATCTGCGCACCCACATAGAAGAACTGGGTGAATACGCCTTCACGATAGTGTGGCATGCGGAAGATGCGGCGCAGGGTAGGCATGAAGTTAATCTTGTTGTCTTTCTCGCTGTTCTTCGGCATCTTGGTGAACAGGATGACGAAGAAGATGGTGAGGATAACCAGACCGATAATCAGGTATGGATTGATCAATACCGAAAGGTCATATTCCTTGATTGCTTCAAACTCGCTCTCCGAGAGATTGGTGCGCCCCGCCGTATCAAGCGGGTTGAGCTTGGCCTGGATGAAGTTCATTGCCACATACATACCCAGCAGCGAACCCATCGGGTTGAACGATTGCGCCAGGTTCAGTCGGCGTGTAGCCGTCTCCTCCGTTCCCATCGAGAGAATGTAAGGATTGCTCGATGTCTCCAGAAAGGAGAGTCCGCAGGTAAGGATGAAGTAGGCGAGGAGGAATGGATAGTATTCGCCCATCATTTTTGCCGGATAGAAGAGGAAGGCACCGAAGGCATAGAGTCCTAATCCCAGCAGTACGCCCGCCTTGTAGGAGAAGCGGCGGATGAAGATGGCGGCTGGGAATGCCATGGCGAAGTAACCGCCGTAGAAGGCTACCTGTACCAGGGCACCATCCGTAGAAGACATTCGGAAAATCTTGGAGAATGCCTTCACCATCGGATTGGTGATATCGTTGGCAAATCCCCAAAGTGCAAAGCACGATGTGATTAAGATGAAGGGTACGAGGTAGCTAACCCCATCCTTCATGAGAATTGATTCTTTCTTTTTCTGTTCCATATTTTTAGGAAAAGTATTGTTGTTTTGTTTAACTAGATGCTTTGTCTTACCACGGCTCTCAGCTCGTTCATATCCTTAATTTCACCCTTGGCGAGTGCCTGGGTTAGGATATTGCCCATGCCTGTGGCTTCGATAGGTCCTGCAACCACTGGTACACCCAGGGCTTCGGAGGTGAGACGGTTGAGTAACTTATTCTGTGAACCGCCACCGATGATGTGCATACTCTTGATAGGTTGTGGCAACATCTCGTTGAGGTGAGCAGTGGCCTCGGCATATTTGGCTGCCAGTGACTGGAGTACGCAGCGCACGATTTCTGCCTTGGTCTGAGGAACCTGCAACTGATGGGTGGCGCAATAGTCGATGATGGCCTGCTGCATGCATGCTGGATTTTGGAAAGCTGCGTCATCCACAGGGATGATGGCATTGATGTGAGCCTCATCTGCCAGAGGAAGGATGACATCAAACTGCTGTTCCTCGCCATTCTCTTTCCATTCTGCCATCAGTCTCTGCATAATCCAAAGTCCTGTGATGTTCTGCAGGAAGGTGATGCGGCCGCCGATGCCGCCCTCATTGGTAAATTCAGCCTTTCGGGCTTCCTCGGTGAGGATAGGCTTTTCTATCTCAACGCCTAGGAGCGACCAGGTGCCTGAACTGATGAAGGCTACTGGGCTCTCATCTTCTGTAGCTGGTACGGCAGCAACGGCGCTAGCTGTATCGTGAGAGCCTACTGCGATGACATCCACCTCGCCCAATCCGGTTTCTTCTGCAATATCACGGCGCAGTTTTCCCCTTATGGTGCCTGGCATCACAATCTTACCGAAGATGTGGCGTGGAAGGTCCAGCTGGTCGATGGTTTCCCAATCCCAATCCTTGGTGCTGGCATTCAGCAGTTCTGAAGTGGATGCGATGGTATATTCATTGTTGGCTTCGCCTGTGAGATAATAGCTGAAGAGGTCTGGGGTGAACAGCAGATGAGCAGCCTTTTCCAATTGCGGACTGTTGGCCTTCTTCATACTGTAGAGTTGGAAGAGGGTATTGATTTCCATCACCTGCGTGCCGTTGATGGCATAATGTGCCGATGGGTCAATCTGCTTGAATACTTCTTCCGGTATCCCCTTGGTGCGGGCATCGCGATAGCAGACTGGGTTGCCCAAAAGGTTACCGTCTTTGTCGATGAGTCCGAAATCCACTCCCCAGGTATCGATGGCGATGCCATCTACCTTGAGACCTTTGGCTCCTGCCATTTTCAGCCCCGTCTTCATATCCTCGAAGAGGGCGAGGAAGTCCCAATATACGTGATTGCCTAATCTTACCTGTCGGTTAGGGAAACGATGGATGAGTTCCATTTCTAATTTGCCGTTTTCCAATTTGCCGGCGAGTACTCTTCCGCTTCCTCCACCGAAGTCAATAGCTAGATAAATCATGGTTATTTCTAAAAAGTTAGGGTAGATAAACTGTTAATTGGTAAAAAGCGGTAGGAGAGTGCCCGTTAGCGGGCAGCTTTCTCTCCTACCGCTTCTCTCATATAGAGGATAGAGGCTTATTGTTTCTTGCCTAAAACGTAAACTTCAAGATCGTCGATTTCTTCTGGTGTCAGTGTGGTGTATTTGCCGCCACTCTGAACGATGATTCTACAAGCCATCTCAAAGAACATGGCACGCTCGAA
>ENA-UERG01000822-UERG01000822.1-human-gut-metagenome-genome-assembly--contig:-NODE-822-length-28827-cov-13.451652_pt1 | contig 28827 bp, 26 predicted proteins | sample MGYA00242954_ERZ507954 | MGnify/ENA primary metagenome ERZ507954 (study PRJEB26167, sample SAMN06115478) | human gut metagenome | host: Homo sapiens | place: China:Sichuan | collected 2015-01-21... | reverse complement strand
ATAGCAACGCTATTATCTCAGCACCATCATGTAACAGCAGTAGATGTAATCCCAGAGAAGGTGGAGAAACTCAACAATAAGATTTCTCCTATCCAGGACGATTACATCGAAAAGTATTTGGCTGAAAAGCCATATCTTGGTGACACCATCCGATGCCCTGGTCATTAATACCTCGGAGTATCAGCGAGTGCTCAGCAAGGCTATGAGCTATACTTCCGATAAGATATGCTTTTTTTGAAAAATGTTGGATGTGCTAACTGCTGAAAATCAGTAGTTACGTTCTAACGGTGATTTACACTTGTTTAAGATATGGATAATTCTGGTAATAAACGTATCGCAAAAAATACGGCAATTCTCTACGTGAGATTAATTTTTACAATGTTGATAGGACTATATACTAGTCGATTAATATTGAAAAATTTAGGTGTTAATGATTTTGGTATATATAATGTTGTAGGCGGAGTGGTATCTATGTTTGCTGTTGTTTCCAGTTCTCTTTCTGCTGCAATATCTCGTTTTCTAACTTTTAAATTAGGGCAAAATGATATAAATGGATTAAGATTAGCTTTTTCTACTTCCGTATTTATTCAGTTCTTATTATGTCTCATAATTGTAATTTTAGCAGAACCGATTGGATTATGGTTTATGCATAATAAAATGACTATTCCTCTAGGGCGAATTCCTGCTGCTGAGTGGGTATTTCATTTTTCTTTGGTTACTTTCTGCTTGGATTTGATAAATGTGCCATATCGTTCATTGATAATTGCTCATGAGAGAATGGATGTTTATTCTTATTTATCTATCTTTGAAGTTGCAGCTAAACTATTGGTAGTAGTTGTGTTGGTAGTTGCACCTATTGATAGGCTGGTTTTTTATTCTTTATTATTGGTGCTGGTATCGTTGGTATCAAGAATCGTGTATGGGGTATATTGCTCTAGAAATTTTATAGAATGTAAGATTAATTTTGTGTTTGACAAAACTTTTTTTAGGAAAATGTTCTCTTTTGCCGGATGGAATTTTATCGGTGCTATAGCTAGTGTTCTTAGGGATGCTGGTGGAAATGTAGTAATAAACCTTTTCTATCCTCCTGCAGTAAATGCAGCCAGGGGTATATCAATTCAAGTAAGAAGTGCTGTGTGCTCATTTTCCTCAAACTTTATCACTGCAATCAACCCTCCGATAACAAAATCGTTTGCTAAAGGAGAAACAGATTATACTTTCAGTTTGGTCTTTTCTGGAGCAAAATGGTCGTTTTATCTTTTATATATGTTGGCATTGCCGGTTTTGATAAATACTCATTATATTTTGAGTATTTGGCTAGGAATCGTACCTGAGTATACTGTTGTTTTTGTTAGATTGATTCTGCTTCTTTCTCTTGTGGATATTATTTCTGAAACATTAATAACATTGATGCTTGCTACTGGTAATATAAGAAACTATCAAACTGTTGTAGGTGGTTTAGTTTTGTTAAACTTGCCTTTGTCATATATGTTTTTAAAACTAGGCTTTGAACCTCAGGTTGTTTTCATTGTATCTATTTTAATTAGTATGATTTGTATAGTTGTGAGAGTGGGTATGTTGAAATTGATGGTTGAATTGCCGGTTAAGCGTTTTTTTAAAGAGGTTTTGATGAAAATAATAATAGTATCTTTTATTTCTTTTTCTGTACCTTTTATTATTAGCTTTTATATAGAAGAGTCTTTTGGGTTCTTTGTTCTTTCATGTTTGGTCTGTTTGCTTTCTACAATTTTAGGTGTTGGCTTACTTGGTATGACTAATAATGAAAAAGAAATTTTGAAAAGTGTTGTTCGTAATAAAATAATAAGTAAAATTAAATAATTATGCGTCATTTAGCAGAACATAATGATTGTTGTGGATGTTCTGCTTGCGTAAGTATATGCAAGCAGAAGGCTATAACATTCGTTGTTGATTCGGAAGGATTTAAATATCCATCGGTCGATGACAATAAATGTATTGATTGTGGTCTTTGTGAACTGGCATGCCCTGTTTTACAGCGTGAAAAGAATCAAGATACTGGTGAACCAATCAATTATTATGCTGGCAGATTAAAAGATGATAAAATTCTTTTTAATAGTTCCAGCGGTGGTGCTTTTTCCGCTATAGCAGATTGGGTGTTTGAACAAAATGGACTTGTGGTAGGTGTTGGCTATGACAATGATTGTGTAGCTCGTCATCAGATAGCTTATCAAAAGGAAGATTATGAAAGTTTTAGAGGTTCAAAATACGTTCAAAGTGAGCTAGAAGGTGTTTTCCCAAAAGTTAAAGAATTGCTGGGCAATAAACAGTTGGTGTTCTTTACAGGAACACCTTGCCAAGTTGAAGGCTTAAAGTGTTATCTTAGAAAAGACTATTCTAATCTCATTACTGCCGATATAATTTGCCATGGAGTTCCAAGTCCCTTGATTTTTAAGGAATACAAAGACTTTGCTGAAAGTTTGCTTGGGCATAAGGTTGTAGCTATCAATATGCGAGATAAGTCGGTAAGAGGTTGGCTAGAGCCATTCTCTTATCGCTTTGTCTTTGACAGCGGTAAGAGTATGGTCGATCCGAAATGTATTTCTAGCTGGAGTTATGCCTTCTTCTCTGAATACATAAACAGACCTTCATGCCACCATTGTAGATTTTGCAATTTACATAGACCGGGAGATTTTACCATTGCAGATTTTTGGGATTATGCAGATAATCGTCCTGATATCAGAGATAATCGTGGTACATCTCTTATACTTGTAAACACAAAGAAAGGAATAGATATATTGGGGGGAAAATTATCGGCAGCTCTTGATTTGTATGAAATTACTAAAGAAGAAGCATTACAACCAAATCTTCAGAGACCGACTCCTGAATTAAAAAACAGGAATGATTTTTGGCAGTATTATTACAAGTATGGCTTTGAAAAAAGTTACAAGAAATATTTATCTCCTCATATTACTATTAAAACAGTAATAAAGAAGGGATTGATTATGTTATTAAAAATATTACGATTAAAATGAAAATTGGTATTTTAACTTATCATTGGGTTTATAACTTTGGGGCGAATTTACAAGTTCTTTCAACCATTGGCTATTTTCGCAAGCATGGTTATGATCCCGTTGTTATTAATTGGGTGCCGGCTGATACAAAGGCACATTATGATAGAGTTACTTCGTTGGAAATGATCAATAAATTCCAAGAGTTCCAAAAGGAAAATTATCCCTTGACATCTCTGTGTAATAATGCCAAGGATGTAGCTGAAGTTATAAAACATGAAAAAATAGAAATGGTTTTTATAGGGGCTGATACACTGTTTATGTTGAGAAAGCCTCATTTTTCATTGAGAACTTTTAAAACTTATTATCCAAAAAGTGATACTATCTTTCCAAATCCTTTTTGGGGTGAGTTTCTCAACTACGTAGATGTTCCTGTGGTTGGATATTCAATTGCTACATTAACTACAAATCCATTAGATTTTAGTAATATAAAAGAGGAAGCTTCACGCTATTTGAAGAGATTTAATAAACTGACAGTTCGCGATGCTCATACGCAGCACCTGGTTTCCTCTTTTACTGATGGTATTTTGTTTCCGGAAATTACACCAGATCCTGTATTTGGTTTTAATGACAATGTTGATATTTCTGTAATAGAACCTGAGATAAAACGGAAATTTAATCTTCCTGATAATTATTATTTACTATGTATGCCGAAACCATATAACAAGAAACTTCAGAAATGGGCTAAACTTCTTTCTGATATTATAGCTAAAAGTGGAAGTGTTTTATATGAGTTGCCTCGCCAGAATGGAAACAAATGTTTTGATATTGCTCAATTGAATCATCAAAGACTATCACCTTTGGAGTGGTATGTGATTATCAAAAACAGTAAAGGATATCTCGGAGGTTTAATGCATCCTCTTGTAATATGTATTCACAATAAGGTTCCTTTTTATTGTATTGATTATTATGGCAATTTTAAAACAGTTTTCAATATACCAATCCGTGGAACTGTAGACAAGGAAACAAGTAAATCTTTTCAGATAGTAAAGGAATGTAAACTGTTGAAATATTACCATAATATTAAAGATCATTTTACAGCTTTACCATCACCGGATGATGTTTTCTCTATGCTGAAGGATTATGATTTTTCTACATTAAATAAAGATTCAGATTCTAAACGTAATTATTATTTCAAGACAATTGATGAAATCTTTAATTAATTCTTTATATAACAATAATATCATCTCGCTTATAATGAAACTCGTAAAGGTAATAGAATTGTACTTGTCTAGCTTTAATAGATTTCTGAATAATTATTGTGTAGTATCTATTATCCAGGGATTTGTCAGAACTTCCATTACAAGTTATGACGTTGCAGGGCGTTAGTGTTGTTATATATTTATGAAGGTTTAATTAATATACAATTAATATACAATGAAAAAAGTTATGTTAGTTTTTGGTACTCGTCCTGAGGCTATCAAAATGTGTCCATTGGTTAAGGCATTCCAAAAGGATACAAAGAATTTCGAAACTATAGTTTGCGTTACTGGTCAGCATAGAGAAATGTTAGATCAAGTATTAACTATATTCGACGTAAAGCCAGATTATGACCTCAATATTATGAAACCAGGCCAGGATTTGACAGATGTTACTGCGCGAGTTCTTACTGGACTTCGTGATGTTTTTAAAGAGTGTCGTCCTGATGTTGTACTTGTTCATGGTGATACAACAACATCCACTGCTGGAGCTTTGGCTGCATTTTATGCTCAGATACCAGTTGGTCACGTTGAGGCTGGTCTCCGTACACATAATATTTATTCACCATGGCCAGAGGAGATGAACAGACAGATTACAGGGCGTATTGCAACTTATAATTTTTCTCCAACTCCTCTCTCAGAGAAGAATCTTTTGGAAGAGAAAGTTCATGGTAAAATCGTTGTTACTGGTAATACCGTAATAGACGCCCTTCATATGGTAGTTGAAAAACTGAAAAACGACTTAGCTCTTGCTAAAGAACAGGAAGAAATTCTTGCTAAGGCAGGGTATGATGTAATGCGATTGAAGGATGGTAAGAAACTTGTTCTTATTACTGGTCATCGTCGTGAAAACTTTGGTGAAGGTTTCATTCGCATGGTAACAGCCATGAAGGATCTTTCAGAGAAATACCCAGATGTTGATTTTGTTTATCCAATGCATTTGAATCCAAATGTTCGTAAGCCTATCCATGATGTGTTTGGCGAGGATTTAACCCGTCCAAACTTTTTCTTCATTGAACCTTTGCAATATCTCGAATTCGTCTATTTGATGGAGAAGTCAACCATTGTTCTTACAGACTCAGGTGGTATCCAAGAAGAGGCTCCTGGTTTGGGCAAGCCTGTTCTTGTTATGCGTGATACCACAGAACGTCCAGAAGCGCTTGAGTCTGGTACTGTTCATCTTGTTGGTACAGACTATGATAAGATATTTAATGAGGTAAGTGTCCTTCTTGAGGATGATAAAGCTTATGATAAAATGAGTAAGGCTGTTAATCCTTATGGGGATGGTAAAGCTTGTGGAAGAATTGTTAGTTATATAGCACAACAATAATATGGGCTACATTAGTGCATTAAAACTTATCCTCTCTGATTTTAAAGCATATCAGAGTGGATATAATGGTAATAAGTTAAAAAAAACTCTCAGAGTATTATTTTTTGAAAGAGGTTTTATATATTCTTTTTGGTTAAGACTTGCACATGTTAATAGCATTTTACTACCATTAGTTTATATTCCTTATAGATTTTTCTCCACCTTATACAATATCCAGATATCAAGACGATTAACAATTGGGCCAAGTTTTGTTTTGTGTCATGGAACTTGTGTCGTAATAAATGGTAGTGCAAAAATAAGTAGGGGGGGGTAGAAATTTGTCATTTTGTAACAATAGGTAATAATTCTGGGTTGGCTCCTCTTATTGAAGATAATGTTTATATTGCTCCAGCAGCACAAATAATAGGGGATATTACAATAGGGCACGATAGCCTTATAGGTTGTGGCGCAGTTGTAGTTAAGGATGTTCCTCCTTATGCAGTAGTTGCGGGAGTACCTGCAAAAATTATAAAATACAAAAAAATAAAATAAAATGAAATCTATATATTATTTTAAAAAAGATGTTAGAGTAGTAACTGGTTATTATTATGGCATTATTATTGAGGGTTTAAAACAGAATGGTTTTTCTGTGTATGAAATAGATTCTCATAATTCTCCAAAGGTTAAGACCTTGAATAAAGATGTGTATTTTTTGATTACATCTTTTGATACGTTTGTTTATTTATACTTTAGAGGCTTCCGCAACTTTATTTATTGGTATCAGGGAATTGTTCCAGAAGAAGACTATTTACGTACAAAATCTAGATTCCGTCGTTTTGTATTTTCTCTTGTAGAAAAGTTCTCTTTGAAAAAAATAAAGTATCCTATTTGTGTATCGAAATATCAGGTTCAATTCTATGAGGAGAAATATCACTTGAATTTGAAGCACGCTTTCGTGATGCCTTGTTTTAATGGTGAATTCAATTCTGAGCATTTCTATATTTCTGATAAATACAAAAATAATGTTTTTTGTTATGCAGGAGGAATTCAGGTTTATCAAGGCTTTAATTTGATATTGGATATTTATAAAAAAATTGAAGACAGGTACCCTAATACATTCTTGAAAATCTATACATTTGATTTAGAAAAAGCTAAGAAAATCATTAAGACATATGACATAAAAAACTTCTCTGTAGAATCTGTCCCTCAATCTGAGGTAGATGATGTGTTGGCGAAATGCAAGTTTGGCTTTTTGATACGTGATAATAATATGATTAATCAAGTGGCAACTCCTACTAAGTTAGCAAATTATTTGGGAAATGGAGTCGTTCCAATTTTTACTGATACAATTAAGGCTTATGCTGATATTGCTAAGGAATATGAACATTTATATTGTTTTGGAGATACAGATAAGGATATTGTTATCGACAAGGCTTTGCATGATGTCATAGCTCCTGATGATTTAGAAAAAGAATACAGAAACGTGATGGATAAGTTTTTTAATCCTCACAAATATTCAGAACAGCTTTCAAAATATTTCGGGAACATGTAAAACAAGAAATTCTTTTCTTAGAGAAAAATGATATGATGTATTTTAAAAAGGCATTTGTTATATTTTTGCTATTTTATTTGCTTTTCATGTGCATAGGATATAAAGAAGAAATAGATACTTATGCCATTGTGATGCAAATAGTGATTGCATTAAGTTCATTTGGATATGCTTCCTTTATGTTGAAAAATGAAGGAAAGAACATATTACTATTGACATTTTTATTTCAGTTGGTTCTGTCTGTAGGCCTTCGATTAGTTTTCATTAGCTATGATAAAGTGTCCATCTTTGGTAATGATCCGAATAATGATGCTTTAGGTTATTTTCGATATGCGTTACTTGCAAATTATAAAACAATAGGAGAATACAAATATTTCTTAGAGAATAATTATTGGGGAAATATTGATGATTTTGGTTATACTTTCTATCTATTTTTCATTCATAAAGTAATGTCGCAAGACATAGCCTTATGGCTTGTAATCATATTAAACGCTTTCTTGATAGCTTTTTCTGCCAAGTTCTTATATAAAACTTGCGAACTCTATAATAAAAATAGAAGTGATGATACAAATTCAAGAATAATAGCAACGCTCTTTTCGACATTTACGTTTTTTGTTGATATTTCAGCTACAGGAAGAAAAGAAGATTTATTCATGTTCTTCATAGCTGGTGCTTTTTATTATATGGTAAAGTATCAACGAACAAGAAAAATGACGGATTTGTTTTGGTTTGGATTATTCGGTGGCTTTACGATTTTCTTTAGAACTGCTGTAACTTTCATTATAGTTGTTTCCTTTATTCTTGGAACTTATGTCAAAGAAAGAAATAAGAAATTATATACATTTATTTTGCTTGGTGCTGCATTTTTAGGTCCAATAATGATAAATATTATAGCAGAGAAAGTACTGGGAAAATCTATGGATGAAATTTATAACATAGCAGAGTCAAGATATAATAGTGCTGGAAATAACTCATATGGTAAAAAAATGGGAGATATAGCTGCGAGTATAGTTGGTCCTTTCCCTAATTACACTTATTTTAAAGACACCTTATTTTTTAGTTATTCTTCTTTATTAAAGATGCTCCTAAATTTACCTGTTTGGGCTACTATATTTTGGGTAATAAAGAATATGAAAATTGAGTTTTACTCAGTAGCGTCTAGTGTTGTTTTAGGTGTTGTTATGCTTGCATTAACTGGCACGGGGTTGGATCTCCGTTATCATATACCATTTTTTGTACCTTTTCTGTTAGTTTTTGCTATATTTTTAAATTTCGATATAGTTTTCCCTAAAAAACAGGTGGCAAAAGTTCTGTATATGCTAATGTGTTTATTTATAATATATCTATATAATCAACGATAAATGGAAGCAAAAAATATATTAACCATAGGTATAGATTATCGGGTGGTTCATGGTGGTGTTGCTGCGGTTGAGAAAGTATATAGTACTTTTTATCAGCCATTCAATCATGTTGCAACAGTAGTAGATTATGGAACTATGCAAAAAATGATGGCCTTTTTCAAAGCTTATATTCAGTTTTGGAAGTGGATGCTTTTCCATAAAGAAATAGAAATTGTGCATGTGCATGGGTCAAGTGATACGAGTTTTTGGAGAAAGCGTTTTTTTATCAATCTTGCAAAAATGTTTGGTAAAAAGGTCGTTTTTCATTGTCATGGTTCTGAATTTCAGAGATTTTCTGCACAACACCTGAATGCGGTACAAAAAACACTTACTAAATGTGATTGTATTATTGCGCTTAGTGAAAGTTGGAAGGAATGGTTTGAAACGACGATTCATCATAAAAATGTTGTCGTTATCAAAAATGTAATAGCTCTGCCACGTGTAAAGAAGGTTAAACACAATAATTTTGTATTGCTATTTTTGGGGCGTTTAGGTAAGCGTAAGGGTATCTATGATTTACTGGATGTTCTGATAAAGCATAAAACGACATTTGAAGGAAAAGTTAAGTTTTTGTTTGGTGGTGATGGAGATGTAGAGCAAGTGAAAGAAATTATCAAGCAAAATGGTTTAGAAAATATTGCAGAGTTCCAGGGATGGGTAAATGGAGAAAAAAAAGAGTATTTGCTAAATTTGGCTGATGCTTTTATCTTGCCTTCTTATAATGAGGGATTGCCAATCTCTGTACTTGAAGCGATGAGCTATTCTTTACCTGTCATTTCGACTACAGTAGGCGGCATTCCTGAGATATTGAAGAATGGAGAAAACGGATTTATCATGGAGCCAGGAGATAAAGACGCCATTTATCATGCAGTTGTTTCCTTGATGGAAGATAAAAACCTTTGTAAAGACATGGGTAAAAAATCTTTTGAGAAGGTGCAGGTACATTTGCCTGAATATGTTGAAAAACAATTAGAAACACTTTATGATTCACTATTGTAATATTTAAAATGCGGTTAAAAAGAACAATAAGAGCTTTGGCTTTGAGAATGTCAATGTCTAATTTTCTTCCTAATTCGGTACGACTTAAATTGGTCAGATTGGGGGGGGTGAAATGCGGTAAGTCTTTTGTTGGACAGCAAGTAATTTTTGATAGTGAGCATCCCGAGAATATAGAAATTGGTGATTATTGTGCTATAACAATGCGCTGTATTTTATTAACACATTATGTTGTGCCTAGAGGAAAATATCATGATTATGAATATGGTAAAATTAAAATAGGTAATAATGTGTTTTTAGGTGCAAATACTATTATAACAAAGTCTGTAACAATAGGAGATAATGTTATTGTAGGAGCAGGAAGTATAGTAACTAAGGATATTCCTTCAAATGAAATTTGGGCTGGCGTACCAGCCCGTTTTATCAAAAAGTATAATTAAAGAAAATAAATTCATAAATACATTTTTTAGAATTATGAACATTAGTATTTTTGGCCTCGGCTACGTAGGTTGCGTAGGTGCGGCATGTTTGGCAAAGTTGGGTCACAAAGTGATCGGTGTTGATGTAAATGAAAATAAGGTGCGCCTGATGAATGAGGGCAAGCCTACTATCATTGAGGAAGGCATCGCTGAACTTTGTGAGGAAGCTCACAAAAAGGGGCTGATGTCTGCAACTACAGTTGCTGCAGAGGCAATTATGGAAACCGAAGTATCTTTCATCGTTGTAGGTACTCCTTCCAGTCCTGAAGGTCATTTGAACCTTAATTATATCTACACTGTGGCAAGACGTATCGGTCGTGCATTGAAAGAGAAATTTGCTGGTGATAAGAAGCCTGCAAACATGCATCTCATTGCAATCCGTTCAACTGTTCTTCCAGGTACCAACAAGAAGGTAGGTGAGATTATTGAGCAAGAAAGTGGCTTGAAGCGTGGCGTAGATTTCAATGTTGTCAGCAACCCAGAGTTCCTTCGTGAAGGTACATCTGTTGAGGATTACTTCAATCCACCATTGACATTGATTGGTACTGATTCTGAGTATGCAGAAAAGGTATTCCGTGAGATGTATGAGCATATCAATGCAGAGTTTATTTGCACAGATATCAAGGTGGCTGAAATGATGAAGTATGTAAATAATACCTATCATGCATTGAAGATTGTCTTTGGTAATGAGGTTGGTAACATTTGTAAGTCTGTAGGTGTTGATTCTCATAAAGTTATGGAAATCTTCTGCAAGGATAAGCAGTTGAATATTTCTCCTTACTATTTCAAACCAGGTTTCGCTTATGGTGGCTCTTGCTTGCCTAAGGATATGAAGGCTTTGAAGACCTTGGCACATGACAACTATGTGGATGTTCCTGTTATTGAGAGTATCTTCCAAAGTAATGAAAATCAGAAGAAACGTGCAGTTCAGCTTATCATGAATCAAGGTCAGCGTAAGGTTGGTATCTTGGGCTTGAGCTTCAAGGCTGGTACCGATGACTTGCGTTGTTCACCTATCGTTGATGTTGTTGAAAGTTTGTTGGGTAAGGGCTTTGCAATCAAAATTTACGACCGTAACGTGAAGATTTCTGAGTTGACGGGTACCAACAAGGACTTTATCATGGCTAAGATTCCACACTTGCAGCATTTCGTTACTGCCGACTTGGATGATGTATGCAAGAACAGCGATGTGCTTGTGGTAACTAATAAGGAAAAGGACTTTGAGGATGTTTTGAAGAATTATCCTAACAAGATTGTCATTGACTTGGTTCGCCAGTGGAAAGAAGTGAACTATGATGGCAAGTATGAGGGTATCTCCTGGGGAGACATCAACCAGAATCATGAAGCTCAGAATGAAGAGCACAAGATGAACTTCAAACAGACTGAGTTCTAATTAGTGAAAATGAATTAGTAATTAATGATTAATAATCATTGATGAGTAAATTACAATGGTACTTCAATCGACTTCGGGCAATGAATTTGCCGGAAGTCGGTTGGAGACTTCAACAAAAACATCTGCAAAGGCAGGAAAAGAAGCTTTTTGGTAAGCGTGATGTAGCCGTAACGACTTACCTTTTCGATAGTCGGCTACAATCTCTGAAATTTGATTCCGATCATGTTGGTCTGAATTTCAGGAATATTGCTTTCCATCTGAATACAGTCATACATATCCTTGGTGGGTATGATTATCATATATATAAGGAAAGATGGAGTGCAGGATTCCAGACAGATAAAGAATGGGGGACGGATTTCAGCTATTCCTTAAGCTATAAACAGAAAGACGAAATAGGTGATGCAAGAACGAATTGGGAATTGAATAGACACTTCCAGTTTGCCTTGTTAGCTAAGGCTTATTATGCTACAGGAGAGGAAAAATATGCAAAAGAGCTAGAAGGGCTATTCTTGGATTGGAACAAAAAAAATCCTTTTCTCCATGGTATTTCTTGGACTAGTGTAATGGAGGTTGCCATACGTTGTATCCAATGGACTGTAGCTTTGGCTTTTCTTCGCAAGAAAGGATATACGCCTAATGGTGCCTTGATCATGGATATGGAGAATGGCATCAAGAATATGGCTTTTTATATCGCACAGCATTATTCCAGATACTCTTCGGCCAATAATCATTTGCTGGTTGAAGCTACAGCCATCGCCTATGCCGGTTTTGCATTTGGCAATGAGGTATGGACGCAGTTAGCCATCCGCATCCTCGATGAAGAATTGATGAAGCAGAATTATAAGGATGGTGTGAATATGGAGATGGCTTTGCATTATCAAACCTTCGGGATGGAGGCATACGCTTTGGTGATGCACCTGATGAAATGTTATGGTATGAAGATTCCTGAGTCTTGGAAGAGGTTGATGGAAAAACAATGTGAGTTTGTTGCTTGTTCTATGGTGAATGAGACTAAGGCTTGCGAATTTGGTGATAACGATGAGGGTAAGATATTAGATTTGGAAGGTGGAGAAATCTGCCATTACCGTTATCTTCTTCAACTTTGCTCCTTGGTGTTGGGGAGAAGACTTGAAAGCTTTGAGCATTTGTCCGAGACAATATCTTGGCTCTATTCTGAGACAGAAATCGAAACCTTGAAGCAATTGCCTTTATGGAAGCCTTCACAAAGTAGGACTTTTGAGGATGGTGGTTATACTTTCCTGAGAAGCAAGAATGGTAAGATTGTAATAGGTATAGATCATGCACCGCTAGGCTTTGGAAGTATTGCTGCCCATGGTCATGCAGATGCATTGAGTTTTCAACTCTATGTAGATGGCAATTGCATCTTAGGAGATCCTGGAACATATATCTATCATTGCAATATACAGAAAAGAGATGAGTATCGTCGTTCATGTAATCATAATACAGTTTGGTCTATGAACCAGGAACAAAGTCAGATGATGGGAGCTTTCCTTTGGGGAAAGAAGGCTGATACTAAACTTTTGAAGTCTGATTTGACGGAAAATCAGGATTTCCTTCTTGCCGAATGCGTTTGGCAGAATGGTAATAAGCATAGTCGCTCTTTCTGCTTTAATAAGGCAGACAAATTGGTTATTGAGGATGATATGGCGACAACAAGTGATAGTTATGCTACTTTGGTGTTGCATCCTGCTTGTCAAGTGAAAGTTGAAAATGGAAAAGCAGTCATCCAACGAGGAGCCATTACTGTTTGTATAGAGACAAATATAGAGCCAACAATAGAGAAATGTTGGTATTCTGAAGAATATGGAAAGGAGAACGAAACGCACAAATTGTGCTATCCTTTAAATGATAATAAATTAAAAACTACAATATGGATAGAAAAGTATTAATTATCGTAGAGAACTTGCCTGTGCCATTTGACACTCGTGTCTGGCAGGAGGCAACAACATTGGCAGCAAACGGTTATACGGTTTCTGTAATTAGTCCTACAGGTAAGGGCTATGACAAGGAGTATGAATTCCTGCAGGGTGTACATGTTTATCGCCATAAATTGCCAAAGGATGGAAATGGTGCTTTAGGATATGCTCGTGAGTATGGCGCAGCTTTGTGGCATGAGTATCGTTTGGCAAAGAAATGTTATAAGGAAGTAGGCTTTGACTGTATCCACGGTTGTAATCCACCTGACGATATTTGGATGGTTGCTAAACTCTTTAAGAATAAGGGTGTTGATTATATCTTTGACCATCATGACATCTGTCCTGAGTTGTATGAGGCTAAGTTTGGTAAGACTTCGGGAATGTTCTATAAGAGCCAGTTGTGGTTGGAACGCCAGACTTATAAGCACTGTAAATTTGCTTTTGTAACTAATGAAAGTTATAAGAAGATTGCCATAGAGCGTGGTGGAATGAAACCAGAGGATGTCTTTGTATTGAGAAGTGGTCCAAAGTTGGAGCGTCTGAAGATTCAGGAGCCAAAGGATGAAATCAAGCGTGGCAAGAAGTTCATGGTTGGCTATCTTGGTGTAATCGGTCAGCAGGAAGGTATTGAATATCTTTTGAAGGCTGCTAAATATATCAAGGAGTTACCTGGAAGAAATGATGTGTTCTGGGGTATCGTTGGTGGTGGTCCTGATGTAGAGCACATGAAGAAACTGAGTCATGACATGGGTTTGGATGACATCGTAGAATTTACAGGTCGTGTTCCTGATCAGACATTGCTTGACTACTTGAATACTGCTGATGTTTGTGTTAACTCTGATGAATATAATGCCATGAATGACAAGAGTACCATGAATAAGGTATTGGAGTATATGGCATTGGGCAAGCCTTTGGTTCAGTTTGATCTGACAGAGGGTAGATATTCTGCTCAGGAGGCATCACTTTATGCTAAGAGGAATGATGCAGAGGATATGGCAAAGAAGATTCTTGAATTGCTCGATAATCCAGAGAAGCGTAAGCAGATGGGTGAATATGGTAGAAACCGTGTCATCAACGAGTTGAGTTGGGAGCATACCAGCAAGGCTTTGCTTGAAGGATATGATAGATACTTTAAAATGAGAGGGAAATAACTCCCTCTCTAGTATAATGATTTAATATTGACAGAAATGATTAAATCACGTAAGGAGATGCATGAATATATCCGCAAGGATATGGAGCGAAATTTCGTATATGGGGGGGGCAAGTTCATGGATTAAAATTCTATTAAATCCTCGACTTTGCTTCACCGTAAATTTAAGGCATTATGAGTATTGGGCTAATCGAAAGATAAGAGATCCATTTACCGTTTTGTTGACAGTATGGCATTATTTTATTCACAAGCATTTATCGTATAAACTTGGCTTCACTTTATATAAAAACCAATTTGGACCAGGTTTATATATAATGCATTATGGAACAATTGTTGTAAATCCTGCATGTCGCATTGGAGCAAATTGCAATATTAATGCTGATGTAAACATAGGTATGGGGGGTAGTATTATTGGCAATAATTGTTATATTGCGCCTGGTGTGAAAATTATAAAACCAGTGCATATTGGTAATAATGTAAAGATTGGAGCTAATGCTGTAGTTACTAAAGATATTCCTGATAATTGTATTGTTGCTGGTATTCCTGCTAAAATCATAAAGCGTTTTGATAATGAAAGTCAAAAATGGGTGAAGGTATAATATAATAGGATTGAAATAATGATATTGGGCGAACGGCTCCCGCTCCCCTTTTTAATTAAGCTACTTTTCGGGGATGGAGCTTAGTAGCCCTTTTAAAAAAAAACTGATATGTACAAAAAGATGATACAACATCAGATATTCTTCGATTTCCTTCGTTTCAGCATTGGTTCGGAATCTGAGATACCTGATTTCTTGATTGAGGCGGATTGGAAGGAGCTATATCGTATTGCCCAGAAGCAATGTTTGGTGGGTATTCTCTTTGATGGTATTCAGAGATTGCCTTCTTCTGATGTGGGTATCAGCAGGGACTTGCTTCTGCAATGGATGGCGCAAAGCAAGATGTTGGAGAAGACGAATGTACGGGTGAATGATGCTGCCTTCCAGGTTTCTGAATGGTTCCGAAAGAAGGGATTCAGAACCTGTATCCTGAAAGGGCAGGGAAATGCATTGATGTATCCGAATCCTTATTCCCGAACGTCTGGTGATATTGATATCTGGGTGGAAGGTGAAGATTATCGGGTTATCTCCTTTGTCCGCTCTGTCTCGCCTCATGAAAAGGCGTGCTATCACCACATAGAGTTCCCATCGTATAAGGGTGTGGAGGTTGAAGTGCATTATCGGCCTAGCTTCCTGCTGTGCTTCTGGCATAACAGAAAGCTTCAGAAATATTATGAGAGGGTGAAGGAGAAGCAGTTCTCGCATCGAGTGATGTTGGGAGAGCAAGGGGAGATTGCAATTCCGACGGTGGAATTCAATCTCATCTTCCAGTTGACTCATATCTTCTCGCATCTGATGAATGAGGGGATTGGGTTAAGACAGCTTCTGGATTACTACTATGTATTGATTAGTGATGATTTATCATTGATTAGGGATAGAGTACAGAAGGAATTGAAGGAGTTGGGATTGTGGAAGTTTGCCGGGGGTATCATGTATATCATGCAGGAGGTGTTCTGTATGCCTGCCTCTCGGCTTATCGTTCCTCCGAATGAGAAGTATGGTAAGTTTGTGTTGAATGAGGTGCTGGAAGCTGGGAATTTCGGAAGGCATGATGACCGGAATCGGTTTGGTAGGTCACAGCTTGGACATAATCTCCAAAGGGTGTATCGGGATATGAGGCTCGTGAGGTATTTTCCTGGTGAGGCGCTATGCGAACCTTTGTTTAGAACTTGGCATTTCTTCTGGAGGATGAAGAATAAGAAATAATAGATATATGGAAGAACGGCTTCCTCTCCCATTTTTATATTGAGCTATTTCTTAGGGATGGGAGCTTAGTAGCCTGAATAGAATATACAATTTGGTTATGAGAAAAAGGGAAAAAGAAAATCATGAGATCGTTTTTGATCCAAACGGACAAGGACATGTTTATAAACCTGCTCCTTATCATGGATGTAAGGCAAAAAAAACAGAAAGATAAGACTAGATGGGTTGATGATGCTAATTTTGAGTTCTCTATATTCAATTTGGCAGATGTTCATACTGGTTTGCCATATCCTGAGAACATAAAGGTGATAGATAAAAGATGGATGAATGATGATGGTAAAGGTCTTTATGCCATTTTGAATCAAGGAAAAAACTTACTTGGTCAAACTGGTGAACGCCTTGCCTTTTTCCCGATTCCTCCTAATGCACAAGACACATGGCATGGTTACCCTACCAATAGCCAATATATTGGAGATGAACTTGTGGAACATTGGTACTCCATCAACGTAATTTCTAAAGGAATTTATCGTAAACTTTTAAAACATATCTTATGAATCCTGTCGTTAAATTTTCAATTAATGTGGAAGCTATAGATTGTTATCTCTATGGTGGGTATCTATTTCTTGTTATGGCAGATGGACAATTGCTATACGTTTCTTATCATAAGGTTGTAAATCGCTTAAAATATGAATATCCTCAGTACTCTAGTTTGATAGAATTGATATTCTTACATAATGAGTACTCTAAGGGTGAAGCTGCCAAGATTATATTTGGTGTAACAGAGATAAGAGAGGTGGTAGAAAAAATTTGGTTGAAAGCTGCCAATGAAATAGAATTTGAATTAAATTTTAAAGATATTCAAGAAGAGTGTAAAAGCATCGGTGAATATTCATCCATACCTCTGGATATACGACTCTATGGCTATCGGTTGTTTCTTGGATGCAAGGATGGTCTGTATGAATCTCGACTGAACTTGGAAGATAACTACCAGATAAATCCTTCTCATTTGGATAAATGCTATGATGGCAAAGTGATTGGGGTGAATGCTAATTATGGCTCTGTTGTTATCTCTGCTGATTGGGATGGGCTTTTGACTGGTGAAATCTTAGACTTTGATTCAAAGTTTAGACTTGATGAGCGGCATCCTCAAGGTAAACGCTCTCTACGTACTGGTTGGATGACAACTGATTTGATGAATTATGAGAGTACTTCTGAGTTTGACTATTATCGAATGAGTATTTGCAGAAAAAAGACACAGAGGAGAAACATTTTTATTCCAAGGCTAGAATTTCTGAAAGGAAAATTATAAAGCAGTTTGGAACAGAAGTCTATGGTATGGAAACTCTCTTTAATAAATCTAACATAGATAAAGAAGATATAGTTTATAGTTTCAATAGTTCGCAGAAGGGCTTCTTTGTAATGAGTGATGGATCTATACTTAATGCTACGGTAAGAGCACATGGATTGGCAGATTCTTATTATATATCTTCGAGAAGTACAAATTTTGCACAATTTGATAAGGATATTATAGACAAGCCTTTGTCTAGCTGTATTGTACCTAGTGGGTGTATCTTGGAATTTTTTGATAAGGTGGTATTAATTCAAAATAGTCAAAGCCTCTCTTTAGTGAATCATTCTGTCAATAGTGTCCGCTCTTATACCACTTCAACAAACTATCGAAACATTGTGAGTGTTGTGGATGACGACAAGGTCACTTTTTGCTCTGTTTTTGGTTTGGATAGTTTGAACCATAAACCTGCTTTTTCCAAGATGCCTGTTCCAGTCAATGGCTTTGAGCCTATGATTAATGAAAACCGGGGAAAGGATTTGCCTTTTTAATACATAACAATGTGATGCAAAAGAAAAAAGCAAATATTGAGCAGTTGACTGCAGTCATCAAGAAATATAGGGTTGTAGGTTCTTTCTTTTTTGTTTCTTGTACGAGTTGTTTTTGGTTAGGTACATATTATGAGAAAATAATGATGACTCGTGAAATAACAGAATTAGAAACTAAGCATCAAAGAGAATACTTGGAGCAAAAAGAGAACTTTTTGAAGTCTTATTATGAGCTGAAAGAACAGTTTATTAAATATTCAAACGATACAATACATGGAAAATAGAACATATAATGACATTAAGGAAGAATTGGGGCAATTGGAGGCTGCTGGTATTGATGTGTCAAGATACCAAAAACGTGCAAATGAGTTGATGGAAGAGTTTAAATCTACAACAGAAAAAGCTAGGAGAGAAACTCGAATTGTTGCTATGATTTCTTGCATATTTTGTATTCTAATAGTTGCATTTGCAGCTATCGTTAATTTGTCGAATTTAAATTTGAAGAGAGATGTTAGTGATAAAAATGCAATTATTGAGAAATATGAACAAATGGTGAGAACCCTTGGAATCGACAAAGAAAGGAACTCGAAACGGCATAAAACTAATGGCTCACCAGATTCAAATGAATTAATAAATGAAAACTATCAACTGTTACAGAAAATTTCCGACTTAGAAAATAAAATGAAACTTATAAAGCATGAATATGGAATTAAAGTTATAGATGATGGTAAGTCTTATTATCTTCAAGCAAATAAGGTTGATTCTGCATTAATGCTTTTGGATGTATATCGTGACAAGATTCATTATGATGCCAAAAAGAAGGAATGGATTGTTGTCAGATAACGATGAGATGTAATAAAATAATAAATATCAAGTACAAAGACAATGAAAATACCTTTTACAGCTTCAGCTAGAACAGCAATGTTGATTGGAACGGAGAATTTTTCCAATCCAGAAGGTGCTATCATAGAATTGGTAAAAAACACCTATGATGCAGATTCTCCTTGCTGTTATATTCTCTTTGATGGTAATGATGGGCAAATAACCGAAATCTATATCATAGACTATGGAAGTGGTATGGATATTTCTACAATACAAGATTGTTGGATGCAGATAGGCACTGATGATAAGCAACGGAATGTAGAAACTGGTAACGGTCGAATAAAATCAGGAGCCAAAGGCATAGGAAGATTTGCCTTGAATCGTTTGGGAAGTATGGCTACAATGCTTACTCGTAAGGATGGACAAGATGCTTTTATTTGGAATGTAAATTGGAACGATTTTGATGCACCAGGTAAGAAGATAAATGAAGTTATGGCAGATTTGGATGTAGTTGAATTAGAGGAAATCCAACGTTGTTTATCCAGATTGGCAATACGTTTTAATGTATTTTTGCCTGAGTTTTCTTTAGGAACTATCTTGAAAATATCAAATCTGGCAGATATATGGGAAGAAGATGCTATCAAACATTTGTTCAGTTCTCTTCAAGATTTAGTTCCTCCTTTTAATATCCCGGCGTTTCAACTGTATTTGTATGTAAGCGGTAGCAATGACTATGGTAAAATCGAAGCAAAGCAATATGAGGATTTTGATTATAAAGTATCCGCAAAATATGAGAATAGTGTTTTAAAGGTGGATGTTCAAAGAAATGAATTGGATATCAATGCTTTGCAATCTGAATATCGAGGGCTTTTCGATATGGAAAATATGAAACAATTTCCATATCGTTTAGAGGATTTTGAAAAAGAGATTTATCATATAGAAATGCCTTTAGGAGAGCTTAATGGATTACGTAAGTCCCAATTACTCGCGGACTATGGGGCTAAGCTAGGAGCTTTTCAATTCGATTTTTATTTTATAAAAGGCTCGAAGTCTGATATTAATAGTGAGAAGTCTGATGCAAAATATCCTTATCGTCAATTCTCTCCAACTCATAGGAGATTATGGCTGAAAAAGAATCTTGGTGTTAAAATATATCGAGATAAATTTAGGGTGCGTCCTTATGGTGAAAATGGAGACGATTGGCTTCATTTAGGAGATAGATATTCGCAAAATCCAATTGGCGCTGGTCAGCGAATGGGAGGCTACCATATACGACAGAATCAGATAGTCGGTGCTGTAGAGATTTCTCGTCTACACAATATTTACTTGCAGGATAAGTCTGGAAGAGAGGGCTTGCAAGAAAATGATGTATTTGGTTTGTTTAAAGAGGTATTGCTTGGGATAATAAACATCATGGAGAAGGATCGAAATACAGTAATGTACAACCTTTCTTTGTTGTATGATAAAAATCACCCTAAAGAAGATGCAAAAAAACAAGCCGATAAAGCTCAAAAGGCAGGAGAATATACGCAAGCTAATTATAATGCTTTAAGCCAAGGCTATACAGTCGTCAAACAAGAATTAGAGGATAAAGAGGAGGAAGTCAGACTTCTCAGGAATTTGGCAAGTACGGGGCTCATCATAACATCATTTTCTCATGAATTGAACAATTTGTCTATTCAGACCAAAAGCAGATATGACAATATGTTGTATGCTTTGAATCTGGTAACTTCAATAGATAACGTCAAGAAGTTGGGATTAAAAGATTATCAGAATCCTTATGAGGTTATCAAAACCCAGAAAAACTATGACGAACAAGTTCGTAGCTGGTTGGAGTTTTCTATCAATTCAATAAGCAAAGATAAGCGTTTGAGAAAGTCTATTCATCTAAAGAGCTATTTCGAATTGTTTAAGAAAACTTGGATGACCGTAATGAATGAGCTTAATATTGATTTTGATGTGAAAGGTTTTTCTGATGACATGCAAATCAAGGCTTTCGTGATAGACTTTGATACAATATTCAATAACTTGATTTCTAATTCCATATATGCCATTAAAGTAAAGAAATCTACAATAAATCGCAAAATTCGCATAGATGGAAAATTGGAGGATGAATATCTTTCTATAATTATTTCTGATTCGGGTAAAGGACTTGATAAACAATACCAAAATAATCCATCTGTAATCTTTAATGCATTCGAATCATCGAGGTGCAATAAGAATGGAGAAAAGATAGGAACAGGGTTAGGGCTATACATTGTTAAGGCTACGATTAACGAATATAAGGGAAGTTCTGTGCAGGTTCTCTATCAGGCCGAAGGTTTTGCGATAAAAATAATGTTTAAAATTTAAGACAAATATGTATAAATTGGGATATTTAGATGACGACAAAGGTAATAGAACTTCTTTTGCTCGTCAATTTGAAAAAGACTTTGACTTAGATGTAATCGAAGACTTAAACGAAGTAAAGACTTTGCATGATTTATTGGAAGTAGTCGAAGGTGAAGGGCTTGATGCTTTGGCCATTGATTTCCAGTTGGCTGCAAGTGGCGACCTTTCGTATAATGGTGACGATGTTGTTGAGTACTTTGATAAAAACAAAAAGTACTTTCCTGTTTTTATGGTTACTTCTTATGTATCAGATGCTCTTAATAGAATGTATGATGTTTATCTCGTTAATGATAAAGGGAAAGTTGAGAACGATGAATATCGAGGTCAATTGATACAGAATGTGAATAATTCTATTGTTGCATACCAAAGGCGAATAGCAGCTGTACAAGATAAAGCCATGGCTTTGGAAGAAAAACAAAAGACTAATGTTGGATTGACTTTTGAAGAAGAGCAGGATTTGCTTAATTTACATTTAGAGTTAAACGCTATCGACCCCAAAGCCAATCCCATAAACCCAGATATGCTTCAGACCCAATCGTTGAGAGATTTACAAGAGTTAGTTAAGAAGTCAAGAGAACTATTGAAATCTATAAGTTGATATGAAATTTCGTGAAGTATGTCCTAAGCGTAGTTCGGACGTTGTTGAAAGAACCAATTATCGGGACTATCGTGATTGCCTCCGTGCCGATTTTAATAATCGGTGTGGGTATTGTAATGATTTGGATGCTCCAAGAAAAGAATATTTTGAGATAGATCACTTGGTTCCGCAAAAGATAATGGTGAAAAAGAAAAATAACGATTATCAGAATCTTGTTTATGCTTGCCATTCTTGCAATAATGCAAAAAGAAAGAAGTGGCCAAGTGGTGATGAAAATGTACCAATAGTTGGAGATGAGGGATGGATAGATCCATGTTCTGAAGAATATGACAAGCAATTTTCTAGAGATTATAAGGGAAATATAATTCCTCTTACTCCTATAGGAAAATGGATGTTTGATAATTTGAAATTATATAAACCTCAGCATAGTATATTGTGGAATTTAGAGCAAATTAAACTGATGAAAAAGAGATTAAATGAAAAGATTCCAGAGAATAAAGACAATGCGCCATTTTTATTCAAAATATTATCTTTATTCCAAAAGTATGATGAGGTTTTAGATAAGTTCTTTCAGTCATAATGTTACAACGAATATTTCCGTTTTTGAAACGTAATTTGCCCCAAGACCCTTTCTTGATTAACAGAATCTTCGTGTCTATATACCTTGTATATAATAAGGTAGAGGCGTATAATCAGTTTATAGAAAGATATGTCATCTCTGAAACCGACAAAGATTATGAGGAGTTAGGAAAGGTACTTGCCTTTCTTGATAAGCAAAATGTTAAGATGATTAACTTGGAGGATATGATCAAGCTCTTTGAGTTTGTTATATCTCCATCGGATAGAATCGTGACGGGGGCTATCTATACGCCCAAGAAAATCAGAAAATATATACTTGATGCTTGTCTTCGTAAGAACACAGACTTATTACAAATTCGTGTAGCTGATATTGCTTGTGGATGTGGAGGCTTTCTGATGGATGCTGCCAGAATGATTCATAGGACTACAAAAATGCCTTATCGAGATATTTTCAAAAGATGTATTTATGGCATAGATATCCAGAATTATTCTATTGAAAGGTGTCAGATACTTTTAAATCTGTTGGCTTTGACAGAAGGTGAAATCGTGGATTTTGACTTCAATCTGTTGTGTGCTGATACGTTGGATTTCAAGTCGGATGCATGGAACTCTAATTTTTCTCACTTTGATGTAATCGTGGGTAATCCGCCTTATGTCTGTGGTAGAAATATGGAGGATGATATCAAGCTGAAGACTAAATGGTATGAAGTATGTGATTCTGGTTCTACTGATTTGTATATTCCTTTTTTCCAGATTGCATCAGAGATGCTGAATGAAGAGGGGAAGATAGGGTATATTACGATGAACTCTTTTCTGAAGAGTTTGAATGCTCGTAAGCTGAGGGCGTTTTTCGTTGATAATCAGTTTGATATTCATATTGTTGATTTTCGGGGGTATCAAGTGTTTAAGGGTAAAAGTACTTATACCTGTTTGTTTTTCTTGGAAAAGGAAAAGAGCAAAGCTCTCCATTATAGTTGCGATGAGCAGATGAAACTTGCCAAGCGAATGCATTATGAGGACATACCTTGGAATTTGCTGGATGCAGAGAAAGGATGGAACTTGAATCAAAATAAAGTAGCTAATAAAATAGAGTCTGTTGGCACACCTTTGTTTGAGTTTTGCCAAACTCGCCATGGTATTGCGACATTGAGTAATAAGACTTATATATTCTTGCCCAACAAGGAAGATGATAAGTATTATTATCTAGAAAAAGAAGACGTGAGCTATCCTATAGAGAAGACTTTCTGTAAAGACATAGTGAATTCTAATAAATTGAATTCTGAAAAGGCTCTTGTTGATCTTGTTCATAAGGCTATATTTCCTTATGTGATTGACAAGAGTGGTAAGGCTGTTTTGATTAAAGAGGAGGTTATACAAGCAAAATATCCTTGTGCGTATTCATATCTGCAATCTCAAAGGGAAACATTGGATAATCGAGATAAAGGAAAGGTTGGGGATTATCCAGCATGGTATGCTTATGGTCGGACGCAATCGTTGGTAATGCCTGCAATCAAGATGTTTTTCCCGAAAATTGCTAATAAGCCATTAAACTGCGTTATTGTAGAAAATTCAAACTTGCTGTTATACAATGGTATGGCGTTCGTGGGTGATGATATGCGAAAGATGAAGATTTTGCAGAAGGTGTTGGAGTCTGATATTTTTTGGAACTATGTTGTAGCTAACAGTAAGCCTTACACATCAGGATATTATTCGCTGAATGGTTCAAACATCAAAAACTTTGGTGTTCCTATATTTACAGAAGAGGAAGTGGAAGAATTACTATCCATCCAAAATAAAATCGATATTAACAATTGGTTGGCAAGATATTATTCATAGGCATAGCCCAAGTAATGGGCTATGCTGATGAGTTTACTAGCTGGAGTTGTTATCATGGCACATTATCAAAGAGAATCCTCGATTCGTTTCATAATTTCCTTTGTCGGAAGGCGATGGTTGGACTCCAACAAGGCTTTAAGCTTGGTTATATATTCTTCTTTCGATAGAATATCATGGTGAAGAAGTTCGTCTTGGTATCGCTGATTACTATTTCCATTAGGCAAGAACGAAATTATGTAATACTTCCTCTGTCGTCTTGTTGAGTAAGACGGCAGCCTTGGATTCTGTAATCAAGCCACTTGACAGGGCACGATAGATAAGGTTCTCGAATCTGGTGCTGTGCTCATCATCAATGATGCTTTTCTCTACCTGTGATTTGAAATTGGAATCGAAATTTTTCTTCTTCCAATAGGTTGTATAGCGATTTTCTGATATGACATCAAGATATCTCGCCTTATACATCAAGGCATCAACGGATATTCCAAATTCTGATTGAAGGTTTTTCAACTCAACTAAAGCTATGTCGTGGCGTTTCTCACCAATAGACTGAAAGAAAGTTTGTCTTGGCATCAAAACTTCATTGGCAAAAATATTGCAGTATTGTTCTTCCATCTTTTCATCCATGTCTTCTGGAAAATGAAGCAATGCATGACCTAATTCATGAAGCGCAGTGAAACGCTTACGCTCGGTGCTCATCTGTTTGTTAATGACGATGACAGGAGTCCCATTTTCCAATGTACCATTGAGACCAGAGAAAGCATCAGAAGCTTCTACTTCTACCACAATGATACCATTGGTCTCTAAGATGTTGATGACGTTTGTAATGGCGGCGTTGCCAATATTCCAATCGGTGCGGAGTTTGGTTGCTGCGCTGAAAACATCATTTAAAGACTTTACTTGGCAAGTAAAGGAGGAAGCATCAAAATGCCTTTCGATTCCACAAATGTCTTCTATTTCATTGATGCGTTCAATGGTATCTTCCACCATGAGATTGATGGATTTCTCTTCCTTAGCACTCAGGCGAGTTAGTTTGCGGTAATGAACATTATTGAGAGCTGAACGATTTTCACGAAACAGATAGTCGGGGGAAATGTTCAGGGCTTTACACAATGCGATGAGAATGGTACTGTCTGGCATACTCTCGCCTCGTTCGTATTTAGACACAGATTGTTTGGTGACAATATCATTCATCATCACACAGAGTTGTTGCATGGACAAGCCTCGCATCAGACGTGCGTTGCGCAGTCGCTTAGAAAATATATCTTTTAGTTCCATAATTAATCATTCTTTCTTCTGGTTGACAAAGATAGTAAAAATATGCGGAGTAGTCAACCGATAAGGCGAAAAAATAACAATATTTAATTATAATTTGAAAATATGAATGTAATGACCTTGATAAAGCCATCAAGGATATCGAGAATCTATTGAAGAAATAATCTCTTTTGAATGAAGGAAATAAAGTTATTTGATTACCAAGAGGATATGAAGGAACGGATTGAGAAGGCGTTGCGCCTTCATCGGTCCGTAATGGCACAAATGCCAACGGGTACGGGAAAAACGGTTCTACTTGCTTCGGTCGTAGAATCGTTTTTGAGGGAACATTCCAATTGTCATGTTTGGATTGTTGCCCATAGAAGGGAACTGGTTTCTCAGATTCGAGAAACTATTCAAAGAGTTTTTTCTAAAACCCCATCCCTTCTTTATAAGGATTTTTCGAACCACCCTGTCAATTCTTCGAAAATCACCCCGTCCCTCTTTACCCTTAAAGAGGGCTCCACCTCTCACCCCGACCCTCTCACCCTCAGGGGAGAGGGAGGAAACCGCCCTACTCGGTGCTCGGAACCGCTTCGCTCTAAGGTTGGCGGACCATCAAAGGTCTCGCCAGATTGTGCGGGATGGGACCGCCTGGGTGAGAGGGGTGGTGATGGGCTTGGTGCCACTTCTGCCTCTTCTGTTAATCCTACTTCTGACATGATGCCGATAAAGGCTGTGTCGATACAATGGTTGTCGAAGCACTATGACGAGATAGAGGAAGAACCGGGAATGATAGTGATTGACGAGGCGCACCATGCACTTGCCAAGACTTACAAGGGAATGTGGGATAGATTCCCGAAAGCTAAATTTCTGGGACTGACGGCTACTCCTTGCCGATTGAATGGTAAGGGATTCACTGATCTGTTTGATGTCTTGGTGCAGTCGTGGAGTGTTCCTGAGTTTATCAGCAAGGGAAGATTGGCGACATACGATTTCGTGAGCATCAAGTCGGATGGTGTGACGCAACGGCTCATCGACTCCTTGCAGAAGCGAGGGGCAGATGGTGATTATCAGAACAAGGAGATGGATCGGGTTTTGAACAAGAAACCGAGCATTGAAAGGCTTTATAAAAGTTTTGAGAAGTATGGCAAAGACAGGAAGGGCATCGTGTATGCTATCAATATCAGTCATGCTAATGCTATTGCCGAGTTCTACAGAGAACACGGCATAGCGGCTGTTGCTATTGATAGTAAAACGCCAAGTTCTTTACGAAAAGAACTTATTGAAAGGTTCAAAGCTTCTTCTAATACTTCTCAATATTTTTCGAAAACCCACCCGTCCTCCCTTACCCTTAAGGGAGGCTCCACCGCTTTCCCCAAGCCCCTTTCCCCTCAGGGGACAGGGGATGTAACCGCTCCTCCTCGTCGCTCGGAACCGCTACGCTCTAAGGTTGGCGGACCATCAAAGGTCTCGTCAGATTGTGCGGGATGGGACCGCCTGGGTGCTACTTGTTTGCGGGCTGCTGATGGGGCTGCTGATAGGCTTGGTACTACTTGCTTGCGGGCTGCTGATGGACTTGCTGATGGGGCTGCTGATGGGCTTGGTGCTACTTGCTTGCGACCTGCTGATGAACTTGCTCCTATCCAAGTATTGGTGAATGTGGATATCTTCTCGGAGGGTTTTGACTGTCCGGATATTGAGTTTGTGCAGTTGGCTCGTCCTACCTTGTCGCTTGCCAAGTATCTGCAGATGGTAGGAAGAGGATTGCGAGTAGCCAGGGGAAAGAAGAGCTGCGTGATGATAGATAACGTGGGATTATACCGGGTGTTCGGATTGCCATCACAGGTATGGAACTGGAATGCGATGTTTGAAGGAAAACTGAAAGTTGGCAAGAAGAAGGAGACAGCCAAGGAAAGAGCGTTTTTCCTGGGAAGTGAGGAGCAAGAGGGGCATCAGGATGATTCTGATTCGGAAATGGAGATGGTGGTGAGCCATGAGGAGTTGCTCCAGACGCTGCATTATCGAGAGTTTGTGGACAGTAGAGGGGAGTTTGCCATCATCAAGCTTCCTGATGGGAAGATGACGGTAGTGAACCGGCAGGGAGAACAAGTCTTGGAGCCAGGCGATTACCGTGACATGAAGCTGTTGGATGGCAACATCCTGTTCTACCGACATCGCAGAAAGGAGGTCTGCTATTATGACCTGTTGTCTGGAGCTATTATTGACGATGGTCCCAATGTTTACGATGTTCCAAAGGTGGTTACGCTAGAAGGTTGGGAGTTCATCAAATATGGAGATGTTTATATGTCTCGCACCTACGAACATTTCTCTTGGCCATATTGCCCTTCCAAATATGACCTGTTCAATTTTGGGGATTACCTGATATATCGTTATAATTATTTAGTAGATAGTGGTTGCCAGGAATGGTACTATTATGAAGGAGGCAATGGCTTGATGATGAAGGCTACTATAGATAGTAATCGAGTATGTTTCTTGCGTGGTGATTATGAACATGTGTATTGGAAGTGTGCCACTCTTCGTTGTGGTTGTATCGTGGTTATGGACAGCAAGCAGGACTACTACCTGGTGGATTCATATTTGAAGAAGTCCTATATTGGATGCAATAACCCAAAGAATGAAAATGAAGATCTTCATATTGTAATGCCTCGCCTTGGCAAGAAATACTATGATGAGATGATGTTACAGGAGAAGAAAAAGGAAGCAAGCGAGATGATTCTTTTGCATGAAAAGTCTGTAGCAGGACATGTGGAATTATATCAGGCTGGAAAGAAATGGGGCATAAAAGTGGATGGCAGAGTTGTCGTGCCACCCCTTTATCGCAGCATAGCGCAACCTGTTGGTGCCTATTGTGCCTTTGAAGAGATTCCAAGATATTGGGGTATTATGACCTTAAAAGGCAAGGTGATAGTTGATGCCAAATATGAGAAGGTCGAGATTCGTGATGGAGGAATCGCCGTGGTAACTGATATCACGGGGAAAACACAGACCATCCATCTGAAATGATCTATTATTGGGGCGTCTGTCTGAGAATATTAACAAAAAAGAGTGTATCATGAATTTATGATACACTCTTTTTTTATTTTGTTTAATTACATCTTCTTTATCCGTTTGCGATATTTCCGAAGAAATCGAATGAGGCATCCCAATCCTTCCAGACTGGCTCTCTGCCCAATTCCTTCAATCTCGCATTGATTACCTTGGCGGTACGCTCATCGCTCACGGTGAACTGCTC
>ENA-UERG01000809-UERG01000809.1-human-gut-metagenome-genome-assembly--contig:-NODE-809-length-29005-cov-15.999101_pt1 | contig 29005 bp, 29 predicted proteins | sample MGYA00242954_ERZ507954 | MGnify/ENA primary metagenome ERZ507954 (study PRJEB26167, sample SAMN06115478) | human gut metagenome | host: Homo sapiens | place: China:Sichuan | collected 2015-01-21... | reverse complement strand
GGAAGATAATCCTCAAACAAGTAAGGTTATCGACTTTCACAAGGGTGTGCCGACTCTTGAAAGTGGTGTTTATAGAAAAGCCTCTCCTATGTTGAAAGTCAGGTATGAGTTATTCGGTAAATGGCTAAATGCCACACATGGAGATTGGCTTGATACGGAAGAAATGGAAAGTTTTTGGAGTGAAGGTGCAGATGATGAACGGTTGGCTGGAATTGTTCGAAATGTAAAAGCCTCAATGGGTAATTGGGAAGATCATGCAACCGGGTTATTTGCACTTAACAGAGTTTCTATTTTTGCCGCAAGTGATAACAGTTATGAAATGATTTGTCTAATCTGGTTTGACGGTACGGAAGAACCGGAATTATGGGTGTATGATTGTAATGGCGAAAGTCGATATAAAGACTTGGCTTCCTATTTGCAAGCATATATAGATGATGATGTTTCGACTTCTGCCGTGAAATGGAAATTAGCCGATATGTAAGTAATCCCAGAGATAGAACCGATGCTTATTCTCCTGCCGTTTCATCATGCCCAATGTATAAATCTGAGGTGAAACATCAGTGCGACATTCACCACGGTCAGGGCGATAGCGATAAGGACTATTTTGGCGAGCTTCCTGCCGGGATGTTTCATCTTTCCGTAATATTCACGAAGTGCTTCACGCCGCCCGGCTGTGTAGCGGAGCTGGCAGAATAAGTCGGGAAGAAAGCAGAGCATCATCACTATGGCAAAAGCAACAATCCAACTGAAATAGCGAAACATCAACGGTGTTCCAAGCGGTACGAGTATGGCAAAGAGCCAGCAAAAGAGCAACAGCATACGCCCGTTAAGGTTGGTATGCTCCCTTTCGTGCCATATCTCGGCTACATACCACATATAGTCGATGAAGCAGAACCGGTATTTGCGATTGTCCTTATCCATATCATTACAAAAATAATGTATTTTGCCCACTTAACCATTACTTCATGCCGAAAAACACCATACCCGATAAAAAGGACCTCGCCGGCTTGTTCTTGCCGACGGGGTATTTTTATCCTCACTTGTCCTTAATCAGATGCGACAGCTCCGGGTCTGCCTTGATGCGCCCGATCTCGTCAGCGACAATCTGCCTGACCTCGCTCTTGATGCGGTAGTAGTTGGCGTCGATCTGCTGCTGCATGGTGTCGTTGCCGTCCTTGTCGGTGAAGTCGATGATCTGCGGTATCTTCACGTAGCGGGCGGTCTCCCGCCTGACCTTCTCGTTATCCACGACAATCTCGGCATGGAAAATCTTCTGCTCGATGCGCTCGTCGAAATTGTCGGCTACCGCACCGACGAACATACCCTGTGTGAGGGTGGAAATCTTGCTCGCCGGGATAAGGCTGTCCATCTGGGTGTTGATGGAGACGGAGGTTTCGTTCCGGTTGATGGTCATGTTCTGCCGTTTCTGCAAGACCTTGCCGAAACGCTCGGACAGTGTCTTGGCGGTTTCGGCAACTACCTGACCAGCAAAGACATTGCCGACCGTATTGCAAATCACAGCGGACTCTTTGTCTCCGTAATCACGCTTCAACTGGCTAAAATCCTGAAAGCCGAGCATGACGGCTACCTTGTTGCTTCGGGCGGTGGCAATCAGGTTATCCAGCCCACGCATGTAGATGGTGGGCAGCTCGTCGATAATCACGGCGGATTTGAGCCGTTTCTTCTTGTTGATGAGCTTCACGATGCGGGAGTTGTACAGTCCCAACGCCGCCCCGTAAATGCCCTGCCTGTCGGGATTGTTACCGACTACGAGCACTTTAGGCTCTTCGGGATTGTTGATGTCGAGGGTGAAATCGTCCGCCGTCATCACCCAGTAGAGCGCCGGGGAAATCATGCGGGAAAGCGGTATCTTGGCACTGGCAATCTGCCCCTGCAACTGCTCCACCGCCGAGGATTCCCATGCGTCCATAAAGGGAGAAAGGTAGTTCTCCAGCTCCGGGTACGAGGTGAGGATGGGGAAAATGTCGGCGTACTTGCGGTTCAGGAACTCGATGGCATGGGGAAAGGTGCAATACTTGCCGTTCTTGTAGATTTTGAGATACCATATAATACTGGCTAACAGAATGATAGGCGATTCCACGAAGAAGTCGCCCTGCTTGGAAATCCACGTGCGGTTCAAATTTAACATAATCGTGTAGGCACTCTCGTAGGCATCGGATATGTCGGTCATGAAGTCCGGGTGGATGGGGTTGCAGCGGTGGCTCTCCCTCGGGTTGTCGAAGTTTATCACGTAGAACTTGGGCTTGACCTTGTAGCCGTCCAAATGGGCGAGCAGGTGGTTGTAGGCTATCTCGGAGAGGTCGGGGTACTTGAAATCATACAGGAAGAGCGAATAGCCCTTCTCGATGGTCTGTTTGATGTACTGGTTGATTATCGCATAGGACTTGCCCGAACCGGGCGTGCCCAAGACCATCGTCGCACGGAAGGGATTGACAAGGTTGATCCATCCGTCATACGCCCTGCCCCTGAACCAGAAGCGGGTGCGGAGGTTGACGGAATACTCGTTCTCCTTCAGCTCGGTCTCCTGCATGAAAGATTCGTTCTCGACGTTGAACACGTCTTCGAGCAGGTCGGTCTTCAGCAGGCGGGACATCCACAGTCCCGCCATGAGCAGGCAGATATACCCGGCGGTGAGGGTGGCGATATACAGCACGGTGCCCGGCGGAAGCGACAGAGGAAGGGCGAGCAGCCACCCGTTGCCGAAAAAGAGCAGCAAGCCGGACACGCCGCAAAGGATGATCCTGCGCCACGTGATTTTCTGTTCCTTCACACCCTTTGTGCCGAGGCAGCTAAGGGCGAGGAACAGCACGGCGAAGAGCTTCGTCCAGAGGATATTGGAGAACAGCCCGGCGGTACGCTGGAAGCCGAGCAATATCCTATCGACCACGCCGATGTCGATGCCCCACTCCCGGACGGACTGGTAACAGAACCAATAAATATTGATGACTACAAATAAAATGCTTATCGCACGCATGAACTCCATGACTTTGGCGAGTCCACGCAAATCGTCTTCGTTTTGCATAATTCGTTGAAAATTAAATATAAAACTTCGTTTTATTATGTACTTTTTCTTTTGTCTTGACACAAAAGAAAAAGATACCAAAAAGAAAAAGTCAAGACTGCATTTTCTCCGCTACTCTCTTCCTGCGTTTCGCTAAAGAAAAAGAACTCGCTTCGCTCAAACAGCTTTTTCTTTTTAACGCTACACTTCGGTCGTTCGCTTTACGCTGCGAAAATGAGGTCGGTGTGCCATGCGGCTGGTTGCTTGGTTAATGCTTTTTTGCTCTTTATTGTTGCCTGCCGTACTTGCGTTTTTTCTTCCTTTTTCGGGGCGGTACGGGCTGGTCGCCGGACGCTCCGCCGGGTACGGGGGCAAAGAGATTGAAGGCGGCCGCCACGTTTTGGGTGGTGCCGTCCTTGTGGTCGGGACGGTAGCCGGTATCCTGTCCGTCCCATTGGGATGCGCCCGTATGCTCCTGCTGCCGGGTGGGATGTTCCACTTCGGCGGAGGGTTGCGGCAGGTGAATACCTTCCTGCCCGGCAAAAAGGTCGTTGAACACGCCTGCAGAGAACTCCTTGCCCAGACGGGAGCCGTTGAAGACGGCTTTGGCGGCATGGTCGATGAAGGTCGCCCCATAGATGCGCCCGGTTTCATTCTGACGGAATACCACGCCGATACCCTGCCGCATGAGTTCCCGCTCGAACTGCGCCCGGTCATGCCCTGCGGTCTGCATGGCGGCGGCAACCTTTCCGGCGGTGGCGGCGGCGACTTCCTTGTGGGTCTTTTCCCATGCGGCAGCGTTGTGCATCCGCCTTTCGAGGGCTGCGACGCCCGCCTCCTTGCCGAACACGGAGGACTTGAAGGGCTTGCCGACCTTGTTGCCCTCCCTGTCGGTTGCCGAATAGGTCAAGCCGTGATACTCCCGCCCGCCGTATTCCCCCTTCACCTCGTCCACCGTGATGCCGTAGAGCGAAAGGACGGCACGGTATTCGCCCAGTGTACGGAAACGCCACTCCCGGGCTATCGGGCGGATGACTCCCGCCAACTGCCCCTTGAGGTTGCCGTCCCCGTAACCGACGGGCGACAAGGGTAGCCCCTCCTTCCACTGCTTGGGCGTAGCCGGGACAAGACCGAACTGCCGTTCCAGCTCTCGGCAGACCTTCATCGAACGCCCGTGCTCGTAGCTGTCGGAAATGGCACGCCCGGTTTCGTCCACCCGGACGGAGACGATGTGCAGGTGCTCCCGCCCGATGTCGTTGTGGCGATAGACGATATAGGGCTGGTCGCCGAAGCCCATGCGCCGCATATACTCCTCCGCCAAGCTGACAAACCGCTCCTCGCTCAAGCAATCCTTCGGGTCGGGATTGAGGGAGATGTGCAGGACGGGTTTCTCGGTCTTGCGGTTGGCTGTGAGGTAGTCACCGAACGAGCGGGAAAGATGCCCTATCGTGTAGGGGTTATCGCCCTGCGGCTCGATAATCCGGCTGGTGAAAAGCACGTCGGCGTGCCGTTCGTCCACCTTCAACTGGTTGTAGGCAAGCACCCCGTACAGGCTGCTGCCGTGCGAGATCTTGGCTATCATCGGACGGGGTATTTGCTTTGGAATTCCTCCACCAGTGCGGAAATCCGCTTGCTTAACTCGACCAGTTCGAGGGTGTGCCGCTCCAGCTTGTAGAGGAAAGCGAGGGCTTTCTTCTCCGAGAAATTGGATTTGAGCGCACGCACGCATTGGTTGTAGTTCGTGCCTATGGCACGGAACTGCGAGTGGAAAGTGGTCAGGCGCATGTAGAAATCCTGCGTCCCCTTATCCAGTTTAATGACCTTAATCTCCCTGCCAAAAAGTGCGGAAACGATAAACTCCGCCTTGGTCGCCTTGCCCGACTCGTCGAAAAGCGCGAGGAAACGGGCGTTGTCCCCGTCGTCCAGACGGAACACGTAGCGGTGGCGCATCTTGTCGGGCTTGGGCTTTCGCCCGTGGTTGCCCGCATACTTCTTCTGGTTGTCCATCATCCTGTAAAATTTTAAGTGAAACATGGTCTGAAAACGCCGTATGCCTACGGCTCTCCCCCGTGAGCATCCCCCGACTCCGGAGGGGGATGCCACATCGAGGGGGCAAGGTGGTGGTGAGGCACGAAATTCATTTCGAGTGCCGCAGCACACAACTTGCCATTTTCGTTTGAAAATAAAATCCGTCCTGCCGGACAGATTGGGGATGCCCTTGCCTGCTGCGGAGTGCCGGGGCACTCCCTCGGGCGGTTGCCGCTCTTTTCCATTCTTACTCCATTTTGGTTTCCGCCTGCAAAGTAACAGTCCTTTTCCCGTCCGGACACCATACCCGGATGCGACAAACCTACGGGTGGAAAGACAATGCACGACACGCTGATAATCAAACGGATAAACTACCGGTATTTTGATATTCCTTTGCGCCGTGGAAGCGGTGAAACGACTGTCCGGATAGACAAGGAAACAGCCGGATAGCCGACCGGACGGACAGCCGAACGGCTGATTGTCTTGCCGGACAAACGGACGGACAACCGGATAACCAGCCGGATGATCGGCTAAACAGCCAAACGGCTAAATGACTAAACGGCTAAACGGTCAAACGGCTGAACAGCCGGACAAGCGGACAGCCGGATGATTGGATGGATGCCGGGCTGAATGTATGACCGGATGCCTGAACGAATGAACGGACGAATGAACGGCAGAGTGGCTGAAAAGCTGACCGATTGAGTGAACAGAGAAGCGGCTGCACGGGCAGCCGGATGAATAACCAACAGAATGACGATATGGACAGACAGACATTGAACGTGGCTTTCGCCACACAGAAAGGCGGCAGCGGCAAGACGGCTATCACGGTGCTGGTGGCGGGCTACCTGCACTACCGCTTGGGGTGTCCGTTAGCGGTGATCGACTGCGACTTCCCGCAGTACAGCCTGTACGAGATGCGGGAGCGGGACAGCCGGGCGGTACTGGAGAACGAACACCTGAAACGGGCGGCTTACGAACAGATGCGGCAGCCGGGGCGTGCCGCCTATCCGGTGCGCAAGTGCCGGGTGGAACAAGCCCCCGACACGGCAAGGGAGCTGGCGGCGGAAGGCTGCTACGACCTGCTCTTCTTCGACCTGCCGGGCACGGTGAACTCGGCGGGCATCCTGCGCACGATCGCACAGATGGACTACATCTTCGCCCCGGTGAGTGCGGACAAGGCGGTGCTGGAAAGCACGCTCTCCTTCCTCGACGTGCTGCAACGGATGATGCTGGGCAAGGAGACGAGCCGCCTGAAGGGGCTTTACCTTTTCTGGAACCAAGTCGACAAGCGGGAAACGAGCGGGCTGTACGAGAAGTACGGGCAGGTGGTCGCCGACATGGGGCTGCCGATGCTGCAAACCCGCATCCCCGACACGAAACGCTTCCGCAAGGAGGCGGACGGCACGGGACGGACGGTGTTCCGCTCCACGCTGCTGGCTCCCGACAGGCGGATGTTGGCAGGCAGCGGCATCCCCGAACTGACCCGTGAGATAGCGACCATCCTCAAACTGGAAGGCTATGAAGAGACAGCGGAATGAGAAGCCCATCGACGAGGAGCTGCTGATGCGGATGATGGCGGGCGAGGCGGCAGGGACGGGAGAACCGGGAACCGGAAAGGAGGAAACCGCCGTGCCGGTGGAGAAGGCGCAGGAAGGGAAGGCGGCGGACACAAGACGGCGCAAGGGAAGGCAGGCGGACTACGAGACGACCTTCCTCAAAGGCATGGACATCCCCGCCCGCTACGGCAAGCCGGTCTATGTGCGCCGTGAGTACCACGAGCGCATCGCCAAAATCTCGGTGATGCTGACGGGCGGCAAGGTGTCGCTCTCGGCATACATCGACAACGTGCTGGCGCAGCACTTCGAGCAATACCGGGAGGAGATCGAGGCGGCATACGCCGGGAAACTGGAGAACCTCTTTTAAATAGGAAGGAGGAAACGGCATGATACTGAAATTATCGCTCACCGTCCTGCTGCTCTATTACCTCGCCGTGCTGTGGAAATACTACCGGCAGGACATCGCCGGGATATTCGGGACAGCGGAAACGGACGAAGACACGGACGGAACGGGAAAGGAACCGGGGCAACCGGGCAAGCCGTACACGGTCATGGGTGAAAGCACCTACCTGCCCTTCGCAGCGGAGGACGGGGAGGAAGCGGCAGCCGGAGCCGTGGACGAACCCGCCACGGAGGACGACGGGGCGGACTACTCCGACATCGAGCCGGAGGAGGACGAGGAGGAGACGGACTATGAACCCACGCCGGAGGAGATCCGGGCACTGGAGGAGGAAGAGGAATTAGGGGCTTATTACCCGGACGGCAACCCCGACTTCGCCACGGGGTACTCCTTCGATGACCTGAAAAAGGTGCGCCGGGTACTGGTGTCGGACGATGCGGGCGAAAAGGCGGAGCGGGAAGCCCGTGAGGTGCTGCCGTCCGTGATGGGGTCGGACATCTGGGAGGCGATGCTGGACGAGTTCGAGGGCGCACGTGAGCGTGTCGCCCGGCTGATGGACAACCATAATGTTTAATTAAAATTTTAAAGACAAATGAAACAGAAAAGAATCTTTTTTACGGCGGCCTGCATACTGGCTGCCGTGGGCGCAATGGCGCAGGGAAACGGGCAGGCGGGCATCACCGAAGCCACGCAGATGGTCACCTCGTATTTTGAGCCGGGGACGAAACTGATTTACGCCATCGGTGCGGTGGTCGGCTTGATCGGCGGGGTGAAAGTGTACGGGAAGTTCGTGCGACGTGAAGTTGCGTAAGTGATTGTGTAACATCAAGATTACACCTCCAGTTCCGTCTGGAGTAGCCTACGGACACGTGCATTGGGAGTAATCCTTTTGTACGGAGCTGTCCCGACAAGGTAGCCTTTCCAAAAGGAGAAGATTGAACCGTGAGGGGAAATCAACGGCTGATAACACCATTCAGCACGAGGAGCTTGGCTTAGCGGTATGGTCAACGAAAGTGAACTGTCCGATAAACATCGTAAGGTATAACGAGCCAAAGGCTGTTGACAGGCTCGGACCAAAAGGTAAGCAGTCGGCTGTCCTCTTGAACTTTGGGGGCACACGGACATTAGCACTGCCGGTGGAATAGACAGGACCTAACCCGCTTATTTATCACTTATGTAAAACACGGTAAGCCCGTATCTCTCCAGTTCATCAGAGCTGGTAAGCAAGCCGCAAGGCAAGCCTACATGGGGTGTGGGTATAGGATAGCGGAAAAAGCGAATGCCTCCCTGTAATGGGGAGGATACGGATTGAGCCAATATCACGGGTTGGTAAAGGTAACATCATCCGACACGAAAGTGGGCAGACTTCCGCCTATGGTGACACTTTACAAGATAGTTTACAGAACTTTTAAAGAAAGGAAAGCAAATGAACGCAAAGAAATTGGCGTGTGCGCCCGAAGACATAGACATTCACGAACTCTGGTCGAAAATCGACTGGGACAAATGTGAGCGTTTTGTCCAAAAGCTGCAAGCACGTATTGTAAAGGCTCAAAGGGAAGGCAGAAATAACAAGGTGAAAGCCCTGCAATGGATGCTTACCCACTCGTTCTACGCCAAAGCATTGGCGGTAAAACGAGTTACGACTAACAAAGGAAAATCTACTTCCGGCGTTGACAAGATTACATGGTCTTCTCCATTGGCGAAAGCCAAAGCCATATTCACTCTGAAAAGACATGGCTACAAGCCACAACCTTTAAAACGTGTAAATATCAAAAAGAAGAACGGGAAATTACGCCCACTCGGAATACCAACGATGAAAGACCGTGCGATGCAGGCATTGTACCTAATGGCACTTGACCCGATAGCGGAAACCACTGGCGACAGCCATTCCTACGGATTCCGCAGACATCGCTGTACACATGATGCCATCGAGCAATGCTACATCGTTCTTTCTCGTTCGGTCGCTCCCGAATGGATTCTTGAGGGGGACATCAAAGGATGCTTCGACCATATCAGCCATGCGTGGTTAATCAACAATATCCCTATGGATAAGGAGATACTACGCAAATGGCTCGAATGCGGATATGTGTTCAATGGAGAACTCTTTCCTACGGAAGAGGGAACCCCACAAGGTGGCATAATATCCCCAACTCTTGCAAACATGGCACTTGACGGACTGCAAGATTTGTTGGAAAAGAGTGTCAAGAAATATCAGGTGAACTACAAAAAGATAGTTCCTAAGATACATCTTGTACGATATGCAGATGATTTCATTGTAACGGCAAAGGATAAGGAAACGATAGAACAGGTTATACTTCCATTAGTACGTAAGTTCCTTGCGGAAAGAGGTCTGACACTATCAGAAGAAAAGACAAAAATCACACATATAAATGAGGGATTTGACTTTCTCGGTTTCAATATCCGAAAGTTCCGCAATAATACGCTGCTGACAACTCCATCCAAAGATGCGCAAAAGAGGTTTTGCGAAAAAATCCGCAAGACGATAGAAGCCAACAAGTGTGTAAAACAGAAGTCACTTATTATGATGCTGAATCCAATCATAAAAGGTTGGGGTAATTATTATAAATATGGTACTTCTGCGAATGTATTCCACCGAATGGATTGGGAAATCTTCAAGAAAATATGGCAATGGGCAAGACGCAGACATCCGCAGAAATGTAAAGGATGGGTAAAGGATAAGTATTTCAGAACACTAAATGGGCACTCGTGGAGATTTGCGGCAGATATGGGCAAGAAAGATAAGATTGATTATCTCGAACTGACCTATCTACCAACCATCCACCATGAGAAATTCGTCAAGGTTCGGCATTATGCCAATCCGTATGACCCATCAGATAAATCGTACTACGAATGGAGAGAAACCTACCGAATGAAGCAAACGCTGAAAGGCAGGCAATCTCTAATAAACATTTGGAAACGACAGAATAAAGTATGTCCTGTATGTGGAGAGCGTATTGACAGGGAAAGACCTTGGAGTATCACTGAACAAATAGTCAGTGGACGAAAGGTAAGAACTCTTGTACATACCAGTTGTAAACGTAAAATGCAAAGTAGATTATGAATATGAAAGTCGAAAATGAGATGGCTCTACCGATAACAAAGTCGGTAACGGTCATGTTGCTTGAGCCGTATGCGGGGAAACTCGCACGTACGGTTCTTAGAGGGGAAAGCTCCCGTAAGGGGGCTGACCTACTCGACAGCGCCGGCGATCCGGACGTGAGCAAAGTCGCCGCAAGCTGGTTCGGAGCCTGCATCTTCCTGATCGTGGCGGCTACCATCCTCCGTTCGTTCTTCCTGTAAAACAGCGGACTATGGACTTGGAAATCAACAAGGGGATCGGCAGGAACGTGGAGTTCAAGGGGCTGGAAAGCCAGTACCTCTTCATCTTCTGCGGCGGTCTGCTCGCCGTGTTCGTGGTGTTCGTCATCCTGTACATGGCGGGCGTGAACCAGTGGGTGTGCATCGGCTTCGGCGTGGCTGCGGCTACGCTGCTGGTATGGCTGACCTTCCGGCTGAACGCCCGGTACGGCACGCACGGGCTGATGAAGGCAGCCGCCCGCAGGCGGCATCCGAGGTACGTGGTGAACCGCCTGAAAATCCCCCGATTATTCACCTTTAAACACTGGCAAGAATGAGAAACGTAATGAAAGCGACGACACTCGAAAGCAAGTTCCCGCTGCTGGCGGTGGAGAACGGCTGCATCGTGAGCAAGGAGGCGGACGTGACGGTCGCCTTCAGGGTGGAACTGCCGGAACTGTTCTCCGTCACGGGGAGCGAGTACGAGGCGGTCCACTCGGCTTGGCACAAGGCGGTGAAGGTGCTGCCGGAGTATTCCATCGTGCACAAGCAGGACTTCTTCATCGAGGAGAAGTACCGGCCGGAAACGGACAGGGACGACCTTAGCTTCCTGAGCCGGAGCTTTGAGAGGCACTTCAACGAACGCCCGTTCCTGAACCACTTCTGCTACCTGTTCCTTACCAAGACGACGAAGGCACGGAGCCGTCAGGAAAGCACGTTCTCCACCCTCTGCAAGGGCAGGCTTGTCCCCAAGGAGATCGAGGACCGGGAGACGGTTACGAGGTTCCTCGAAGCGGTCGGTCAGTTCGAGAAGATCATGAACGACAGCGGTTTCGTTACGCTGCGCCGCCTCACGACGGACGAGATCACCGGGACGGAAACGGCGGCGGGCATCGTGGAGAAGTACCTCTCGCTCTCGCAGCACGACACGACGGTGCTGAAGGACATCCAGTTGAACCCGGAGGAGATGCGCATCGGCGACGACATCCTCTGCCTGCACACCCTCTCTGACACGGAAGACCTGCCGGGCAAGGTGGCGACTGACAGCCGCTACGAGCGGCTCTCGACCGACCGCTCGGACTGCCGCCTGTCGTTCGCCGCCCCGGTGGGCTTGCTGCTGGACTGCAACCACTGCTACAACCAGTACATCTTCATCGACGACCACGGGGAGAACCTGAAACGCTTCGAGCAGACCGCCCGGAACATGCACTCGCTCTCCCGCTATTCCCGCTCCAACCAGATCAACAAGGCATGGATCGAGGAATACCTGAACGAGGCGCACTCGAAAGGGCTGACCTCGGTGCGCTGCCACTGCAACGTGATGGCGTGGAGCGACGACCGGGAGGAGCTTAGGCGCATCAAGAACGAGGTGGGCAGCCAGCTCGCCCTGATGGAGTGCAAGCCGAGGCACAACACGGTGGACGTGCCGACGCTCTTCTGGGCGGCGATACCGGGCAACGAGGGGGACTTCCCCTTCGAGGAGAGCTTCTACACGTTCATCCCGCAAGCCCTGTGCTTCTTCACCGAGGAGACGAACTACAAGGACTCGCTCTCGCCCTTCGGCATCAAGATGGCGGACAGGATGACGGGCAGACCGCTGCATCTGGACATCAGCGACCTGCCGATGAAGAAAGGGGTGATCTCGAACCGCAACAAGTTCGTCCTCGGTCCGAGCGGAAGCGGCAAGTCGTTCTTCATGAACCACCTCGTGCGCCAGTATTACGAGCAGAACAGCCACATCGTGCTGATCGACACGGGCAACTCGTACCAAGGGCTGTGCGAGCTGATCCACCGCAAGACCAAGGGCGAGGACGGGATTTATTACACGTACACGGAGGAGAAGCCCATCAGCTTCAACCCCTTCTTCACGGACGACTACAAGTTCAGCGTGGAGAAGAAGGACAGCATCAAGACGCTGCTGCTGGCGCTGTGGAAGGGCGAGGACGAGAAGGTCACGAAGACGGAGAGCGGCGAGCTGGGCAGTGCGGTGTCGGCGTACATCCGCCGGATACAACAGAACCGGGACATCGCCCCCTCGTTCGACACCTTCTACGAGTACATGCTGAACGATTACCGGAAGGAGCTGGCTGCAAGGGACATCAAGGTGAGCCGGGAGGACTTCAACATCGACAACTTCCTGACCACGCTGCGGCAGTATTACAAGGGCGGGCGCTACGACTTCCTGCTGAACTCGAACGAGAACATCGACCTGCTGCACAAGCGGTTCATCGTCTTCGAGATCGACGCCGTGAAGGACAACGCCGAGCTGTTCCCCGTGGTTACGATCATCATCATGGAAGCCTTCATCAACAAGCTGCGCCGCCTGAAAGGGGTGCGGAAGATGCTGATCTGCGAGGAGGCTTGGAAAGCCCTTTCCTCGCCGAGCATGAGCGAGTACCTGAAATATCTCTACAAGACCGTCAGGAAATATTTCGGCGAGGCGATTGTCGTCACGCAGGAAGTCGATGATATCATCTCGTCCCCCATCGTGAAGGAGGCTATCATCACCAACTCGGACTGCAAGATCCTTTTGGACCAGAAGAAGTACATGAACAAGTTCGACGGCATCCAGTCGATGCTCGGTCTGACGGACAAGGAGAAGTCGCAGATACTCTCCATCAACCTCGCCAACCATCCCGGACGGAAGTACAAGGAGGTCTGGATCGGTCTGAACGGGGTGCAGTCGGCGGTGTACGCCACGGAGGTGTCGGCTGCCGAGTACCTGACCTATACCACCGAGGAGAGCGAGAAGACGGAGGTGTTCGCACTGGCGGAAGAGCTGGGCGGCGACTTGGAGCTTGCCATCAAGCGGCTGGCGGAGACGAAGTATAAATAATGTGCCGATGCGCTGGCGGGGAGCGGCGGACAGGTTGCCGGACGGGTGGTTGATTGACCGGACGAACGGCTGAAGGGTCGGATGATTGACCAAACGGCTAAACGGTCAAACGGTTAAACAGTTAAACGGCTGGATGTACAAACGGCTAAACGATATGGAGAGAATAAAATTTTGTAAAACTTAAAAAAACGGAATCAAGATGAGACGATTGAATTTAATCCTGCTGCTGTCGGCGGTGACGGCGGCGCTGGCGTTTGTCATTTCCTGCAAGGAGACAAATGCGGAACGGTTGGAAAAGATGTGCGGCGAATGGGTCAGCACGGGCGGAAAGCCGCCCTTCACCCTCTGGGAAGAGGACGGCAGGTACCGTGTGACGGTCATGCACAGGAACCACACGGGCGGCAGTGAAGCGGAAACCTACCTCGTCCGGGAAACGGAAGGGGTGCTGTTCATCGAGACGGGCTTCGCCGTGATGATGGACTATGACCGGGAGAAAGACCGCATCCGGCTGTCGCCGGGCGGAGAGTACAGGAGAAAGAGTGACGGAACCCTAAAACAGTAAGGACATGAGAACGATAAAGACAATCATCGTGGGCGTAGCGTGCCTGACGGCAGGTGCGGCCAACGCCCAGTGGGTCGTACACGATCCCGGCAATCTGGCGCAGGGCATCATCAACACGACCAAGGAGATCGTGGAGACCTCCGCCACCGCACAGCACACGCTGGACGGATTCAAGGAGACGGCGAAGATATTCGAGCAGGGACGGAAGTATTACGATGCGCTCAAGGCGGTGCATGACGTGGTGAAAGGCGGCGTGAAGGTGAAGAAGTCCATCGAGATGGTGGCGGACATCTCGGAAATCTACGTGCGCAACTACCAGAAGATGCTCGGCGACCCGAACTACACGCCGGACGAGCTGTCAACCATCTCGTTCGGGTACGCCAAGCTGCTCTCCGAGAGCGCGGACATCCTGCAAGATCTGAAGAACGTGGTGAACGTGACGGGGATGTCGCTCTCGGACGCCGAGCGGCTGGCGATCATCGACCAGAGCTACAAGCGGCTGCTGGAGTACCGCAACCTCGTGCAGTATTACACGGACAAGAACATCTCGGTGAGCTACCTGCGGGCGAAGAAGAAAAAGGACGCCGACCGGGTGGTGGCTCTCTACGGGGATGCGGAAGACCGTTACTGGTGAGAGTGGCAATATATAATAATGTTCACGTACATAAATATAATATAGGACTATGTTGTTAGCGATAGACTTCACGAACCTGCACGAGATATTGCAGGCATTGTATCAGGACATGATGCCGCTCTGCGAGAAGCTGACGGGGGTAGCCAAGGGAATCGCCGGGCTGGGTGCGCTGTTCTACGTAGCCGCCAAGGTGTGGCAGGCGCTCGCCCGTGCCGAGCCCATCGACGTGTACCCGCTGCTGCGCCCGTTCGCCATCGGGCTGTGCATCCTCTTCTTCCCCACCTTCGTCATCGGCACGATCAACACGGTGCTCTCGCCCGTGGTGAAGGGCTGCCACGGGATGCTCGAATCACAGACCTTCGACATGAACCGATACCGGGAACAGAAGGAGACGCTGGAGAGGGAGGCGTTCCGCCGTGACCCGGAGAAGGCGTATCTGGCGAGCAAGGAGGACTTCGACAAGAAGCTCGACGAGCTGGGCTGGTCGCCCAAGGACTTGAAGACGATGGCGGTGATGTACATTGACCGGACGGAGTACAACATGAAGCGGAGCATCCGGCTGTGGTTCCAAGAACTGCTCGAACTGCTGTTCCAGTCGGCTGCGCTGGTGATCGACACGATACGGACGTTCTTCCTGATCGCCCTCTCCATCCTCGGTCCGATAGCGTTCGCCCTCTCGGTCTATGACGGGTTCCAGAGCACGCTCACGCAGTGGATAACGAGGTACATCTCCATCTACATGTGGCTGCCCGTGAGCGACCTGTTCAGCTCGGTGCTGGCACGCATCCAAGTGCTGATGCTCACCCGTGACATCGAGGCGATGAGCGACCCGACCTTCATCCCGGACAGCTCGAACACGGTGTACATCATCTTTTTAATCATCGGGATATTCGGGTACTTCACCATACCGACCGTCGCCAACTGGATCATCATGGCGGGCGGGGTGAGCCATGCCAACCGTGCGATGAACCAGACCGCCACGAAGATAGGCAACGTCGCCGCAGCGGGTGCGGGCGCAGCCGTGGGGAACATCGCCGGAAGGATCGTCAAGTAGCGGCGGATGTCCCAAGAACATGAGTCATAACGAATAAAAAACCGGAAACATGGAATTTAAAAGTTTGAAAAATATCGAAACGAGCTTCAGGCAGATACGGCTCTTTACGCTGGTGTTCGCCAGCCTGTGCGCCGTGGTGACGGGCTTCGCCCTGTGGAAGTCGTACAGCTTCGCCGAGGCGCAGCGGCAGAAGATCTACGTGCTGGACAACGGCAAGAGCCTGATGCTGGCACTCTCGCAGGACGTGCGGCAGAACCGCCCGGTGGAGGCACGGGAACACGTGCGCCGCTTCCACGAGCTGTTCTTCACGCTCTCGCCCGACAAGTCGGCTATCGAGGGCAACATCAGGCGTTCGCTGCTGCTGGCGGACAAGAGCGCCTTCAACTACTACAAGGACCTCTCGGAAAAGGGGTATTACAACCGGATAATCTCGGGGAACATCAACCAGATGATAGAGATAGACAGCCTGCGGTGCGACTTCGACAAGTACCCGTACAGCGTGCGGACATTCGCCCGGCAGATCATCCTTAGGGAAAGCTCGGTTACGGAGCGCAGCCTTGTGACCCGCTGCCGCCTGCTGGATGCGGTCAGGAGCGACAACAATCCGCAGGGCTTCATCATCGAGGGCTTCGAGGTCACGGAGAACAAGGATTTGCAGACCCTCAAACGCTGACGGCTATGATAAGGAAATTCATCGTAAAGGCACAGGATTGGGCGGACGGGAAGCTCCGCCGCCTCGCCGGGCGTATCTCGCCCGACATGCGTGTGGCAATCATCCTCGTGATGCTGGCGGCGTTCGGCGCACTGTCGGTCTATATGACCGTCGCCTCCATCTACCGCATCGGCAGGAACGACGGGAAGGAACTGGGGATAGAGCATATCAGGCGCCTGCAATTGCCCAATGACAGTATTATCAACCCTTTTGAAAGCGGACGGCATGGGACTGGCGGAGAGGTTGAGTGAGTGGCTGTTCCGCCGCCGGGAGCGGCAGGAGGAGCGGAACATGAGGCAGGCAACGGCGTATTTCGGGAGCCTGCTGAATAAGAGGCGTGCGGATGCCGGTGCAATCCTCCAGTCCGTCAGGGACTACCGGGACTGCCCGGAGGTAACAAGGAAACAGGCGGAGCTGCTGCTGGAACACAGGTTCTTCCGGTACGTGTACCAGACGGGCTATCCCGAATGGCGGGCGGTCATGGACGCCCTGAAAGAGACCCGTTACGGGATGCGTGAGGGGGCGGCAATCCCCCGGAGCGTGAGGGAGGCGGCGGAAAGCCCGATGCTGCGTCTGGCGGCGCAATACAAGGTGCTGGAGTACGAGTACACGAGGCGCAACGCCCCGCAGCCGCTATCCCCCGAAGCGCAGGCGGAACGGGATGCGGCGCACCGGCTGCTGAACTGCTGCATGAGGGAGGGCGACCTCGACGCACTGAAAAGGCTTGCCCTGAAAGGCGAGAAACCGGACGACTCGGTGGCCATCCGCCACGGGCTGGCGGAAGGCTACCGCAGGCTCGAAGAACTGAGCCGGGAATGGAACGAGGAGATGCGGGGCGACAACCACACCGTCATGGAACAGATCGAGTTGCGGGAGGCGGACGAGCGGGGAAAGCTGATGCGGCAAGCCGCCGCCCTTTACGAGAGGAAGACGGGCGGCATACTGCCCGGCGACTATCTGGAAGCGGTGAAGGCGGAACGGGCGCTGCTCCACGGGCTCGCCCGCCACGGCTGGGACGGTCAGCGGGAAGTACCGAAGGAGACGGTGGAGAAGTACGGGCTGACGGAGGATTTTGCCGGCATCGCCCGGCTAAGGTGGGACTACCACCTGAGCGAGGACAACGGCGACCTCTCCCGTGACTACCCGGAAGCCGCCATCGGACGCCACAACCGTGCCATCCGGGAGCGGGCGGCGAAAGAACTGGCAGGTCTGGAAGCGAGGCTGTTCCCCGAAAAGGCGGCAAGCCGGGAACGGAAGGCTGCGCACCTGCGGGCGGACAACCGGGCAAGCCCCACGGCATCGCTCAAACGGGAACGGAAGGAGCCGCCCGGCAAGCGACAAACCGGAGAGACAGGCAGAAGGAAGCCTCCGGGGAGAAGAATCAGAATGTAGGACAACCATAAATTTTTGACATGATGGAAGAACAGAACCAAGAAAAAGCAACGGCAACGCAGCACGTAAAGGCGGCGGATGCCGCAGCCCCGGAGACGGGGAACGGAAAGAAGGAGGACAAGGGCGGCGGGAAAAAGGAGAAGAAGACTGCCAAGCCGCTCACCCCGAAACAGTTGCAGCAACGGAAGAAGCTGATGGTATATCCGCTGATGGGCTTGCTGTTCCTCGGCTCGATGTGGCTGATATTCGCACCTTCGGAGGAGCGGGACGTGAACCGGGACACCGTGGGGGCGTTCAACGCCGACATCCCCCTGCCGGAGAACGACGGGATCATCGGCGACAAGCGGAAAGCCTACGAGCAGGCGCAGGCGGAAAGGCGGCAGGCGGAGAAGGTGCGCTCGCTGGAGGACTTCGCCTTCTCCGAAGAGAGCGATGCGGACAGGGTGGAAATGGAACTGCCGGACAGCGAGCCGGAACGGGAACCGTTCAGGGACTACTCGGGCAACGGCGGCGGCCGCTCCTCCGTCGCCGCCTACCGGGACATCAACCGGAAACTCGGCTCGTTCTACGAGGAGCCGAAGGTGGACGGGGAAAAGGAGGAGCTGAAAAGGCAGGTGGAGGAGCTGACCGCCAAACTGGAAGAAAGGGAACGGCAGGCGGGCGGAATCGACGATCAGGTGGCACTGATGGAGAAGAGCTACGAGCTTGCCGCCAAGTACATGGGGCAGAACGGGCAGGACGGCGCAACCGTGCAGGCACCCGCCACCGGGCAGGGCGGCAACGGTCTGGGACAGCCCGCCGTGGCGGTGCAGGCGGCACGGGAGCGGACGGTATCGGGGCTGCGACAGCCCCTAAGCGATGCGGAGTTCATGCGGCGGTACAGCCAGCCGAGGAACTACGGCTTCAACACGGCGGTGGGCAGCGGGTACGCCCTCGGGAAGAACACGATAGCCGCCTGCATCCACCAAGACCAGACGGTTATGGACGGTCAACAGGTGAAGCTCCGGCTGCTCGAACCGTTGCAGGCGGGAAACCTGATTATCCCACGCAATACGGTGGTATCCGGTACAGGCAAGGTGCAGGGGGAACGGCTCGACATCACGGTATCGTCCGTCCAGTACCAAGGCAACATATTGCCGGTGGAATTGGCGGTCTATGACAACGAGGGAATGAAAGGGCTGTGCATAGAAACCTCACTGGAGCGGGAAGCGGCAAAGGAGGCGATGGCGAACATCGGCGGCGGGCTGGGAACGAGCATCTCGTTCGCACGGAGCGCCGGGCAACAGGTGGCGATGGACATCACCCGTGGGCTGATGCAGGGCGGCAGCCAGTACCTCGCCAAGAAGTTCCGCACGGTAAAGGTGCACCTGAAAGCGGGTGGTCCGCTGATGCTATACGCCAAACAACAATAAATCAACAGATTATAAAACCATTAAAAAGTAAAGACAATGAAAAAGATTTTTGGATGGGTCGCCCTGCTTGTGGGCATGGTGACGGGTGCGAACGCACAGGTGAACGACACGATACAGCGGACCACGGGCAACGACCTGTATCAGGGGATTACACGGAAGCTACCCTACCGGCAGATGGTGACGCCCCACGGGGTGCAGGTGACGTTCGCCAAGACGGTGCATATCATCTTCCCCTCGGCGGTGCGGTACGTGGATTTGGGAAGCGACCGGATCATCGCCGGGAAAGCGGACGGTGCGGAGAACGTGATCCGGGTGAAGGCGACGACCGAGGGGTTTCCGGGGGAAACGAACTTTTCCGTCATCTGCGAGGACGGGAGCTTCTATTCGTTCAATGCCCGGTATGCGCATGAGCCGGAGATGCTGAACATCGAGATGAAGGATTTTTTGGAGAACGGGGACACGACGGACTTTTCGCATACCCGCATGAACATCCATTTCCGTGAGCTGGCGGGCGAAAGCCCGCTCTTGGTGAAGCTGATCATGCAGAGCATCTACAAGGAGGACAGGCGGGAGATCCGGCACTTGGGCTGCAAACGCTTCGGGGTGCAGTTCCTCCTGAAATCCGTCCACTCGCACAACGGGCTGTTCTATTTCCACACGGAAACGAGGAACAGGTCGAACGTGGCTTTCCGGACGGACTTTATCCGGTTCAAGATCGTGGACAAGAAAGTGCCGAAGCGCACCGCCATTCAGGAACGGGTGATCGATCCGGTGCGCAGCTACAACGAGGTGCTGGTGACGGAGGGGAAAAGCGACGTGCGCACGGTGTATGCCGTCCCGCAGTTCACCATACCGGACGACAAGCAGCTGGTCATCGAGCTGTTCGAGAAGGACGGCGGCAGGCACCAGACCATCCGGGTGGAGAACGCCGACCTCGTGGCGGCAAGACAGATTAACGAACTGAAAATCAAATAAGCGATGAAAAGGTTACTGTTCATTATCCTGCTTTTCGGGGTGTGCCTGACTTTCAACCGGGCACACGCCCAACGGTGCCTGTCCGGAATGAGGGGCATACAGCTCACGGGCGGGCTGTCGGACAACATGCGCTGGAAAAACGGCGACGGCTTCGGCTACCACGCCGGGATAGCGGTGAGCACCTACACGAAGAACGCCCACCATTGGGTGGTCGGTGCGGAATACTTGGAGAAGCGGTACGGCTACCGGGACTGCCTCTATCCGGCGAGCCAGCTCACGGGCGAGGGCGGCTATTACCTGAACTTCCTGTCAGACCGGAAGAAGACGTTCTTCGCCGCACTGGGGCTGTCCGCCCTTGCCGGGTACGAGACGGTGAACTGGGGCGAGAGCCTGCTGCCGGACGGCTCCCGACTCACGGATGAGGACAATTTCATCTACGGGGGTGCACTGACGCTGGAGCTGTCCGCCTACGTGACGGACAAGATTGTCTTGCTGGTAAACGGTCGCCAACGGGTGCTGTTCGGCGGCGACTGCGGGAAGTTCCACACGCAGGTCGGCGTGGGAATACATTTTATGATTCGATAACTGCTATATTATAATAATGTATATATGAGGACAATGATTTATAAAATACTCACGGGCTGCTACATCGTGGCCGCCCTCGTGCTGGTCGCAGCCTGTAATGACGGGCTGGACATTCAGACGAAATACCCGTTCACGGTGGAGACGATGCCCGTCCCGAAGGAGCTGAAAGTGAACGAGACGGCGGAGATACGGTGCGAGCTGAAACGGGAAGGACGCTGGGAGGACACCCGGTACACGATCCGCTGGTTCCTCTTCGACGGGGAAGGGACGCTCAAACTGGACGACGGCACGGTGCTGCTGCCCAATGACCGCTACCCGCTGGAGAAAGAGACGTTCCGGCTCTATTACACCCCGCTGTCGGACGAACAGAGCGGCTTCACCGTCTGGGTGGAGGACTCGGACGGTCAGGCGGTCGAGCTGGAGTTCGACTTCAATGCGGACAACGACAAGGAGGACGGGTATGGAACGGAATGAACTGGTTCTATACCTCGACATACCGGAATTTTCCGAAGCCCTGCATGCCTCGAAGTGGCGGACGGACATTGTCCTTCCACAAGCGGGGGACAATATATGTCCGGAAAACCTGCTGTCGGAGAAAACGCTCGCCATGCTGGAGACGGTTTCCGCCGGGGAGGTCTGGGAAGACATGAAGGACGACTGCCGGACCATGCGCCGGGTCGTGGAGCACGAGCTGTTCCGGGTGACGGAACGGGGATTTCACCTGCGCAGGGACGGGACACCGTGCTGTACGCTGACGCTGCAAAGATACCGTGTGCACGATGCCGGAAGGCGGATGAAAACAGAAGTGCCGCCATCCTATCCAGCCCGGGGCGTGGAACGGAAAAGCGGGAAAATCCGGTTTTATTTCCGGAAATACTTTGTGCATATCGACGTGCCGGACACGCTGCCGCAATACCCGGAGGTGCGTGAGTTCGTGAACATAAAGTCGCTGCTCTCGGAGGCGGATAGAAAACTGCTGGCGGAAACGGAATGCGATGAAGCGGAAAGCCTGCTGGAGTGGATAAAGAATGAAGGCTATTGCCATGTCCGGGCGAGATGCTGGACGCCGGACGAGGAGAGCGGCGGATGGATGTGCGTGTTGTCGGTGGATGTTTAAAGGGGTTTATAACAAGAAAAAATGTAAAAACATGGAACGAGAAGAAAGAATGTATCAAGTGCCTTTAGAGATGATATGCAGGCACGACCGCACGGCGGAGGTCTGCCGTGCCGCCGTTGAAGAGGACGGCTGGCAGTTGGAGAACGTGCCCGAGGAGATGAAGACGCCGGAACTGTGCCGGAAGGCGCTGGAAACGGAAGCGGGATTCGGGAACGACTTCCACCGGGGGCTGGTCCAGCATATCCCGTCCCCGGAGGTGTGCATGGAGGTGCTGAAGGAGTGCCGGGAGAACAACCCGGAAGAACTCTACGGGGTGGCGGTGGCTATCCGCCCGGAGGTGATGAACGGCGAAATGGCGGACTTCCTGCTGCCGCTGGACGGCAGGTGCATCAGCATCCTGCCCGTACACCTGCAAACGCCGGAGCGGGTGCGGGTGGCGGTGGAAACATCGGGGATGTCCGCCGTCGGGCGTGGCGGAGTGCCGAAAAGCCTGCTCACGCCCGAGGTGTATGTCAGGTGCGCCGCCCACAGCCGGGAGTCGCTGATGATGATCCCGTGGGCGGAACGCTCGCCGGAGGTCTGCCTGATGGCGAAGACGCTGTACCCGGACTGGGTGAAGAATCACCCGGAGTTCGTGCCGGAGAGCGTGCGTAACCAAGACAGCATCTACACGCTGAACAGCCTGATGGAAAGCCTGACGGGGGAAAAGTTCAGCTACCGGCAAATGACGGACTTCTACAACGGGAAGCCGCTGAATGTGAAACGGATGGAGACGCCGGACGGCGTGCAGAAGGACAAGGCGGTGAAGTTCGACAAGGAGACGGGGAAGTTCTCCTTCTCCGACATCCGGCAGGAGCGGAAACGGGGATTGAAGATGTAGCGTGAGCCGGACGAAATGGAAAGCATCCTTCGGGATGCTTTTTTCATATCCGCCCTATCGTCTTCCGGTTTCTTTTGCTTCTTGTTCTTTTTCCGCCCCGCTCACGAAAGAAAAGAAGTGCAAAAAGGATAGCGAGCAAAAAAGGGGACGCTTAAAGCATCCCCTCGTCCATGTAGCTGAGGTAGGTGTCCTCGGTCAGTATGATGTGGTCCAAAAGCTGTATGCCGATTGCCTCGCAGCCTTTCTTCAACTGGCTGGTCAGGTTGTTGTCCGGCGTGCTCGCCACGGTCGAGCCGGAAGGGTGGTTGTGCGAGAGGATGATTCCCGAAGCATGGGAAACGAGAGCCGTCTGAAGAACGATGCGTATGTCCACCACCGTACAGTCTATCCCGCTGCGTGAGATGCACGAAACGCCCAGCAGCTTGCCTGCCCGGTTCAGGTACATCGCCCAGCACTCCTCGTGGTGCTGCATACAGTCCTCGTAGAAGGTCTTGAGGATGTCGTAAGACTCCTTGGAAGAGTGGATTTTAATTCTCTTGGATGCGTCAGCATCCTTGTAACTTACGGTGATTTGAGGAAAAGACAGTGTATTCATAATGCAAAAAATTAAAAGTGAAACATTTATTTTTTGCTTTGGGGCACGGGGAAAGAACGGACTTCATGCAAGGCTTTTGCGTGGAATACGACCCGAAGGTGTGGAGATTGTGCGCAAAACCGTCAGGTTCAGCCTTGCTACTTGTCCGTTTTTCCCCGTAGATTTGCTAAAAAATGAGTGTGGAGCTTGGCTAAAAATCCGGTAGGTCAAGGGGTTTCTTTTTGCTTCTTTGTCTTTGTCCGCATCCGGCTCACCGAAAGAAAAAGAAGTGCGTCCGAAATGTCGGGTCAATCCTTTCCCACGGGCGGGTAAAAATAGAAGTCCGGGCGGATCGCTACCCGTCCCGGACCTGCGGCGATGAAACATAGAGGGGGGAAGGTTATGGCTTGATTTCCCCCGTTGCGATTAAATTCCCGTCCGAATAATACGCTATCTTCCCGTAGGTAAATCCCATGTCGGGAATGGCTACGAGAGCGATATAGTCCGAATACTCCCTGCCTTTGAGGTTCTTCCCGACAAGGTTGTTGAATATCATGGGGATGCTGCAACCGTCCTCGCTGTAAAGGACGGTTTTCCCGTTCTGTCTGATTTCCTGCTTCATTGTTATCAAAATTTGAAAGTTGAAAAATCGGTTTCTTTGCTATCTTTCTTTTTCGCCACGGCTCACGAAAGAAAGTAGCGGGCGGATTTCTCCGCCCTGCCCTTTGTCCTTAGGCTGCAATCTCTTCGGGTTGCGGTTGTTCCTCGGGTTGCGTTACCTTGCGCTCCCTTGCCCGTTCCTGCACCAAGAGGACGGCTTTCTTTTCCTCGATGCGCTGATGCCGCTTCTCGTACACCCCGTTGTACTCCCTTTCGATGTTGGCGAGTTCCTCCGGCATGTGCCTGCGTGCGAAGTCAAGCAAGAGGGTCGCCACGGTGTTGTTGCCGTATGCTCCCTTGAAATTGGCTACAAGGAAGTCCCTGCGGATGATGGTCTTCATCCTCACGGTGAGGTTGCCGATAATCCCCATCTTGTCTTCGTCCGTGATATACTGCTTGTCTTCCGCAATCCCCACGGCTGCGAAGTGTTCCTTACGGAGCGAGGACAGAAGGAAGAAGTAGAGCATCGTGTCTTCGTCCGCACTGAACTTGCCGCCCGTGATGTCGGCTTCGAGGATTTGTTTCTTGGTGTCCTCCACCGTGCGTTCGAGTGCGATTTCCTTGTTGCGCTCGTCCTGCTTCTCCAATTTCTCCACGGGTGAGAGCGGTGCGGGTGCGGGCGTTCCGTCCGCTGTCTGCGCTTCGGTCACGTTCTCCACATAGCAGAAGTCAATCTCCTTCTGCCCGATTTTGGCATAGATGGTGATTTCCCCCGCTTCGCTCCTGCGGGTGATTTCCTCCTCCTGCTCCATGTAGTCCGCCCATTGCTGCTCGTAGCGGGTGCGGGCTTCCCCGTAGCGTTCGGGGTCGTTGAAATTTTCGGCTTTGGGTTCTTTCGGGCAGTTTGGAAAGGCGGTGTACCTGTCAAGGGTCTCCACCTCGTAGCCCGAAGCGGTTAGCCGTTCTACCACCGTCTCGTTGGTAGTGTAGCGGTCACGGCAGAGCGACACCTCCGGCTGGTTCCGCATGATTTGCACGGCTCGCTCCATGAGGTAGGATGCGTTCATCTCGGCAAGGCACGTGCGGTTGGCGCAATGCCCGCACCCGCCATCACGGAACAACAGCAAGTTATTGGTGTTGTGTGCGCACGTGGCGCACTCGGTCTTGTCGAAGCGGTAGTATTGCAGGTCGGTGGTGAAGTTCTGTTCGATGCGCCTTGCGACATCGGCGGCTTTCAGTCCCCGCCAACTGTTGTACGTTCCCTCTTCCTGCAAATGTTTCTCGTACACCTCACGCTGAATGTCCTCCCCGTATCGGCAGATTTCAGCCGCCACGCTGATGGTGATTTCATCCGCATCCAAGAGGGCGGCGATTTCGGGGATAAGGGCGGTGAATTTCAGCCGTGTGCGGATATAGTTCTCGTTCTTTCCGAAGAGTTGCGCCAAGGTCTGCACGGTGTGGCGTCCGCTCTCGATAAGCCGCTGATAGGCTGCGGCTTCCTCCACGGGTGTCACGTCCTTGCGCTGCAAGTTCTCGGTAATCGCCATTTCCTCGGCTTCCTCGTCCGACAACTCGGTTACGATTGCGGGAATTTCGTCCCTGCCCGCAATGACGGACGCACGGTAACGGCGTTCCCCGAAAACAATCCCGTAACGGTCTGTCCCGTCAACGGGGCGCACGGTGATGGGCTGCAACACGCCCTGCCGCTTGATGCTCTCGGCAAGTTCGTAAAGGCTCGTTTCATCGAAACGCTTGCGTGGGTTGAAACCGCTCGGCTGAATGTCTGCCAACGCTACCATCGTGATGTTTCTCTCTGCTGCTGATTGATTTGCTTTTGTCTTCATAATCTGTTATTTTTAAGTTGATTGTTTATTCTTGTTCTTTTTGACAAACCGTCCCGTTCGGGCAATCGGTTTCTTTGCTATCTTTCTTTCCCCGCTCCGGCTCACGAAAGAAAGTAGCGGGCGGAAAATCCGCCCTTGCGGGCTACCTGCGGTTATAGCATACGTTCGCGAACTTCTTCTTTTGCTCTACCGCCCGTTTGAGGGTGTAGAACGTACCGCCCACGGCTACCGCATCGTAATAGACCATCAGAAAAGCGGAGTTTTCCAAAAGGTAGTCGTTACGGCGTAAGAAACAGCCCTCGGTATATCCGTCCTGCAAGGTTACCACTTCATCGGCTTGCGCCAAAATGGTGTCATAACGCCGCTTGTCGGCTTGGGTGTACCGCTCGGCTTGTCCCTTGAAGGGGACAACGCATTTCAAGCGGATATGCGGGTATTCCTTTTTGAGGTTCAAGACTTCCTCTGCTGCGATAAGGTCGAAGCCCTCGCACATTCCCGACAAAAAGGTGTCGTAGCCTTTTTTGATGCAATAACTCTCGATGGCTACAAATGTATCGAACGCCACCTCCCTGAAGAGTTTCTCACGGTCTGCCGTGAACTTGGCTATACGGTTGGTGCGGTGTCCCGAAAAGGCTACCGTCTTTTCCTTGGTAACGGGTGTTCCGTTTTCCGTCCATGTCCTTGTTTCCATATCGGTAAATTTTAGAGTATTAAAAGAATGATTATCAGTACGAACACGAAGCCGACAAACAGACGCCACGCAAGGGCGAGAACAAGCCGTGCCACGAAGTAAAACAGAGCCACGACAAGCGACAAGGCGAAAAACCGCCCTGCGGTAGTGGTGAGGAAATAAGCCGCCGAAGCCCAAAGGATTAGGCGGTATATCCGTTTGTAAACAAATGCCGTTTTCATGTTCTTGGGGCTTGTCGGGCGGATTGCTCCGCCCGTGGTTGTTTAACAGTTCCCTTTCGGGATATAGCGGTTATCGGCTATCATCCGGAAAGTGTCGTAATCAGCCGTTCCCCGATAATTTAGGGATAATTCAAAAGAGAGGTGTCCTTTCTCTATGTAGAAAGTGAAGCGCAAGCCGTTGCGGGTTATCGTCCCTTTCGCATAGTTTCTACGTTCCCAGCTTACGGGTTCGTTCTCGATACTTTTCAAGAAGTCGGCTACCTTTCGGGCGTTCTCCGTATTTTCCTGCTCCACCTGCCTGTATATCTGCGTGCAGTAGTTTATCCAATCGTTTATTTTCTTGGCGGTGAACACGCCGATATTGCACGGCTTTTCGTATTGGCTGCCCGCCCTTTCGATGTCGTAGCGGTTGACATACTCAAAATGCTCCATGTCGGTGGCTATCCTGTATTTGTTCTCTTTGTTTATCTTGTACACATGGAAACGGATGCCGTTGTACGTGAACTCTATGCGCACGCCGTAAAATGCGGGGTATTCACCGCTTACCACGTGGTAGCCGTATTCCGCTTGGGGTATGTACTTCCTTACCTCCTGCATGAGTGGAGACAGTTCTTTTTTTGCCTGTTCCACCTTCTCGGTAAACATAGCTTTTATGTTTAACCCGTTAAATTCCTTTTCTGATAATGTTTTCATCGTCTTATGTCTTTAGTGGGGCGGACTGCTCCGCCCGTTGGTTGATACTCTTGTTCCTTTGTTGTCCCGCTTAGGCTGCTGCGGGTTCGGTTATCGGTTCGGTTACCTTGTCGGCAATCATCTTCGCCGCCTTGTTCACGTCCCCCAATATCTCCACCAAAAAGGCGGGTTCTTCCTTTAGCTTGGTGAGCCAGTGTTTCAGATAGGCGGCGTTGTTCTCCTGCGGTACGGCTGCGTAGCCGAAGAACGCACCGCAAAGGGCTGCGGTAAGTTCCGCCACAAGTTCCTCACGGGCATAGAGCGCATCCCCGAAGAAGCTGCCGAACGTGCGGTTCAGCCGTTGGGGGCTTCCCGTGCTGTGCGCCATCTCGTGCAGGAGCGTGCCGTAATATTCCGCTCCCTGCGGGAACTGCTCACGCTGCGGGCAAATGATATGGTCGGAAGAGGGCGAATAGTAGGCACTGTCCGAATACTGCACCTTGATGGGGCAATACCAATTTTGCAGATAGACAAGCTCGTCCAACGCCTCGTAAATCATCCCGTCCGAATAGTCTTCGGGTTGCTCCCCCTTTTTCATACGCTCGTAGCGTTCGGGTTGCTTTTCGGCAAAATCGGTCTGGTCGATGTTGAAGACATTGTAATACTTCATCTGCGGGATGACCTTGTAATTTTCCTGCTCGGTTGCGGGCAGCTTGCGGTATTCCTCGTACTTGATTGTCTTTTTCGTTTCCTTGTGTACCACGAACTTAAACCAATAATAGACGGGAAACGAGCGTGCGCCCTTGCAAACACTTAAATCCTCTTCCTTCGCTTGGTTGAACGTGAGGAACACGGGCAAAGTGAATTTCATGAACTCGGTGTAGAACAATAACATCAAGACATTTCCGCCGTTATAGAGCGTCCCTCTGATGTTGCGGGGCAAACCTTGTTCAAGGCTCGCAATCCACGGTTTTTGCCAATCCGTTTTCAGACACTCGATTTTCTTGATTAACAAATCGGTGAACATCGGTGCAATCTTTTCGATGGTGCTGTTCGTTGTTGCCATAACTCACAAATTTTAATCGTTATTACTCTGTTTTCATCGCTTGTCGCCCCAACCAATTTTTTTCCCTTGGCTGATTGGGAAGAACATTGACCATCATTGATAGCGGAAAAGGTGAATTGCAACCATCTGAAAAAATGGTAAATACTACCCGCAGGGTGGAGATTTGGCATTTTTTGCGGATTTGCTTTCACCTCCGCCTACCTTCGTCAATGTTTTTCCAATCAGCTTAGGGAAAAAATGCCCTGTCAGTCTATTCCAGTCAATGGTAAGTTACTTGCCGGGTGCGGGAAAAAGAAGCCTTCCGGAGAGCCGGGAACGCCCGTTTCCCAAGGCAAGGAGATACGGGCGGGAGAATACAATGGGAGGACGGTCAGCTTCCGGCTGCCGGACAAACGCCGGGGAACTCTTTCGGGCGGCACGGACGGACGTGTTCCGTTTGTCCTTCCGCCCCGATGTCCGGCTTCGGCCATGCAGCCTCACGGAATGGTCGGAAACGGACGCCGGGACGGGACAGCCCGTGCGCCAAGGTGCAAGCGCAAGACAGTGAAATCCCTTTCACCCACGTTAGGGATTGCAGGGGAAAGCCCACAGCATAGCGAGGACTTGCAACGGAAAGCCCGACCCGAAGGGGAACGCCCAAACAACCACCTGCAAAAACTGCTTTTGAGCATACCATAGAAAAAAGGAAGACCGAATATTCCGAAGTTTCGCCCTTATGATATATATTTGTAATTGAGCGAAGATAATAGCGGAAAACGTAGATAATTACATGTTAGTGTTTAATATGATGAATGAAAAATTAAAAGATAAAGTCGTTGCTATTGAATTGGCAGGAAATAATATATTGATTGCCA
>ENA-UERG01000802-UERG01000802.1-human-gut-metagenome-genome-assembly--contig:-NODE-802-length-29140-cov-22.675670_pt1 | contig 29140 bp, 29 predicted proteins | sample MGYA00242954_ERZ507954 | MGnify/ENA primary metagenome ERZ507954 (study PRJEB26167, sample SAMN06115478) | human gut metagenome | host: Homo sapiens | place: China:Sichuan | collected 2015-01-21... | reverse complement strand
AAATCTTCAAGGGTAGCAATGCCCTTGCTTTGCAGATAGACAATCGCCTTGCTGATTTTTTGCAATTCCCCGGCAGTATGCTGTTGCTGCCAGCCCTGTGAATACTTCCGGCTTTTCTCTCGTTCAATGCTCAAATACCTTGTAAGCAGCGTGGCAATATCGGGAGAGTGCGGGGCAGCTTGCAGTTGCTTCTTAGCGGCGAAAACCTCCGCAAGCCATTCTTTCAAGCTGTCGATATAGCCCCGGATTTCCCGCATAAGTCGGTTGGTCTTTTGTATCATGCGGTTGATTTCTCCCTTGTCGGTGGCTATGCCTTTCTTCTCCATTTGGGAAGCTGCAACACCCATGTGGACGGTGGGGAGTTCCTCAATACCACGCTCTGCATGGCTGCGGTGGTCGATACGCTCCGCGCTGCCGCTTCGCTCTAAATAGTCGTTGGCAAGGTCAGCCCACGCCTTGCGCCATAGGTCGGCGTTCTCCTGCCTGTTCCAGTCCATAAGGTCAACCTTGCGCGTCTTGTATCTGCCGCTTGGCAGCTTTACGCGCTCCCCATTTTCGTCAAGGACATATTCCTTTTTTGACTTCGCCGCCCATGTGCCTTTTTCATCAAGGGGGCGCATAGTCAAAAGGATATGAGCGTGTGGGTTGCCGTTGCCTGTGTCGTGGATATTGAAGTCGGCGCACATTCCTTTGGAAACAAATTGAGAGGAACAGTATTCCCGGACAAGGCGGGTCTGTTCCTCTCTTGAAAGTTCAACAGGTAGGGCGATTTCGATTTCCCTCGCAAGCTGTGAGTTATTCGATTTTTCGATTTGCTCCACGCTGTTCCATAGAATAGAACGGTCAGAGAAAGAGGGTGGGGCATGGGGCGGCAGCATGATTTCAGAATGAACAACGCCGCCTTTTCTTGTATAGTCGTGGGTCAGTCCGTCCCACTCGTTTGTCAGCTTCTCTCCGGCGCGGTAGGCTGCTGCGGCTACGGCAGATTTGCCCTTTCCCCGGCTGACAATCTTAATGCTGCAATGGTAGATTGCGATAGTATCACCTCCCGATACGGTCAACAAAACCCCATGAAAGTGAATAGCTTGCAAAGCAAGGTGTTCGCTTTCGTGGGGTACACAAAAGGGTAGACAGCGCAAGCTGTCGCAGGGAAAGTGTAGGTTTCCCTGTCGCGGCGCAAGCCGCCAATCTCTGCACAAGGCAATAATGCCCGGTGCGGAGATAAAGCCCTCGGCAGAGCGCACACGCCCGTAAGGGTGTATAAGTGCGCCCTTTGTTCCAAAGGGATTTATTCGGCGTTCCCGCTTTCGGCTCGTTTTTTCAAAAACTCCTGTGCTGGCTCGCTCATCAAGGCAAGCCGTAAAAAGGCTTTCGCGTCCTCGTCCGGCATGGCAATCAGCTCCGGCACAAGGCTCTCCATGAAGCCGCCGCGCTTACAAAGCCTGTGGTTTCTCGCCTTGCGTTCCTCGACGGATAGCTTCTGCTTGATGATTTTCTCCCGGTTTTCAAACTGCCGGATTTTCTTCTTGCCTTCCTCAATCTCGGCGGTCAATTCCTCACGGGTTTTCTCCCTCGGTTTCGTCATAGCTGGTCGCTCCTTTCTGCCCGTAGGCATGGAAAAAGGGCAGTCGATTTTCTCGGCTGCCCTTGTGGATAATATATTTAGTTTTAATAAGCAGAACTTATAATTTCAAAGCTTAAATTCATATCAGCATTTGCGGCTTTTTCTTCATTTTCTATTGGTTGTATCACAAATTCAAATGTAGGCTCATAGTCCCCGTCCTGCAAGGTTTCTCCACCCAAAATCTCGATATGATACCAGCCATTTGCAAGTTCGACAATTGGCTTTTTATTCTGTCTGTAATAAGAAATTAGAGTTTTCACTTTTTCGGGAGTAAACTGTTTTAATATGTGCCATGTAAAAAGCATAAGCATATTATTATCCACTTTGAGGGAATAACCACTCCTTCTAAACTGCAATCGGCTTTCCCCTTTGCACAACTCCGGTTTATCACCAGAGAGATTAAACAATACGGTATAAGGATAGTTTTCAATGCCACTCATGGGGATAACAATACCTTCACTAAAAGCCCTATCCCCACTTTCATTTGTGGTAAATTCCGTTGCCAAATCGTCTGAAAGATTATTGGCTCTTTTCCAACTTTCCAGTAGTAAAATGTCACCAAGAATAAAATAATTAACAAGATCGTTTAATACTTCCGTAAACTTATATATCATAGTAAACCTCCTCAAAATTTCGATTTGTTGTTCTTTTTTCAAGAGAAGTATAGCACAGGATTATGAACAAATCCACCTCATTTCAGTCTGCTGGCGGCATTGTTTTCCTTGGCAAACTGCCGCGCTGCTTCCCGCCGTTCCTCACTGTATGGGGCGGTCAGACGGAAAGAGAAGCGGCCTTTCTCAATATCAAACTCCATGCAGCCCGTTTCCGGGTCTGCGTCGGTCTGCTGGCAGATCGCCGGATAACGGCGGCTGTATGCAAGCAGACGCTTCTTCAAGGCGGTGTTGTGGGTGCGGATATGGATAAGGGGGTCTTTCTCGTCAAACCAAATGTCGGTGGTCTTTTCCCGCTTGGTAAGCCCTGTTCTCATAAGCTCTCCTTTCTGCGCCCCTGTTATGCAATAGGGGCATTTTTCGGGTGTTTTCTCCGGCTCTTGACTTGGAGAAAACGGCGTTTTTGACGATAAAAACCGCCCGGACGGGGAATGGTTCGTCAGGGCGGCTGTTATCGCAAGATTTCCGATTTTTCCGGCTCTTGACCGTTAAACATAGATTAACTCATGCATTACGATTTCCTCGGCTATCGCCTTGCAGTTGTTCATCAAACCTACCCATTTCATCGGGTCGGCGGCTTTGAGGGCTTCGGTGGCTCCCGCTTCTCTGGCAAGGCGGGGCATGAGGTAGTCCAGCATATCCCGCGCCGCCCGGTCTGTTTCCGCAAGGTGGGGGTATAGCTTCTCGCTGGCTACAAGGGCGGTATAAAGGCGGTGGCGGTATTGTTCCAGATAGGCTTTCCGCAGCCGCCCGTAGTGGCCGATATGGGGCTTTGGGGTAATGGGGCGGTTCCCGTTATCAATCAATCTTCTCATGCGATTTGTTCTCCTTTCTCGTCGTGCTTCTTCCTGTGGTAGTTCTCCCGCCTTGCAGCAAGGAAGTTCTCATACCGGGCTTGGGCTGCGGGGTTTCCGGCTGCGGCTTCCTCGTACATCTTCTGGCGGGATTTCTTGGTGGCTTCCGAGTGGTAAGCCCGCCGCCTTGCAAGCTCGGCGGCTGCGGCGGGGTCGGTTTCCGCTTGGGCTTTCAGTTCTTGGTAGGCGTTCTTCTTCCGGCTCCGGCTGGCTTCAAGGCGTTCTGTTTCCTCTGGCGTGAGGGGCTGTCCCGCGACTTGCGCGGCGGCAAGCTCTTTGAGCGTCCGGGGCTTGGGCGGCTGCGCTGCTTTCTGCCGTTCATACCATGCCTTGTGCTGGCGGTTTTTCCTCTCGCGGTAAGCGGCAAGGCGTTCTGCTTCCTCCGGCGTGAGGTCGGCTCCGGCCTTTTGCAGCGCGGCAAGCTCCTTTAAGGATTTCGGCTTCGGGGGCTTGGGCGGCTCGGCGGCTTTCCGTTTCTTCCGCCATTCCTTTTGCCATGCCCGGTTATGGGCTAACCGCGCTTCGTCTGCCGCCTGTTCCTCCGGGGTCAGCAAGCCCGCTTTCTTCCTCGCGGTAAACTCCCGCTTCTCTGCCTTGCGCTTTTCCTCCCGCGCTTTGGCAAGCTCCTGTGAACGGGCTTCCTTTGCCGCCTGTTCCTCCTGCTGGCGGCGTTGTTCCTCGGCTTCCATTGGGGTAACGATATGGGCGGGGACTTCAAACGCGCCGATGAAGTTGAGGTAAATATCTATCCGCTGGCGGCGGCTGTTCCCGCGCCCCTCGCCCTCATGGACAACCACTTTCTCGATAAACTCGTTGAGCATGGGCGTTGTCAATTCGGAAAAGTCGGTGTAGCGGCTCACAAGCTCGATAAACTTATCTGTTTTCAGCCTGTCGGCGTTCCAGCTCTCGATTGCTTCCTGCCATTGTGCGATAGCGGCTTCCAGCCCGGTCTGTTCCTCGTCATATTCGGCAAGCAGACGGGTAAAGTGCTTATCGGGTATCTTGCCTGTGGCGTTTCCCTCGTACAGCTTTTTTACAAGCCCGTCCAGCTCCTTATACCGCCGCTGCGCCTTGCTCACTTTCTGCCGGTACTCCTTGACGGCATTTTCTTGGTGCTGGTCGGTGGCTTTCCGCACACGCTCGATAAACTCCGCTTCATTGTGCCGTACATACCAGCTCACGCGCTGGATTGCGGCAAGAATGGCGGCTTCCATTTTCGCGGTGGGGATATAGTGCATGGTGCAGTCGCGGGTAAGCTGGCGGTAGCTGGAACACACAAAAGCGTCGTCCAGATACTTGCCTTGCACAAGGCTGCTGCGGTGGGTCAGCTTCGCGCCGCAGTCGGCGCAGTAGAGAAGCCCGGTCAAGCGGTTTGGGGTGTTCTGCCGCTTGGGGGCGCGGCGTTTTGTTCCCATAAGCCGCTGGACGGTGTTCCATGTTTCCTCGTCCACAATGGCGGGGATTTCCCCGTCAAAAATATACTGTTCCTCCGGCGCGGTCTTGCGGGTGCTTTTGGTCTTGTAGTTCTCGCAGACGGTTTTCCCTAAAACCTTGCGCCCTGTGTACTCCGGGCGTTTGAGGATATAGCTGATAGTTGTTGTTGACCATGCGTAGGGGTCTGTGTACTTCGCCGACCGGACGGGTGCGCCTATCCGCTTCCAATGCTCGGACGGGATAGGGATTTTCTCGGCGCGGAGTGCCCTTGCTATGCTGGCGATACTCTCCCCGGCAACAACGCTGTGGAAGATACGGCGCACAACGGCGGCGGCTTCCTCGTCGATTACCCATTCGCCCTTGTTCTCCTTGGACGCAAGGTAGCCATAGCTGACGCTGCCGGAGCAGCGCAAGCCCTTTTCCATTCTCGACTTGAAAACGGTCTTGATTTTCCGGCTGGTGTCGGCAACATACCACTCGTTTATCACATCTCGGAAAATGGACATTATATCAAAGCCGTTGGCGGTATCAAGGTTGTCATTTGCCGCAATAAAGCGTACATGGTACTCGTCAAAGGTGCGCTTCAAAAGCCCCACTTCGACAACATCACGGCCAATCCTGCTTTGGTCTTTGATAATGACCGTAGCCACATTTCCCGCCCGGATTTCTTCCAGCATAGCGTCCAGCCCCGGACGCTTGAAAGTCGTTCCCCGCACTCCGTCATCGGTGAAGTGCCGGATATTCGTAAAGCCGTTCTTTTGGGCGTAGTCCTCCAAAATGCGCTTTTGGTTTTCTATCGACACGCTTTCCCCGGCTCGCTCATCGTCATGGGAAAGACGCTCGTACAGGGCTGTGATTTTTCCCTTGTCCGGCTGTTTCTTCATGGGGTGTAACCTCCTTTCTTGAGGGTGCGCGCTCCCTTTATCCTTATTGTAAATTACCATTGGGGTCTGTCACAAGGAAGCTGCCGTTAGCCTGCATGATATTGGGTTTGCAGAAAAACCGTGTCTTACCTGCGCCGCTGCCGCCCACGATGATCTGGAGCAGATTTCTCATGTGCTGCCGCCCGTTCAGGCTCATAGCCACATGACGTGTCAGCAGTGTGTTATTTGTAGGGTCTTTGTCTGCGTACTTTTTATTGAGCTGCCACGGGCTGCCCCATCGGGCAGAGCCATACTCCTGCCCCGGTCTGCGGTTCTCCCTGCCGGAATGGTACAGAAGAACACCGCCGCCGTAGAGCAGCAGAAACACCAGCAGAAATCGTGGCGTATATGCTGTCCAGCGGACGGCAAACGGATGGTTTACCGCAGCGGTAAAGTGGCTCACCAGTTCAAACACATTCATGCCGTTCTCATACACATTTGCCGCGATGACTGCCAGCCACAATACGGGTATTGTCAGCGCCATCCACAGTGCGGGCGGCACAGGCTTTTTACGCATGGTCGTTCTCCCTCCTAATCCGTCTCAAGTTGAGACACATTTCGACAGCGCTTTTATCCCGTTCTCTCACAGTATACTACATACCGCTGCTTGCCGCCGCTGGCGTAGGGATGGCAGGTCAGAAGCGTCAGCAGGTCGCGTCCTTGCTGAATTTTGATCTTGTCCATCTCATGGGGCTGGATGATCTGAATGTCAGCCACCGTGTAGGTCAGCGTTTCCCATAGATTCGTCAGCGTAACGGTATCGCCCACCTGCAAACGGTCGATGTGCCGGAAGTAATCCGCACCTTTCCACCCACGATGTCCCGCGATGACGCTGTTGGTGTTGGCACCACCGATAGGGGCAGAAGTATTGCCCAGCACCGCAGCGCCTGCGGCGAGGTGAGCATCGGACGCGCCCAGATAGACCGGCATGGTCAGTTCCATAGCCGGTATCTCCAACACGCCTATGATCTCGTCCTCAACACCGTAGGCGGTCAGGTCGGCGGCGGGTACTTCGCAGGCTTCAAGGTCAGTGAGGTTGCACTGCTCTTCTGCATAAAGCTGGCAGTTATAGTCCTGTAGAGCCGTCAGTAATTCGGGGTACAGCTTCTCCGGCTCATTACGCTCGGTCAAGAACTCCTGCACCGCAGTTTCGGCGCTGCTCTGGAGTCTGTGTCCCATAAACACCGGCCACAGCATGACGCAGACGCCCGCCACGGCCAGCAACGCCGCCAGTGCAAAAGGTGTCTTACGCATGGCGCACCCTCCTTACCAAAGAGTAAGCGACGCCAGTCACAACCACCGCGCCAAGGCCGATGCCCAGGCCAGCGAGGTAGTGCTGTGTCCATGAGGATGCCGCCGCCTTTTCTTCTACGGCAGTAGTTTCCTGTTCGGGAGTATAGGGAACACGGTGGCCACGCACCAGCAGTCGGTGGGTGTTGACACCAAACGGCGTACAGGTCACCAGCGTGACCAAATCTTTGCCCTCTTCAATTTGGAGCAGAGATGTATCTGTCGGCACCACTGTGTTGATGCTGTCCACTTCGTAGGCCAGTATGTCGCCCAAAGCGTGAACAAAAAAAGTATCTCCCAGCTTCAGTTGGTCGATGTCCGAAAACAGCTTGGAACTCGCCATGCCGCTGTGAGCCGACAGCACCGCATGGGTGCTGCTGCCGCCCACCGGCAGAGATGTGCCGACCACATGACCCACGGCACGCTCCAGCGTGTCCGCGTCCGTGCCGTGCTGCACCGGCAGATACACGTTGATCTTGGGGATGTCTACATAGGCCATGACGCCGCCCACGGTGAGCTGCTGGGCATACGCCAAGGGAGGGGCGGATGCCCCTCCCTCTGCAATGGTCACCGCGCCGGACAGCATAGCGTTGTACTGCTGCGCGGCTTCCCGCTGGGCAGTCAACTCGACGTCATCGGTGTCCGCGATAGCTGCGGTGTAGGTGGTTTCTATGTCCGAATGATACCTTTCGCTCAGAAGTTCTCCCGCCAGAGGATAAAGCATCAGCCCCAACGCCGCAACGCCGCAAGCCGCCGCCAGTAACCAGCGTTTCACCGCTCGTTCTTGTGCTTACGGCTGCGGATCACGATAAACGCCGCTGCGCCCAGCAGCAGAACGCCGCCCACCGTATACATCCAAACGCCGTAGCCGCCGGTTTTGGGCAGGTCGAAGCCGGGGTTGTTGACCACAGTCAGCGGCACAATGGCGTTGCCGTCGGTCATGGTAACGTCCTTGCCGTTGACGGTGGCGGAGGCGGTCAGCAGCTTGGTGCCGCACTGCTCGCACTGGCCGTTCTCGGCGGTCTTGATAACGATCTTGACCGCGTCCTTCAGCAAAATGTAACCCTTGTCGGTGGCAGTCTCGGTCAGGGAGTAGGTGTCATCCTCCAGCCCCTTGACCACGATGTGGCCGCTGCTGTTGGGGATAAAGGTCGTGGCATCAGACTTTTTGCTGGTGATACCCTTGGCGTAATACATGCCATCCTTCTGCTCCGCGATGATGTAGCAGTCGTCGGTGTCATTGTGCAGCTTAAACTTTACATTCCGCCGGTTGCCGCCGTTGTCAGAAAACTGCTTGAGTACGTCGATACCGTAGGTATACACATGGCAGCAGTCCTTGAGGGTATCAAAGTAGGTGTTATTCGTTCTGCGCCACGTCAGTTCAACCTCGTTGGGGTTGTCGGTATCTCCCATCTTGGCATCGGCGGTCAGGGTGGCGGCGTAGGTGATCCGCATGGTGCAGTCGGAATAACCGCGCTTGACACTGTCGATGTACACAGAGGTCGCCTCATTGATCTCACTCAGGCCGGATTCGGTCATGCGAATGGTCATGGTGTTGGCTGCGTCATCATAGGCCACGGCGAATTTGCCGGAGGTTTCATCCCATGTGGTGATCTTGTCGGTGCAGCCAGCGTCCTTAAAGAACTCGATGACCACATCGTTCTTGTTGTATTTGATGCCCTTGCTCAAAGTGTCCGCATAGGTGTACTCGCTCAGGCTGGATGCCTTGGAGGTGATGGTGGGCAGGGTGCTGATGATCTGATAGTCCACCGTGTCGCCCACGGAGGCGGTGGCAGTGTGAGCGTACCCATCGGTGATGTCAGTCAGGCTGCCGTTGTTCTTGCCGGTGGAGTTCTTTGCTTCACGCACGGTCTTATCCAGCGTAGGATTGCCGGTCTGATTCTTGGGGTAAACGGTCACATCGTAGTTCCATGCTGTGCCGTCGATGGTGGTCATGGGCAGGGACACGAAGAAGGGATTGCAGGTGGAGGTCACGTTTTCAGGGACTCTGGTCTCTACCACCAGATACAATCCCTGCTCCATTTCAGAAGCGGAGGTGTGCCCGGTGGCATCCGTTTCGGGCATAGCCACGCCGCCGTTCTTCACGGCGGTTTCCAGCGCGTTCTTGACAGTGGTGGCATTGGCAGTCAGCGCAGCAGCCAGCTTGTTGTTGAGCATATCGCTGGTGAAGTAGTTGATGCCGCCCGCGGTCTTGTGAGCATCCGCGGCGGTCAGACCGATGGCAGACAGCACGTCGGTGCTGCGGTCGGAGCTGTCGAAGCCATACAGCACACCCACCTGACGCTGGCTCTCCACCAATTCATTGTTCATGGCGATGTCGGCCACGCGGAGGTATGTGAACTCTACGCCCTGAATGGCGTACTTGCTCAGCTTGTCGATAACCGCGTCGTCATGCAGGCCGGTGGAAACGTAGGACTCCACATTCCACGCGCTGTCATTGCTGGCCTTGGTGATGTCGTACTTGTAGATGCTCAGGGATGCTTTTTTGCTGGGGTCGATAGTCGGTTCGGCGAACGCTGTGGTGATGAGGCTCAATGCCATAATAGCGGCCATGAGCATGGCCAAAACGCGATAGATCTTTTTCATTTGGTTGTCTCCTTCATTTCGATTTTTTTGCAAAAACAAACACTCGCCATAAGAGCGAGTGCTGCAAACAGGAAATAGGTTGTGAATCCCACACCGCCCGTGAAGGGCAGCACGAAGCCTGCATTGTTACAGGCAGTGATGGTAACATCTCGGTTGCTGCTGTCCAACGTTCCTGTGAACAACGGCGCGGTCAACAGAGCATACCCCGCGGGAGCTTTGGTTTCGGTAATACGGTATTGTACACCGATTTTGAGGTTGCTCCATTTGGCAATACCGGTCTTGTCGGTGGTCACTCTGCCGACCTCCGTCCATGCCTTGCCGTCCGCAGAAGTCTCCAGCAGCAGCTCCGCACCAGCGAGAGGGCTGCCCGTCACGTCTACCTTGCGGACGGTGATGCTGCCTTTCTCCTCCACAATTTTGACCTTAAAATGTATGTACGCCCACACGGGGTCGGGCAGTGAGGTCAGCGCCGCACACGCCTGGTAGCCGCTGCCGTTGCTGGGCTCCAGCAGCACGGACTCTGTGCCCTCCACATCCAGCGAGTAGCCGTAGTCGCTGCTGATATAGCCGTTCAGTTTTCCCGCCGCATCCTTCGTGGCCGTCACGGACAGCACATTCCGCCGCTGTTTGACGGTCACGCCGTTAATACCGGCACGAAAGGCGTACTGCGGCAGCACACCGTTGGTATCGGTGGCCGTCCCGGTGTACTGACTGCCGTCCCACGTCAGCGTAATAGCGTTGGCGTCCGAAAGCTGGTTACGGTACTTCACCGCGAAGCTGGGGATCTTGCCATGGCTCATAATGCGATCAATGATGATGTTGTACGCCACCGCCACGTCGTCGCCCGCATAATGGAACAGGTTGGCGCAGGTGGTGTCGTACAGCGTGTAGGGGTACACCGGGCTGCGGTAGCCGCACACGAACTCCCAAATCACCGCCTGCGTCGCCAGCTGCGCGCAGTCCGGGTGCATATTGAAGCCGTAATTGCCGCCGTAGCCGTAGGCCATGGCCAGCGTCACAGCATACCGCTGATTCCACGTCAAATCGCTCCACGATGTGGAGGAATACTGCAAATCGCCGCTTGCCGAACGCACTTCCGGCTCCATGCAGTAGGCCGGGACAGTCTCCCCGGTGTCGTTCCGGGTGAAATACTTGAGCTTGTTGCTGGTGTACGGCCCCCACTGGGACACAGGCGTCTTGTCCTCGTGGTAGCGATACTCGTTGCCGCTGCTGACGGTGCCCGTGACCGTGGCGGCGTGGGCGGTCACGATGGACAGCCCCATGACAGCCACCAGTAGGCACACAAGTATCAACAGCTTGGGAATGGCTTTCTTCATAGCGTTCCTTTCCCCCAACGCAAAAGGCCGGCAGCATACGCTGTCGGCCTTTTGGTCGGGTATTCAGTTGGTTTATCCGTACAGCACCACTACGATGTACTCGTCCGATGCCGCGTCGTAGCGGACGGTGCAGTTGAACCGCGCATACACGCTGACCGTTTCCGCGCCGTCCATGGCGGCGAGGCAGGCGAAGGTGGCGTCCACGTTACCCTTTACGGCGGCGGTCAGTGCCGCCTGTCCGCCGTTCTCCGCCAGCCATGCCACGCTGTCCGCCGTGCCGGGGAAGTAGCTGGAGTTGGCGGCGGTCATACTGGTGTCGATGGTCACGCCGTACTGCGCTCTTGCGTACTCGTTGCCCACCCGGACAGCCTCCGCGATGGAGTAGATGTTCCCGCTGGCGGCAGGCTTAGGCGCAGGGGCAGGTTCGGGCGTAGGCGCAGGCGCAGGCTCTTCCTCCTGTTTCTCCTCTGCTGGGGTAGGCACTGGTGTGGGTGCGGGAGCAGGTTTATCCTCCGGCGCAGACGCGGGTATTGCCGGCTCTTTCGGTGCAGCGAGTGCAAGATTCTTTTCCGCTTCTGCATCTGTAGGCGTATCCACCCGTTCGACAGGCAGCAGCGCATCCGCACTGTCCTCGGGCTGCTGGGTGTTCTCCTGCGGCTTGGCATCCTGCGCGGGGTCGGCAGGGTTCTCCACATCGGGGGCATCTGCCGGTGCAGGCACATCCTGCTTTTCATCGGCCACTGCCTCACCGGTCACGGCGGTGGCTGACAGAGCGCCGAGCTGTGCTGCGCCACCCAACGGCGCCGTTTGTCCGGCACAGCCCGCAAGCAGCGCGGCAAGGCTGATTGCCAACAGGAATACGGGTACTTTTCTCATGTAATTCCCTCCTTGAATATTAGGTTACTATTATTTTATCGCACCATTTGTATGCCGTCAAAAAATCGACAGCATCAGCTTTTGCCGAAAATTGCGTCTCAAGTTGAGACGCAATTCCCGTCGCAAACGTACCATCTGCCGCAGGTGCGCCGCTGACCATGATGCGGCTATCCGCGCTCTGCGCGGATAGTGAGGGTTTCCCCCTTGTATGCCTTATAAGCCGCTGTACGGCTCCGGTCAAGGCCCGCCCAGCGCGCACGTTGGGCGGCTCGTGGGTGGCTGCCGCAAGGCAGCCGCCCAGCCTTGACGGGTGTTGTGCGGCGGCTTACACTCCCCCAGCAGGGGGAAACCCTAACGTCCGTTGTGCTGCATCGGGACACGGCTTCTCTGAGGCGTGATGCTTTTCTCCATCGATGCGCCGATCTGCTTGCTCATCTTCTGTATCTGGTCAAGCGCCTGCCGCCGTTCCTGCGCGTCCCAGCCGTCGTACAGCGCGGACAGCTCTGCGGTATCCGGCAGGTCGCGCTCCACACCGAAACGGCGGCACAGCAGATACGATACGCTCTGCGCGTCCAGATCAGACTCAGCGTAGTCGTACTGCGCGTTGTAGCCTTTTCCGTGCAGCCGCGAGTGTGCCACCGCCGTGGCGATGGCGGCGAACATCTCGTGATCGGGATAGTCAGGGTTAATGGCCAGCTCCATCCTCTGCGGATCATAGACGGCGGGCGTCTCCAGCTCCTTATCAATGACCACCTGACATACAGCATAATTTAGCAGCGTGGTCATGGCCGATTCCATGTCCCGTGTGTCATTTTCCAGATGCACCTCCTTCAAAGGCCGCCCCTGCGTCTGCCGTACATCGTAGGCGTCCGCCAGCGTATAGCCCTTGCCAAAGGTGGAGCGGGCGAAAATGTGGATGCCGTTGCCGTTCTCACTGACCGGTACGGAGCGCCCCAGCATTTTCCATTTCTCCTTTGTGCCGAACACGGTCACGTTTGCATCCTGCACCATCGCCAGCGCAATATTGCCCGCGCTGTATGTCGGATTGTCACCTTGCAGCTCCAGATAGCGGGTGTACGCCTCGGCGCTGCTGGTGATCTCCAGCACACCCGCGTCCTGCAAGGCCATCAGGTTCTCCCTGTCCGCCTGCTGACGCGCTTTCCACTGGGTATCATTTTCTGTTTTTCTCGATACGATGGCTTCCAGATTTGCCATACTGAATAACCTCCTATTCTCGCATTTTGGGCGGTGTCCGTCCATTGGGCAGCTGCGGCTCTACGTCCTGTGCGGCGCGTTTCAACGCCGCCAACCGCCCCTTTACCGAGGGCTTGCCCTCAGTAGTCGTCCTCTCTTGCGGCAAGCCATTCCCGCGCTGTGGTGAGAAGTTCCCTTGTAGAGCGCGGGCATCTGCTTTTTTTGCCGCATCATCCTCCTGCTGCGGCGCGGCATAGCCGTGACGTTCCAAGAACAAATTGACCTGCGATGCAAAGTCCACGTTGGTGATGAGGTCTACCAACCCATCACCGGCGTTCTTGTCCTTGACCACCGCGTAGAGGATACCTTTCTTGGCATAAGCGTTGAACGCGGCCAGATCGCTCTCCCGCAGCTGGAACACCCGCAGCTCCTTACCCTCCCGCAGCAAACGCCCCATATTGGTCTTGCCGGATACGCGCTTGTTGTCCTTTGCCAGTGCATAGAGAAATGCCGCCAGATTTTTGCTGCCCGCGGCCAGCAGCTTAATGGTCGCCTCCGTGATCTGTAAGCCTTCCCGTACCATCAGGTCAGCGGCTTCGCTGCCTGCATCCATGTTCCCGACCTCCTTTTTCTGAAATTTCCTGTTCCCGCTGTACGGTCAACTGCTGCTCGATGCGCTGTGCGTCCGTCTCAATGCAGCAGCACTGTTTCCACTCCCTCCGCAATATCCGCAGCCTGTCCGTATACGCCGCGATGTCCGCATCCAGTCCTGTCACACCTCTGCGTCGCGCCAGATACAGCTGCCGCCGCTGCTCGGTGAGCGCGTCCATCTCCGCTTGCAGCGCGTCCCGCTGCTTGGTGAGCTGCTGCCGCGTCTCGATACGGTTTGTCCGCAGATACCGGAACTGTGCCTGATACCTGTCCAGCTTCAGCACCTCTCGCCGCAGGGTTGGCGAGGTGCGATACACCTTCCGCCGCGGCGAGGACAGCAGGTGCAGGTAGTACAGATACAGCCGTTGAAAATAAGACAGCGGCTTTTTCTGTACCGGTTTTCGCCGTATACGATAGGTCTTGCGGGGCAGCTGTACCGGCTGCTGCGGCGCCGCCTTTATCCTGCCGCGTATGGCAGTCTCGTCGTACCCATCGCCCAGACTATCCAACCGGATAAACCTCTGACCGTCAGGCGAACGCACGGCGGTGTGCTTCACGTTGGCACCGCTTTTCACCTGATACCCCATGCGGCGCATCTCCCGAAAGAAGTCAGCATAGCTGTACGACCTGCGGATAGCCTCGTCCACATCGCGGCGTACCACATCCCGCAGGGTCGTCCTGCCGTGGCGCTGCGCTTGATGCTGACCCTGCGGCACAGCGGCCTCGGATGGCTCGATGATGGACAACCCATGCTCACAGCACAGGGCGTCCGACACACCGCGGACGCCCTCGTAGTAGTCGCGGAAGGTGTCGCGGTACATCTTCCCGTCCACAAAGGACACAGCGCTGAACACCACATGGTTGTGCAGGTGCGCCCTGTCCAGATGGGTGGCTACCACCACCTCATACCGCCCGCCCAAAAGACGCTGCGCCAGCTCTACACCGATGGTATGGGCCTGCTCCGGCGTCACCTCGCCGGGGTGGAAGGACTGGATCACATGATAGCCTTTGCGGACACGGTTCTGCTTGCCCCAGCGCCGCGCCGTCTGCATCATGTCCTGATAGGCGGTGTCTCTGCCGCAGTTGATAGCCGTCTCGTAGCATACGCGCTCCGTCTTGCCGCGATCCAGCGCGTAGTCCACTGCCGTTTCCAGATAGGTCTTTTCCTCGTTGGCGGCATAGCTGAGACATTTATCCAGTCTGCCCCGTATGACGATGATCTTCGTATAGGCCATTAAAAGCTGTCCTTTACCAGCCGCCACGCTCTGCGGACAAGTGCCGCAGCTTGGTCGATCTGACTGCCCGCCGCATATTTCTGTCCGTTGACGGTGTGGGCGATCTGATTGATGTTGTTGCCGATGGCGGACAACTCCCGCAGCAGCGCGGCGTAGGTATCGGGTGGCCGTGGCCGCAGCTGTACGCCCAGTATCAGGCTACGGAGAAATGGGTCGATACCCAGTCCTGCGGCAGCGGCCTGTTTCCGCAGGTGGGCAAGCTCGGCATCCGTCAGCCACACGCTGATGTGCCGGTTTCGCGTTCTCGTCGCTGTCACCTCCCATAAAAAATACGTCTCAAATTGAGACGCGAAGCGTAAACGCGGGGTCTTAGGGGCTGTGCCCCTAACAAGCGGCATTTGTGCTACCAAATGCCATGCTTGCGTGGACAGCACCGAAACGGTGCTGTCCCCTCTATCGGGTCGGGGCAGTCTTTGCGTGACAACGGGGCTTGATATGCAGGCCGTGCCGCTGGGCAAACTCTGCGATGGTCGGCCTGTCGGTGGAACTTGGCCAGCTGAAATCGCCTGCGGTCAGATCGCGGTATCCATTTTCTGGCAGGTCAATGCGCTGGCCGGTAAGCACTGTGCCGTAATGCTCCACAGTGATATGGCAAGCCAGCAGGCACGGCTGTGACCAGTCCTCCTCGGAGGTCTGCATATCGTAGGCAAAAATACCGTTTGGCAGTTCAGAACGGCGAACACGCTCCACGGTGAAAAGGGCAGGCACACCGCATATCTCCACCGCTTCAAAGCGTGTCTCGTGAATATCCATGGCCATCATGTCGGTTCACCTCAATGCTCCGGCGTGTCGGGGCGCTCTCTCTTGGGTGCATCACGCTTTTTGAACGGTTCTACCCGTATGGTCACTGGCGTGTTGTCCTTGATTCCCAGCAGTATCTCTGCGTGGTGGAACTGCTTTTTATAGAACTCCATCTGCTGCGGGGTCAGGGAGGTAAAGTCATCCTCACCCAAACCGCAGACAAAGAACGGGCCGAACACGCCGCCGTAGCCGCCCGGCATACTGCGGTTGAACTCGTTGGGCTTCAGCATCCCCTCATCGTCACAGACAACGGCCACCTTGTCCTCAAAGGGATAGATGGCCTGTATCAGACCACCCACCGCCGCCTGCATCTCGTGAAGGCCGTTGAGTTCCTTTTCATAGGGTGCCGCCCCCGGCTCTACCATCAGGACTTTCATACACTCTCTCCTATCGTGTCATATCATGGTTTCGCTTTTTCAGTTTAGGCTCTTTTTTCGGCGGCGCGTCGCCATCCTCCAAAAAATCCAGCAGCTCCTGCGGTGACGGCTGGTGCGGCTGGACGGTATACCCCGGCAGCAGCTGCCCATTCACGGAAAACAGGTGCGCGTGATTTTCCGTCAGAGGCGGTGACAGCTCTTGAAATAGATGGGCATAGGCGGCGATGCGCCCCTGCACATACCGTTCGGCGGCAGCCTTGCCCGTATACCGCTTGTTGTCCTGACTGGCCAGCGGAGACGGCGTACTGCTGTATGGGTCTTTCCTGCGCGGGACATTGTAGCTCACGCTCCATGACACATACCACGCCACCGGCATCTGCTTTTTCTGCTTATGATCGTAGGCAGTATCCTCGCGGATGCGGTAGGACATCTGATAGACCATATTGCTGATCTTACGCCAGCCATAATCGGTATCCTCCCACCGGTTGCCGCTATGCTGCACCTCCGGCGTTTTCACATACTCAATGGCCCTGTCCAGTATCATGGTCTGCGCCGCCTGCTCCTCCCAGCGTTTTGTGGCCTCCTGCAAGTCGCGGAACACGGTCTTTTCCGCCTCCACACTCTTGTTCCGCAGTGCTTGCAGTCGGTCAAGGGGCATCCACGTCAGCGCGGACAGGTTGGCATGGCGTTGATCAAAAGAAATATGATGCTCCAGCGTCAGCTTGTGACCCTCCTCCAGCTTGTCGCCGTAGGAATAGGCGGTGTAGAACGAATCCTCCCGCCGTTCCATATCCATCACCTCGCTTTACCCGGCGCTGCTTTTTTTGCCGCTTTTTCCTGCTCGGCTCTGGCCTTCTGCCTGTCCAATGCTTTCTGCCGCAGATCCAGCGCCTCGAACACCACACGCTTCACATCTCCCACCGTGGTATCCTTCTTGGGAAAGTATGCGCGCAGTTCATCCTCGCTGAATGTAACCTTCAGCGGCGGCGACATCTCACGCTTGGTGGGTGCCACGGTCTGCTCGATCTTCTCCGTGGTCAGCTTACCCGCCTGACTGTCCTTTTTCAGCTCGGCGGCCTGCGTGCCGGAGGGGACTTTATCCTCTCGCTTGATGGCGTCCGCCAGTGTTTTCTGCTCCTGCGGCTTCAGATAGGAAATATCCGCGGCGGTATTCACCGGCAGCTTCTTTTCCTCCACCATGTCCTGCAATTCCGGCTCCAGCTTGGTCAGGCGGGTCAACCGCTGGATGGTGGCGCGGCTCTCGCCGGTCTGCTGCGCCAGCTGCTCGTCGGCACGCATAGGCTTGTACCCCGCCTCCAGCTGCGCTTTGGTAGGCCGCCCCGCCTTGCGTTTCATGGCCTCCAGCTTCATAGAGTAGGCACGCGCCTTGACCATGGGCGAAATATTCTCCCGCTTGAGGTTGGAGTCCACCATGTAGATGATGGCACTGTCCCGATCCATGTCACGGACGATGGCAGGGATCTGTGCCACACCAGCCAGCACACAGCTGTGCTTACGGCGATGGCCTGCCACCATTTCGTAACGGCTGGGGTCTTTGCTGCTGCGAATGACCGTGACAGGCTCCAGCACGCCGAACTTCCTGACGCTCTCCACCAAGTCCAGCATATCCTTGTCATCCTGCACGGGGAAGGGATGCCCCTCAAAGTCGTCGATCTTGTCCACCGGCAGCATGACCACGGAACCCAGCGCACCCTCACCCACGATGTTCAGCTTGAAATCCTTGGGGATACCCTCCGCGTCCGTCTCCTGCTCCTTTTCGGGTGGCTGCTCTTTTTTCTCCGCCACCTCCGCCTTGGACGCAGGTTTATCCTCAGCAGGTTTCTTATCCTCCGACTTTGCCGGTACATCCGCTTTCTTTTCTTCCTGCTTTGCAGGCGGCTTTTCCTCCGGCTTCTTGTCCTCGGACTTTTTTTCGGCAGGCGCTGCCACCGGTTTCTTGTCCTCTGCCTTGGCGGGTTTTGCATCCACTGCCGTAGCAGGGGCAGGCTTCTCTGCCTTCTTCTCCTCCGGCTTGGCGGCGGTTTTCGTATCTTCCGTCTTAGCGGGTGCAGCCGGTTTTACCGCAGCCTTGGCATTTTCGGTCTTTACCGGTGCAGGCGGTTTTGCCACAGCCTTGGCGTCCTCGGCCTTGGCTGGTACGGGCGGCTTCGCCGCAGGCTTTTCCTCTGTGGGCTTTACCGGCGTCGCCGTGCCGTTCGGCTTCGGTGCAGCTTTGGTTTCCTCCGCTTTAGGCGGGATCACCGGCTTGACCGGCTCGGCAGGCTTCTGCGCCGCGGGGATGGGTTTGTCAGCTTCGGGCGGTTTGGCGGGTTCTGCCGCCTTTGCATCGGGCGGTGCTTTCGGGGCCTCCTTCGGGGGCGGACTGCGGAACGCGCCGATCAGCGGATTTTTCTTTTCTTCTGCCATATCCTTTTACCTCCAATTCGTCGTAATATGTCAAAACCCGTCTCAACTTGAGACGGGTTTTGCACAGGGACAGGGCGGCTCTTGCCGCAAGTCTGCGCGGGAACGATGAGCGTGACCGGCACCTGCACGGTCACGTCCGCAGTCAGCAGGAAATACTCGGTGTGCATGGGATGCTCCTCCTTTTATCGGCGATATGATAAAGCCCGCCTCCACGGGAAGCGGGTACTATCCGGTGTCCATATCGTGCTGGACTTCGGCTTGATAGAAGTGGTTGATGGTGACGGGTGCGTTATACAGGATGGTCAGCAGATACGCCCGAACGTTGAAAACCTGCGCCGTAGAACGCCGCAGGCTTTCAATGACATATTCCAGATGGTCGTACTCCAGCTGTCGGAAACGCTCCTGCACCTGCTGGGTGGGCAGCAGTTCACCGCCGATGCGGAGCGTGGGGCGGGTGCTGCACAGCACATCGGTGATGGCGGCGATCAGTTCATCCACGCTCTCGCGGTCATAGCGGCGGCACAGCTGGTCATACGCAACGCGGGTGCGTACTTCTTCCGCCGCCTTCTTCCTCTCCCACCAGCTGCCTGCCAGTGAAGGAGGTGGGGATGGATAAAGCTGGCTCATATCCGTTTGGTTTATATCTTTATAATTCGCGTCCCCTTTTGGGAAGTCTGCACTTCCGTTTTTGGGAACTCTTGACTTCCCATTTTCGGAAGTCTGGACTTCCGTATTTGGGAAGTCAGGCGGTGCAGCGGGCGGCGCGGGTATCTCCCGCGTGGTGTAGCGCTTGACGTAGATGCGCGCCGGTCTGCCCTGCCCCTGCTTGGTTCGCTCGATAAGGCCGATGCCTTTGCCGGTATCCAGTTCCGCCAGCAGCCGCACAGCCTTGCCGTGACCGCAGCTCATGCTCTCCTGTATTTCCTCCAGCGTGTAGTAGATGTAGACGCGGCCTGCATCGTCATACCAGCCGTTCCGCGCCGACAGGTTCATCCTGTCCAGCATTAGGCCATACAGCAGCTTGGCGTCTGTGGATAGACCGGAGAACCGTTCTCCCACGATGAGCAGCCGCGGGATGCGGTAAAAGGAGCAGCTTTCGCTCTCCTCGCCGTAGTAATAATCAAACACGCCGGACACAAAAGCACCTCCTCTTTAGAGAAGAAAATGTAATAAAATCGAAAAATAAAAAGGCAGTTGCATTTTAAAGCCGAATTTCGTATAATTGTTGTAGATTTGTACTCATAATCTTTGTAAAAACCGCGGCAATTACGATGGAGGTATATCATGGCAAAAAATGATTTAGTTCTTCTTGATGGTATATTAGACGACTATGTTGCTCGTGGCATTACCCCTGCTGATTCCGGAGAAGCATTCGAATACTTTGCTACCGAACAGATTTTGAAAGATTACGCTTTATCGAAGGAGCAACTATTAAGTGGCTCTGTAGATGGGCGCAACGATGGAGGAATTGACGAGTTTTTTATCTTGGTGAACGGGCATTTGGCTGAGAATATTCTCGAAGGGCATTGGCCCAGATCCCACGCATCGCTCGACGTGTACATTATCTCTTGTAAACATGACGATTCTTTTAAGCAAACGCCAATAAATGCCTTGGTCTCAAGTCTCATACAATTATTGGACTTTTCAATTCCAAGTTCCGCATTGGTGGAAACATATAACGAAGCCGTTTTGCGAAAGCGCGAGTTGTTATCTCAATCATATCGGAGAGTTGCTCCTGCTTTGGCGCAATTTGACATTCATGTTATCTATGCGAGTCGAGGCGATGAAGCCGCCGCGAACGAGCCAAACATAAGTGAAAAGGCTCGTCAAGTAGAAGATATTTGCCGAGGTTCCTTTACCGATTGCTCGGCAGAGTTTTCGTTTTGGGGAAGCAGTAAGCTACTAACAAAATATAGAGAAAACAAAAAAAGTTCTTTAGACTTGCTGTATGAAGAATGTATAAATCAACAAGGTCAATACGTGGTATTAGCGTCTTTGAAAAATTATCATAAGTTTATTAGCACCGAAAAAGGAGATTTAAACCGACACCTTTTCGATGCAAATGTGCGAGATTTTCTTGGTTTAAACGCGGTCAATACAGATATTTTCAATTCGCTCAAGCGTCAGGATGGCCCTGATTTTTGGTGGCTAAATAATGGCGTTACTATTATTGGTTCCAACGCTCGTATTATAGGGAAGCAAATAACAATTGAAAACGCCAAGATTGTCAACGGTTTGCAGACATCCGAGTCAATTTATAATTATTTTACATCGTCACCCGATGTATCGGATTCAAGACATATCTTGATCAAAATATTACTATCGGAAGATCCCAATACCTGTAATGCTATTATTTATGCGGCAAACAACCAAACCAACGTAAACACTACGGCGCTCCGGGCAACAGACAAGGTTCAGTATGATATTGAAGCCATACTCAAGGCACACGGAATCTATTATGAAAGACGCACAAATTATTATCAGAATCAAGGGATACCTAAAGACCAAATTGTCACTCCCCTTTCACTCGCATCTGGCTATATATGTTTGATCTATAAAAACCCCTACATTGCGACTTCCCTCAAACAAAGATTTATGAGAGATGACAGGAAATATTTGCAAGTATTTTCTCCCCAGATTGATATAAATGTATGGGTTGCAATAGCAGAAATTATTAGCAAGGCCGATGAACACCTTGTTAATATTCGCGCACAAATTGAAAGGAAAGCCAAGACATTTAAATTTCTGAAAAATTATCGCCAAATGGTGATGTTTATTACCATATCTCGCCTGCTGGATGGATTCTCTTTTGATGAAAGAAAATTGTGCTCATTTGATCGTAGGCTTATTACTGAAGCTGAAATCCGTAAAACTCTGGAGGATTTAGATGAAGTGTGCCCTGGCTGCTTTGGCAATCCTCAAAAACTAAAACCGCAATTATATTATGCTTGCTATAGACATGTCGCAGCAAAATACAATCTTAAAGATATAAAATCCATACGCGCCTGTAACAAAAAACTTTGGCCAGAAGTAGAGTCCCTCGAAAGTGGTGGTCTATCGCCGGATATTGTTGAAAAGGTTTATCTCAAATTACCCCCTCAGCCGTGGGCGCCATATATTCATCAACAAATTGCAAATGACTTGGGGCTTAGAGAATTTACTGTATCAAGTGCAATATCCTATCTGATGTATTCTGGCAAAGTAAACTATCAATTTTATGGATACGTTTTTGATGCTGCTGGTACTGTAGTTTCTGAATGTAATCACTATGGACATACAGAACGGGAAGCTCGCAAAAAGATGGCTGAACAAATTTCCTGTTGGGAGAGTAAATTCGGATTCTAAGAAGATGTAAAAGAAAATCCAGGTTCACCGCTGTATCTCACGCGGTATGCGCCCGTGCTACGCCACATGATTTTTATATCGTCGCATGAAGAAAGCACTTCCGCCCTGCGCTTGCAGGAGGGAAGTGCTTTCTTAGCCCAAGAATACACGCCATTTTTCGCGGCGGTCATATTTTTATATTTCTTTTTCGATTTTATTCTGCTATAATTTTGGCGGCTAAAAGTGTGCTATGCGGTAGAGCGTTCGGTTCGCATCCCTATGGTCGCACATCGACCTGCGAGTTTCAGTCCATGATTTCGGAGAGGTTTTTCTCCGAATTCTTCTAAAATCGGAAAACTTGAAAATCAGCTTTTTGTTGCAAAAAACCTGCAAAAAGCGGCAATATGGGCCCATAGCTCAGCTGGGAGAGCGTTCGGTTCGCATCCGAGAGGTCGAGGGTTCGAATCCCTTTGGGTCCACCATTTCGAGAAAAATCACCGCCATTTTGGCGGTGATTTTTCGTTTGACCACAATAATACCACAGACGGCAGAAAATCCTGACCACTTTTGGAATCCGCAGGCGGTGAGTAGCAGCCCCTCACCACCTGCGGATTTTCGTTTTATGTGTTTGCCGGTGCGGCAAGTTCTGCTCTGACCTCATCGTAGTATTTCTGCACCGTGGTGCGGTCCATGCCTGTTTCCCGTGCGATATAGCTTTTATTGCTCACGCCGGGGTGCTGGCGCAGGTACTCCGCCAGCTGCTTTTTCTTGGGGCTGACGCCGTCTGGATACTCCGCAGCCGTCCCATTCCGCAGGACAGCGATCTCCGCTTTCATTTGCAGGATCAGCTTCGCCAGCTTTTCCTCACATTCCTCCTGCGTGCGGCCATATACATTGCGGGAGTGCTTCTTGCCGTCTGGCCAGACGGGCGAGTACCGTCCCTCCCACAGATCCTCCTTGAGCTGCTTGATGTAGCCCGTGCCGGGTCTGCGGCGCGGCGATGTGTACGGTTCAAACCTCTGCGCCTCTGATGCAGCTTCTGCTTTCTGTCGGGATATTTCTGCCTTTGCGATGCCGCGGTCGATGCTGGCTGCGGCATTTTCCTGCATTTCGTTGGTAATGTGGGTGTAGATATTCAGCGTGGTCTTGGCGGAGACATGGCCAATGATGGCGGACAGTGTCTTCACATCCATGCCGTGTTCCAGTGACATGGTGGCGAAGGTATGGCGCAGATCGTGAAAGCGCACCTTTTTGCAGTCTGCCCGCTCCAGTATCTGCTGGAGCCGCTTGCGGACATAGCTGGGGTCGATGGGCTGGTTCGGCTTGATGCGGGACGGGAACATCAGCGGGGAGAATACTTCTTTCCGATATTCCCGCAGAAGTCCTACCATGACTGGCGGCAGGATGATCGTGCGAAACGCTGCTTTTGTTTTCGGCTCGCTGATGATATTCTTGCCACCCACCGGCGTGACCTGCCTGCTGATATGGAGTTCCCCTGTCTCAAAGTTCAGGTCATCCCATGTGAGCGCCAGTATCTCACCCCGGCGAAGTCCTGTGGTCAGCTCCAGCAGGAAGAGTTCGTACATCCCCTCCGCTTTGGCCTGTATCAGAAATCGCTGAATTTCTTCTTTGGACAGCACCTTCATCTCTTTCGGCTCCGGCGGTGGGAGCTTGACGCCGAGGATGGGATTTTTCTTGATCAAGCCATCCTTAATTGCTCTGTCCAGCGCCGTCCGTATCACATGATAGCAGCTTCGCACTGACCGCTCCGCCATTTCCGGGCCCTTGGTGTCCCGATGTGTCTTTCTGCCGTTGGCCTTCATCTCGTTCAGAAACTTCTGGCAGTCTGCCTGCGTCAGCTTGTTCAGCGGGATATGCCCGAGACCGGGGATGGCGTGGACATAGATCCACTCCTCATAACCCTTCTGCGTAGTGGGGCGGATAGATGGCTTGCAGTGATTCTCATACCAGTAGTTCATCCAATCCCCAAACCGCATATCCGGTTTTACCTTGAAGGGGGCGACCTCGGTGTACTCCTCCCGAAGCCTTTTCAGCTTTTCCACGCATTCCGCCTTTGTTTTTGCCAGGACGCTTTTTTGCTTTGCCTTTCCGTTTTCATCGTAGCCCACGATGTGACGGCCTTCCCACCGTCCGTCGCTTCTCAAGCGGACAGTGCCCTGACCGTTTTTGCGTTTCTTTGCCATGTGATCACCCCTTTACCACAAAATCGTTCATGAACTCGCCCACGATCCCTGACGCTTTGCGGTGCATATCCCCTGTGACATGGGTGTAGGTGTCCAGCGTGAAGGCCGCCCGGGTATGGCCCAGGATGCCTGAGAGCGTTTTGGCATCCACGCCGCTGGTGAGGGCGTGGGTGGCGAAGGTGTGCCGGAGATCGTGAAAGCGCATATTGGGAAGCCCTGCTTCCGCCAGCAGCTTTTTCATGCGGGTGTAGCCGTTGTTCGGCATGATGGGGTCTTCCGGGTGGATCGGGTTCGGGAATATCCACTGGGAGATGGATGTCCTTTTTCGCTCGGACAGCAGCTGCACCGTGCTGGGCGGTAGTTTGATGATCCTGCGTCCCGCACCGGTTTTCGTTTCGCCCACATAGTAACCGCCGCCCTCCTTGTTGTGGAGTGTTCTGCGGACGGTCAGCGTTCCTTTTTCCGCATCAAAGTCTGTCCACATAAGGCCGCACAGCTCACCCCGCCGCAGGCCGGTGGTGATCTCCAGATAGAAGAAGTCGTGCCAGTGCTCATCTGCCTTAATAGCTTCCATGAATCGTTCCAGCTGTTTGTCATTGAGGATAGTTTTTGCGGCAGTCACTTTCTTCGGCAGTGTCACATCGTCGGTGGGGTTCTTTACGATCAGGTGGCGGTCAACAGCTGCATTCAGCGCCTGATGCAGGACGCCGTGTATCCTGCGGACCGTGGCGGGAGACAGCGCCCCGCCGCCCACGCCGCCCTCCCGCTGCAGCTTTCGATACAAGGTTTGGACATCGGCAGCAGTCACCTTGCTGATTTGCTTACTGCCAAGGGAGGGCTTGATATTTCTCTCTGCATACCCACGGTAGCCCTTGTATGTGGATGGCCGGACCGACGGTTCGGCACACTCTCTCAACCAGATGTCCAGCCACTCCCCCAGTGTCATGCGGCTGTCCTCCGTAAGTTCGGCACCGTCATACTCGACAATGCACCGATGCATCTTTTCCATCAGAGCCTTTTGCGTCTTCGCGGATACATAGTGAAAGATCGAGTCGCCGTTTTCCTTGTGTCCGACTACGATACGCCCTTCCCAGCGACCATCGTCACGCTTGCGTACCATGCCGTCACCGGATGGCCTTCGTTTCGCCATTTACAGTTATCCCTCCCGTCCGTTTTTCTTTGTATTGGCATTGCATTCCCTGCGCTGCCTGCAGCCTGTTTTACAAACACACCATACCGATAACCCTTTGCGAAAGCGAGAAGAATTATCGATGTCGACGCACTTTCTACGAAAGCAACAACAGTCGCGCCCATAGCTTTCACCACATGGTCTGCTGCCAGCTCTGCCCCCGGCTCAGCTTTTGTCCCAAGGCCAGTTTCTTCAGCGCCTCTCGATGCCGCTGCTTGCTCTCCGTCCATGCCGGCGGCGCAGGCAGCGGCGGCAAATCGTCTGCCTCCTCTATGGACCGACCCAGCCGAACCAGCTCGCTTGCCAGTTCTCCCATCCAGCCCTCCTCCGGCTCCGGCGTGTTGGGCCGGAAGCCCACCGCCTGTCGGTAGGCAAACAGCGTTTCCAAATTCTCCTTCAGAAATGTTTCATCGTGGAGGCTGCTGTCCCGGCACCGCCGACCGTCAGGACAGACAAAGGTGATATGTTTCCGTGTGTCCGTCCAGATAACTTCATAGCCCTCGTACTCCATGTTTTCGACGAAGCTCTCCCGGTCATCGGCATATTCCAGTGCGTCGTTGATGGCTTGGATGAGATCCAGCTTCCAGCTATCGCCCCGCAGTCCCGCCTGGTACTCGCCGGGGCGCATCTGCTTTTTCCGAGTGTGCTTTTTTGGCGGCTCCAGCACCTGCAGCCCGTGCGCCATGCAGATCTCATCATTGACCTGCCGATGCCGCTGGAGATCTGCGGCGTTCTGGTGCAGCTTTTTGCCGTCCTTGCAGCTCACGCTGTTGACCACCAGATGGTTATGAAGATGGTTTGTGTCCAAGTGTGTTGCCACGACTACCTCAAAATCTGGGAACTGCTTCTGCGCGAACTCCACGCCGATGGCGTTGACCTGCTGTGGCGTCAGCCCGTCCTCCGCCGGGAAGGATTGAACGAAGTGATAGAATTGTCTGCCATCCGTTTTTCGGAATTGCTGTTTGGTTGTCATCATTTCCAGGTACGATGTCCTTGCCACGCAGTTGTGTCCCGTCACCATCCATTGGTCGTCCAGCATGGTTTTGCAGGCCTGCGTCACATATTTCAGCACGCCCATCATCGTACCAGCCGTCTGTTTCTTGTTGCGTACTGCGGTGAAGATGGCCATTACTGCACCTCCCGGCTGATGCGCAATAGCTTTTGGCAAAGGTCTGCATAACTGTCGATGAGCTCGTCGCTTCTGAGGATCTGGATGCGTCCCATGTTTGCCAGTGTCGTGAGCTGGTTGAGATTCCTGCCCTGGGCTTTCACTTCGGCGAGGATCTCATCCAGTCCGTCTACCCGGACGATCTCCTTGCCCAGCGCGCAGGTGATGATGTAATCGGTGACAGTCATTCCGGCTTGCTTAGCCTGATGCTGGATCAGGTCTTTGATGCCCGGTGTCATTCTTGCGGTGATGATCGCTGTTTTCTTTCTCTGCATTGAACTCCTTTCTCCCCCTTGGGGCCGGGGGTGCCAGGGCCTTGCCCCGGCGAGTGCGTCCGGCGTATAGCCGGACGCTATGCTTGCCCCACCGAAGGGTGGGAACTTTGCCCCTACGGGGCATTTCTGCCCTGAACGCCCCCACATAACTGCCCTCGCTGTTGTTGCTACCTTCGACCGTAAAATCTCACACGGCGGCTTACAGCGGTGTACATGGCGGTACTTTACGCGCTCCGCTCCCCTGCTGCCGGAGTGAACGTAGCGCCCAGCTTTTCGGCTCTTGCCTGTGCCCGCTGCCGTTCCATGGCTTGCCCCGCCTTCTCCATCTGGCGCTCGTAACAGAGGGCGAGGGCATTCTTAATCGGCAGGATGGTGTACCTGAGACAGCCGTTGCGCTTGAGACCGGCCCTGGTGATGATCTCCGTGCGCTCTGTTCGGATGAGCCCATGCTCCTCCAGCGCGGCAACATACTTTGCCACGGTGTTGACCGAGATACCCAGCTTCCTTGCGATGGTGGGATAGCTGACAAGGCACTGGTAGGTTCGTCGATCCTCAATGCGGAGCAGATAGGCGTAGATGTTGATCTCCATGTGGTGCAGTCCCAGATCAAAGACTGCGTTGGGAACGGGGAAAAAGTTTTTGATGGTGTCCTTCTTCACATAGGGCGTGTTCAGCATCCCGACGCCCCTTTCGTGTGTGCGGCAATCCATTTCCGCAGTTCCTCCTTCGGAACGACGATGCGCTTGCCGATCCGCAGAGAGGGAAAATCATTTTCCTGAATGAGTTCGTAAATGCTGGAGTCCGAGACTCCCATGAGATTCACCAGCTGCTTCACATTCAGCAGCAGGGGCAGTTCGTCATAGCTGGTATAAATGCTTTTCTTCAAATCGTGTCCTCCTTGTAGCTTTGTTGGTAGAGCGTATTCATTTTTTAGTGATGGTGTAGGTCTGATCTCACCTCCCATGATTTTTCTCTGCTGTACGCCGCGCTCTTGCTCCGTTGGTGCGCTCTCCCTTTGCGGGCTCGTGGCGTCACTTCGCCCGGAGCGCCCGGGCTGCGGCGGCAGGTATTCACTTTTCAAGGTTCCGAAAATAACGGTTGACATATCCGCCTTAATGGATTAGACTTATTTTATAAAAGATGTTTTCTATGTCTACTTCTGAGCATACTATACCATGTCAGCACCCTATTGTCAAGTCTTAGCGAAAGTAGTATATTTCATTAGTCTAATTTAAGGAGTGCACATTATGCCAGACTATATTTTTAAAACCTACATTGACGGCGGCAGGGAGTACTACGAGTACACCGATGCGGCGGATAGAGAGCAGACCATAAAAAAAGACTTTCCGTTCCCGGAAAGTCTGATGGAGCTGCTGTATATGGATACGCAGGAGCTGGAAGCCATCACCAAGAAAATGGACAAAGCCTTGCTGGCTTTTTACCAGTCCGGCGCCAAGGATGACCTGCAGGTCGTAGCAGCAGGACTGAACGAGCTTGCATCCCGACACGTCTATTTTGAGCTGCTGCGGCTGGACTGGACAGAGCGGTTGAAAGCGGCGGAGCGCGTCACGCCCAAGGAGTACCTTCGGCTGCTGCCGCATAAAAAAATCAGCCACATTTACAGCAACATCGATACCATGCAGCGGCAGATCATCAGTTTAATCGCACATGCGCTGGACATGGACGGCGAGAAGAAATCCGTATCTGAAAAGATGGTAGCCTACTACAACGCCGAGGGCAACGACACGTTGTACACTTTCCAGTTCCAGCCACAGCCTGTCAACTTCGAGGTCATCGACAGACGGATCTTTGCCGAGGTGCTATATCCCAAGGACATCTATGACCTCATCGACCACCATATACGGGAGTGCGTGAAGCGTGAGGTGAGGATGCGGGTATGCAAGAACTGCCTGCGCTACTTCGCTGTGACGGGCAAGGCCAGCACGGAGTACTGCGACCGGATCTGCGACAGCAAGGGCCGCACCTGCCGGGAGATCGGGGCCATCAACACATGGACGCAGCGCAAGCAGGGCGACGAGGTGTTCAAGGAATATCGCAGAGAGTACAAAAAGCGTTTCGCCCGCATCAACGCCGGCAAGCTGACCAAGAGCGTATTTTACGCCTGGAGTGAGGAAGCCAGAAAGAAAAAAGAGGATTGCGACAACGGCACGATCACACCGGAGGATTTCTCCCGCTGGCTGAAGGAGTCGTGAGAAAGAGATGCCGCTAAAACGATGTCCTAATGGCGGCGAATGTGCAAAGCGGAAAGAGGAGGATCCTTTTCGTAAAACCTCCTGGTTTCGAGAATTTACGAGATTTCTTTGTCAGCGCGGGAGCAGCCGCAGGCCATCCGGTGCGATAGCCTGCGGCTGTCGGTAATCTTTGATTATGGCATCCCACGCCGTGGGGTGCCCCTTCCATATGGAAGGGGACACTGATGATCTGCACCAGTTCTAAAAATGTGTCCTACCTCGATTGCCTGTGGGGAGAACTTTACGGCAGCATCAACAACGGATTTTTGCGGATATTCGCCAAATAGCATTAAAACAGCATGGCGGCGTCCTCCCGTGGGCCGCCATGCCTTTAACTGCTGGGAATGACAGAAAGAAAGCAGCGGCC
>ENA-UERG01000800-UERG01000800.1-human-gut-metagenome-genome-assembly--contig:-NODE-800-length-29188-cov-5.874137_pt1 | contig 29188 bp, 28 predicted proteins | sample MGYA00242954_ERZ507954 | MGnify/ENA primary metagenome ERZ507954 (study PRJEB26167, sample SAMN06115478) | human gut metagenome | host: Homo sapiens | place: China:Sichuan | collected 2015-01-21... | reverse complement strand
CAAGCTTTGATCGAATTTTAAAGACAAGACTTCCTCACGCCATTGTGTCAGCTCTGACAGGCATCGAGGACAAAGTAATCAAACGCCTTCGACATAAGCTCCCCTTTCAACCCAATGTGTTAGCCAAAACACTTGTTCAAAAGCGTGTGCTGACGCGACACGCGTTTAATCGATACGCTCTTTTCATCGCCGTTTGCATTTATGAAATTTTGCTTCATAACGGTCAGACACCACTGGAGGCTTTCCTAAATACTGTGGAGGCGATTGAACACTCGCCAACGATTAATGCGAACAAATCCGATGACTGTCACTTACCGCTAAACCTTTACCATTGGTTAGTCGCTCACGGCCATTTCCCGGAAATCAATACTGAAATACATAAAGTGGCAACGCCGGAGTTTTTTCCAGAAAATTTCAGCTTCCTTTTCGATTTTCGCTGTCGAAATCCCATCCCCGTCATCCGGGAAATGGGAATTTTCCCTATTCCCACGTCATTAGATCCGGAACATAAAAGACTGCTCATTGCCATCAATTCGGCAATTCAGACACGATCATGCTTAAAAAAAGTCCTTCATCAATACTATGAAGGAGCCTTTCAATGATTTCCTTTTTCTCAACAAAACGCCCGGAGACATCAAAAGGTGAGCATTTGGCGTCTTACCTTCGGCCTATTGATTGTGATACTTTTTTGCAAGAGCAAAACACTTTAATCAAAAGACTTAAGGTTGCCTATTCAGATTCAAACAGTTGGGAGGGTTATATCCTGCCATGCCTTAAGGCACTCGCCTTAATGTGTGGACGACTTCCCTACACCTCCAACACAATTTTTAGTGACGAGAACGGACTTTTCCGAGCTAGCGTCAGTGCCGCAACCTATGCGATAGAAATCATGGAAAGCACTGTGCAGCTTGAGAAAAACATCATGGCTCAACATATTCTTCAAGGCAGGCTTAAAGCCGCTGCAGCCTTGGCCGGTCTATGCGCTTTCTTGGACGTTTTTGACAAAAAACTCACCATCACAGAAAAAGACATAAGTCAACAATCTTCATTTTTTCAAATTAGTGAAGTCAATCACGTCAGCCATCTGTCTTATGAACCTCTCGCCATGCCATACGTCACTTGGGTAAAGAAAAAACTTAAAGAAAATCCCCAAGTTGAACTTCTGCTCAACTGGAATACACAAGCCCCCGCTATATACGAGAAGCGCCAATATTCACGGCTTTTCTACGCCAGACACATCCTGAAGGAAGAAACATTGTCGTGGCTAAGTAACGCCGGGCGACTCCCCCTTTTTGAGCTCATGAAATGTTTGACTGCCGACACGGATGTCGAGCATTTCCCCTCATCAGTCGTCAAAGCAAGAGACCTAGGTGTCTACCGAGCTTGTCTTTTAGAGCGGGAAAGAATCGGGGCAAAATTGGGCGAATTTCTCGAACCTGACGGATGGCAGGAAACCCTTATCCGTATCCTCCGAGCACGCATTTTTAACGATTGGGAAATTAACGCCAAAGACAGTCCTTTAAGAAAGGGGGCTGACGGTCTCTTTTTATTTTGGCCTGACGTCTGTCCGATTCTTGTTGAGGATATGAAAACTTTCGGTTTAACGGACCTTCCGACAGATCCTGATATTTGGGCCGGTTGCCTTTTAAAAAGCGGTATCACTCTGCCATCAAAAAAAGGAAACTCGACCTGTTGGATAGCTGTCACCCCAAACGCAAAACCCAGAGCGGCGGTAAAACTCTCAGACGCCTACTTTTTTTCAAGCGGTCTTGTTCTTCAAGCGAAAACCATCAAGCGCGACTTTGAGACGGATCTTAATTCAGACCAGTCCATGGCTCTATCTAAACTCACTCGCGAGATTCTTGAAGCCAGTGACATGTCATTCACTCAAAAAATACCGAGTGAAAAAAGCAAAGGAAGAGAACTCTTTTGGCATTTCCACTTTAAAAATAAAGAAACGGCTATTGATCCAACATTGGAGAGCGTTGCCGAAACATTAACTCAGAACTCCTCTATCATCACTGAAGTCTTAATTGATGAAGGCATTTTCATAGGAGAAGATTTTCCGTTATCGGACGGTATTTCTTTCGAACGACTAGTTATCACTCTTTTAGCCGCCAACGTCATCTATCAAACTGAAAAAAATGAACCTCTCTGGGTCACTCACAGCGGCAACACCGGAAGCGCTCAAAGAGGTGTGATATTAAAGCCAGAAAACATTCAAGTGACCTATAACGGTCAAACACTAAGTTTTAAGGATGTTTTTGAGCTTATTTATCATCGATCTCCCACTCCAAACTTCAAGTGCTTTCAGTCCGACAACAAACAGGCTGACCAGCTAAGTTTAAATTTTGGTGAGGAGGCGGGCGATGAATAATGCGCGCAAAACCTCTCAGACATTTGAGCGCTACGACTGTTGGCGCCCGGCCTACGAAGGATGGGCACTGCTCGGCTGGGCTTTCGGTTTTGGCTGGGTCACTTACCTTTATTTTGCTGAACGTTTACCCTTTTTGTGGTGTCTAATCTTGTGGGGACTATGTCTCATTTTCTTAATCGGACGCGCCCTGGAAACTCTAAAAGTGTTAACCGCAAGAGCTACTCTCTCTGGGTCTCAAATCAGTTTCATGACTTTTGAAGAGCTCGCCCAAATTATGAAAGGTCACAAGCATGATCTATGGTTGGGACATGGTTTTCGGTGGTGGCCTGAGCACTCCCAAAAGCTCTACGAGCTTATGAAATTGAATTGGACGAAGCTTCAACTCTCTCCGTACCTGACCAAGCTATCAACCCATAACTCCGTTCTACCTGATGAGGCCGCGGGACTGCCGATTATTCATGGAGTTGGTGACAGCGATGAGTCATTATTTAGGCCTCTGAAAAATTTTGAAGGCGGATTGTGTCTTTGCGGAACAACGCAGGCGGGCAAAGGGGTTTATTTAAGCCACTTAGTTGCCCAGGCAATCGCCAGAGGCGATGTCGTGATCGTGATTGATCCGAAACATTCCTCACGCTTAAAAGACAATATTCTTCATGCTTGTCGGGCTTGCGGGCGAGATGACCCACTCACCTTCCACCCTGCTTTCCCCGACACCGGGATTCGTCTTGATCCAATGCACAGTTTCACCAATGCCACAGAAATTGCCTCCCGGATCCGTCAAGCCTTTCCGCCCAACATGGATGAAAGTTTCGCCAATTTCGCCTGGATGGCAGTAAACGCCATCGCCCAGGGGCTTATCGCCTTGGAAATTCGACCGACACTTCCGTTAATCGCTAAATACGTGAAACTTGGCATTTACGACCTATTAGAACCGCTGTTAGAAAAACATGTCAGGGAACACGCGGAAACTGATTGGCAAAAACGTTATTGGGAACTCAAAGAAAAAGCCGGGCGCCCGCCCCTACCCACGATTTCGGAACGATTAATGGTGCTTGTCGCACTGTATGAAACTGAGATTCACCAAAAAGCTCCGGATCCCGCAATCGACGGGTTAATTGAGGTTTTCCGCCATAACCGAGAACACTACTCAAAAATCACGGCCTCTCTTTTACCCATACTTTCCATGCTGACAACGGGGAAATTGGCTGAAAGTCTTTCGCCCTCCATCTCCGACCCTCATGACACACGACCTGTCATGAATTTAGAAAAGATCATTGACGGAGAACACGTTCTTTATATTGGGCTTGACTCCATGCCAAACCCCACGGTTGCCTCAACCCTGGCCGGTATTTGGCTGGCTGACCTCGCCAATATCGCGGGGCGCCGCTATAACCTGGGGATTTCAGCGCTTAATTCCAAACGCATCAGCCTTTTTATCGATGAAGTCTCCAATGTCATCAACGTCCCCTTGATTGAAATTCTCAACAAAGGGGCGGAATCCGGTATTCAAACAACCTGCGCCATGCAAACGATCGCGGACTTGGCGCACCGAATGGGAAGCGTGCAGGCCGCGCATGTGATTCTTGGCAACCTTAATAACCTCATCGCTTTGCGCACAAAAGATCAAATGACGCAAAATTTTGTCGTTGAATCGCTTGGCAATACCTATATCGCCAACCAAAGCCTCTCCATCAATAATCGAGCGCCGGATCACTTAAGCCCGGATTATCACTCGGGAATCACTAGGCAAATGAATGCGAAGCTGGAGCCCATTTTCCCACCGGACTTCTTAGGAAAACTTCCGAATTGTGAAGCGATTGTGCAAGTCTCCGCTGGTTACATCTATAAAACTCGTTGCCCTATCCTAATTTCAAAGAAAGGAGCTTAGCTATGGCTCGCGTACTTTGTCTTTCACTAATTGTCAGCCTATCTTTGTCTTTAATTTGGTGGCCTGGCGCTAAAAATGAATCCCTAATTTTTGATCTCATCGAAAAAGAAAGAGTCTGGCAGGCAGATAACCTTGGTTTTGATATTGTGAGCACTGTTGATAAGACCACATCCGAATTGATTGCGCTTTTATCCACGTCGCCGATTCCTCGAGGTCCGGATTCAACGCTGCCCTATTCAACAAGTTCAGCGGATTCAGAAATTCAAGCCGCCGTGGCGCGCGTCACTCAACAACCATATTGGCAAGCCATGTTTGCGTTAATTGTCTTAGCGATTGGAAGGTTATTGGTGACCACTCATATAGCGATTGCGCTTTTTCCTTTATTGATACCCGTCATCATTGACGCGTTAAGCGCCAGAGAAATTCAGCATGTGCTTTTTAAAGCATCGGATTCGTTTCAAATTCGATTAGCGACATGTTCGTTATTCATACTCATAGAGATTTTTTTGGTAATCAGTATGTTTCCTATCTGGATTAACCCAGATTTAATTTTGGCCGGTTTTATTCTCTTAGGAGTCGCATTGCATCGGACAGTCAAACACTATTACCGATAGTTTTACTGTGAAAATTGGAAGGGCAACCGTTGACATTTTGTTTAAAAATATCTCTACGGATGCCCGCCTTTCACCGCTTCCGTCAATCACTTTCAACTTCATTTCTCAAATTGCCATTTTTGACAATTATCAAAACTCTATCCTTTTCCACCCAAAGATTTCGTTCCCCATTCTCTTAGACGACTTGTCGTTTTAGTCCAATTTTTTGACTGCATTTTGGACGCACAGACAAGCAATCAATCATTTATCGCAATTTTTTCTCTTTCGCTTCAGAAAATTTCAGGGAATCTCCCGTGTAGACCATTGGAACCCTCTTCATGCACGATTGCACCCCCTGTGTTTTTATACGTTATTACGCATAAAAACATTAAATGCAAAATCAAAGGATAAGTATGAAGAAAAATCTTTCTCTGTTTCTTGCGCTTGGTTGCGCCTCTTTCAGTGCGCTCGCTTCCCAAACGGGCACGGAATTTTCCATGCTCTATGACATTGTCTACAACTGGTCAACGGGCTACCTCGGCCGCTCCATCGCTTTGATCTTCCTGCTGATTGGCCTGGGCGTTGGCGTGATCCGTGGCTCCATCATGGGCGCTGTGGGTTGCGTGGCCGCCGCCATTTGTCTGGTGGTGGCGCCTGAAGTCGTTGAAGGCATTTTGACCGCTGTCATCTAAAGCGAGAAACAACTCATGAGTTCGCGCCGAAACGAAACAGGGCTTGTGCCGGTTCCCAGAGAGCTCGATGCCAACGCCAAAATCTTTATTTGGGATTTTGATGTGGCGATGCTTTTTGTGACCGGCATTGCGATCGGGGTCATGGTGGGCAGTCTTCCTGTGGGTGCAGTGTCGGGAGTCGCGCTTGCCAAGACCTGGAGCAAAATTCGGCGCGGAAAGGCCGCGGGCTTTGGCATTCATACCCTTTACTGGTATTTGCCGGGCAAGCCTTTTCGCCGCTCGCCCGAATCGTTTCGGCGCCACTTCATGGGATAACACACTATGAACGCCTACGATCTTCTCTCTTCGGACTTGGCCGCGCGCCTTGGGTTAAAACGTCTAACGCTTGGGGTGCTCGCCGCATCCCTGACAACCAACTGCCTCTTGGCCGGCGCCATTGTCTTTAAAAACAATCCGGTCAGCACCGTCTTGGTGCCTGTGGGCATCAATGAGATGACTCATCCGCTCACTGTATCTGATACCCACGTCGATAAAGAATATCTCATGTTGGTCGCCAGAGACATTTTGTCATTGGCGCTTAACGTGACTCCTGAAAACGTTGATCATAACCGCCGTCTGCTTTTAAAGCATGTCGCGCCATCGGCCTTTGGCGCCATTGACGAAGAGCTTCAGCGTCAAGCAACAAAGATCAAAGCACTCAGGGCGAGCACCTTCTTTGCGACTGAATCCATTGAAGTCGATCCTCAAGCTTTAGCAGTCGTTAGCAATGGCGTGCGTCAACACTTCATCGGAAAAACAGAGACATTGCGAGAAAAGGCCTCCTTCACTCTTCGCTTTCATTTAGTGGCGGGGCGTCTTCAACTCGCTCATTTATCCGAAAACGACTTAAGCAAAGAGTCACACTCTGCAAAAAAATCCCAATAAGAAAGATTCATTCATGAAAAGTCTTCGCAATTTCCCTCTTGCGCTCTCTTTTTGCGCCTTTTTATTGTCAAATGCGCAGGCAGGCATGGCCCCTGACTTTGGGAGTCCAGTCGATTCCGAGGTGGATGAAGCCATGCGCTCCGTCATTACTCCTAAAGCGCGATCGCAAAGCGCACTCTCTTTCCCTGTGAGTCTCACCGGACCCAACCGAATCGCAATTGAAGGCAAAAAGATTGTGAACGCCATCTACGACAACACGCAGCTTGAGCTTCAGTCAGACACCGTCACGGGTCAGGTTTTTGTGTTTCCCAAAACCGAGAATCCCGCCGCGCTTTTTCTCACGACCGAGGACCGCCAAACGCATGCGTTAACACTTGTGCCCCAATCCACAAGCAGTCAGGAAATTGTTATTCAAAGTCAAGCACCTGTCAGCAAAACTGTAAGTCCTTACGCGCAAAAAACATTTTCACAAACGGTGCTCTCTGCGCCTGACATTGAAAGTCAAATCACGCGACTCATTCGCGCCATGGCCCGAGGTGAAGTGCCCGATGGTTTTCATTTCACAAACCGTTGCGGTAAAGACTGCCTCAGAAGCCTTTCTTCGGAAACGCTTGAAGGTGTTGTCAGCGTCCACCGAAACACTTCCGCTTCACCAATCATGTTGGATGAAAAGCTTTTTTATCGAAAAGGCGTGCTGGCTGTGGCAATCACTCAGCCACACTTGAACCCAGGCGAATCCACCAGCGTTTTTATCGTCTCGCAAAAGACGGGCAACCTTTATTAAGGGAGAACTCTCATGACTAATCACACCACCCGGCTTCGCCAATGGGTGTTGCTTGCCGCTTTAGTGACAGGATTGGTCGCCTTTGCGATCGTGGTGGCATTTCTCTCACAAGATAAAAAGAAAAGCGAGAAGACGGAACCCGCCACCACCATCCGACTTAAAAATGATTCCTTCAATGAGGAACACTTTGTGACCACGTACGGCGCTCAAATCACCTCACTGCAAAAAGAAGTCGATGCGCTGACCGCCGAACTCAAACGCAAGGAGGAACGCGATGAAAAAGAAAAGCGCTTTAAAGAGCGTGAGAACAATTTCGAGGCGGCGTTTGATCATGTTCAAACCCAACAATTAGGAGAACTCGACAATCCGTACGGAAAATCAAATTCAAATAGCGCGGTTCTTAAACGCAATCCTCAAAACGACGCGCCACGTCTTGTCATTAAAAAGGTCAGTGACGCGGAGCCTGCGGAAAAAAACAATCGCTCTAAAACAGACCAGATCGCCAAAAACCGTACAACCGAAAAGAAAGCCGACGAGCTTTTAATCACCGGCAGCTTTGCACGGGCCCGTCTTTTAAACGGCGTGGAGGCTCCCACGGGAGGGCAAGCCAATGGCAATCCCGTCCCGATGCTTCTTGAAATCAAGGATCCTGCCTTTTTGCCCAACCGCTACCGCTCGGATATCAAGCGCTGCATGGTGACGGCAAACGCCACGGGCGACCTAAGTTCCGAACGGGTCTTGGTGCGTTTGGACCGCATGAGCTGCATCACCAACTCACGAGGCGCCATTGACGTCCGTGTGACGGGCTACGTTACCGGTGAAGACGGCAAAACCGGTCTTAAAGCACGTGTGGTGACACGCTCGGGCCAAGCCATTGCGAACGCCCTGCTTGTGGGCACCTTATCGGGCTTGGGCGAAGCCGTGAGTCTGGCCGCCCAGGATTCCACCACCAATTTCGCAGGCACCGTGACCAATTCCGTCAACAATCCTTGGCGCGCCGGTTTGGGTGACGGCATGAAAGACGCCATGGACCGCGTCGCGGACTATTACCTCAAACTCGCCGATAAGATTTTCCCTGTTTTGGAAGTCGACGCCGGCCGTGATGTGGACATCGTCATCACTCAAAGCTCGTCAATTGTGACCGAGAAATCCATTTTCTAATTCAATCCCTTTTATGAAACCGACTTTTGTTGCCCTTTTGTTAGGACTTACCATGAATTTTTCGATTACCGACGTGTTGGCTGCAAGCCAAAACCAACCCTATGCGCAGAATTTCGCTCAAACTGCTTTAAGTGAAAAAGATCAAAAAGTTTTAGCGGCGCTTCAGAAAGCTTATCCTCAAAACCGCATCCGCTTAGCCCGCGAAACGCAGGTAAAAGGATTTTATGAGGTGATTCTGGGAGAAGGTGTGAGCTACGTCTTTATCACTGCCGATACTCTTGAAAAGTTAGATTTAATCAACGAAAAAAACCGTGACGCGTATTTTCAGCATTGGATCTTTGGCGGTGTTTTCTACGACATGAAAAACCAAATTGATCTCACGGCCCCCATGAAAAAACTTGCGCAAATGGTGGACGTAAGCAAGCTTCCGGTGGAAAACGCCATTACACGAGAAGCGGGCAAAGCGGAAAACACGCTTTTTGTCTTCACCGATCCCCGTTGCCCTTTCTGTAAAAAGCTCGAAGCGGAACTGGCGAAACTTGAGAACGTGCGAATCCACACTTTCTTGACACCGTTAACAAGCCTGCATCCGGACGCCAAGGAAGTCTCCGCCCGTATTTTGTGCGCAAAGGACAAAGTGAGGGCGTTTGAAGACTTCATGCTCAAGGGTAAAGAAATCAGTGAGTCCGCCCAGTGTCAAACGACGCTTGAGGCTAATGAACGCCTGATGACTGAACTGGGCATCAAAGGTACGCCCACGATCTTCTTTGAAAACGGCGAACGCGCCACGGGAGCTTTGTCCGCGGAAGCCATCCAAAAGAAGTTTGAAGCCATGGCTGCCATCAAAAAAGCGATCAAGGAGGCTAATTGATGATGGCTTACCGCTTTTTAGTGACCGCTCTTTTTGGTGCTTTAACTCTCACCGGTTGCGGTTCGATCACGGGGCTGCAGGACGCAGAGTCGAGTTTCGCCTGTTCGGTGGACATGACGCCACGCTGCGCTTCGCTTTCCGCTGTGCATGAATCACTCGACAAAGAAGAGGCTCAAAAAAACTTCACTTTTGAATCGTCCTCTTCTGATTCCGGCTCCAATACAGTGAAAATTCGTGAGGTGACGACTGACGGCCGGCCCATTGACCGTTTGGCCTACGAAACACCCCTGATGACGCCCAAGCGAGCGCCGGAAGAAATTCTTCGGGTGTGGATCGCCCCATACATCGACACAGACGGTGATCTACATGCCGAGCATGTTGTCTTCACTACCGTGAGGGATGCCCGTTGGGCGCCGGAAACGCTGGACATCAAACCTATGAAGGCAGCGTCCGAGAAAATGATCACACCGTTAAAGAGTAAACCGTAATGCGCACACTGTTTTCCACGCTCAAAAAACGGTTCTCTTTTGAAACCCTAAAGAACAACCTCATCGTCGAGGACGAGGATCTGCTCGTCTCGCGCGGCAAGGGCTATGTTGTCGACCGCATCAGCTCACTTTTACCCTATGGGTATGAGCTTGAGCCCGGGCTTTTTTCCATCATGGATGACAAACACATGGCGGTAGAGTCAATCGGCTATACGCTCGAAGTGACGCCCCAAACGGGAGCCACGCCTGAAATGGCTTCTCAACTGACGTCGCTTTTTTCTTCGGACCTGCCGACAGGAACCGGCATCCAGGTGACGCTTTTCGCTGAACCTTGCATTGACTGGGCGGCCAATGCGTACACGGCAAGCCGCGCCCCGGCGTTTGTCGTCCCCGAACACAAAAAGACAATGGCGGGAACACTAACACACTTAGCCCATGAGCGTGTTCGCTACTTAAAGAAAGGAATCACGGAACCATTATCCAAAGGCAGCCACTTCCGTGTCCGCCACTATCGGGCTTGGGTGTCTGTGGCGCTGCCCGTTGGGGACATGAACCTTTTCGCGGCAGTAGAAAAAGCCAAAAAGGAACGAGACCGTCACATTACTCTTTTAAAGTCACAGTATCTTTACAGTCATACTTGGAGGTCGACGGATCTCTATAAGACTGTCCGCGCGATTTTAAATGCCCACAAAGGGATGGAGAGTCTCAAGTCCAAGGCTTCTCCCAATGCTCGTCAAAGTCTTTCACATAGATTAGTCGATCCCGATACCCGCGTTTTTATCCGTGAAGACGGCATTGAAATGACGGGACAAAACAAGAATGATTCTGTATTGCTCACGGGGCTTTCTGTCTCGGGCTATCCGAGCGACTACGCTTTGGCGCTCACCGCCCGCTTTATCGGTCACAAGGCTTTGGACATCCCTTGTCCCTTTTTAGTGACTTGCGCGGTTCACATGCCAGACTTTGAAGCCACTAAAGCCAAAGCCAACATCATGGCCGCGCGGGCCAAGCAGATTGCCGACAGTGAATTGGCAAGATACCTGCCGTACTTGAAAAAACGCGAGCGCGACTATGACATTGTCACCGAGGAGTACGCGGAAAACGGCGGACTTTGCAAAATGACGCACCAAGTGCTTCTATTGGCGCCAATCAACAATGCGGAAGAATGTATTGAAGCGACCGTCTCCGTTTTTAAAGACGCGCACCTCGATTTAACACGAGACACCCGCATGCACTGGCAAAGTCTGATGACAAGCCTGCCCATGACCATGGGGCCGATTCTGGCCAAGGACCTGCAAATCGCGCAGCGCCAAAGCACAAAGACTTTAACCAACGCCGCCAACCTCTCCCCCTTTCTGGCGGAATTTCAAGGCACAGGCACCCGTAACGGCGAAGAGTCGCTCACTCCCCTTTTGCTTCTGACCGGACAACGGGGACAGATCACGCCGGTCGATCCCTTTGCGAGCTCCGGCAACTACAACGCCATCGTTGTGGGCACATCGGGCGCAGGCAAAAGCGCCCTCACCAATGACCTTATTACCGGAAACTTGGGCACTGGCGGGAAAACCTACGTGATTGACGTCGGCGCCTCATACAAAAAACTCTGTCAGTTGCTCGACGGTCAATGGATTGAATACCGTCCCGACACAGACCTTGTCATCAATCCTTTTGAGTTGATCAGAGACATTAAAGAAGATATGGGCTTTTTGCTGCCCATCTTAACTGAAATGGCTTCACCCAATGAGGGACTTTCCGACTTCGCGCAAAGCGTTTTACAGACCCACGCAATCTTCTGTTTAAAGAACGCTCAGATCTCTCACAGATCCGCTACAGTGACCGATTTGGTCGAAAGTCTTTCAACAGGCTTTGTTCACCCGGAAAAGCCATCAACACCGGATCGCCGCGTCATGGACCTGGCGGTGCAACTCTCACCCTTTGCCCGTGACGGCGCCTACGGGCGTCACTTTGACGGCCACTCCACCGTTAATTTCAATAATGACTTTATCGTCCTGGAACTCGAAGGGCTAAAGGGACGCAAGACGCTGCAAAGCGTGGTGCTTTTGTGCCTCATTTTCCTGATTACCCAAGATTTGACCGCGGGTGATAAGCACATCCGCAAAATGGTCGTCATCGATGAGGCCTGGGATCTTTTAAGCCACAAACATGCGGGAGGCTTTATCCAAAACGGCTATCGCCGGGCCCGTAAGCAAAACGCCTCTTTTATCACCATCACTCAATCTTTCGCGGACTACTACCAAAACGACACGGCTCGCGCCGCTTTGGAAAACGCCGACATCCGCTTTGTATTGCGGCAAAAGGAAGAATCACTTCGGTTTATGGAAAGCCAAAAGAAGGTGTCTTTCAGTCCCTGGGAGATGAATGCCATCAAACATATCCGCATGCGCGAGGGAGAATATTCGGAATGCTTGTTTGCCACACCCGATACGGTGCCCGCCGTGCTTCAGATCCGATTTGATCCCTTCTCGCGCCTTCTGTATTCAAGCCGCGCCGTTGATGTGGCGCGAATTGAAAACCTCATGAATAAGGGGATGTCGGTGACAGAGGCTATATCCGCTCTGCTGGAGAATACGCATGAACAGTGATTTCGTGATTGACAATCTGGCCGCGCCCGGCACTCAGTGGTACGCCGTCAAAGATCCTTATGAAGCCGATCTGGCGGAAGAACCGACACTTAAACGCTCCACCCTCACGCGGCAAGAGCGCAACAAAGAGCGCCGGGAAACCCGCGCGCGTCAAAAGGACTCTCCTTACCTACAGGTGAGCCTTCAACACAATAAAAACTATCAAAAGAAACTGAAAGCAATTTTGAAATGATGCCGTTAGTCAAAATTTTTAAAGACCCTAAAACCATAACAATCCTTCTGGCGAGCCATGCTTTGGCGCTATCCATAGCGGCAATGTATTTGAGCGCTGGTCACACCCCCAGTCAAATCGCGACGGCTGACATGCAAATGATTTTGGACAGTCAAAAACTTCTTTGGGTAAAACGCATGAAAGAGGGCGATGCCAATGCTGTCTTAAAGGATTCAGGGAAATTTCAACAAAAACTTCAATTCATTCTGAACGACATCGCCAAAGACAATAACGTCGTCATCATTGATAAAAGCGCGCTTATCGCGGGCCGGCAGGTCATGGACGTCACGCCGCTCATTATTGAAGCGCTCGGTATTTCAACAAATGAAGTGGAACTGCTTCGCAGACGCCTTGAAGAGGAAATCTTGTCGGACTTTCCCGCGATGAGAAAGGATCGCCCCTAAATGAAAGAGAACGCTTTGCGCCTGGCACTCAGTCTTTTTGAGTTGGCTAAACGGTATTGCTTCATTCTTTTGTGGTTGGGACTCGCTTTGATGTTATTCACAAGCCGCTACCAGTTGGCGATCAATGTGACAGACAGCCTGCCCGGAACCATTTTTCTTATTGATAAGAAAGATAAGGTAGTTTCTCGTGGTCGCTACGTGGCTTTTGCCTGGAAAAGCGCCGCACCCGTTCCGGATGGTGTCACAGTGATTAAGCGTGTGGCGGGTATTGAAGGCGATCAGGTGACGGTTATCAACCGCACGGTTTTCATTTACGCTCAGAAGCTGGGAATCGCTAAGACACACTCTCGAACAGGTGAGCCCTTAACGGTCATTTCTGAAGCAATCATACCTTTTGGCTATTTTTACGCCACAGCTGACCACCAGGACAGTTTCGATAGCCGCTACGCCAAACCCGGCCTTATCTCAACAAGTGCCGTTCGGGGCCGCGCCATTCTTCTTTGGTAAGAAGGACTGTTCGATGAAAAACCCTTCTGTCTTACTCGCTTTGTGTCTGAGTCTGTGTACTTCCCCTTCCTTCAGTGCAGAGGCGCTGGGGCCCGTGTACCCAGTCATTGAACCGGATCTTTTGGCAATCATGAAGCAGCACGCCGCTGAAGAATCGGCCAATAGCGCATCGCGTCTTAATCAACAAAAATACCGCCTTCAACAGTGGGCAAAAGAACCAATCGGCCAGGCATTGTCAGAAGCCACTGAAGTCAAACGCTACCGGTTTGAAAGTTCTCTAGAAGCAAAGTCTTTTCTGAGGGAGAACTATCGGCGCGAATGGCTTTTCATTGACGCAAATCGTCAAAGGCACTTGGACTTGGCCCGTGCGTTTTACAAAGAAAAGACCGGTATCCGCCGTGTGATCTTAGTGGGGGGCTCTGTTGAGAAAACTCAAAACGCTCTTAAGCAGCGAGTCTGGTTTGATCAGGCGGGAACCCTCGTTAAACGACTTCAAATTGAGGCTCTCCCCGCTTTTGTGGTCATGGAAGCCACGGGCATCACTGTCACCCAAGCTCCAGTCAATGATTTCCTGAAAGGAAAGGACTTTCAATGAAACGACTCATTGCTCTTTTCCTATCCCTTTTATTGTTTAAGGAAAATGCGTTGGCTGCCTGCTACGGCCGCATCACCAATCCGGTCACAGATGTCTGTTGGGAATGCGTCTTTCCCATCACGGTCGGTCAAAATACTAGCCTAATCAGTAGCTCGCGCTTTACCGATGTCACAACCGATGCGGATTCAATGTGCAGTTGTGTGACCAACGGCTCCGTAACCCTGGGCATGAATCTGGGCTTTTGGGAGCCGATCCGCACCATTGAAATTGTGCGCGAGCCCTTCTGTTTTCCCTCTTTAGGTGGTCTCACTATGGGCGGACGGTTCACGGCGCCCGCGCACGGTCGCACGCCCAACCCTAAAGCTCGCGGACACCGAACCAGTTTTTACCAAGTGCATTGGTATCACACGCCCTGGCTATACCTGCTTGAGGTGCTTTTTGATACGAAGTGTCTGGAAGCCTCTCCCTGGGACGTGGCCTACATGACTGAACTCGATCCCTTGTGGGATGACTCAATGAGTTCTTTCCTGTTAAACCCGGATGTCACCCTCTTTTCTAATCCGATCGCGGTGGGTGCCTGCAGTTTGGACTGTGTCTCGGCCACGATTGATCTGCCGATTAATTCGCTTTACTGGTGCGCGGGCTGCGCGGGAAGCCTCTTTCCCCTCACCGGTTGGGTGAATGCCCACATTACCGATGAGCAAGCTTTCAGCCTCTTAACCCAGCGCTTCACTTTGAAGCTTCACCGGGAAGGGCTCTTGTGGCGTCAGTGGGGTAAAGACGGTCAATGTGGACCGCAACTTGAACTCCTAATGAGTAAAGACGTTTACCGCACGCAGATGGTGTGGCCCTCCCGTCAAACGCAGGGCACCTGCTGCCGCCCCTTTGGGGCCGCCACCGCCATGGATGCTTTAGGGGGAACAACGCCGCCTGTGCGAGGGGAGGACGCCGCACTATTAATTTGGCGCCGCCGCGACTGCTGCCAAGGCATGAGTTTGGGAGGATCATAATGAAACGCTTCCTTATGACCCTGGCCTTCTTATTACCCTTAAATACATACGCCCTGACACCGGGCGAAGTGCAAGCCATTGTTCAGCAAGCTCAGGAATCCGTACAGACTCTGCCTCAAACGCAAGAGGAAGACATTGCCATAGCGGTTGCCGTCTCGCTTTCCATGCCCCGTGCCTCATTACTGAAATTGGGACAAGATGCCCGGGATGCCGGTTTAGCCCTGAGTTTTAGAGGCATCGGTACTGAAATAAAAAATAAACCCAGTGAAAAACCACAAACAGTGGCTCAACGCTACGGCAAGGGACTGATTGCCCGCCACATGGAGGACTTTAAATTCCTGACGAATGTCGGGGGCAACATTCAGATTGATCCGGTTTTATTCGCTCGCCACAACATCACCGATGTACCCCGTGTCATGGTTGTTCCTGTCTGCCGTTCGGCTTGCGAACGCACTCAAGCGATATTGGTGGCCAGAGGTGATGTGAGTCTTCGCTATGCGTTGGAGGCTCTTTTCAAAGAAGGGACCGAAAAGTTAAGAGTGAACCCCAACAGCCAAGAACTGCAAAAAGGTTTGAAGTTAATCGAGGACGCTTTAGCTCGCCTGGGAGATCGTCCATGAGGTGGATTCTCTTTGCTCTTTTCTTCTCTCAGGCTCTTTATGCCAAGGAGGTGACGGTCAACGAAGCCGCCTTGGCCGCTCAGTCCGTTCCCCGCCCCAATTACGGTTCTATTGTCACCAACGACAAACGAAACGATGTCATCAGTAAAGACTTCGTTGGAGATACGTCTGATCTCTCTAACCTTCGTGATAAACATGGCATGGGTGATCTTTTCACCCCAGGCTCTAACAAGGCCAATGGCTGTTTAAGTAAAAACGATCCCGAGTGTTTAGCCGTGCAGCTTGTCTATCAAGGCGGGGCCAATAAACCGGAGCTCGATGAGTCCGAGAAAAACGAAATCTTGAAGGATTATGAAAACACCATTGGCAATGCCGATTCTATTATCGGCGATGCGGACTCAATTGTGAGTTCTGAAACCCACTGTGAAACCGTGGAAACGGTAATCCCCGGCGTTTCCCAGATTGAAGTTTGCGATGAAGCCACGGGCGGTGTTTCCACCGGCACGTGTTCAGAGGGCTGGACCATGGAAATGGGCACGCGTGAACTCTACCGCTGCCACACGGGATTTACCTCTTCTGAACAAACTTGCTCAATTGAACGGCAAGTGCAGTTACACGTTGAAAACCGTTACTCGTGCGTTAAAGACGATGGTGAAACCGCGCAATCGTCCTGCACCGTGCCGGTCACCGTTGACGTTAAGAAAACCTATCCCTACACCTGTCGGATTGAAACAAAGCCGGCCACGACTGAAACCTGCATTAAGACGCTCAATGTCAGCGTCATTCGCGCGTGCTCTGATGACCAGGATGCCACGGTCAGTCTTAAAGACTTCAAGGAAGTGGGCTACAGCGCACGCGGTTCTTACCTCACGGCCAATGTGGGCTATGCGTGCTCAGAGGACATGAAAGTGACGGTTAAGTTCGGTCCCCGAACCATGGGCACCTTTACCGAAGCCCCTTCTTCTTTTACGAAGACTTATCGAATTGAGTTCATATGCTCCATTGAAATCATTCAAAAGGACGGTCACGACTACTACGAAGTCACCATTACCAATACGGATAAAGGCAAAGGAACGAAGACGGTTTCCGTGACTTTACCGATTTATAAACCCTATCCTCAGATCGCCGATCACTGGGAGAGTGTATGCCGTTAATACTTCTCCCCCTACTCTTTTTTATTGCTCAGTCTTCTTGGGCAAACTGTGAAATAACCAAGCAGACCTGTCTGCAAGGTCCCGAGACCCGAATCATCGGCGGGGAAGAAATCTTTCGGGAATGCTGGCAGTGGGAAACGGTTTCCGAATGTGAGTCAGGGGGCTCCGTTAATTATTGTGAGCCGTTGGAAAATAATGCTTCGTGCCAACAAACCGAAACCAACTGTCTGACCTCGTCCAAACCCGGTGTTTGTGAAGTTCGAGAGAATGCGTACAGCTGCGAGACACCTTTAGAGGAAGTGCCGAAAGGCGTTAACGAGCTGCCTATCAAAACAGAAGTCACCGACCGCTTTGAGACAGATAAGTATTGTGAAGCGGCAACCAATGCGGCTTGCTCTCAAACCCAAATGATCTGTACGGCGCCGGATGAAACCCGTGTGGTCGATGGCGTTGAAGTGACGCTGCCCTGTTGGGAGCGAGAATTTAACTTCTCCTGCGTGATCCGGCCGGAAAATCCTTCATGCTCCCACCTGCAAGAAGCCGGATGTAAACCTTCTGTTTTAGAAACTAAATCTCAAGTCCTATCGTTCGACTGTCGGGAAGAGAACGTCTTCAAACCCCATGAGGACATTCAGTTTGTTGAAAAGCTCAATATCCTTGATGGTGTCACGATTACCTCTAACACCTGTAGTGACAGTTGTGAGGAAAAGGAAAGTGCCTGCGAAGTCACCCATCCCCTTTTTACCGAGGTTTGTCTCAAAGAAAATAAAGTCCAGCTCTGCGAAACCGGTGAAAAGAAAACCTGTGAGGCATTAACAGATAAAGGTTGTACGGTTAAAGAAGAACAACCGGACTCTTCCCTTTTTTCATGCCAAAGTCCGGTTTCCCCTCTCCCCTCGCACATTGAGTGGGCCGGAAGCGAAGAGGTCATCACCGGAATGACGGAAGAATCCGATTGCCCTTTCAATGCTGATGTCTTGAGCAAAATGCTTGAGCCACGAGCCACATGCACCGCTTCCGATAAGGTCTGCATCGAGGGACCGGAAACTCGCATCATCAATGGTGAACCCGTTTACAAGGACTGCTGGCGATACGAAATTCAGTACAGTTGCTCAGATGACAGCACATCGGTTAATACCTGTGAAGAACTGAGCGCCAACCCAAAGTGCGAGCTCATTGAAAAGAAATGCTTGGCAGGCAATGAAAGCCAATGTTCCTTTTGGACTTTCACCTATAAGTGTGAAGAAACGCCTGATCAGGTTATTGAGGAAGAGGTTTGTTCAGAGTCGATTTGCCAAAACGGTCTTTGCACACCCACCGATGACGCGCCCAATACCAATTTAGCCGATGTCATCACCAAACTTGAAGTTGTGCGTCAGGCCGCGGTCTATGGCGACTACAACAACCTCCATTTCTTTACCGGAGAACTCAATACCTGCCGCAATAAATTAGGGGGTGTGTCTTGCTGCAAAGGAAAGGTGAAGGGCTCTCACTCTAACGCCGCAGGGCTACCCGTTTCTTATATCTTCGCAGGCAAGATTGCTAAAGAAACCATCCATACTTTGGGCTCGCCTTATGTCAATGACATTCTCATGAGCCATGAGTCCATCGCCAACATCATGACCAAACTTTACGGTGACGCGGCCGGTCAAGCCTACTCCCCTAACCTCTCCTACTACGGACTCTCTGTGAGTTATGTCGGTGGCTCGGTTCAGTTCTCCTTTGACCCTTGGACGTTTTTTGCCATGGTGGCGCTCGAAGTCGCCGCCGATTACCTGTCCTGCACCCCCGAAGAGCAAACCCTGCAATTAAAGCGTGGGGCAGATACCTGCCGCTATGTGGGCAGCGTCTGCACCGAATACTTCATGGGGCGGTGCCTCATTAAGACCGAGTCTTACTGTTGCTACAACTCTAAGCTCGCGCTTTTGGTGCAGGAAGCCGCCCATGAGCAATTGGGACTCGGCTGGAATGTTGCCGATCAACACGTCTGTCAGGGGCTGACCGCTTATGAAATGAGCCGGGTAGATCTGGGAAAGATTGATCCTTCGGCTTTGGGAGCATTGATAGACACCTCCAAAGTGAAGATGCCCGATCCGGGCAAGGTCGAAACACGCACCAAAGCCAGAATCAACGAACTGAAAAAAGACCCTTACGCCGCGATGCCCGGCAAAGAGGGAACTTGTTACGGAACTGACTGTTAAACACTATGACTATAAGAAAAATCGGCTTAACAGCCCTACTCTCTTTATCGCTTGTGCAATCTTCGTTTGCACAAACTAATGACTTCTGGACCGAAGACGTCTGGAAGAATCCCGATCGCGGCTTTCTTTTCTATGGAGAAAAGAAGCCCGATGAATCCAAAGACCCCAAAGAATTTGAAACGGTAGAAGAACTGAAGTTCGAAGCTCAAAAGAGACTCAATGTCGCAGTGATGAATCCGACTGAGAGCAATCTCAAAGCGTACCTAGAAATCAACACGTTAATGCTGGAGAAATCCACGCAGTTTGCTCAAAGCTGGAAAGAAACCCTTTGGGCCAATCCCGGTTTTGACCATACGGTGGTTCACCCCAACGCCAACTTTGCGCAAGTTGCCTTGAAAGATGAAGCCAAGTCAGAAAAGGCTGACATTCTTAAAGAACTCTCTACCCATGCCGGGCTTGTCATTCTTGTTCAGTCAGGATGCTCTTTCTGCTCCCTGATGGCGCCTGTTATTCAAAGACTTCAGCAAGAAACCGGTATTGAAGCTCTGGCTATTTCCATCAAGGGTGATGTCTCCTCCGAGTGGCCTGGCGCCAAACCGAATAACGGCATTGTGAAGCGCTTAATGACCCTAAGCGGCTCCGTGCCAACCGTTACCCCGGCGATTTTCTTAGTGGATCGAAAGGGCGAAAAGGCTCAACTCATTGCTTCCGGCGCGCTCTCACTTGAAGACTTGAAGGATCGACTCGTTCAAGCCTCAGGCCTCTCTCAACCTATGAATTCCTCTATTCAAACTCTTCCCCGATTCTAGGATCAATCATGAAAGCAAGATCTTTTCACTTGACCTTAGTGACTTTTTGCGTCTCTTTATCACTGATTCCGAACGCACAAGCGGGCTTTTTGGAAGATTTCTACGACTCTTCTTCCGGTGCCGGCCAAGCCAACGTAACGGCTGCCGGCATCTACGAATCCGCCCACCTTAATATCGCCACGGGCGGCGGTTTTGTCTACCGCGCTCCCAGAACCGATTTCACGCCGTTTCAGTTCACGCCACCCAAACTCTCGGCCGGCTGCGGCGGGATCGACCTCTTCATGGGTGCTTTCAGCATTCCCTCTAAAGAAGAGTTCCTGAATTATTTAAGAGCCATCGGCTCTTCATTGCCGGGTCTGGCTTTCCAGTTAGCCCTTCAGACTTTGTCTCCTGACTTATCCGAACAAGTCACAAGCTTTCGCGATTTGATCCGGGAGTACAGCTCTAAATTCCAGGATTCCTGCACCGCCGCTCAAACCCTTCTCGACATGACAGGCGCTCAAGGCTACATGGAAAAACTGCGCTACTCGGCCACCAATCATTTGAGAGACTCGGGCACAGCGTCGGATGCTTATGAAGCCGACTCCATGACCCGCACCGATGGATCTACCGTCTTTAAAAACGTCCCGACTCGTACAGACTCCGGCGGCAACACCATCGAAGCCTCGGAAATCAACCTCACCTGGGCTTTACTGGGCGGCGGGACTTTGACGTCCAAGTATCCCAAGGAACTCAAAGAACTCATGATGACCCTAGTGGGCACAACCATTTACACCCAGGCGGGAGATGACTCCTCCACCGTGGCCCGCTCCCGCTTCATCATGGGCGAGGATATTGTCAATCAACTCTTCGGTTCCTCGGAAAGCGTCAGCCTCAATAACGCTACTCGACTGATGTGCCCTACCAAGGACACCAAATGCCTGTACCCGGAGCGCGTGGCCATGGATGACATCAATCTCACCCACCGTCTCTGGGAAGCCGCCACCCATTACCGTCAGTCTCTTCTGGCTCGGGATCCGTCCAGAGTCTCTGAAGAAGACATCCTCCTATTGGGGTCGGTTTCTTCCATTCCATTAATCAAATTAATTAACACGGTAACGATTAACCGCTACGTTGGTTTTTCTGAGGACATCCTCCGCGTCTACGTGGAAGCCGCCTCTTATGAAGCCATTGTCCGGGCGCTCGATCAATTAACCATCGACATTGAAAAAGTCATCACCAGTGCAAGCGGTGCGCAAGCCAATCAAATCAACGCCGATCACGTTAAGCGGATTTCCGCCCGTATCGCTTCGGTCCGTTTAGACCTCTCTGCCCGAAGCGACCGCATCTATCAGCAAATGGCCCGCGCCCGAAGCTTTATGGAACAAGTCGAACACATTGAACGCAGCCTCTTAGGCAACGCCGCCCAGAACATCGCTTCCCGCTGGGGAACCCGTAACTAAGGAGTAACCGATGACGATGGAATTTTTTGCCTATTGGAACGGCTCACAAATCCGAGAGCTTTTTGAAGCGGTGGTGGCCATCACCGGGTCGGCTGACTTCACGGGGCTATTGAAAACCATTATCCTGTTCGGATTCCTGTGTGTCATTACCGTTTGCGCCCTAAGATACCGAGGACTGGACGCGGGCAGCTTCATCTTTGCCGTGGCGCTTTTTTACGGCGTCACCCTTGTCCCCAAAACTGACCTGGCCATCAACGATGAGCGATCCGGTTCCGTTTATGTGGTTTCTAATGTTCCTTTGGGACTGGCCTTTATGGCAAGCACTACCTCCCACGTCGGCCACTGGCTCACGGATATCTTTGAAGACACCTTTGCTGGCGTTGAAGCCGAGCGCTTCTCACGCTTTGGCATGCTCTTTCCAGAAAGAGCCGTCAATGCAATCCTTGCCGCCGGCCCTGTGACCGCTCAAGGCAGAACACTGATTTCTGACTTTAACCGCAACTGCGTCATGCCCGAGCTCATTGACTATCCCCAAAAGATTGAAGCGCTGAGCACCTGCGGCAACCTCTGGCAGACAATCGCTCAAACCGGATGGGTCAATCCCGCCCGAAAAACTCAAGACACGGCCGGCAACTGGCTTGGATGCGATGAGGCGATCGCTTTCATTGACAACCATATGGCAACCAAAGAGCTGCCCGCCATTCAAAAGCATTTGGCCATGAAGCTGCTGCCCGATCAGCTGGATGCGAGCACTTTAATTCTGAGAGTCCTGCCCCAGGCTGAAAGTCTACTTTTAGGCGTATCGCAGAGTTTGGCGAGTTCCATCAAGCACTCAGTCTTTATGAATACGCTGCAAAGTGACATCGATAATGTGGCCGCTTTAGCCGGGCACCCATTAGCCACCGCAACGGCATTAGCCAAAGCCCAGGGCAATCTTTCCTCAGAAATCAACTATCGAACGATGGCGGAGATTGCCAAGGACGCTTTACCTAAGGTTAGAAATTCGCTCGAATTTATCATTCTGGCGTCTTTCCCACTGATTTTCATTATGGTGTTAGCCGCCGGCCATATGGCCGGAACCATCCTCAGAAGCTATCTGACGCTCCTGGTTTGGATACAACTTTGGGCGCCGATTTCCGCCGTGATGAATTACCTCATCATCCACACGGACAGCCACCCCATGAATCAAATCATCGCTGAATATGGAGCCAACACCATCTATGCCGCCAACCTCATCCGCGAAGCCGGCGCAAGCTCTCAAGCCATTGCCGGGTTCTTAACAATTCTGGCTCCGGTGATTGCCTTTGCTATCGCCAAGGGTAGCGACTTTGCGACAGCGCAGCTGGCCGCAAGCGTCATGGCGCCCGCGCAAAGCGCCGCTCAGTCTCAAGGAGCGAGTCTCGCTTCAGGCAACATTTCTTTAGGCAACACGAGCTGGGGCAATGTCTCAACCAATACTCAATCCGGCAATAAGAGCGACAGATCGATGGGTTTTACCAACTCCTCAATGCTTCAAACCGCTTCGGCTTACGGCTCGGTTACTCGAAATGGTTCGGGTACGGTGACCGGTATGTCCATGACACCGGTCTCAATGGGTGTCTCAAGCGCCATGTCGTTGGGAGAAGCGAATTCTCAAAGCGCTACCAGCTCAATGAGCAATAGCTTTGGTTATTCGGACTCTATCCAAGCTCTGCGTTCATACACGACGCAAACGGCGGATAAGTCGATGGCGGGTTTTACGCGACTTTTAAATACAACGTTAAATCGTCAGTCCGGATTACAGTCTGCGGATAGCAGCTTAGATCAGGTGAGTTCTTCTTTAGCCTCAGGATCAAACCAAACATTAGAATCAACTCTCAGCAACGGACAAACAGCGACGATTAAATCATCTGTTACTCTTTCAAGCTCAACTTCGTCGAATCTGAGTAACCGTGGTAGCAATGCTTTGCAAACCAAAGAGCAAACGTTAGCTTCGTCATCCCAGCTCATTAATTCCTCTGAATTTTCAACTTCGGAGACTATGGAAGGGTTTGAAAGCATTAGACAAAATATCATAAAGGGAGGGAGCACTCCTTCGCTCTCAGGTGGCACATCTGGTCAAATTAACACAGCTCAACAGTTATTGGATTCTATAAACCAACAAAGCAGTATTACAAATGCAAAACAACGCCAAGAAGCTTATAAATCTCTTCTGACAGCTACAAGGCAAATTGCAGAAAGCACTTCAGACTCTGGCATTCGTAACGCCGCTAAAAACTTCGAGGAGCAACTGACTCGTGCTTACCAGCTCGGCAATCGTCAAAGTTTTGAGCAAAGTGCCAGTCTCGGCGCTTCTTCTCAAATCGGCTATGTTTCTAACCAAGACATCAGAACAATGATGGACAGCTCCCCTGCCGCTATGCAAAAGGCTATTGAAACTTTTGGTTCTGCCGAGGCTGCTCAAAACGCGCTTTTTCATAGTGCTTCCGCAAGAAGATACTTTGCCCAGCGACTTCATCAGAGTATGAATCAAAGTGATTGGAACAATAACTCTCCTCAACCTTTATCGACCGTTGGCATTGACACAATGGCAAGACCTCATCGAGAATCTTTTAAAACTGAAAAATTCAACCAATTTGACCAAACTCGCCAAGCTAATAATTTGGATTATCAAATTTCTAAGCAAAGTAGCATTGGAGATAAAGAAATCTCAGATCTGCCGCAAACGTCAGCGGTGACTAACTCGGTCAATAACTTCAGAGAATCATTGGATGCGGATAAAACACAACTTCAAGGAAACCTTCTTACCGAGCGAGGAACAACATTATCGGCTAAGGCAGTGTATGAAGAAAAGCAATCCGGTGTTCCAACAGTATTTGCCAACGCTTACCTTGGCGGTGCTCTTTACTCGAGCCCCCACGAATACAAAGACCAACTAATCAAGAAAACAAATTCCGAAAGCTTTAGAAAAGCTATGCAAGAAATCGGCAAACAAGATAAAGCGGAACTTTCTGACGTTGAACGCTCCGCTCAAAAATAAATATAGATTCAAAACACCTGATTAAAACCAAAATGTTGGAGTATTTCCCCATTTAAGTGACGCAGGCACACGAGACGGCCTATGGCCTTTATATCTGTAGTGAAGTTCACCCTTTTTATCCATTTCGTACCATGGAGAAAAAATGATTAATGCTACAAAAAAATATACGGTGTTGAACACTTCTTCCCAAGAGATTTTCAGATTCAAAATCTGGTTGGCGTATTCGTCTTCAAGGACAGGAGGCGTGGTGAGATATTCCCAAAATTTCATTTCAAAATCCCCTAAAAAATTAACCGAATCTGTTTTCAAACAATGGGCCCGATGTCTGTCAACGGTGAGTATTTAAACATGGATAAAGCCTTCTTGTCCAATAGATTTTTCCTATAAAAATCAATGATCTAATTGATACAGTCTATGATCTTCATCGCCTAATTTTTAAGCAAAGGATCAAAATAAAAAAATGGCAAAAATATCAACTTTCGGCATGAATGCCGCATTCCAATTGGGTTTTGAGCGAATCGCCGATGTTCGAGGGATCACGAGCGTTGTGAGCCTGTTTAAAAATTCGATGATCCTCTCGGGAATTTATCTTCAAATCCGACCGGACAAGACGGCTTACATCGGAAAAACGAACAACATGCCAGCCCGTTTTGAACAGCATTTAGCCCGCGGAGTCGTGATCGAAGAATTGGCCTTCATGCCGGTTCTAGCGAAGTACGTTGATGAAAAAGAGAAGCAATTGATTGCTTTAGCTGAAAAGAAAGGGATCCCTCTGGACAACCTTGCCCTTCGAGTACGTCACTCAGAAAATCGCAAAAATTTAAAAAGCGTCCTGAATGATTCTGAATTAAATGATTGGCTTAACCCTAATGAAAAAAACACTGGCTCCGGTTTGTGGCTTCAAACCTACCACAGCATGCATCCCGGTTTAAGGCATCAATTGGATTTAGCTCGGGCACACCCCGTATGGTCTCAGATTTTCCCTGTTGCCAAATATTTCGTTCAACACATAATTCCCAAACCGAAAGATACTTATGATGATTTCTGGAGCGCCTGTGCTTATACACGCAAAATCGAGGAAACATTTTCCTCTGTCATACGTGTTCATGCAGGAAGTCTCACTTTGTTAAATTTAGGTTCATATCGAGTATCACCATTTGAACCATGGGGATGGATTGAGTGTAAAAAAGATGATTTAATGGCAACTGGCTACACACTCAATCGACTAAAAACCGATTTTCCGTACGCCAATATCATTGATGAGGACAATTTCGTTAGGATTGGGACTTCAACAAGACTGTTGTTAACAGTAATTGAAAAATTAAAAAAGCCCCTGAGACAAACAACGCTGAACGCGATGAATAACGCATTGCTACAAAAAGGCAATCTGGCTTTAGAATGTCTTTTATGTTATTAATCAATTTATAAACTGTATTTTATAAACTGGGACATTTCTCATTTTTTATAAAACCTATTTAAAAATTCCTTCTACGATTATTTTCTCCGGGATTAAAGTTTCTTAAGCACAAATACTTGAATTAATTAGGAACCATAAGCAAAAAACTGTAGATTTCCTCAAAAATACGTAATTCTCCTGATTGTTCCATTTCTAAATTTAAATCAAAATGTTTTCATCCTTTTCATAATTTATGAGATCGCCTCTAAAATGCTTTCGAGCAACCGCTTAGATACATTACAGAAAGTCTTGCAGGACAATTCCTGTAAGTCTTGCTGTGCGATCTCATCAGTCAAACCCATCGGCCTTTCGAGCACATCTCGTAAGGCTGTTTTTTCAGCTTTAGCATCGGGGAACGATTTAGTCGTTTCCCGCTTCCATCGTTTGTCGTTTTCAGCTGGTGCTGATAAATGACAGGTTCCTTCGGGAACCACCCCAAACGGTCTGAATACCGTTACTGATAATCCTAAAACTCATTACGTGTATTCGGACATTTTCAAAATTTTGAAAATTCGGAAGTTGCTATGTATCCGTCTATTCGTGGCAAGGTTAAAGCAAATATCAATATTCGTCTCAATAAACGAACTATCTCTGTCATCTTCGGTTGCGCGCGACTGATGCGCTCCATGCGTCAGATTGGTCCTCCTATTTATCGATTTAGGTTTGAAACCAATTTTTTCAGCGCTTTCATAACTTTTTAGGAAAACAAAATGTCTGACAAGCAAACACAAATCGATAAAGAAAAAGTCTCCATAGGCTGTTACATCTCATTGGCTTTGGCCATTGTATTTTTCTCCGGAGTGGCTGCCGGCAGTAGTTATTTTTGGAGTTTCTTAGACTTCACAACCCTCATGGGCAGTGCCGGCAAAGTGGTGGGGAAAGTGACAGAAACTGCCGATGGCGTCAGCACCACCATGACAACCTTAAGAGGTCTTGGCGGATCTGGCGCCATTGATGGGTTCATGCTCGCCATCTCCCTCATCATACCGGGCGTTATGTTGGCCATGGGCATGATTACCGTTTTTGAACACTATGGCGCACTCAAAGCAGCACGAAAGCTCTTGACTCCGATTCTTCAATTTTTGATCGGTGTTCCCGGTACGGCCACTTTAGCTTTAATCGCCTGCCTTCAATCCACCGACGGCGGCGCGGCGCTGACTCGTCAACTTAAAGACTCGGGCGCCTTGAGCTATACCGAAATTAACAATTTCTCCGCTTTCCAAATGGTCGCTTGTGCACCCATCACCAACTTCGTGACATTCAGCGCGGCTGTGTTGGCTTTCAGTAACGCTGACGGCTCCAGCGCTGTGCCACTTTCCATGGGCACTGGCTTAGCTGTTTTGTTAATCGCCAAGGTGATCGGCGCCAACATCATGCGTTTGATTCAATTGAGGATTGCTCAGCGTGAAACGATCGCCACAGCGTCTTTGCAGACAAGCCCCGTTGCTTTAACTATTGAAAGGAATTAATCATGGCTGAACTCAGTACACAAAAACCTTTGATTACAGAAGTGTTCATTGACGGCGCCAGGCGCGGTTGGGACTTGGCGACAAAGTCAATGTTGCCAAACTTGGTTATGGCGTTTGTGCTCATCAAAGTATTGACTGTTTCAGGCCTTCTAAACTACATCGGCATGGCGTTTGAACCGATCATGTCTATTTTCGGTTTACCGGGAGAAAGCGCCATGATTCTGGTGAGTGCCTGGATGTCAAGCGGCGGCGCTATCGGTGTGCTTTTAGCCTTCTTAAGTGATGGTGTCATGAATGGAGAACAAGCCGCAATCATTTTGCCCTCAATCTTCATCATGGGTGGACAACTCCAATATATGGGACGATGCCTAGGTGTAATCGGCATTAAGGATCACATGCTCTACGTCATCATGCTCATCCCCATTGTTTTGGCTTTCGCAACATTAGCGGCCATGAGCGTACTTATTTAATACAGGCTTAACACAGTCGAACAAACAAATTGGAAAGGAAATTATCATGAGTGACTCTTTAATTGTTAAACCGGAAGATCTGATTGATTGCGCCGCCGTGGCTGCGCAAATTCGCCACGCTATTCATCAATATCCGGAAATCGGCCTTAACCTAACCCAAACTGAGAAAACAATCGTTGAGGCATTGAAAAGCTTTGGGTGTGAGGATATCTACACTCGTGTCGGCGGATCAGACGTTGCCGGTGTAGTCTGTGTTATCAAAGGAGAATGCCCGGGACGAACAATCGGTATTCGAGCCGACAGCGACGCGCTGCCTCTCAATGAAAACACAGGGGTGCCTTATGCAAGTGAACGCCCCAAACATATGCATGCTTGCGGTCACGACGGTCATGTGGCCACTCTTTTAGCCGTTGTGAACTATTTTATGAAGCATCGCCATTTTGCCGGAACCTTAGTGGCTATTTTCCAGCCGGGCGAAGAGGGTTTCGCAGGTGCCAAATACATGATTGAAGACGGCCTCGTGGAGCGATTCGGAATCGATGAATTTTATGCTCTTCATGCCGAACCTTCGCTTGATGTGGGTAGCGTAGGTTTTATTTCCGGATACGCCACTGCCAATGCAGATGTCTTTGAGGTAACTTTTGAGGGAAAAGGCGGACACGGCTCTCGTCCTCAGTTTGCTAGAGATCCAGTGATTGCAATGGGCGAGGCTATTTTGGCTTTACAAACGCTTGTTTCGCGTAACATTTCTCCCCAATTGGCCGCGGTGGTTTCCGTTTGCTGCGCTCAAGCCGGAGATCCCAATGGCGTAAGCGTCATTCCTCAAAAAGCAATGCTGAGCGGCACAACCCGGTCGTACGAGCCAGAAGTTCAAGACACGATTGAACGACGTATTAATGAAGTTGCTCACGGTATTGCAAAAACCTATGATATTGACGCCGAGGTCAAATACACGCGTCTTTATCCCGCCATGTACAACACGCCTGAAAAGGTTGAGGCGGCTCACGCCATCGCCACACAAGTGCTGGGAGAAAACAATGTTAAAGAAATCACCAGAACAACAGGAGGTGAAGATTTCTCCTTTATGCTACAAAAGCGTCCGGGGTGTCTTTTCCGCTTAGGAATGAAAGATGCGGATCACACGGCTCCCGTTCACAATGAGCGCTTCAATTTCAATGACAAAGCCATCGCGACTGGAGCAGCTGTATTAGCATCGATCGCTTTGACGAGGATGTTGCCTAACAGCTAATGCTTTAATTGTTAATTTTGAAGGTATGCCCTAGGTTTAAGGGCATACCGATTCATTCATAGTATCGTGCCAAGGAAACTTGCGATTTCAATCGCGAGAGGAATTGGCACTCGCCCCGCCGGGGCGATTTT
>ENA-UERG01000799-UERG01000799.1-human-gut-metagenome-genome-assembly--contig:-NODE-799-length-29196-cov-23.132388_pt1 | contig 29196 bp, 31 predicted proteins | sample MGYA00242954_ERZ507954 | MGnify/ENA primary metagenome ERZ507954 (study PRJEB26167, sample SAMN06115478) | human gut metagenome | host: Homo sapiens | place: China:Sichuan | collected 2015-01-21... | reverse complement strand
AGTTTGAATGCGTGGACGGCTATCCCAAGAGCAGGTTCGGCACCATCGGCTTCATGCGTGCCACAGAGGCCCCGGAGCTGGAGGTCATTCTATGCCAGCCGAAGGAAGCGGACAAGCTGCCTTTCTCACTTGGTGCCAAGGGCTGCGGGGAACTGTGCATGATCCCGACCGCGCCTGCCTGTGCCCATGCCTACTACCGGCTGGATGGCAAGTTCCGCCAGAGCCTGCCTCTCAGCGACACCCCATATCGAAAGTAATATTGGAAAAATGAGCAGAGCTTCGGCTCTGCTCATTTTGTGTATTCAGGAAATAAAGAAAGACGCATACAGGGAGGTGTCATTGAGAGAAGCCAGCATCTGCAGCGTCTGCCGCAGCTCTGTATCGCCCCGTGCCAGCGGTTCCAGCAGTCCCTCAAAGCAAAAGGCGTGGAGCATACAGGGCATATCAGAGCGTATTTTTTTCACAAGGCTGAAAGCGTCCTTGGCCTGCCGGGACAGGTCGCCGTCTAAGTCGAAGGGCAGGAACAGCGCCCGCACCGCCAGATTGTCCGTTCGGCGGATCAGCCGCGCGAAGGCGGGGATGTTCTCCGCCGTGAACGCCCCGCCGCCCTCAGGCCATACGCGGATGGCAATATCCTCCAGATACCCCTCCGGCAGAAACGGAGCCACCAACGAGTCCAATTTTTGAAGCTCCTCCGGCGTTTCTGCTAGATAACGGCAATGACCGTGAGCGGCTTGCAGCTCGTCCTCCCCCGCATGGGCGGAAAGAAACACGGTGCGCGGGTCGATGTCGCCGCAGGCGGCAGCTATCGCGGCATCCGCGGTGAGGATGCCGCTTTCCGTTTCCGCAAGCACCTGCTGTTCCTCTGATGTCGGAATGCTGTCCAGCTGCGCCAGCGGGTGAAGCATCATATCCTCCGCCGCCAGCCATTTGGCGGCGGCTATATATTCCTGCATGGTCATACACATATCCTCATTTTTTCTATAGCACTGGCATTATTGTACCACAGATCCGGCATACAGCCAACAGCAAATTCACAGATGCCGAGCTTATTGCGATTTTGTCTCGACCGCCATCCTGTTAGTTTTGCTAATATGCACTATCATATTCCATAGCTTTACTTTTCCTGTTAAATATTCTACTATATAATCACAAAAGGAAACCAACACCAAACCAAAACATTAAAACAAATTTTAAGGAGGAATCCACCATGAAAAACATCAATAACTACATCCTGACCGCTATTGTTTCTCTCGTTCTGGTGGTCGCCACCTCTTTCCTGATGACCGCCGCTGACGAGCCCATCCGTCAGGCCGGTTACTATCTGCCCGTGGTGTTCGGCGCTGTGGGCACCTGGGCCGCTGGCAAGGCCGGGCTGCTGAAGCTGGACTACGAGGAGCGCACCGCCCGCAGCAATGCTCACGCCGCCGCGTGAGACAAATCAAATCGCCATCTGTTTTCTCTCAATATACATCCCCCGCTAAAAGCAGGAGCGGCACGCGAAAGCGTGCCGCTCCTGCTTTTAGGGAATACTTTCCCATGGAGCAAAGCCACCTCTTGCATAAGTCCCTCCGGCGGCGTACAATATATCCAGCGTTATTTTGGCAAAAGAACCAAGGAGGACTTTATCATGATACAGGTCAATGCTATGGGCGATGCCTGCCCCATCCCCGTCGTCAAGACGCTGCGCGCCCTGAAGGAGCTGAACGGCGCGGGCGCGGTGCAGACGTTGGTGGACAACAGGGTGGCCGTGGAGAATCTGACCCGACTTGCCGAGAGCAAGGGCTGCGCCATAGAAACGGAGCAGCTGGGCGAAAAGCAGTACCGCGTGACCATCACCGCGGGCGAGGATGCGGAGCTGCCGGAAAGTGCCGATGGCATCTGTACTGTTCCCGCCGCGGCAGACAACACCGTGGTAGCCGTATCTGCCGACCACATGGGCGAGGGCGACGAGACGCTGGGCAAGATTTTGCTGAAGGGCTTTCTGTTCGCCCTGACCCAGCAGGAGACGCTGCCCAGAACCATTTTGTTCTACAACGGCGGCGCATTCGTCACCTGCGAGGACTCTGCCTCACTGGAGGATCTGCAAAAGCTGGAATCGCTGGGCGTGGAGATCCTGACCTGCGGCACCTGCCTGAATCACTACGGCCTGACGGAGAAGCTGCGGGTGGGCGGCGTGACCAATATGTACGTCATCGTGGAAAAGCAGATGCAGGCCACGAAGGTCATCCGGCCTTGACGCGGCAGAAAAAGCCTGCGCTGGTCATCACCTTCCATGCCACATCGCAGGCGATGGCGGCGGAGGAGTTGTTCCGGCGTGCCGGCCTGCCGGGGCGGATGATCCCTGTTCCCTCTCAGATCGCGGCAGGCTGCGGCCTGGCGTGGAAGGCGCTGCCGCAGGAGCAGGACGCGCTCTGTGCCGCATTGGACGCAGCAGCTGTCGGTCATAGCGGCTGCTTCATACTGGAGATGTACTGATGGAAAAGCTCATCTACTTGGACAACGCGGCCACCACGCTCCGCAAGCCGGCTCGGGTGGCGGAGGCGGTGGCGCAGGCCATTCTGACGGCGGGCAACGCCGCCCGGGGCGCCCACGGCGCGTCCCTACAGGCGTCCCGCACGGTATACGAGACGCGGCAAAAGCTGGCGCGGCTGCTGGGCTGCCCGCGCCCGGATCATGTGGTGTTTACTTCCAACTCCACCATGGCGCTGAACATCGCCATTCAAGGGCTGCTGTCTCCGTCGGATCACGCCATTACCACCGATCTGGAGCACAACTCCGTGCTGCGTCCTCTGTATGCGCTGCAAGCGCAGGGCATGGGGCTGGACTTTGTCCGGGCTGACCGTCAGGGTCACATTCGGCCTGATGATATCGCGCCGCTTTTCCGCCCCAACACCAGAGCCGTGGTCTGCACCCACGCCTCCAACCTGACGGGGGATATGCCGGATGTGGCGTGTATCGCGGAGATGACCCATGCCCACGGCGCGCTGCTGATCCTGGACGCCTCTCAGACGGCAGGGACGATGCCGGTCGACATGACCGCGTTGGGCGTGGACGTGTTGTGCTTTACCGGACATAAGGGGCTCATGGGGCCGCAGGGCACAGGCGGGCTGTGTATCCGTCCCGGCGTGGATATCCGCCCCCTGCTGCGGGGCGGCAGCGGCGTTCATTCCTTCGATCGGGAGCAGCCACGGGATTACCCCACACGATTGGAGGCCGGTACGCTGAACAGCCACGGCATTGCCGGGCTGGATGCGGCGGTGGACTACCTGCTGGAGGCAGGCGTGGAGGCCATCTGTCAGAAAGAGCAAGCCCTGATGCGGCGGTTTTACGAGGGCATGCGGCATATAGATGGCGTGACGGTTTACGGCGACTTCACCGCGAAGCATCGGGCGGCCATCGTGTCGCTGAACATCCGCGATTGGGACTCCGCCGAGGTGTCGGACGTGCTTTATGCCGACTACGGCATTGCCACCCGGCCCGGCGCACACTGTGCGCCCCGGCTGCACGAAGTCCTCGGCACGGTGCGGCAGGGTGCGGTGCGATTCAGCTTCTCCGTGTTCAACTCGGAGGACGAGGTGGACATGGCCATCCAAGCGGTAAAGGAACTGGCACAGAGCAAATAAGGAAAAGGCATCCCCGACCGGGGATGCCTTTTCCTTACTCCAGCCGTCCCTGCTCCGTCACAACAGCGGGGACGCGGATGTCGTGTGTTTCCTGCGGGATGCTTGGGCACAAAAGCCTTTCCCGGCACAGCAGCAGTGCGTCACCGGTATACTGTGCCAAAAACCGGTCGTAGTAACCGCCGCCGCGTCCAAGACGGCGGCCATCTGCAGCCGCGCCCGCGCAGGGGATAATGGCCAGATCGACGCATTCCGGCGGTACTGCCGGTGCATTGTCCGGCGGCTCTGAAATGCCGTAAGCACCGGGACGGAGCACGGTCAGGTCCCGCACCTCACGACATTCCATGACGCCGGGAGCGGTACACAGCGGCACGCACAGCCGTTTGCCGTCCGCCAATATCTGCTCCAGCAGTGGCCGCGTGTCGATCTCATCAGCCCGTCCCACAAAGGCAAATACCGTGTGGGCGCGGCGGTATTCCTGTGTGTTCAGTACATGGTGAAGAATAGCGCTGTCGGACAAACGTTTTTCCTCCGGCATCATAGTCCGCTCTGCCGCTGCCAGCTCCCGGCGCAGAGCCGCCTTTTGCTGCTGTATCGTATCCATGAATACCTCCTGCAAAACAGGCAGAGAAGCGCGGTGCGCTCCTCTGCCTGCTGTGTTACGCCAATTTGGACGCTAAATTCTCCACGGCCTCGCCCAGTGCCTCCTCAAAGGAGGGGTGAGGCCGCATGACAGTCAATAGCTGCTCCACCGTCAGACGGTTCACCATGGCGGTGCTCAACTGAGAGATCATGTCGCTGGCGTGCTGGCACATGAGCTGTGCACCGATAAGCGCGTGGGTGTCCGTGCGCGCCACCAGCTTCATGAAGCAGCGTTCTGGGTCTTCTATGATGGTACGGGCGTTGCTGAACAGGGTACACTTGCCGGACACGGCGGGAATGCCCTGCTCCTTGGCCTCGGCCTCGGTAAGCCCCACTACGGCGATCTCCGGGGCACTGTAAATGCAGCTGGGGATCACGTTCAGATCGATGCTGCCCTTACCGCCGCACATCCGCTCCACGCAGTCTGTGCCCTGTGCTGCGGCCACATGAGCTAGCTGCACAGCGGCGGATGCGTCGCCAATGGCATACACGCCGGGGATGCTGGTCTGATAGCTTTCGTCCACCAGCAGCCGTTTACCGTTCAGCGCTGGGGTCAGTCCTTCGGCAAACAGACCGTCGAAATACGCCCGGCGGCCAATGGCACACAGCACCTTCTCGCCGGTGACGGTCAGCTCCTTGCCCTTCTGCTCCAGATGGACGCAAAGACCGTCCGCCGTCTGCTCCACAGACTGCACCATAGCGGAGGTCAGCACCTCCACGCCCTGCTTTTTCAGGATCTGCGCCAGATTCTGTCCCAGCTCACGATCCAGCTGGGGCAGCAGGTTGGCCATACCCTCCACCAGCGTTACCTGACAGCCGAGATGACTGTAGAACGTGGCAAATTCCACGCCGATAACGCCGCCGCCGATAATGACGATGGACTGATACGGTGTGTCCGTGCCCTCCAACAGCTCGTCGGAGGTCATAACGCCGGGCAGCTCCAGTCCGGGAATGGGCGGCCGGACATTCACCGAGCCGGTGGCGGCCAGAATGCGCTCCGCGGTATACCGTGTCACCGCGCCGTCCGCACCGGTGACATCCACCTGACCGGGGGCGGCGATCTGCGCTGTACCCTCGATAACGTCCACCTTTGCGCCCTTCAGCAGCGCGTGGATGCCGGAGCGCAGCTTCTCGCTGACGCTGCGCTTGAAAGCGAACATTTCACCGATGTCGTAGGAAAGACTGCCGTGAACGCCTACGCCGGCGCCGTTCACGGCATCGTAATAGACCTGAGAGGCGTGGAGCAGCGTCTTGGTAGGGATGCAGCCCCGGTTCAGGCAGGTGCCGCCCACCTCCCTGCGCTCCACGATGGCGGCATGCAGTCCCAGCTTGGCGGCGCGCAGCGCGGCGGTGTACCCACCGGGGCCTGCGCCAATGACGATCAACTGATAGTCAGACATAGGAGTTCCTCCTGTGTTTTCAGATGTTTTGTGCGCGGATGAGACGGCACAGATCGTCTCTGATCTCCTCCGTCACCGCCGCGCCCTCTAAGGCGCGGCACAGAGCCCCGGCGGAAAACACACAGCCGTTGAGAGTGCCCTCCAGCGCGGCGGACAGTCCCGCATCCATGGCGTCGGTATACACCGCCGCATCGCGGCAGCTGCCGTGCTCCACCCGCAGGTGCAGACTCACCTCGCCCCAGGGGAATTTATCCCCGCAGGCAAAGTCCAGCGGCGCGCTGCGGCCATAGACCCAATCCCGGCTGCTGAACTGCGCATACAGCGCGTCCAGCGCATCGTGGTCGAAGTCCTGCTCCTGCAGCGGCACAGCCGTCAGGCCGTAGACCTGCTCAAATGCCCGGTTCATGGCCTCCGCCATCTTTTCGATGGCCAGATCGGGGCACAGCTCCCGCAGGTTTACCACGCGGGAACGCACAGAATCCACGCCCTTGCTGGCGATCTTGGCGGTAGAGGGGCTGAGATACCGCCCCATCTTCGTCATGTCGGCGTTCACCAGCAGCGTGCCGTTGTGGAATGCCCTGCCGTTGTGGGAGTAAAAGGAGTTGCCGGAGAACTTCCGCCCCTCGACCAGCAGATCGTTGCGCCCGGACAGCTCCGCCCTGAGCCCCAGCAGGCGGCAGGCCGTGAGAATGACCTGCTGCTGCCGGGGGAGATCGTAGTTTTCCTCTGTAACACTGAACGTAAAGTTCAGGTTGCCCAAATCATGAAACACCGCGCCGCCGCCGGAGAGACGCCGTGCCAGCACGCCGCCCTCCTGCTCCAGAAGGCCGGTGCGGCACTCCTTCCACGCGTTCTGGTTGCGGCCGATGACCACCGTGTTCTGGTTCTGCCACAGGTAGAGGATGCAGGCGTCCTCCGGCACAGTCTCGGTGAGATACCGCTCCAGCGCCAGATTGCGATAGGGGTCTGTGCCGCTGCCGGAGCAGGTGTAAAGTCTCCGTATCATGCGTTTCTCCAGCGCAGTACAGGCTTGCGCGCCGCCTGTACCTCGTCGGGGCGTCCGATGGGCATATTGTGGGGCGCGGTGTGCATGGACTCCGCATCCTCAAAGGCCTTGTGATACAGCTTGCGCAGTACCTCCGCCGCGTGATCCAGTGTCTCGATGCCTTCCGTTTCCGTGGGCTCCAGCATCAGCGCCTCGTGGACGATCAGCGGGAAGTACATGGTGGGGGGATGGATGCCCTCATCAATGAGGGACTTGGACACGTCCAGCGCCGTGACGCCGGTGACTTTTTTCAGGTCGCTGAGATCCAGCACGAACTCGTGCATGCAGATGCGGTCATAGGCGGGGGTGTAGGTGCCCTTCAGCAGATGCATGAGATAGTTGGCGTTCAGCACTGCGTTCCGGGCGGCCTCGGGAATGCCCTCGCGGCCCAGCGTCAGCAGATAGGCCAGCGCCCGAACCACCACAAGGAAGTTGCCCCGGAAGCCCCGCACCTGAATGTGGCCCGGCTCCTCCGCCGTGGCGCTGTGGGGCAGATAGGGGGACAGGAAGCTCTTGCAGCCCACCGCACCTGCGCCGGGACCGCCGCCGCCGTGAGGCGTAGCGAAGGTCTTGTGCAGGTTCATGTGGATGCAGTCAAAGCCCATGTCGCCGGGGCGGACGACGCCCATGACGGCGTTCAGGTTGGCGCCGTCGTAGTAGCACAGGCCACCGGCCTCGTGGACAAGGCGGGTGATCTCCAGAATGTTGTGGTCAAAAATGCCCACGGTGTTGGGGTTGGTCAGCATCAGACCGGCGGTATCCTCGCCCAGCACGGCACGGAGCGCGTCCAGATCCACGCAGCCGTCAGGGCCGGAGGCGATGTTCACCACCTGATAGCCGCACATGGCGGCGGTGGCGGGGTTGGTACCGTGGGCGCTGTCGGGCACGATGATCTTGGTGCGCTTGTGGTCGCCCCGGGCATCGTGGTACTGCTTGATCAGCAGCACGCCGGTAAACTCGCCGTGAGCGCCGGCAGCAGGCTGGAAGGTCATGTCGTCCATGCCGGTGATCTCGCACAGGTAGGACTTGGCGGTGTCCAGCACCTGCTGCACGCCCTGTTGGTCGGCGGCGGGCGCCAGCGGATGGACGGCGGTAAAGCCCTCCAGCGCAGCCACCTCCTCGTCGATGCGGGGGTTATACTTCATGGTGCAGGAGCCCAGGGGATAAAAGCCGCAGTTGACGCCGTGCACCTGCTGGCAAAGCTCGGTATAGTGGCGGGAGATATCGGTCTCGCTCATCTCCGGCAGGGCGGGCTTGACCTCACGCTGCAGGGAAGCGGGCAGCTTCACCTCAGGCACGTCGCAGGCGGGCAAAAGGCTGCAATGACGGCTGGGAACGCTCTTTTCAAAAATCAGCTTCATTTTGCCAGCACCTCCTTCACGATGGCCACGGTCTTGTCCATGGCGTCTTTCGTCACCTTTTCGGTGGCACACCACAGGATGCCGCCGTCTACCGGCAGGCCGCCCAAAATACCGGCTTCGGACAGGGCGGAGAGGACTTCCTCCGTTTTGGGCATATCGGTGACGAACTCGTGGAAGAAATCGCCCGAATAGCGCAGCTTCACGCCGTCCACGGCGCACAGGGCATCCGCCAGATAGTGCGCCTTGGCCATGGACTGCTCCGCTGCCTGCGCCATGCCGTCAGGGCCCATGGTGGACATGTACAGACCCGCCGTCAGGGCGCACAGGGCTTCGTTGGAGCAGATATTGCTGCTGGCCTTCTCCCGGCGGATGTGCTGCTCACGGGCCTGAAGGCTCAGCACGTAGGCGCGGCGGCCCTGAGCATCCGTGGTCTCGCCCACGATGCGACCGGGCAGCTTGCGCATATGCTTTTCGGTGGTGGCCATATAGCCCAGATAGGGGCCGCCTGCCGCCAGCGGCAGGCCAAGCGGCTGACCCTCGCCCACGGCGATATCCGCGCCGCAGTCACGGGGCGTTTTCATGATGGCCAGCGCCATGGGGTTGCAGCCCATGACGTACAGCGCGCCCGCCTTGTGAACGGCCGCACCCAGCGTCTCCGCGTCCTCAAAGAGACCGTGGAAGTTGGGCTGCTGCACATAGAAGCTGGCCACGTCGGTTGTCAGCATCTCCCGCAGGGCGTCAAGGTCGGTCTTGCCGTCCTTTTCGGGGACGATGCGCATCTCGTCGCCGGTGCCGTAGCAGTAGGTGCGGATGGTGTTGATGGTATCGGGGTGGGCGGCGACGGACACCAGCGTCACCCGGCGCTTGCGGTCGCGGCACATGGCGGCGGCCTCGGCGGCGGCGGTAGCGCCGTCATAGACGGAGGCGTTGGACACGTCCATGCCCGTCAGCATGCAGATCATGGTCTGATACTCGAAGATAGACTGCAAAAGGCCCTGACTCATCTCCGCCTGATAGGGGGTGTAGGCCGTCAGGAATTCTTCCTTGGCGGGGATATACTTGACGATGCTGGGGATGTAGTGGTCGTAAGCGCCTGCGCCGCGCAGGATCACGTCGTACACGCGGTTCCTGTCCGCCATGGCGCGGACGGCCCGGCCCACCTCCAGCTCGCTCATGCCGGAGGGGATGTTCAGCGGTCGATCCAGATACATCTCCGCCGGAACATCGCCGTACAGCTCACGGAAGGAGGAAAGGCCGATGGCCTTCAGCATTTCCTGCCGCTGCTGTGGCGTGGAGGGAATGTAGCTGCCCATATCAGCCCTCCTGCGCGCAGAAGGCCTCGTAAGCGACGGCGTCCAGCAGCTCCTCGGTGTCGGACACGTTCTCCACCTTGATGAGCCATGCGCCGTAGGGATCGCTGTTCAGCTTCTCCGGCGCGTCCAGCAGCTCCTCGTTGACGGCGCACACCGTGCCGGTGATGGGGGACACCAGATCGGACACGGCCTTCACAGACTCCACGTCGCCAAAGGCATCGCCGGCGGTGACACCGTCGCCCTCAGCGGGCAGGTTCACGAACACCACGTCGCCTAGCGCATTCTGCGCGAAATCGGAGATGCCCACGACGGTGACGCCGTCCTCCGCCTTCACCCACTCATGGGATTTGGAATACTGCAGTTCAACAGGATACAACATGATACTTTACCTCCATCAGAATTTTCAGTTTGTTTTTGTTCCGCAGCCCCGCCCCCTCCGGGGCGGGGCGTATTTCCTTTTGTCTCTCACACCAGCTTGGCGGCCAGCTGCTCCAGCGCCTCGTCGATCTCGGCATCATCGAAGCAGTAGCGCATCTCCAGATGTTCGCTCCGCAGCTTCTTTACGTCCTCCTTCACATCCTTGCCCCGGAGGATGCAGTCCGCCATCAGCCCGGCCAGCCGGTCAAAGTCCGCCGCTTCAAAGCCGAAGCGGGTCATCTCGCTGACGCCCATGCGCAGCGCGCCGGAGGCGGTAAAGCCCTCCTCGTCCGGGGTGGCCTGATAGTTCACCACGATGTTGTTCCGCTCCAGTCGCTCGGCGATGTCCGGTCCTTCGCCGTAGCCCACGGACACGATGACCTGATGTGTCTCGGTATAGCCGATGGCCGGGTCGCCGGCCACGTCCAGGCCGTGAGCCTTCAGGCTGCGGGCGAAGGACTTGGCGTTGTCGATGACCGCCTTCTGATACACGTCCCGGAACTGGTTCATCTCGTAGGCGGCCATCAGCATGCCCAGCTGGGTACCCAGATGGTGGTTGGACACGCTGCCGGGGAACGTGCGGCTCTCGATGGTCTTCCACAGGCCGTACTTCAGGTCATCCTCCCTGTAGTTCACGCCGATGACGCCGCGCTGGGGACCGAAGAACGTCTTGTGGGTGGAGCCGGTGACGATCTCTGCGCCCTCGGCAAAGGGGTTCTGGAAATGGTCGCCGATCAGTCCCAGCACGTGAGCCATGTCGTACATGATGGTGGTGGGAATATTCTGCTCATCCACGAATCTGCGGATCTCGGCCACCGGCTCCTTGTGCAGCACCATGCTCTTGCCGAACACGATCAGCTCCGGGCGATAGCGGTCGATGAGCTTCTTGGTCTCCTCCACGTCCATCTTGTAGGGGTTGTCGGCGCAGACGGGGAAGTTCACCACGGCGGGCTTCTCCGTCACCGGGTCGATGGCGATATAGTCGTGGAGCGCGCCCATGGGCTGTGCGGACAGGTGGCCGCCCTTGATGATGTGGTTGTTCATCACGTAGCCCAGGCGCTTGGCCTCGGACTTGCGGTCAACGCGGTTCTTCCAGTCCATCAGCGCGGAGAACACCGCCATGTTGGACATCTGACCGCTGAGGGTACGGGTCTCCACCTCGGTGCAGCCGAAGTAGGCACGCATTTCCTCCACCAACAGCCGCTCCACCTCGTCGATGAACTTCGTGCCCTGATAGTAGAAGACCTCCTTGTCATAGAATGCCAAGATCTTCTTGTGCTCGGCATACCGGCAGGCGGGGTCGCTGCCGCTGAGCAGCCGCACGGCGCGGCTGGGCGTGTTCTCAGAGGGGATCAGATTGATGCACTGTTCCTGCCGCCACTCATGGTTCTCCAGCGCCTTTTTCAGCAGCTCCAACGCCTTGGGCGCACGGTCGCCGCTGCCCACGCCGTGTGCGTCCTCCTCCGCGCCGTACAGCAGCGGGCGGGCAAAGGGAGGTGCGCCCACGCTCATGTGACGGGCGGGGATGACGGCCTTCAGCCGCTTGCCCCGGACATCCACCTCCACGGTGTCGTCCTCCAGAATGTCGTTGTCGATATAGCACAGGCCGATGGCGCGCTTGCCGCTGGCCTCCAGAATGACGGTGGACAGGCCCTCACCCTCGGTCTTGAAGTAGGGCACCATGGTGCCGCTGGTGACCCATCCCACCAGCTTGCCGCCCCGATAGATCTCCATACCCGCCCGCATGACGCCGCGATCCAGCAGCGCGATGGGGGCAATCTTCCGGGGCAGGCCGGACATATCGGAGAAGTCGCGATCCATGTACTTTACAAAGCAGCTGTGCTGCTTTTCCAGCGCGGCACGTCCGATGTAATCACCCTTCTGCTCGGAGAAGCTGACGGCGAACTTGGCCAACGGCACGGCAAAGACAGGGATCTCGCTGCCGTCGGGGGCAGTGCCCATCTCATGACCGTACAGAGGCAGAGAAGCCTCCATGCGCAGCGTGTCCCGGGCGCCCAGGCCGGCGGGACGTGCGCCCAGCTCCACCAGACGATCCCACAGCCACTCCGCATCCTCGCTGTGGACATAGACCTCGTAGCCCAGAGGCTCGCCGGTGTAGCCGGTCTTGGCGACGCGGGCGTAATGACCCTCCAGCGATACCGAGCCCAGCGCGTTCTTCATGGGCTCGGTCAGCTGTGCGCCGCCGTTGAGCGCCGTCAGCATTTCCTTGCTCTTAGGCCCCTGCACGGCGATGGCCGCCCAGCCCTTCGATATGTCGGTGATGGTGCAGTCAAAGCCCTCCAAAGCCTTTCGCAGATGCACCAGGTCTTTTTCTGTATTGGCGGCGTTCACCACCAGCAGATAGTTGTCCTCCTCGAACATGTACAGGTACGCATCGTCCACAGCGCCGCCGTTCTCGTTGGGAATGATACAGTACTGCGCCAGATTTACGTCCAGCGCCGCCACGTTGCTGGTCAGCACGTGCTGCAGGAATTCCCTGCGATCCGGCCCTTCGATCAGCAGGCGGCCCATGTGGGACACATCAAACAAGCTGCACACCTGCCGGGTGTAGAGGTGCTCGGCAATAATGCCGCCGGGGTACTGGATGGGCATTTCCCATCCGCCGAAGTCCACCATTTCCGCGCCGGCGGCCACATGGACGTCGTATAGCTGGGTACGCTTCAGTTCGCTCATACGATTTTCCTCCTTAAAGAGCGTTTCTTTTTGGCAGCAAAAAAGGACACAAAGCCGCTCTTTACGGCTTTGTGCCCCCGTTGAGTTACCTGAGAGATTCCCTCCGCTATGGGAGGTTGCACCTTCGGTGGTCGGGCGTTTCCGTCCGGCCTTTTCGGAGTATCGTCCGAAACCGGTCCTTTTGCCTGAGAGCTTCTGCGTTCCCCTTCGGCGTCGCCTGAGCGATCTCTCCCGATCCCATCGTCCGATCGATATGAAATTACGGCAAAGGAAACTATTTCCTCTGACGTAATTGTATCATCCGAAAAGTAAATTTGTCAAGACTGAATTCCTGCGGCCTTGTGATGTTTTATTGATTGGTACAAAATAGCGATAACGATGTGGTGAAGATTGCAAAGAGCATCAAACCCTCCGCGGGAAAAAGTACGGTGTCACCCAAAATTGCTTCACACAAGCATCACAGCAAAAACGAATTCAGCTTTTTCTGCGGTGCTGGGCTTCTGTCTTCCGTGCTGCGCGACCACGTTTTGACCGTTTGAGCCTCCAAAAACTGCACCAGCGGGGTCAAGTCCTCCTGCTCATCGTAATCTTGCAGCGCGTCATAATAGGCGCGGCGATCCTCCTCATAGACGATGGCGGGAGGATAGTCGTTGATCATCAGCCAGTAGTTCAGCAGCGTCCGCCCCACACGCCCGTTCCCGTCCGCAAAGGGATGGATATTCTCAAACCGAGCGTGGAGGTACGCCCCCGCCTTCAAGGGTGCTTTCGCGCCGATGGCGTTGACTTCTTCAATCAACTCCGCGAGGTCGTTCTCTACCTCATCGGGCTGCGAACCGACCTCGTTTTTTCCGGTCACATAGTCGTGCTTCTTAAATTCGCCTGGACGCTCACCGTTCACGATGTAGCGGCGCTCATCGTAAGTGCCCTCCGTCAATGCTCGGTGGACGGCACAAATCAACTCAATGGACAGCGGCTCTCTTGCAATGATCTTGTCCTGCAAAAAATCGTAGCACACCTTTTGATTCTGCTGCTCAAACAGGGTACGGGTGCTGCCGGTGTAGCCCACGACCTTACCGTTTTCAAAGATCTCGCGGGTATCGTGGTAGTTGATCTCGGCATTCTCAATCTTGCCGGAGTTGTAGGCAAACAGAATGCGGAAATTGTCCAGCCGCAAAGCAAGGTCATCGACCGACTGGTTATTCCAGTCCTGCCACATTTTCACAACAGCGTCATATTGACTCATGATGTACCTCCGATACAAGGATGGCTTTAGTATAGCACACTTTTGGGCCAAATGGGAGAAAATTTGCAGGCGTCCTTGGTTTTATGTATTCTTTGCTTACTGCGTCACCGTTTTTGAGCCGCGATCCCACTTGCAATTACTGCAGTATTGAGTATACTTATCAGCAACACGATTTACGGGAGGTGACGGCATGGTCTACTGCGTATCAGATATCCACGGCGAATTGGATAAGTTTGAGCGGCTGCTGACGCTGACCCAATTTTCTGAAAACGACCATCTGTATGTCATCGGTGACGCCATCGACCGATGCGCTATGGGTGTAGACATCCTGCGGTTGATCATGGATACGTCCAACATGACCATGCTGCTGGGCAATCACGAGCAGATGTGCCTCGCCACTCTCGGACCACATAATGAGTTCGGTACTCGTGAGCTTTGGCGGCAAAACGGCGGCTCATCCACCTATCGGGAGCTGCTCTACCATCGGACACCTCACGAGCGCAACATGATTCTGCACTTCTTGGCTGGACTGCCGGATCATCTGGACATTACCGTCGGTGGGCAGAAGTTCCACCTCGTTCACGGCTGCCCCGGTGCCGACCGTGATACGCGCATTTGGGGGCGCATTAAGCCGGAGGATAGAAGTCCTTACCCGGACACCATCTGCATCGTCGGCCACACGCCGGTCAACTTCCTGACTGGTGTCAGTGACCAGCCGTTCCGTATATGGCATGGTGACGGCATCCTTGATATTGATTGCGGCTGCGGTCATCAGAAGACAACACACCGCCGTCTAGCCTGTCTCCGGCTGGACGACATGGCGGAATTCTATGTTGGGAATGTGGATACGGAGATATGCTCCCGACCCACACCGTGACCCACACGGGGAAACGAGCGGACGGAACACATGGAGCAAAGCGTTTTCGACCTCATCTTTTTTGCGGCAAAAATGCCCGCAAAGCCTTATATACCAACGGCTGGAGGGCTTTTTATCACTTGGTAAGGATGAGGTCGGCGGTTCGAATCCGCCCAGCAGCTCCAAATAGCATCGAAAACTTCGGTTTTCGGTGCTTTTTTGCTGTAAAAATGCACTTTTAGGCGTGGGTCAAAATGTGAGGCAACTGCCTGACCCACACCGTGACCCACACGCGGAAATGCGCGGAAAGGGCAAAAGATGAGCGGACGGATATTCCGTCCGCTCATCTTTTTTAGATTGACTCACATCACCTGCGTCATGAAGCTGCCCATGGTTTGGGCGGCCTCGTCTTGCTTTTGCCGCATGGCGTGGGTGTAGGTGCGCAGGGTGAAGCCCGCGTCGTAGGGACGTAGCATACTGCTGGCGGTTTTCACATCCACGCCATTTTGCAGAACTAACGCAGCGAATGTGTGTCCTTACGCAAAGTTCTTCCTATGGAACTTGTACGAACGCCATCCAAGTGATATACTCTTTGAAACGCCCCGGAAAGGACTGAGTGTATGGACCGCGCTGCCGACTTGTGGACCTTGGTCAGCAATTTAAAAAATGCCGCTTATGATGAACCGGTACATATTCTGCAAATGCTGGGCGATAAGCTTATCAATGATTGCCGCATCGAGGTCTTTGGCGTGACCATTGAGCCGCTATGGGTAGAGGCCTATTGCTATGACGAAACGCATTTTCCCGACTACAATACCCATCGCAGCCGCAAGCAAAAAAACCGGTTTGGACAGCTGTATTTCCATGAGCGAGGCTACGGCGGTGTGGATATTTGCTTATCAAATTCGGAGGATTTCTGCCTGTCCTTTCTGCTGAAGGCTACTCTCGCCAACGGGCACTTTCTGACGCAGACGCAGCTTCCGCGCGTGTTGTTGAGCACCGGCAAAACGAAAGCGGACTTCGAGCATTTGGAGGACATACTCCGCCCTGCGGACGCCCGTCACACCATCTGCCACACGACCCGTGTGAACTTGACCAAGCCCTGTTACAGCGACGCCCCGCTGACCTCATTTGCGCTGGACGCAATTCCCAAGTATGATTTCCGGTTTGCCCGAAAAAACCTTCGAGAGAATGTACGGGCGTACCTGCTGGCCTATATGGCCGCACATCCGGACTGTACCGAACAAGAATGCAGGGCAGAGTGCCGCCGTGTGTTCGGATGGGTGCCCGACCTGGTGCGGACATGGGTGCACAACTGATGCGCAGCTTGTTATTGCTCCGGCTGCCGCAGGAACAGCACGCCCAGGGTGCCGGGGCCGCAGTGTGAGGACACAGTACAGCCGGCCTGGGTGACGAATATCTCCTGAAAGGGTGCCAACTCCCGTACCAGCTTCGTCAGCTCCTGTAGGGTGGTCTCCGCCACCTCGCCGGAGTGGGTGATGAAAGCGTGATCAGCCACAACTGTCTTATCCGCCAGCCGTTCGGCGACATACTGGCGGTACACCTTTTCCATGGTGCCGCGGTACTTTTTGCAGACTGCCAGCTTGCCCTCCCGCATTTCAAGACAGGGCTTCAGCTTCAGCATATTGGCGCCCAGCGCCATCACGCCGCTGCAGCGGCCGCCCTTCCACATAAACTCCAGTGTGTCCAGTACGAAGCTGGTGTCGCTGTAGGGTGCCAGGCGGCGCAGCTCCGCGGCGATGTCCGCCGCCGCCATACCGCTGTCCCGTAGCTTGGCCCCCTGTAGTGCCAGCAGCCCGCCGCCGGTGGAGAGCTGGCGGCTGTCCACCACGTGGATCTGCCCCTGGTCCTTCAGCTCCTGCGCCGCCAGTACCGCGTTCTGGCAGGTGCAGGACAGCTCCGAGCTGATGTCGATGTGGACGATGTCATAGCCCTCCTCTAAAAGCGGGGAGAAAAATGCCTTGAACGCTTCTGGACTGATCGCTGTTGTTTTGGGCAGGGTGCCGTTCCGGCGGTAATCGGTGTACAGCTCCGCCGAGGTGTAGTTTCCGTCATCAGGGAAGACACGCCCGCCACTCTGGATAGTCAGGGGTATGGTGCGGATATGGAAGCGCTCCAGCAGCTGGGGCGTCAGGTCACAGGTGCTGTCGTAGGTGATGCAGACAGGTCTGGGCATGGGGTGTTCCTCCTATTTTTCCTATGGTAACGGCAGTATACCGAAGAAACCTCAACGTAAGCTCAAAAAATCTCGATTTTTGAGAGCAGGTGTGATAAAATTCAAAAAACACAAGGGAGGGATAGCCATGTTCCGCATTTTGGTGGCCGAGGACGATGACAACGCCAGATTTTTGATGTGCGAGGTGCTGCGGCGTGCCGGGTACGAGCCGTGCCCTGCGCGGGACGGTGTGGAGGCGCTGGAGGTGATGGAACACTACCAGTGCGATCTGGCGGTGGTGGACATCACTATGCCGCGGATGGACGGCATCACCTTCACCCAGACGCTGCGGGAGGGGAACTGCGATCTGCCGGTGCTGATGGTGACGGCCCGCGTGACCCAGGAGGACAAGCGCCGGGGTTTCCGGGCGGGGACGGATGACTATATGGTCAAGCCAGTGGACGAGGAGGAGATGCTTTGGCGTATCGAGGCCCTGCTGCGGCGGTATTGCAGCCGGGCAGACCGGCGCTTGACGGTGGGCACCACGGTGCTGGACCGCGGCTCCCTGCAGGTCATCACTCCGCAGAGTACGTGGCAGCTGTCCGCTAAGGAGTTTTTGCTGCTGTATAAGCTGCTGTCTTACCCCCGGACGCTTTTCACAAAACGGCAGCTTATCGACGACATATGGGATCTGGACAGTGATGTGGACGAGCACACTGTGGAGGTTTACATCTCCCGACTGCGAGAGAAATTCCGGGACAACCCGGATTTCGAGCTGCGGACGATTCGGGGATTTGGCTATATGGGGATGCCCCGGGAGGACGGCAATGGCCAGAAATAAGGTGAAAAAAGAAAAGCCGCCTGTCCGGCTGCTGGGCACCATGTTCCTGCTGGTGCTGGTGCTGGTGGCGGTGTATGTGGGGATGGCGTTGGGGATATTTACACTGGTGCAGCGGCTGGTGCATCTGGAGGACGCCAGCTATACGCTGCTGTGGCCCATCCTCATCCTTTCGGTCAGCGCCATCCTGGGCGTACTGCTGGCCATATTCATTTTCCGTGGGTATCTGGCGCCGCTGTCACGGTTGATGCAGGCCACGCAGTCGGTGGCGGAGGGCGATTATACCGTGCGGGTGGATATGCGGGGCGCCCGGGGCGAGGTGGCGGAATATATCCGCAGCTTTAATAAAATGGCGGAGGAACTGTCCAGCGTGGCGCTGCTGCGAATGGACTTTGTGAATACCTTTTCCCATGAGTTCAAAACGCCGCTTATCTCCATCCGGGGATTTGCCAAGCTGCTGCAAAACGACGACCTGACATCGGAGCAGCGGCGGACCTATACAGACACCGTGGTGCAGCAGTCCGAACGACTGGCTGCCATGAGCACCCACGTTCTGGAGCTGGCCCGGTACGAAAACACCGAGATCGTGTCCGACAAGACGCTGTACAGCCTGGATGAACAGCTCCGCCGGTGTGTGCGCCAGCAGGAGAGGGAGTGGCTGAAAAAGAGCCTGACCGTGGAGGGAGACCTGGATCCGGTGGACTATTACGGCAATGAGGAGCTGGTGGAGCACATCTGGTCTAACCTGCTCTCCAACGCTATCCGGTTCACGCCCGCCGGCGGGCAGATCACCGTGGTGCTGCGGCGGGGTGAGGGAGAGGTCACCGTGTCTGTCTCCGATACGGGTATCGGTATGGACGAGGAGACACAGCGGCACATTTTCGACAGGTTCTACCGGGCTGCGCCATACCCGGATGACCGGGGCAACGGCCTGGGCCTCTCCATTGTCCGCCGGGTGGTAACGCTGTGCGGCGGGAGGGTGACGGTGTTCTCCCGCCCTGGAAATGGCTCCACATTTACCGTGACGCTGCCCGCAGAGGAATAACGGTGCGATCCGCCGGATAGTGATGTGTATAAAAAGGCACCTTTGGTTAAACAAGCACCCGCCGCACAAAAGGGAACGACCGCCTATTGGGCGGTCGTTCCCTTTTATCGTGGGGTGGGACAGGCCCCCTGAAATGCCGGAAGCCCGGCCTGGCACAAGGCCGGACCGGGCCCCGGCGCTGGAGGGGACCAGCACCCTTCGCTGAGAGATCCAGGGGGGGTAAACGCACAAAACGCGGGGAATGTCAGTACAGGGGAATTACGTTATCACTGTGTTATGCTGTGTCAGCCGTTACTTGGCAGCCTTCTTGGCTTCCTTGGCGGCCTTGTCAGCCAGGTAGTACATACCGGGAGTGTTGTAGTACTCCTTCTGCAGGTCCTTCACCTGCTTGCACATCAGCAGCAGGCCAATCATGTTCAGGATGACGATAATAGCCATGAAACCGTCGGTGATCATGTACATGGTGGTCACGTTGGAGAACGCGCAGGCGATGCCGATGAACAGGGGATACATAAACACCCAGATCTTGGAGAACTTACGGCCGAACAGGATCTCAGCCTGGATCTGGCCGAAGAAGCCGGCGGAAATGATCGTGGAGAACACGAACAGGAACACCGTCACGGCAACGAAGATAGCACCGAAGCTGCCGAACACGGACTGGAAAGCAGCCAGGGCCAGCTGGCCGGAGCTCAGACCCTCCTGGGTCCACACGCCGGAGGCCAGAACAGCCAGGGCGGTGATGGTGCAGATAACGATGGTATCCATGAAGACTTCGAAGATACCGAACTGGGCCTGACGGATGGGATGATCCGTATCGGCGGTGCAGTGACCGGCGATGGTGGAGCCTACGCCCGCCTCATTGGAGTACACGCCGCGGGCAGCGCCCCAACGGATAGCAGCCATGATGGTGGCGCCGGCGAAGCCGCCCACAGCGGCGCGGCCGGTGAAGGCATCCTGGAAGATCATGCCAAAAACAGCGGGGATCTCGCCCACGTTGGCGAAGATGATGATCAGAGCGCCCAGCACGTACAGGCAGGCCATCACGGGCACCAGGATGTCGGTGACGCTGGACACGCGCTTGAAGCCGCCGGCCAGGATAACGCCCACCAGAACGGCGATGATGATGCCGGTGACGGTCTGGTTTGCGCCGAAGACGTTGAACTGCTCAGCAGCGGAAACGCCCTGAGAGGCCAGGGAGGGGACCAGCTCGATCATGAAGAAGAAGGCGTAGCCGACGCCGAACACGACGCCGATCTTCTTGCCCAGACCGCGCAGGTAGTAGGCGGGGCCACCGACCCACTCGCCCACGTCGTTCTTACGACGGTACTTGATGCCCATCGCGACCTCGCAGTACTTGGTGCACATGCCGAGGATAGCCAGGATCCAGATCCAGAACACAGCGCCGGGGCCGCCCAGGGCGATAGCCACGGGCACGCCGACGATGTTGGAAGCGCCGACGGCGCAGGCCAGGGCCGCGAATGCGGCGGAGATGGGACGGACCTTGCCCTCTTCCTTCTTGGCGAACATCTTGCCGAAGGTCTGGCTCATGGCGTAGCCGAAGTGGCGGATCTGGGGGAAGCCCAGATAGATGGTCAGGAACAGACCGCCACCGCCGATGAGGATCAAAATGGGAATGCCCCAGAACCAGTTACCAAAATCTTGAATAGCTTGCAGTATAACCATACTTTTCTGTGGGGAGACAGGATATTTGAGAAATGCGGGATAAGGCGGGATGAGGGGGGAGACGGCGGGAAAACCCTTGAAATACGCGGGAAACGGCGACTTTCGGCGCGGGACGGAGGCACGAATTATCAACAATCTTGAGATGAGGATGCGTCGGCGGCGGTCGGCGCTTTTTTCACGCCCACGAGGCCGCACAACGGCGGCGGCGCGGCGAGGCGCACACATACGCAGAATACGAAAAAGCCCCGGAAACGCCCGTATAACGGCATTTCTGAGGCTTTTAGATGGTATGAGCCGCTCGGCCCCGTCCCGGAAGTCACAGCAGCAGACCAAGAGGACGAGAGCTTCGCGGCTCATGCTGCTATTGTAGCAGACGCGGCGGCGGATTGCAAGAGGGGCAAGCGTGCTAACGGAGCGTTAGAGCGTGCGAGTTTTGGGGAAAACGGGGCTTTTCGGCGCGGATCGGCGGGGATTAGGGCGTGCGCTGGCCGTGCGAGGCGTGCGCGGCGGGGCGGCGAAGCGGGGCAAAACAGGCGGCGAGCAATGGGACAAATCTGCAAAACCGATGGGACTGTGTCCCATTGCCCTGTTTTCAAGGGTTTTCGGGCTTTCGACCCTCGTTTTTCGCCGCTTCATCAATGGGACAGAAAACAGATTTACAACTAAATCAAAACAGCGCAAAAAATCAAGCGGTTCCACCTTGGGCTTCAGCGTCCTCGGCGGGGCCGCTTTTTGTTGCGGAGCTGCCGTTGTGATACGTCCAGTAAATAGACTCTTTTTTCCGTTCGACGTGCTTTCGATATTTGAGATGAACGAGGTCAAAAATGTCCTCCCGCTGCTCCTCCGGCAGGAGGCGATACATGGCGATCAGATCGGCCTCCTCGCCCTCCAGCGGCGAGCCGTCGCAGATCAAACCCGCCGTCTTCTGATGGGCGAAGAGGTCGTCGCTCGCTTTTGCGGGGGACGGTTCAATTTCGAGTAAGTAGTCGGCGGACACCTCGAAAATTCGGGCAAGCGAAGCAAGCGCATTATACCCCGGCTTGCTTTTCCCAGTCTCCCAATCGCCGACGTTTCCGGGAGAAACGCCAACTTCTTTCGCAAGCTGGCCTTGGGTAAGGTTCTTTTCAGAGCGTAGTTTTTTTAGTAGGGCACTGAACACAAAAATACCTCCTCGAAATTGCGGGTAATTCACACGCAAAACTATTGACAAACTCGTAAATGCGAGCTATACTAAGTGCGAAAAGTGGTTTATGAATAAAGCAAAATAAATCATAGCACACCCCGACCGAAAAGGAAATAGCAAATCGGCGAACGGTAGAGTAAAAGCGAGCGGCGAGGGTCTTCCCCCCTTACTTCAATTCATTCCCGGCGTTACAAATTGGGCAAAGCACCACACGGCGGACGCCTCGCCGCCGTATGGGAGTACCGCAAGAGCAGCACCGATGCTTCGAAAGTTTACAAACCGAAGCATAGCGAAAGAAGTCGAGAGAGCTTGCGCGGTTGGAATCGGCAGGTGTTGGCGCACCGCAGATCCTTTTAGAGGAAGTCGTTCTGATTCTCATTTCTCAGCGACCCTCGCCGTTCACTTTTACTCTACCACAAACGCCGAGAAAAGGAAAGGAGGCAGATCATGAGACGCGGCAAGAAGCCCACCCGCAAGCAGAAGATCCGGCTCGGGCAAGCGGGCCTCGCCCCGGAGAACTGGCTGGTCGTGAAGCAGAAAGCAAACGGCGAGCTGATCATTCTGAACAAGTACCACGACACGATCCGCGTCATCCCGCCACTGGCCGGATGAGCTTTGCAGGAAGGAGCAGCAGCATGAAGGAGCAACCGCACATCTGCCCGCTGTGTGGGCGAGCATACGACGAGCCGCCCGCGCTGTCGCGAGCGGACAACCAGACGGACATCTGCCCGAGGTGCGGCATGATGGAGGCACTGGCGGCCATGCCGAGGCGGGAAACGCCACAGGAGCGGACGCGGCGGGCCGTGTACGCCACGGGCAACCGCTGGGCGATCGAGAACTTTGAAGCGACCCACCACTAAGCCGAAACGCCCGGAAGGGCGTCACCGGGAACTGCCCCACCCGGTCTGAAGATGGCAGGGCAGAAAGGAATGACGGCAGCATGAGAAAGATCAAGAAGATCAACGGCTTCCTCGTGGTCAAGTTCAACGACCGCGAGAAGCGCGAGTACGAGGGCACGGCCCTCGGAGAGTACGGCGTGATCGACGCGGAGGTCTACACGGGCAATCTGGACATCGACCGGGGCGCGATGGAGTACGACGACGCGGACACGCTGGAGGTGGCCGTGGAGCTGGCACGGGGGCTGGAGTCCGAGGAGGATATCACGGGCGAGCCGCCCACCTACACCGCCGCCGTGGAAACGAATGAGAGCTATACCGAGGAGACGGTGGAGCCCGCCGCCCTGATCGAGGGCTGGACGCGCCGCCTTGCCACGCGGGTCAAGAGCAAGCACTACCCCGACACCGACCCGCGCACCGCCGCGCACGAGCTTTACGGCTTCAAGATGGCGCTGCATCAGATCGGCTTCCTGCCGGAGAGCGAGGTCATCACCGACCCGGACACCTTCGGCGCGGGACGGCTGGACGGCCCCATGCCGCGCAACCCCGAAGAGCTGCTGGCGTTCGTGTGCGACGAACGGTGCAAGAACCGGGCCGGACACACGCAGGAGGAGCTGGACGCCATTTGCGCGAAGTGCCCGCTGGGACAGCTCTACGAGGACGCGGAGGCACAAGACCTGCGCATCCGGGAGCGGAGCGAGCGGGCGCTGCGGGAGCACATTGAGGTCATGAGGTACGTCGAGGACGCCGTGACCGTCCTGCTGGGCAGGAATGAGGCGCTGGCCTACCTTGCGGCGCTGCGGGACGGACAGATCCTGCAGGAGAACGAGTGCGAGCACTATGCGGCGCAGATCGCCGAGGCGGGTGCGGAGCGGCTGGAGCTGGAGCTACCCGCAGACTTCAAGATCGAGAGCGTCCAACATCTCCGGCAACTGCTTCAAGAGGTGGATGATGACGCCAAGAACAGCGGCGAGCCGTTTAACGGCTTCCGGCACGAGACAGAGTGCATCCCGGCGCATCGGCTGGAGGAGCTCCACCAGCTCGGGACGGCGCTTCTCGGCGAGTGCCCGGAGAACGACTGCACGATCTACCGCAACGTGTTCCGCATGGCGGTCGACGTCGACGGGCAGATGGGCAAGCTGACGGGCCACGCGAGGGAGACGATGCAGCGGGAGTATGATCGGCTGCTCCGGGAGTTGAACCACCTCTACACCATGAACCACGCGGTGAAGAAATACCGGGAGGCGCAGCATGACAGGACTTGAACTACTCAAGGCCCCGGAGACCACGGCGGGTGAGATCGCGGACATCATCTCCGCGCCCTGTCCACCCACCATCCCCGCCCACTGTGACGGCGTGAGCTGCCGGGAATGTTGGCTGACGTGGCTGACAGGCGAGCCGCCCGAAGAGAAAGGGCCGTCCGATGAACAGACGGCCCCGTGCGGAGGGTGCCCCTTGCAGGGCAAAAAGCGCGAGCTTATTCAGCTCGGCAGACTTCTCAAAGAGGTCGGGGAATACGTCAACTCCTCTCCTTCTCGTACTTCGCAATCGCGGTAGCTGCAACTACCGCGATCAGCGAGAGAAGGCTCGAGGCGATCTCGGCATCCTCGGAAAACCGCTCCGGGAACCGAGCCTTCACTTCATCGACAACCTCTTTAGAGAATTTCTGCACATCAATCACAGACAACACCCCCTTCCTGGGCTGGTAGCCTCACCCTAATTATACCGGCCCGGGGAGGGAAATGGAAGGAGAGCAGCATGGCAAACGTACAGGAATTACAGACCGCAATCGGCGAGATGCTGGTAGCACGCCGGAACGCGGCCTACAGGAAACGGGACGCGGGCGACCCCCGCAACCCCTTCCAGGCAAAGATCGGGCTGGAGAGGGAGTTCTACGAAGCCTCCCAGAGCGTGCGGACTTACGACCTCATTCTCAAATTACTTGAGAACGAAACCAAGCGTGAGGCTCTGAAACGCATGAGACCCGCGCGGGTCAAGATCACCAAGGCGGTCGACAGGATGGTGGACATCTACGTCGGAGCCGGATTGATCGCCCTGGCGACCCTCGGCTTCGCGGCGGCGCTGCTGCTGATGCGCTGCCCCGTCCCCGCCGTGAGCGTCACCGCGTTTATAGGTGTGGCAGTCTCGCTGGGCTGGGCGGTCATTCGGAAGTAAGTCTAAGAACGATGAGAAAGGAGGGCAAGCGATGAGAGGCCCGAAGAAACGGCTGACGCCGTTCGGGAAGATGGTGGTGAAGGCGCTGGCTGACCGGGATATGAGTCGGGCGGAGCTGGCGGCCACGGTGGGCACAAGCCCGCAGTACATGAGCTACATCCTGAACGGGACACGCTCGGGTGAGAAGTACCTCCCGGCGATCATCGCCGCCCTCGCGCTCGACCCGAAGAAGGCGGAGCGGGCGATCGCGGCATGACGCACGGAAGGGAGGGAACGGAGTGCCGGACGTATTCATCACGCTGGAGGAGGCAGCGGCTTTTGAAGGTATCACTTACGAGGCCATGAAGAAGCGCGTTCAAAGAAGCCCCGAACAGCATAACGTAAAGTCACAGACCCGGGAGGGCGGCGGCAAGGATCAGGTGTTGATCTCGACAAGCTCCCTCTCGGCAAAGGCGCGGAAGGCATGGCGAGCCGCGCAGAAGGTGGAAGGGAGTGAGGTCATCATAGACAAGAGAGCACAGGAGGCCGTGCCGTGGTACGTCACCGCCGACCTGAACCAGTACACGGAGGCGAACAAGAAGCGCTTCTATGAGGCGGTAGAGCTGGCGGCACGGGTACAGGACTTCATCGACTATGACGGCCCTGACCGCACGGGCTACGCCGAGCGGTACGCGCTGGGGCTGGGGATCAGCCCGCAGAGCCTGTACCGCTACATGAAGAACGTGCTGGAGGCGAACGCATGGGCGCTGAAGCTGGAGAAAGAAGACGGCAAGAGCCGGGACTACTTCCGGGCGCTGGCGCTGTGCAGGAAGCCGAAGGAGACGGGTACATTCCCGAGCTTGACGGACGAGCAGAAGGCGATCATTGAGAACATCTGGTTCGACAAGCGGTTCGCGGCGAACCTCGGCACGATCGAGATGCTCTATGAACGGTTTGAGCTGGAGGCGGAGCGGCGGGACTGGGAGGAGTATCCCTCCATCAAGACGGTGGCCCGGTATATCAAGTTCCTCATGGGACAGCGGGGTGCGGAGTCTGCCCGGTTCCTCGCCGCCAATGGGACGCGGGAGTGGAAGAACAAGCGGATGATGAAGGGCAAGCGCGACGCGACGAGCCTTCAAGTCATGGAGTATGTTGTTGGCGACGAGCACACCTTCGACTTTTGGGTGCAGTGGACGGCCCCGAACGGCAAGATCAAGGCCGTGCGCCCGAAGCTGGTTGCGTGGCTGGATATGCGCTCCCGCGCTATCATCGGCGATGTAGCGTGCGTCAACGCCAATTCGCAGACGCTGAAGGAGTCGCTGGTCAAAATGATCTACAGCAATCCGGGCGGCGTTCCCCACATCCTGCACGTCGACAACGGCAAGGATTATACTGCCGAGGTCATGACCGGGGAGAACCGCAAGAACCGCAAGCACCGCAAAATCGACCTTGACTTCGCATTTGACTCAGAAACGGTCGGCTTCTATCAGAGCATCGGCATCCAAGAGGTCGGACGCTCGCTGCCGTATCAGCCTTGGGACAAACCGATCGAACGCTTCTTCTCCACGGTCTGCTCGAAATTCTCCAAGTGGTTTGAGAGCTACACGGGCACGCTGACAGGCTCGAAGACCTACGCCAAGCGGCAGAAGGACATCGACCAGATGCTGGAGCGCGGGGAGCTGCTGACGATGGAGGAGTTCTTCGAAGTCTGGACGGAGTGGAAGAACACCAAGTATCACACCCGCAAGCATCGCGGCCTGAGCGACGCGGGCGAGAAATGGGTTACGCCGATCGAGATGTTCGAGAACGGCCCACGCTATGAAAAGGCAGCTCCACCCCGAGAGTACGCGGCGATGCTGCTGATGAAGGCGGCGACCGCCCGCGTTACAAACCAAGGCATCAACAAGTTCGGCACACTCTACACGGACACGGAGCTCGCCTACTACGTCAATCAGAAAGTCAACATCAAGTGGGACATCGACGATGTCACCAAGCTCTATGTGTACGACATGGACGGCAAGAAGATCTGTGAGGCGGTGTCCGCCGAGCTGCTCGCCTTCGGCCCGCATTGTTCTCAGGCGGCACTGGAGAAGCATCTGCGAGATCAGAAACGAAACGAGCGAGAGGTCAGGGAGTATCTGGAGGAGCGAGTCCGCCCCTACGAGCTGCGGCTCGAGGACGGCGCAAGGCCCTCGGATGCAGTGGGCATGATCGACCTGACCATCAAGGCCACGCCGAGCCAGAAGCTGGTCTCCCTGCCCAAGGACAGAATGTTCCGATCGGAACAGGCAAGCAAGGCGAGCCGGAAGAAGGTCACGGACGACACCTTCCTCAACGCCAAAGGCGACAAGGCGCTCTCCCTTTTGAGAGCGATGAACGAATAATAACGGAGGTACATTATGGAAGTTACAGCAGCAGAGCGCGCTACAATCTACACCAACATCAGCCCCCTCGCGCAGCGCGTGAACAACTACATCCAGACGCAGCACTCAAGCATCGCGGCGGTCGCCAAGGACATCGGCTACAGCCGCACCACCGTCTCCCGGTATCTCACGGGCAAGTATGACAGCAACCCGAACGACCTTGAGAGCAAGCTGACGGACTTCCTCACCCGGCAGACGGGCGAGGCGGTCGACCTGACAACGCCGTTGGCGGAGTCGGAGGGCAAGACGTGGCAGACGCCCGTATTCTTTGAGAGCCGGGACGCGAAGGCCGTGCTCGGTGTATGCCAGAGCTGTCAAGAGTACATTGGCCTCGGCATCGTAGTCGCCCGCAGTGGCTACGGCAAGACCTACGCCCTGCGGCAGTACGCGAAGCTCTCCCGCGTGGCCTACATCGAGTGCGACGACACCATGAGCAGCCGCGACCTTGTGGAGGCGATTGAACGGAGCATCGGGCTCCCGAACGGCTACGGCACGATCTGGCGCAGGGTGAACGGCATCCGGGAGTTCTTCAACACGAACAAGGGATACCTGCTGATCATCGACGAGGCGGACAAGCTGGTGAGCAAGTACACGCAGAAGAAAATGGAGATCCTGCGGGCGGTGTTCGATCAGAGCGACGTGGGTCTTGTGATCGCGGGCGAGCCGAAACTGGAGGCACAGATCAAGACCTACCTCGTGCGTATGGCGAACCGAGTGGACTTCTATGCCTCGCTGCGGGGCCTCTCCCCCTCGGAGGTGGAGGGCTATCTCACGGACTTCCAGATCGAGCCGGAGGCGCTGGTGGAGTTGAAAGCGCGGGCGTGCAATATGCAGACCGGGTGCTTCCGACTGCTCGACCGCACGCTCTCTAACGTCCGACGCATCCTCAAGGAGACGGGCGAGGAGACGGTGACGGTGAAGACCATAGCACAGGCGTCGTCCATGATGATGCTTTGAGGAGGGACAGCGAATATGAGAATAGAACGCATCAGCGGAGCGATCCTCATCCTGCTCTCCGGCGTGCTGCTCCTGATGGCGGCCTATGGCGGGACGCCGGAGGATCGGGACGCGACAGCGATCCTCCTGACGCTGCCGATGGGTCTTGTGGCACTGTTCACCGAGATCCCGGAGCGCGGCAAGCGCACCAAGCGAGACTACCGGGCGTAAAGCCCGCAACATTAACAAATTGAAAGGAGCCGCAAACATGGCAAGGAAACGAGTAGTCGAGGCCCCGAGCCTCCATTCATGGGAGGACGTGAACGACGCCCTCCGTCAGATCGCCGAGGCGCAGATCGCGCTGGGCGAGATCCAGAGCGATATGCAGAAGCAAATCTTAGGGGCACAGAAGGTCGCCGAGGAGCAGAGCAAGCCGCTCAACGACAATGTGGCCAAGTTGGAGCGCGAGATCAAGAGCTTCGTCACCGACCACAGGGACGAGATGGGCAAGACGAAGTCGGTGGTGCTGACGTTCGGCGAGGTAGGCTTCCGGCTCTCCACATCCGTCTCGCTGCCCCGGGCGAAGGAGAAGCTGGAGGAGATCATCCGCCGTCTCAAGTCCCGCCAGATGACGGACTGCATCGTGGTGGAAGAGAAGGTCAGCAAGGAGGCTCTGAAGAAGTACGGCGAGGACACAGTGAACGCCGTGGGCGCAACGTGGAAACAGAGCGACGTGTTCGGCTATGAGGTGAACATCGCCAAGCTGGAGCAGATCAAGGCGGGCAACTGAGGAAGGGGGCTCACGGAATGACAGCAGCAAGGACTGGGCGCAAACAGCCCTCCATCCGCACGCTGTGGGCGATCGCGAAGTCGCCGGAGCTGCACCTCACGGACGAAGACCTGCACGCGGTTGTCTACCGCGAGACAGGCAAGGAGTCCATGAAGATGCTGACGCAGGGCGAGGTCAACACTGTTGCTCGCGTGCTGCAGAACATGAAGGACAGTGTGAGTCGGAGCGTGCGGGACAAGCGCACGGACACGGGCGGCGACATCCGCACCACCGCACAGCGCCGGAAGATCTACGCGCTGTGCGAGGCGCTGGGCTGGAATGACGACCCGCGCCGCATTCAAGGCTTCGTCAAGCGCGTGGCCCATGTCGACCGCATCGAATGGCTGAACATAGCGCAATGCGAGAAGGTCATCGAGGGCCTCAAGGCGATCCTTGCCAGAGAGCAGCGGAAGGGGGCCGGGCGGGATGGATAACGAGA
>ENA-UERG01000797-UERG01000797.1-human-gut-metagenome-genome-assembly--contig:-NODE-797-length-29317-cov-4.608208_pt1 | contig 29317 bp, 24 predicted proteins | sample MGYA00242954_ERZ507954 | MGnify/ENA primary metagenome ERZ507954 (study PRJEB26167, sample SAMN06115478) | human gut metagenome | host: Homo sapiens | place: China:Sichuan | collected 2015-01-21... | reverse complement strand
ATCTCACCAGTGTTCAGGGGGTAAGGCAAAACTCACTGATTGGCTATGGTCTGGTGGTGGGGCTGGATGGCACCGGTGACCAGACAACCCAGACGCCGTTTACCACACAAACGCTTAATAACATGCTCTCACAGCTGGGAATTACCGTTCCGACGGGCACCAATATGCAGCTAAAAAACGTCGCTGCGGTAATGGTGACAGCGTCACTTCCTCCGTTTGGACGTCAGGGGCAAACCATCGATGTGGTGGTTTCTTCCATGGGAAATGCCAAAAGCTTGCGTGGAGGTACGTTGTTGATGACGCCGCTTAAGGGCGTTGACAGTCAGGTGTATGCGCTGGCGCAGGGCAATATTCTGGTTGGCGGCGCAGGAGCCTCCGCTGGCGGTAGCAGTGTTCAGGTGAACCAACTGAACGGTGGACGGATCACCAATGGTGCGGTTATTGAACGTGAATTGCCCAGCCAGTTTGGCGTCGGGAATACCCTTAATTTGCAACTTAACGACGAAGATTTCAGCATGGCGCAGCAAATCGCTGACACCATCAATCGCGTGCGTAGATATGGCAGCGCCACCGCGTTAGATGCGCGGACTATTCAGGTGCGCGTACCAAGTGGCAACAGTTCCCAGGTCCGTTTCCTTGCAGATATCCAGAATATGCAGGTTAATGTCACCCCGCAGGACGCTAAAGTAGTGATTAACTCGCGCACCGGTTCGGTGGTGATGAATCGCGAAGTGACCCTCGACAGCTGCGCGGTAGCGCAGGGAAATCTCTCAGTAACAGTCAATCGTCAGGCCAATGTCAGCCAGCCAGATACACCGTTTGGTGGTGGACAGACTGTGGTTACTCCACAAACGCAGATCGATTTACGCCAGAGCGGCGGTTCGCTGCAAAGCGTACGTTCCAGCGCCAGCCTCAATAACGTGGTGCGCGCGCTCAATGCGCTGGGCGCTACGCCGATGGATCTGATGTCTATTTTGCAATCAATGCAAAGTGCGGGATGTCTGCGGGCAAAACTGGAAATCATCTGATGATCAGCGACAGCAAACTACTGGCAAGTGCGGCCTGGGATGCGCAATCACTCAACGAACTAAAGGCGAAAGCGGGCGAAGACCCGGCGGCAAATATCCGTCCGGTGGCCCGTCAGGTGGAAGGGATGTTCGTGCAGATGATGTTGAAAAGCATGCGCGACGCTTTACCAAAAGATGGCCTGTTCAGCAGCGAGCACACTCGCCTCTATACCAGTATGTATGACCAGCAGATTGCCCAACAGATGACGGCGGGCAAAGGTCTGGGGCTTGCAGAGATGATGGTTAAACAGATGACGCCAGAACAACCATTGCCAGAGGAGCCCACGCCAGCAGCACCGATGAAATTCCCGCTCGAAACCGTGGTGCGTTATCAAAACCAGGCGCTTGCGCAGCTGGTGCAAAAGGCCGTGCCACGTAACTACGATGATTCGCTGCCGGGTGACAGTAAAGCATTCCTCGCGCAACTCTCGCTGCCCGCCCAACTGGCAAGCCAGCAAAGCGGTGTGCCACATCATTTGATCCTCGCTCAGGCGGCGCTGGAATCTGGTTGGGGGCAACGGCAAATCCGCCGCGAAAACGGCGAGCCGAGCTATAACCTGTTTGGCGTCAAAGCCTCTGGCAACTGGAAAGGGCCAGTTACTGAAATCACCACGACTGAATATGAAAATGGCGAAGCGAAGAAAGTAAAAGCGAAATTTCGGGTCTACAGCTCGTATCTGGAAGCATTGTCGGATTACGTTGGGCTGTTAACGCGTAACCCGCGCTACGCAGCCGTGACGACAGCCGCGAGTGCGGAGCAGGGGGCGCAGGCCCTACAGGACGCGGGGTATGCTACCGATCCTCACTATGCCCGTAAACTCACCAACATGATCCAGCAGATGAAATCGATAAGCGACAAGGTGAGCAAAACCTACAGTATGAACATTGATAATCTGTTCTGAATAACTCAAGTCCGGCGGGTCGCTGCCGATAATACTCTGTAATTGAAGGCTTATAAGGAACCTCCATGTCCAGCTTGATTAATAACGCCATGAGCGGACTGAACGCGGCCCAGGCGGCGTTAAATACGGCAAGTAATAATATCTCCAGCTATAACGTTGCCGGATATACCCGCCAAACCACTATTATGGCGCAGGCCAATAGCACGTTGGGCGCTGGCGGCTGGGTTAGCAATGGTGTCTACGTTTCTGGTGTGCAGCGTGAGTATGATGCGTTTATTACCAACCAGTTACGTGCGGCGCAGACGCAAAGTAGCGGTCTGACTGCCCGCTATGAGCAGATGTCGAAAATCGACAATATGCTCTCCACCAGTACCTCTTCGCTGGCAACACAGATGCAGGATTTCTTCACCAGCCTGCAAACGCTGGTGAGTAACGCGGAAGACCCGGCAGCGCGCCAGGCGCTGATTGGGAAATCAGAAGGGTTGGTGAATCAGTTTAAAACCACCGATCAATATCTGCGCGACCAGGACAAACAGGTCAATATCGCGATAGGTGCCAGCGTTGATCAGATCAACAATTACGCTAAACAAATCGCCAGCCTGAACGATCAAATCTCCCGCCTGACAGGCGTGGGGGCAGGGGCGTCACCTAACAATCTGCTGGATCAACGCGATCAACTGGTGAGCGAATTAAACCAGATTGTTGGTGTAGAAGTCAGCGTTCAGGATGGCGGTACTTATAACATCACGATGGCCAATGGTTACTCACTGGTTCAGGGAAGTACGGCGCGGCAACTGGCGGCAGTTCCTTCCAGCGCCGACCCTTCTCGTACGACTGTCGCTTACGTTGATGGGACGGCAGGCAATATTGAGATCCCGGAGAAATTATTGAATACCGGGTCGCTGGGCGGCATTCTGACATTCCGCTCTCAGGATCTGGACCAGACGCGTAATACGCTTGGACAACTGGCGCTGGCATTTGCCGAGGCTTTCAACAGCCAACACAAAGCCGGATTTGATGCTAACGGCGATGCCGGTGAAGATTTCTTTGCTATCGGTAAGCCCGCGGTTCTGCAAAACACGAAAAACAAAGGTGACGTTGCGATCGGTGCCACGGTAACTGATGCCTCCGCGGTACTGGCGACTGATTACAAAATTTCGTTCGATAATAATCAGTGGCAGGTCACCCGCCTTGCCAGTAATACCACTTTTACGGTGACGCCGGATGCCAACGGTAAAGTGGCATTTGATGGTCTGGAGTTGACGTTTACAGGAACGCCTGCTGTTAACGACAGCTTCACGCTGAAACCAGTAAGTGACGCCATCGTCAACATGGATGTATTAATCACCGACGAAGCGAAAATAGCGATGGCGAGCGAAGAAGATGCGGGTGATAGCGATAACCGCAACGGTCAGGCCCTGCTGGATCTGCAAAGCAACAGTAAAACGGTGGGCGGTGCGAAATCCTTTAACGACGCTTATGCCTCGTTAGTGAGTGATATCGGTAATAAAACCGCGACGTTGAAAACCAGTAGCACCACGCAAGGTAATGTGGTGACGCAGCTTTCCAATCAGCAGCAGTCTATCTCTGGCGTCAATCTCGACGAAGAGTACGGAAATCTGCAACGTTTTCAGCAGTATTACCTGGCGAATGCGCAGGTTCTGCAGACGGCAAACGCGATTTTTGATGCGCTGATTAACATTCGCTAAGGGGAGATAAAATGCGTTTCAGTACCCAGATGATGTACCAGCAAAACATGCGTGGTATCACCAATTCTCAGGCAGAATGGATGAAGTACGGCGAACAGATGTCGACGGGTAAGCGAGTCGTTAACCCTTCAGATGATCCCATTGCTGCATCACAAGCGGTTGTTCTCTCCCAGGCACAGGCGCAAAACAGCCAGTACACGCTGGCGCGTACTTTCGCCACTCAAAAAGTGTCACTGGAAGAGAGTGTACTTAGCCAGGTCACCACTGCTATCCAGAATGCTCAGGAAAAAATTGTCTACGCCAGCAATGGCACCTTGAGTGACGATGACCGGGCCTCGCTGGCTACGGATATTCAGGGGCTTCGTGACCAGTTGCTGAATCTGGCGAACACCACTGACGGTAACGGGCGCTACATTTTTGCCGGTTATAAAACAGAGACTGCGCCGTTTAGCGAAGAGAAAGGGAAATACGTCGGTGGAGCAGAAAGTATTAAGCAACAGGTCGATGCTTCGCGTTCGATGGTGATAGGGCACACGGGTGACAAAATTTTCGACAGTATTACCAGCAACGCAGTAGCGGAGCCAGACGGTAGCGCTTCTGAAACCAATCTTTTTGCCATGCTGGATAGCGCCATCGCAGCCCTGAAAACGCCGGTCGCGGATAGCGAAGCGGATAAAGAAACCGCCGCTGCGGCGTTAGATAAAACCAACCGCGGACTGAAAAACTCGCTGAACAATGTGCTGACCGTTCGCGCGGAATTAGGCACGCAGCTGAACGAACTGGAGTCGCTGGATTCATTAGGTAGCGATCGCGCTTTAGGGCAAACGCAGCAGATGAGCGATCTGGTTGATGTGGACTGGAATGCAACTATTTCATCTTACATCATGCAGCAAACGGCATTGCAGGCATCGTATAAAGCATTTACCGATATGCAGGGATTGTCGCTCTTCCAGCTCAACAAATAAGCTCGCTTTAAAACATATCATGAAACTGGGTATGTTTTGTCTGCCTGCTCTGGGATCGCCGGGGCGGGCATTTTTTTGCCTATTTTGCATTGTTGGTTAGCAAGGATGCCATTTGATGAATTTTAATATGTTGATTCAAAGATGAAATAAAAAAGCCCTGGCAGTTACCAGGGCTTGATTACTTGAGCTAATTATTACTCAACAGGTTGCGGACGCGCAGGAGCGGCAGAGGCATGATGCGTTGCCGTATGACCACCTGCGGCACCTTTACCTTCGAAGGCAAAAGTAGGGCGCTGCCAGTCACTGTGACGCGGTGCCTCCGGAACATATTCCGGTGCCGGAGCGCGCGTCATTGGCGCGGTAGCGTGGTTATGCTCAACGGTGATCTCTGGTTCAACCGCGGCTACCGTTTCAACTTCTGCTGCGACTTCAGCGACGACGGGCGCGGCAGGTTGAGCAACAACTTCAGGTTCAGCAACCACAACCTCAGCAGTTTCGGCAACTTCTTCAATATCTGCCGTCTCTTCCTGCGGTTCAACCACCGGTTCTGCGTGTTCTGCAACTTCCTGGGCTACGGCAACATCAGACTCGGTAATCACCTGCGGCTGTTCAGTTACCGCGGCGGCAATTACTTCAGGATGCGTCGTTTCAACCACTTCCGGTTGCGGTTCGGCAATCTGAACGGGGGCTTCTACGACTTCAGCCACTTCTTCAACAACTGGCGCGCTAACAACCGGTTCGACAGCGGCGGCGACAGGGACCTCAGTCACCATCGGCTGCACTTGTACTTCTTCCTGTTCGCGCTGCTCTTCAACCTGTACATCTTGTGGACGTACAATCGGATAGCGGATCCAGACTTTGCCAGAGGCCAGTTCCGGAGACGCGCACGCTACGGTCAACGGCATTGGCGATTGGGTTGGGTAACGCTCGTCACGATAGCGACGACGACGCTGACCACTCACGCGCAGGTGACGAGGCGAGCGGCGAGAACGACGCGGCATGCCACCGTTGTCACGGTTATCAGCATTGTTCTCTTCTTGCTGTTCTGGTGCAGTTTGCGCTACGACTGGGACTGGCAGCGGGACTTTCACCAGTTCTGTGCGTGGAGCTGGCGCTTCCTGAACAATTGGTTCGGCAGCGACAGTTTCTTCAGCCACCGGTGCGACTACCGCTTCTTCGGCTACGCTTTGCTCGTAACGCACTTTCTGATTGAGCTGACGCTGTTTACGACGCGGCTGAACCGGACGTACACGTTCTTCCTGTTCGGTTTCCTGAACAGATTGCTCTTCAACATTCAGCGCCTTCGCTTCTTGTTGCGCCTGACGTTTATCATCGTTACGGCGGCGGCTACGTTCACGACGCGGCGCTTGTTGCTCGTCGGCGGTACGCGCTTTTTCCGTTACCTCAGCCTGCTGACGGCTCTCACGCGTCTCGGCAGTCTGCTGCTGTGCCTGGCGACGATTACGACGGTTTTCTTCGCGATTATCGCTGCCTTCAGTACGTTCACTACGGGTGTCGCGGCGCTCATTACGGTCACGGCGGTTGTTCTGACGAGGCTTGCGACGATCCTGTTGACGTTCCGGTTTCGCTTCTGCTTTCGGTGCTGGTTGCTCGGTCGGTTTGGTTTCTTCACCACCGCTGAACAGCGCTTTCAGTGCGCCGAAGAAGCGGCTCAACAGCCCTGGTTGTGCAGGAGCTGCTGGTGTTGCCGGTGCAGCTTTCGGTGCTGGAGCTACGACAGGCGCGGCAGGTTCAGCTGGCGTTGGCGCTGGCGGCACATCCGGCATGGCAAAGGTTGCCAGCGCAGGTTGTTCCGGACGCTTACGTTCAGCGAACTCTTCTTCAGACGGCAGCGCCATCGCTTCTTCATGCAGCTTCGGCAGCATGTAGCTTAAGGTCGGCGTTTCTTCCCCTTTACGCACGCGCAGCACATGATAGTGCGGGGTTTCCATCTGATCGTTTGGCACAATCACGCAGCGAACACCGTCCTGACGAGTTTCAATCGCATTCACCGCAGAACGTTTTTCATTCAGCAGATAAGAAGCGATTGGCACAGGAACAATGGCGTGAACTTCCTGGGTGTTCTCTTTCAGCGCTTCTTCTTCGATCAGACGCAGAATAGAGAGCGACAGCGATTCGTTGTCACGCACGGTACCGGTACCGGAGCAGCGCGGGCAGACGTGATGGCTGGATTCACCCAGTGATGGGCTAAGGCGCTGACGGGACATTTCCAGCAGGCCAAAGCGAGAAATATGGCTGATTTGAATACGCGCACGGTCCTGACGCACCGCTTCACGCAGACGGTTTTCTACCGCACGCTGGTGGCGTACAGGCGTCATGTCGATGAAGTCGATAACAATCAGGCCGCCGAGGTCACGCAGGCGCAGCTGACGAGCAATCTCATCGGCAGCTTCGAGGTTGGTGTTAAACGCGGTTTCTTCGATATCGCCGCCGCGGGTCGCGCGTGCGGAGTTGATGTCGATGGCCGTTAACGCTTCGGTGCTGTCGATAACAATGGAACCACCGGATGGCAGACGGACTTCACGCTGGAAGGCGGACTCGATCTGCGACTCAATCTGGTAGTGGCTGAACAGCGGGATCTCGCCGGTATACAGTTTGATTTTGCTGCTGAAATCTGGGCGACCTAATGCAGCGATATGCTGACGTGCCAGTTCGAGGACTTTCGGGTTATCGATAAGGATTTCGCCGATATCCTGGCGTAAGTAATCGCGGAAAGCGCGAACGATTACGTTGCTCTCCTGATGAATCAGGAACGGGGCCGGGCGGCTTTCAGCGGCTTTTTTGATGGCTTCCCAGTGTTTCAGACGGAAGCTTAAATCCCATTGCAGCGCCTCAGCAGATTTGCCGACGCCAGCGGTGCGCACGATAAGCCCCATGCCTTCCGGCAGTTCAAGGCTTGCCAGTGCTTCTTTTAATTCGGTACGGTCGTCGCCTTCGATACGGCGAGAAATGCCACCCGCGCGCGGGTTGTTCGGCATCAGAACCAGATAGCTACCCGCCAGACTGATAAAGGTGGTTAATGCCGCGCCTTTGTTGCCGCGCTCTTCTTTATCGATCTGAACAATGACTTCCTGACCTTCACGCAACACATCTTTAATGTTGGGACGACCATGAGCACTGTAGTTAGCAGGGAAATATTCGCGGGCAATTTCTTTTAGTGGGAGGAAACCGTGACGTTCAGCGCCGTAATCAACAAAAGCAGCTTCCAGACTCGGTTCAATGCGGGTGATTTTACCTTTGTAGATGTTTGCCTTTTTCTGCTCGTGCCCTGGACTTTCGATATCCAGGTCATACAGACGCTGCCCATCTACAAGGGCAACGCGCAACTCTTCCTGCTGAGTTGCGTTGATTAACATTCTTTTCATCGTAACTTACTCATTATTCTTACATTGACGACTAAGCTGCGGGCAAAGTAACGCCTTTCCGGGTGTGAACCGATGGCCTCGTGTCTAGTCGCGTCGCCAACCCCACGGTTATCGTCAGCTCAAAGAGGCGCAGGGTGTCGGTTGCCCGGTTTTCCTGCGGAAACACAGCGCAATTATCAAAGAAACAGACTGGGTATTACTCTCCAGAAATATTTCCATCTACCGGTAAGGACTGCAACCCGCAGCCCGCTAACTGCCTGAAAGATCAATACGTCTTACGCCATTGCTGCGTGAATGATCGGTCGGGCAAAATAGGTTATTCCGTAAAATTTCTTGTTTTAACAAGGATGGACACGGAAACGGCCTCATTATTCCACTGCAAGCCTTGTTATAGCAAGATGACTTTTACCATTTATCACCCGCTTACTCACAGTTTTTTCACTTCTTGCTGGTGATTGGTTTAATAACCATCAATAAAGTGATCACGCAGTGAAGTAATAAGGTGCAAAAGTAAATATAAGCATAGAAAAATGAGTGGCGCGAATCCTGTTGGCTAATTAGAATCGCCAACCATGAAAACAGAGACTCCATCCGTAAAAATTGTTGCTATCACCGCTGACGAAGCGGGGCAACGTATCGATAACTTTTTGCGTACCCAATTGAAAGGCGTACCAAAAAGTATGATTTACCGTATTTTGCGTAAAGGTGAAGTGCGGGTGAACAAAAAACGTATTAAGCCTGAATATAAACTCGAAGCGGGTGATGAGGTGCGTATTCCACCGGTTCGCGTTGCTGAGCGGGAAGAAGAGGCGGTTTCGCCACATCTGCAAAAGGTGGCGGCGCTGGCGGACGTCATCTTATATGAAGATGATCATATCCTGGTGCTGAATAAACCTTCCGGTACGGCGGTACATGGCGGCAGTGGTTTAAGCTTCGGCGTTATCGAAGGTTTGCGGGCGTTGCGCCCGGAAGCGCGGTTCCTTGAACTGGTTCATCGTCTCGACCGGGACACTTCAGGTGTGTTGCTGGTAGCGAAAAAACGCTCGGCGTTGCGTTCTCTGCATGAGCAATTACGTGAAAAAGGGATGCAAAAAGATTATCTGGCGCTGGTGCGCGGTCAGTGGCAGTCGCATGTGAAGAGCGTTCAAGCGCCGTTACTGAAAAATATTCTGCAAAGCGGCGAACGTATAGTGCGTGTGAGTCAGGAAGGCAAACCGTCGGAAACACGCTTTAAAGTGGAAGAACGCTATGTATTTGCCACCCTGGTGCGTTGTAGCCCGGTAACAGGGCGTACTCATCAGATCCGTGTGCATACACAGTATGCGGGTCATCCGATTGCCTTTGACGATCGCTACGGTGACCGTGAATTTGACAGACAGCTCACTGAAGCAGGCACGGGATTAAATCGTCTGTTCCTGCACGCCGCAGCGTTGAAGTTTACCCATCCGGGGACCGGTGAGGTGATGCGTATCGAAGCGCCGATGGATGAAGGTTTGAAGCGTTGTTTGCAAAAGCTGCGTAAAGCGCGCTAATACAAGCATATAAGCCTGATAATGGGCGGTTGGCCTGATAAGGCGTTTACGCCGCATCAGGCCGCCTGCACCGATTGCCGGATGCGACGTAACCGCATCCGGCGCAAACAACTATCCCATCAGCGGGTTTTTCCCTTCCCGACGTAACATCTGACACAGCGCGATTAGCGGTAAACCAACCAGCGTGTTAGGGTCACGTCCCTCTAAACGCTCAAACAGCGTAATGCCAAATCCTTCACTCTTAAAGCTACCCGCGCAGTGCAGGGGATGCTCCTTACGCACGTAATTATCAATCTCCGCCTCGCTCAGGTGACGGAAATGGACGTCAAAAGGCTCCACTTCTGTTTGTAGATGCCCATTCGCCGAATTAAACAACGCCAGTCCAGTATAGAAGGTGACGATATTGCCGCTGGCTTTGCGTAATTGCAGACGGGCATTTTCTTCCGTTAACGGTTTACCGGTGATTTCGCCATCAAGAACACATACCTGGTCTGAACCAATAATTAAATGATCCGGATAACGTGACGCCAGAGATTGCGCTTTTTCTTGTGCCAGTCGAAGCACCAACTGTCGCGGTGATTCGTCGCTGCGTGGGGTTTCGTCGACCTCTGGTGCTGCACATTCAAAAGAGATTTGCAGTTTTTCCAGAAGAGCGCGACGCCATGGCGAGGTGGAGGCTAAAATAAGTTTAGGCATATTTTTTTCCATCAGATATAGCGTATTGATGATAGCCATTTTAAACTATGCGCTTCGTTTTGCAGGTTGATGTTCGTTATCAGCACTGAACAAAAATAAAGCAGTAACCCGCAATGTGTGCGAATTATTGGCAAAAGGCAACCACAGGCTGCCTTTTTCTTTGACTCTATGACGTTACAAAGTTAATATGCGCGCCCTATGCAAAAGGTAAAATTACCCCTGACTCTCGATCCGGTTCGTACGGCTCAAAAACGCCTTGATTACCAGGGTATCTATACCCCTGATCAGGTTGAGCGCGTCGCCGAATCCGTAGTCAGTGTGGACAGTGATGTGGAATGCTCCATGTCGTTCGCTATCGATAACCAACGTCTCGCAGTGTTAAACGGCGATGCGAAGGTGACGGTAACGCTCGAGTGTCAGCGTTGCGGGAAGCCGTTTACTCATCAGGTCTACACAACGTATTGTTTTAGTCCTGTGCGTTCAGACGAACAGGCTGAAGCACTGCCGGAAGCGTATGAACCGATTGAGGTTAACGAATTCGGTGAAATCGATCTGCTTGCAATGGTTGAAGATGAAATCATCCTCGCCTTGCCGGTAGTTCCGGTGCATGATTCTGAACACTGTGAAGTGTCCGAAGCGGACATGGTCTTTGGTGAACTGCCTGAAGAAGTGCAAAAGCCAAACCCATTTGCCGTATTAGCCAGCTTAAAGCGTAAGTAATTGGTGCTCCCCGTTGGATCGGGGATAAACCGTAATTGAGGAGTAAGGTCCATGGCCGTACAACAGAATAAACCAACCCGTTCCAAACGTGGCATGCGTCGTTCCCATGACGCGCTGACCGCAGTCACCAGCCTGTCTGTAGACAAAACTTCTGGTGAAAAACACCTGCGTCACCACATCACTGCCGACGGTTACTACCGCGGCCGCAAGGTCATCGCTAAGTAATCACGCGTCTGCGTGATGAAGCTTAGTGAGGATTTTCCCCAGGCAACTGGGGAAAGACCAAACCGGGCGGCGACGATACCTTGACACGTCTAACCCTGGCGTTAGATGTCATGGGAGGGGATTTTGGCCCTTCCGTGACAGTGCCTGCAGCATTGCAGGCACTGAATTCTAATTCGCAACTCACTCTTCTTTTAGTCGGCAATCCCGACGCCATCACGCCATTACTTGCTAAAGCTGACTTTGAACAACGTTCGCGTCTGCAGATTATTCCTGCGCAGTCAGTTATCGCCAGTGATGCCCGGCCTTCGCAAGCTATCCGCGCCAGTCGTGGGAGTTCAATGCGCGTGGCCCTGGAGTTGGTGAAAGAAGGTCGAGCGCAAGCCTGTGTCAGTGCCGGTAATACCGGGGCACTGATGGGGCTGGCAAAATTATTACTCAAGCCCCTGGAGGGGATTGAGCGTCCGGCGCTGGTGACGGTATTACCACATCAGCAAAAGGGCAAAACGGTGGTCCTTGACTTAGGGGCCAACGTCGATTGTGACAGTACAATGTTGGTGCAATTTGCCATTATGGGCTCAGTTCTGGCTGAAGAGGTGGTGGAAATTCCCAATCCTCGCGTGGCGTTGCTCAATATTGGTGAAGAAGAAGTAAAGGGTCTCGACAGTATTCGGGATGCCTCAGCGGTGCTTAAAATAATCCCTTCTATCAATTATATCGGCTATCTTGAAGCCAATGAGTTGTTAACTGGCAAGACAGATGTGCTGGTTTGTGACGGCTTTACAGGAAATGTCACATTAAAGACGATGGAAGGTGTTGTCAGGATGTTCCTTTCTCTGCTGAAATCTCAGGGTGAAGGGAAAAAACGGTCGTGGTGGCTACTGTTATTAAAGCGTTGGCTACAAAAGAGCCTGACGAGGCGATTCAGTCACCTCAACCCCGACCAGTATAACGGCGCCTGTCTGTTAGGATTGCGCGGCACGGTGATAAAAAGTCATGGTGCAGCCAATCAGCGAGCTTTTGCGGTCGCGATTGAACAGGCAGTGCAGGCGGTGCAGCGACAAGTTCCTCAGCGAATTGCCGCTCGCCTGGAATCTGTATACCCAGCTGGTTTTGAGCTGCTGGACGGTGGCAAAAGCGGAACTCTGCGGTAGCAGGACGCTGCCAGCGAACTCGCAGTTTGCAAGTGACGGTATATAACCGAAAAGTGACTGAGCGTACATGTATACGAAGATTATTGGTACTGGCAGCTATCTGCCCGAACAAGTGCGGACAAACGCCGATTTGGAAAAAATGGTGGACACCTCTGACGAGTGGATTGTCACTCGTACCGGTATCCGCGAACGCCACATTGCCGCGCCAAACGAAACCGTTTCAACCATGGGCTTTGAAGCGGCGACACGCGCAATTGAGATGGCGGGCATTGAGAAAGACCAGATTGGCCTGATCGTTGTGGCAACGACTTCTGCTACGCACGCTTTCCCGAGCGCAGCTTGTCAGATTCAAAGCATGCTGGGCATTAAAGGTTGCCCGGCATTTGACGTTGCAGCAGCCTGCGCAGGTTTCACCTATGCATTAAGCGTAGCCGATCAATACGTGAAATCTGGGGCGGTGAAGTATGCTCTGGTCGTCGGTTCCGATGTACTGGCGCGCACCTGCGATCCAACCGATCGTGGGACTATTATTATTTTTGGCGATGGCGCGGGCGCTGCGGTGCTGGCTGCCTCTGAAGAGCCGGGAATCATCTCCACCCATCTGCATGCCGACGGTAGCTATGGTGAGTTGCTGACGCTGCCTAATGCTGACCGTGTGAATCCAGAGAATTCAATTCATCTGACGATGGCGGGCAACGAAGTCTTCAAGGTTGCGGTAACGGAACTGGCGCACATCGTTGATGAGACGCTGGCGGCAAATAATCTTGACCGTTCTCAACTGGACTGGCTGGTTCCGCATCAGGCTAACCTGCGTATTATCAGTGCAACGGCGAAAAAACTCGGTATGTCTATGGACAATGTCGTGGTGACGCTGGATCGCCACGGTAATACCTCTGCGGCCTCTGTCCCGTGCGCGCTGGATGAAGCTGTACGCGACGGGCGCATTAAGCCGGGGCAGTTGGTTCTGCTTGAAGCCTTTGGCGGTGGATTCACCTGGGGCTCCGCGCTGGTTCGTTTCTAGGATAAGGATTAAAACATGACGCAATTTGCATTTGTGTTCCCTGGACAGGGTTCTCAAACCGTTGGAATGCTGGCTGATATGGCGGCGAGCTATCCAATTGTCGAAGAAACGTTTGCTGAAGCTTCTGCGGCGCTGGGCTACGACCTGTGGGCGCTGACCCAGCAGGGGCCAGCTGAAGAACTGAATAAAACCTGGCAAACCCAGCCAGCGCTGTTGACTGCATCTGTTGCGCTGTATCGCGTATGGCAGCAGCAGGGCGGTAAAGCACCGGCAATGATGGCCGGTCACAGCCTGGGGGAATACTCCGCGCTGGTTTGCGCTGGCGTGATTGATTTCGCTGATGCGGTGCGTCTGGTTGAGATGCGCGGCAAGTTCATGCAAGAAGCCGTACCAGAAGGCACGGGCGCTATGGCGGCAATCATCGGTCTGGATGATGCGTCTATTGCGAAAGCGTGTGAAGAAGCTGCAGAAGGTCAGGTCGTTTCTCCGGTAAACTTTAACTCTCCGGGACAGGTGGTTATTGCCGGTCATAAAGAGGCGGTTGAGCGTGCTGGCGCTGCCTGTAAAGCTGCGGGCGCAAAACGCGCGCTGCCGTTACCAGTGAGCGTACCGTCTCACTGTGCGCTGATGAAACCAGCAGCCGACAAACTGGCAGTAGAATTAGCGAAAATCACCTTTAACGCACCAACAGTTCCTGTTGTGAATAACGTTGATGTGAAATGCGAAACCAATGGTGATGCCATTCGTGACGCACTGGTACGTCAGTTGTATAACCCGGTTCAGTGGACGAAGTCTGTTGAGTACATGGCAGCGCAAGGCGTAGAACATCTCTATGAAGTCGGCCCGGGCAAAGTGCTAACTGGCCTGACGAAACGCATTGTCGACACCCTGACCGCCTCGGCGCTGAACGAACCTTCAGCGATGGCAGCGGCGCTCGAGCTTTAAAAGAGGAAAATCATGAATTTTGAAGGAAAAATCGCACTGGTAACCGGTGCAAGCCGCGGAATTGGCCGCGCAATTGCTGAAACGCTCGCAGCCCGTGGCGCGAAAGTTATTGGCACTGCGACCAGTGAAAATGGCGCTCAGGCGATCAGTGATTATTTAGGTGCTAACGGCAAAGGTCTGATGTTGAATGTGACCGACCCGGCATCTATCGAATCTGTTCTGGAAAAAATTCGCGCAGAATTTGGTGAAGTGGATATCCTGGTCAATAATGCCGGTATCACTCGTGATAACCTGTTAATGCGAATGAAAGATGAAGAGTGGAACGATATTATCGAAACCAACCTTTCATCTGTTTTCCGTCTGTCAAAAGCGGTAATGCGCGCTATGATGAAAAAGCGTCATGGTCGTATTATCACTATCGGTTCTGTGGTTGGTACCATGGGAAATGGCGGTCAGGCCAACTACGCTGCGGCGAAAGCGGGCTTGATCGGCTTCAGTAAATCACTGGCGCGCGAAGTTGCGTCACGCGGTATTACTGTAAACGTTGTTGCTCCGGGCTTTATTGAAACGGACATGACACGTGCGCTGAGCGATGACCAGCGTGCGGGTATCCTGGCGCAGGTTCCTGCGGGTCGCCTCGGCGGCGCACAGGAAATCGCCAACGCGGTTGCATTCCTGGCATCCGACGAAGCAGCTTACATCACGGGTGAAACTTTGCATGTGAACGGCGGGATGTACATGGTCTGACCGCGATTTGCACAAAATGCTCATGTTGCGCGCAGTCTGCGTGGTTATGAGTAATAATTAGTGCAAAATGATTTGCGTTATTGGGGGGTAAGGCCTCAAAATAACGTAAAATCGTGGTAAGACCTGCCGGGATTTAGTTGCAAATTTTTCAACATTTTATACACTACGAAAACCATCGCGAAAGCGAGTTTTGATAGGAAATTTAAGAGTATGAGCACTATCGAAGAACGCGTTAAGAAAATTATCGGCGAACAGCTGGGCGTTAAGCAGGAAGAAGTTACCAACAATGCTTCTTTCGTTGAAGACCTGGGCGCGGATTCTCTTGACACCGTTGAGCTGGTAATGGCTCTGGAAGAAGAGTTTGATACTGAGATTCCGGACGAAGAAGCTGAGAAAATCACCACCGTTCAGGCTGCCATTGATTACATCAACGGCCACCAGGCGTAAGTGAACATCTCCAGGCGGTCGTTCGACCGCCTGAGTTTTATCTTTTTGTCCCACTAGAATCATTTTTTCCCTCCCTGGAGGACAAACGTGTCTAAGCGTCGTGTAGTTGTGACCGGACTGGGCATGTTGTCTCCTGTCGGCAATACCGTAGAGTCTACCTGGAAAGCTCTGCTTGCCGGTCAGAGTGGCATCAGCCTAATCGACCATTTCGATACTAGCGCCTATGCAACGAAATTTGCTGGCTTAGTAAAGGATTTTAACTGTGAGGACATTATCTCGCGCAAAGAACAGCGCAAGATGGATGCCTTCATTCAATATGGAATTGTCGCTGGCGTTCAGGCCATGCAGGATTCTGGCCTTGAAATAACGGAAGAGAACGCAACCCGCATTGGTGCCGCAATTGGCTCCGGGATTGGCGGCCTCGGACTGATCGAAGAAAACCACACATCTCTGATGAACGGTGGTCCACGTAAGATCAGCCCATTCTTCGTTCCGTCAACGATTGTGAACATGGTGGCAGGTCATCTGACTATCATGTATGGCCTGCGTGGCCCAAGCATCTCTATCGCGACCGCCTGTACTTCCGGCGTGCACAACATTGGCCATGCTGCGCGTATTATCGCGTATGGCGATGCTGACGTGATGGTTGCAGGTGGCGCAGAGAAAGCCAGTACGCCGCTGGGTGTTGGTGGTTTTGGCGCGGCACGTGCATTATCTACCCGCAATGATAACCCGCAAGCGGCGAGCCGCCCGTGGGATAAAGAGCGTGATGGCTTCGTACTGGGCGATGGTGCCGGTATGCTGGTACTTGAAGAGTACGAACACGCGAAAAAACGCGGTGCGAAAATTTACGCTGAACTCGTCGGCTTTGGTATGAGCAGCGATGCTTATCATATGACGTCACCGCCAGAAAATGGCGCAGGCGCAGCTCTGGCAATGGCAAATGCTCTGCGTGATGCAGGCATTGAAGCGAGTCAGATTGGCTACGTTAACGCGCACGGTACTTCTACGCCGGCTGGCGATAAAGCTGAAGCGCAGGCGGTGAAAGCCATCTTCGGTGAAGCTGCAAGCCGTGTGTTGGTAAGCTCCACGAAATCTATGACCGGTCACCTGTTAGGTGCGGCGGGGGCAGTAGAGTCTATCTACTCCATCCTGGCGCTGTGCGATCAGGCTGTTCCGCCAACCATCAACCTGGATAACCCGGATGAAGGTTGCGATCTGGATTTCGTACCGCATGAAGCACGTCAGGTCAGCGGAATGGAATACACGCTGTGTAACTCCTTCGGCTTCGGTGGCACTAATGGTTCTTTGATCTTTAAAAAGATCTAAGTTGTCATTTCCCACCCATTTAAAAGGTCCGCTTGCGGGCCTTTTTTCTTAGCTTTTATTCCGACTTGTTCCGTAGTGAACATGCTGCCACACTAACAATTCTCTGATAAGGAGCCGGTATGTTCTTAATTAACGGTTATAAGCAGGAATCGCTGGCAGTAAGCGATCGGGCAACGCAGTTTGGTGATGGTTGTTTTACCACCGCCAGAGTTATCGACGGTAAAGTCAGTTTGTTATCGGCGCATATCCAGCGACTACAGGATGCTTGTCAGCGGTTGATGATTTCCTGTGACTTCTGGCCACAGCTTGAACAAGAGATGAAAACGCTGGCAGCAGAACAGCAAAATGGTGTACTGAAAGTCGTGATCAGTCGCGGTAGTGGCGGGCGAGGGTACAGCACATTGAACAGTGGACCGGCAACGCGGATTCTCTCCGTTACGGCTTATCCTGCACATTACGACCGTTTGCGTAACGAGGGGATGACGTTGGCGCTAAGCCCGGTGCGGCTGGGGCGCAATCCTCATCTTGCAGGTATTAAACATCTCAATCGTCTTGAGCAAGTATTGATTCGCTCTCATCTTGAGCAGACAAACGCTGATGAGGCGCTGGTCCTTGACAGCGAAGGGTGGGTTACGGAATGCTGTGCGGCTAATTTGTTCTGGCGGAAGGGCAACGTAGTTTATACGCCGCGACTGGATCAGGCAGGTGTTAACGGCATTATGCGACAATTCTGTATCCGTTTGCTGGCACAATCCTCTTATCAGCTTGTCGAAGTGCAAGCTTCTCTGGAAGAGGCGTTGCAGGCAGATGAGATGGTTATTTGTAATGCGTTAATGCCAGTGATGCCCGTACGTGCCTGTGGCGATGTCTCCTTTTCGTCAGCAACGTTATATGAATATTTAGCCCCACTTTGTGAGCGCCCGAATTAGTCATGAAAAAAGTGGTATTGATTATCGTGGTATTGCTGGGGGTACTGTGTATCGCCGCTGGTGTGGGCGTCTGGAAGGTTCGCCATCTTGCCGACAGCAAATTGCTTATCAAAGAAGAGACGATATTTACCCTGAAGCCAGGGACCGGACGTCTGGCGCTCGGTGAACAGCTTTATGCTGATAAGATCATCAATCGCCCACGGGTTTTTCAATGGCTGCTGCGTATCGAACCGGATCTTTCTCACTTTAAAGCCGGGACTTACCGCTTTACACCGCAGATGACCGTGCGCGAGATGCTGAAATTGTTGGAAAGCGGTAAAGAAGCACAGTTCCCGCTGCGACTGGTAGAAGGGATGCGTCTGAGCGACTACCTCAAGCAATTGCGTGAGGCTCCGTATATCAAGCACACGCTGAGTGACGATAAGTACGCCACCGTAGCGCAGGCACTTGAACTGGAAAACCCGGAGTGGATTGAAGGTTGGTTCTGGCCAGACACCTGGATGTATACCGCCAATACCACCGATGTCGCGTTACTCAAGCGAGCGCACAAGAAAATGGTGAAAGCGGTCGATAGCGCCTGGGAAGGGCGTGCGGACGGTCTGCCTTATAAAGATAAAAATCAGCTGGTGACGATGGCATCAATTATCGAAAAAGAAACCGCCGTTGCCAGTGAACGCGATCAGGTTGCCTCGGTATTTATCAACCGTTTACGCATTGGTATGCGCTTGCAGACCGACCCAACCGTGATTTACGGGATGGGAGAGCGTTATAATGGCAAACTTTCTCGTGCAGACCTGGAAACGCCGACAGCGTATAACACCTATACCATTACCGGTTTGCCGCCGGGTGCGATAGCTACGCCGGGGGCGGATTCGCTGAAGGCTGCTGCGCATCCGGCAAAAACGCCGTATCTCTATTTTGTGGCCGATGGTAAAGGTGGTCACACGTTTAATACCAATCTTGCCAGTCATAACAAGTCTGTGCAGGATTATCTGAAAGTGCTTAAGGAAAAAAATGCGCAGTAAGTATATCGTCATTGAGGGGCTGGAAGGCGCAGGCAAAACTACCGCGCGTAATGTGGTGGTTGAGACGCTCGAGCAACTGGGTATCCGCGACATGGTTTTCACTCGGGAACCTGGCGGTACGCAACTTGCCGAAAAGTTAAGAAGCCTGGTGCTGGATATCAAATCGGTAGGCGATGAAGTCATTACCGATAAAGCCGAAGTTCTGATGTTTTATGCCGCGCGCGTTCAACTGGTAGAAACAGTCATCAAACCTGCGCTGGCTAACGGCACCTGGGTGATTGGCGATCGCCACGATCTCTCCACTCAGGCGTATCAGGGCGGAGGACGTGGTATTGACCAACATATGCTGGCAACACTGCGTGATGCTGTTCTCGGGGATTTTCGCCCCGACTTAACGCTCTATCTCGATGTTACCCCGGAAGTTGGCTTAAAACGCGCGCGTGCGCGCGGCGAGCTGGATCGTATTGAGCAAGAGTCTTTCGATTTCTTTAATCGCACCCGCGCCCGCTATCTGGAACTGGCAGCACAAGATAAAAGCATTCATACCATTGATGCCACCCAGCCGCTGGAGGCCGTGATGGATGCAATCCGCACTACCGTGACCCACTGGGTGAAGGAGTTGGACGCATGAGATGGTATCCATGGTTACGACCTGATTTCGAAAAACTGGTAGCCAGCTATCAGGCCGGAAGAGGTCACCATGCGCTGCTCATTCAGGCGTTACCGGGCATGGGCGATGATGCTTTAATCTACGCCCTGAGCCGTTATTTACTCTGCCAACAACCGCAGGGTCACAAAAGTTGCGGTCACTGTCGTGGATGTCAGTTGATGCAGGCTGGCACGCATCCCGATTACTACACCCTGGCTCCCGAAAAAGGGAAAAATGCGTTGGGCATTGATGCGGTACGTGAGGTCACCGAAAAGCTGAATGAGCACGCACGCTTAGGTGGTGCGAAAGTTGTCTGGGTAACCGATGCTGCCTTACTGACCGACGCCGCGGCTAACGCATTGCTGAAGAAGCTTGAAGAGCCACCAGCAGAAACCTGGTTTTTCCTGGCTACCCGCGAGCCTGAACGTTTACTGGCAACATTACGTAGTCGTTGTCGGTTACATTACCTTGCGCCGCCGCCGGAACAGTACGCCGTGACCTGGCTTTCACGCGAAGTGACAATGTCACAGGATGCATTACTTGCCGCATTGCGCTTAAGCGCCGGTTCGCCTGGCGCGGCACTGGCGTTGTTTCAGGGAGATAACTGGCAGGCTCGTGAAACATTGTGTCAGGCATTGGCATATAGCGTGCCATCGGGCGACTGGTATTCGCTGCTGGCGGCCCTTAATCATGAACAAGCTCCGGCGCGTTTACACTGGCTGGCAACGTTGCTGATGGATGCGCTAAAACGCCATCATGGTGCTGCGCAGGTGACCAATGTTGATGTGCCGGGCCTGGTCGCTGAACTGGCAAACCATCTTTCTCCCTCGCGCCTGCAGGCTATACTGGGGGATGTTTGCCACATTCGTGAACAGTTAATGTCTGTCACAGGCATCAACCGCGAGCTTCTCATCACCGATCTTTTACTGCGTATTGAGCATTACCTGCAACCGGGCGTTGTGCTACCGGTTCCTCATCTTTAAGAGAGACATCATGTTTTTAGTCGACTCACACTGCCATCTCAATGGTCTGGAATATGAATCTTTGCATAAGGACGTGGATGACGTTCTGGCGAAAGCCGCCGCACGCGATGTGAAATTTTGTCTGGCAGTCGCCACAACATTACCGGGTTATTTACATATGCGGGAGCTGGTAGGCGAACGTGACAACGTCGTATTTTCTTGTGGCGTGCATCCACTCAACCAGAATGATCCCTACGATGTAGAAGATTTACGCCGTCTGGCGGCAGAAGAGGGTGTTGTAGCGCTGGGTGAAACCGGGTTGGATTATTATTACACACCGGAAACTAAAGTACGTCAGCAAGAGTCCTTCATCCATCATATCCAGATTGGTCGTGAACTGAACAAGCCGGTTATCGTCCATACCCGTGACGCCCGTGCCGATACGCTGGCAATTCTGCGCGAAGAAAAAGTGACGGATTGCGGTGGCGTACTACACTGTTTTACAGAGGACAGAGAAACGGCGGGTAAATTACTGGATCTCGGATTTTACATCTCCTTTTCCGGCATTGTGACCTTCCGTAATGCGGAGCAACTGCGCGATGCTGCGCGTTATGTCCCCCTGGATCGGTTACTGGTGGAAACTGACTCACCTTACCTTGCGCCGGTACCGCATCGAGGAAAAGAGAATCAACCTGCGATGGTTCGTGACGTTGCAGAATACATGGCTGTGTTGAAAGGTGTTGCCGTTGAAGAACTGGCGCAGGTAACCACCGATAACTTCGCCCGTCTGTTTCACATCGACGCTTCCCGCCTTCAATCCATCCGTTGAATGAGTTTTTTTAAAGCTCGTAATTAATGGCTAAAACGAGTAAAGTTCACCGCCGAAAATTGGGCGGTGAATAACCGCGTTTGAAATATTGTGACATATGTTTTGTCAAAATGTGCAACTTCTCCAATGATCTGAAGTTGAAACGTGATAGCCGTCAAACAAATTGACACTGAATTATTTTACTCTGTGTAATAAATAAAGGGCGCTTAGATGCCCTGTACACGGCGAGGCTCTCCCCCCTTGCCACGCGTGAGAACGTAAAAAAAGCACCCATACTCAGGAGCACTCTCAATTATGTTTAAGAATGCATTTGCTAACCTGCAAAAGGTCGGTAAATCGCTGATGCTGCCGGTATCCGTACTGCCTATCGCAGGTATTCTGCTGGGCGTCGGTTCCGCGAATTTCAGCTGGCTGCCCGCCGTTGTATCGCATGTTATGGCAGAAGCAGGCGGTTCCGTCTTTGCAAACATGCCACTGATTTTTGCGATCGGTGTCGCCCTCGGCTTTACCAATAACGATGGCGTATCCGCGCTGGCCGCAGTTGTTGCCTATGGCATCATGGTTAAAACCATGGCCGTGGTTGCGCCACTGGTACTGCATTTACCTGCTGAAGAAATCGCCTCTAAACACCTGGCGGATACTGGCGTACTCGGAGGGATTATCTCCGGTGCGATCGCAGCGTACATGTTTAACCGTTTCTACCGTATTAAGCTGCCTGAGTATCTTGGCTTCTTTGCCGGTAAACGCTTTGTGCCGATCATTTCTGGCCTGGCTGCCATCTTTACTGGCGTTGTGCTGTCCTTCATTTGGCCGCCGATTGGTTCTGCAATCCAGACCTTCTCTCAGTGGGCTGCTTACCAGAACCCGGTAGTTGCGTTTGGCATTTACGGTTTCATCGAACGTTGCCTGGTACCGTTTGGTCTGCACCACATCTGGAACGTACCTTTCCAGATGCAGATTGGTGAATACACCAACGCAGCAGGTCAGGTTTTCCACGGCGACATTCCGCGTTATATGGCGGGTGACCCGACTGCGGGTAAACTGTCTGGTGGCTTCCTGTTCAAAATGTACGGTCTGCCAGCTGCCGCAATTGCTATCTGGCACTCTGCTAAACCAGAAAACCGCGCGAAAGTGGGCGGTATTATGATCTCCGCGGCGCTGACCTCGTTCCTGACCGGTATCACCGAGCCGATCGAGTTCTCCTTCATGTTCGTTGCGCCGATCCTGTACATCATCCACGCGATTCTGGCAGGCCTGGCATTCCCAATCTGTATTCTTCTGGGGATGCGTGACGGTACGTCGTTCTCGCACGGTCTGATCGACTTCATCGTTCTGTCTGGTAACAGCAGCAAACTGTGGCTGTTCCCGATCGTCGGTATCGGTTATGCGATTGTTTACTACACCATCTTCCGCGTGCTGATTAAAGCACTGGATCTGAAAACGCCGGGTCGTGAAGACGCGACTGAAGATGCAAAAGCGACAGGTACCAGCGAAATGGCACCGGCTCTGGTTGCTGCATTTGGTGGTAAAGAAAACATTACTAACCTCGACGCATGTATTACCCGTCTGCGCGTCAGCGTTGCTGATGTGTCTAAAGTGGATCAGGCTGGCCTGAAGAAACTGGGCGCAGCGGGCGTAGTGGTTGCTGGTTCTGGTGTTCAGGCGATTTTCGGTACTAAATCCGATAACCTGAAAACCGAGATGGATGAGTACATCCGTACCCACTAATCCGTAAGACGTTGGGGAGACTAAGGCAGCCAGATGGCTGCCTTTTTTACAGGTGTTATTCAGAATTGATACGTGCCGGTAATGCTGAAATTACGCGGTGCGCCGTAGACGATAGAACCTTCCACGTTGGTATCGTAGGTTTTGTCGAACAGGTTATTGACGTTCCCCTGTAACGAGAAGTTTTTCGTCACCTGGTAGCGGGTGAAGAGATCCACCAGCGCGTAGCTACCTTGCTCGGCGCGGAAGGTGCCATACGGTGTCACGGTGTCGGTATACACGCGATTTTGCCAGTTAACACCACCGCCGACTGTCAACTCTGGCATGACAGGCAACCGATAGCTGGTGAACATTTTAACCGTGGTGCGTGGCAGATTAGGATTAACGGCGTTTCCTTCGTTATCCTCTGCAATATAGCGCGTTGCGCCAAATGTCAGCTGCCAGTTGTCGGTAATTGCGCCGTTGAGTTCAAATTCCACCCCTTTACTGACTGTCCCATCCACTGCTTTATAGGCGGTTTCGCCGTTGCTGCCGGGGATAGGTGTACCGGTGGACTGAGCGACATTATCCTGCTCAATACGGAAGATGGCTAACGTGGTGGTCAGACGGCTATTCATCCAGTCCGATTTCAGACCCAGCTCGTAGTTGTTACCGGTGATTGGAGCCAGATATTTGCCTGAACTGTCACGATCATTTTGCGGCTGGAAAATAGAGGTATAGCTGGCGTAGGTCGACCAGTTGTCATTGATGTCAAACACCAGACCAGCGTAAGGCGTGGTGTGGTTTTTCTCCATGCTGTAAGTCAGCGTATCAACCCGCCAGTTGGTATAACGTGCGCCGAGGATCAGATGCAGCGGATCGGCAAGGGTGACTCGAGTGGCAGCATATAACGATTTCATATGTGTGGTATCGTCCTGTGCCAGGCTCTGTGGTGACCAGTCGGTTTGTGGGAAATTGCCATTAAAGTTGTAGAAACTGCCAATTTCATCCGGGAAGATGTTGGCCCATGAACTGAAGTAACGATTGTTTTGTTTGCTGTAACTGCCACCAAACATTAGATTGTGCTGACGACCAAACAATTCATAAATACCGTCAGCGAACAAATCCAGCGCATCAACTTTACGTTTGCCACTGTTCCAACCGGTGCCGCCGACATAATCAAAGCCAGGTCCATAATTACTGTATGGCCCAACCAGCATACCATCCGCTTTGTTTACATAGGCATCGACATACATCATTTTGCTGTCAAATTCGACTTCAGAGTGGGTGGCATTCAGTGTCGCTTGCCAGGTATCAGCAAACCGCTGCTTCAGGGTCATAAAGACCTTGTTGATCTCTTTATCGTTGTACGCCCAGTCAGGTGCGGTACTGCGTGCACGATCGTAACTGTTGCTGCTGCCATCAGTATTCCAGCGCGGTAAACCGCCCCAGGTAGGGCTATTAACATCAATGCGCTGATATTCGTAACCGGCTGAAAGCGTCGTAAGATCGCCTAAATCAGCATCGACAATGCCCGAGAAGAAGGTCTTTTCACTGTTGTAGCGGTCCAGCCATGAGTCGTTATTCTGGTAGCCGCCGACAATTCGCGCGCGGATTTTACCGTCTTCGGTGAGTGGGCTTTGTAAATCCGCCACATACCGTTCTTTGTTCCAGCTACCGTATTCCGCCGAGACATCGCCTTTAAATTCACGACTGGTCGCGTGTTTTCGAACCATATTAATTGCCGCAGATGGATTACCCGTCCCGGTCATGAGTCCTGTCGCGCCACGCACTACTTCTACGCGTTCAAACAGTGCCATATCAGAAAGTGCGTCGCCCAGATTCCAGCGCGATTCAAAATAGGTGGGGATACCATCAACCATATAGTTATCGATCTGGAATCCGCGGGAATAATAAAGAGCACGATCGGAATCCGCCTGACTTTTGCTGATCCCCAGCGTGTTTTCCATCACTTCGCCCAGCGTTTGTAACTGCTGATCTTCCATCCGCTGCTGGCTAACAATAGTGACCGACTGAGGAATATCACGTTGAGTCATCTGCATTTTGGTACCCGCAGAGGTAGACGTTACGCTGTAATCATTTTCGCCATCATCTGGAGCTGTGGCTGAACCCTCAACAATCACCGTTTCTTCAGTGGCTGGTGCAGCAAAAGCGGCAGAAGGTAATAGTGCCAATGCTATGCAACCGGCAAGTAGTGAGGGTTTGGTGATGGCTTGATATTGATTATCCCTGTTAAATTGTGTTGAAAGCATTTGAAATCTCTTGGTTTATGTTGTCGTCAGGCTCATGCCGGAGGAGGGTGATGAGCGGTTATATTTAGTGTGCGAATAATTTTGTTTGTAAATGCAAATGAGAAATATACGCATTCATATTTGTCGTGTAAACCAAACAGAGAATGTCTTTTCAGCGCATTCGCAGGCAGAAATGGGAATAATGGCGATATATACGGCAGCAAAACGATTTTTTGCTTAAGAAATCGTGAGTTAAGGTTGAAAGAGCAGGTTTAACTCGACCATACTCTATACTCGCAGTGTGGCGCGGCGTAGCATGGCGCAACGCATGGCTATTTGAAAAAGGAAAATGTCGTGGCAGAAGAAACTATATTCAGCAAAATTATTCGTCGTGAGATCCCCTCCGATATCGTCTACCAGGATGATCTGGTAACGGCGTTTCGCGATATTTCGCCGCAAGCGCCAACGCATATTCTGATCATTCCGAATATCCTCATACCGACTGTGAACGACGTGTCAGCTGAGCATGAGCAGGCGCTGGGACGCATGATCACCGTAGCGGCAAAAATTGCTGAGCAAGAAGGTATTGCCGAAGATGGCTATCGTCTGATCATGAATACCAACCGCCATGGCGGACAAGAGGTTTACCACATCCATATGCACTTGTTGGGTGGCCGTCCGCTGGGACCAATGCTGGCGCATAAAGGTCTGTAACGATGAGAAAAGGATGCTTTGGGCTGGTGTCTCTGGTGTTGTTACTGCTGGTGGGCTGTCGTTCACATCCGGAAATTCCGGTGAATGATGAGCAATCGCTGGTGATGGAGTCATCTTTATTGGCTGCGGGCATCAGTGCAGAAAAGCCCGTCCTTTCGACGTCTGATATTCAACCTTCAGCATCCTCAACGCTTTATAACGAAAGGCAAGAACCCGTTACCGTTCATTATCGTTTTTACTGGTATGACGCCAGAGGGCTGGAGATGCATCCTCTGGAAAGGCCACGCAGCGTTACCATTCCCGCACATTCGGCGGTAACGCTGTACGGCAGCGCCAATTTTCTGGGGGCGCACAAAGTCAGACTTTATCTATATTTGTAAGGGGTGAATCTTGATGACAAAAATGAGTCGCTACGCCTTGATTACCGCGCTGGCGATGTTTCTCGCCGGGTGTGTGGGGCAACGTGAACCTGCACCGGTAGAAGAAGTGAAACCAGCGCCGGAACAACCAGCCGAGCCACAACAGCCTGTCCCCACAGTGCCCTCGGTGCCGACGATCCCGCAGCAGCCAGGCCCAATTGAGCACGAAGATCAAACTGCACCGCCTGCGCCGCATATTCGCCATTATGACTGGAATGGCGCAATGCAGCCGATGGTCAGTAAGATGCTTGGGGCTGACGGGGTGACTGCGGGTAGCGTCCTGCTGGTTGATAGCGTTAACAACCGTACTAACGGTTCGCTGAATGCCGCAGAAGCGACCGAAACGCTGCGAAATGCGCTGGCTAATAACGGTAAATTTACCCTGGTTTCCGCCCAGCAGCTGTCGATGGCTAAGCAACAGTTAGGTTTGTCGCCGCAGGACAGTTTAGGTACCCGTAGTAAAGCCATAGGCATTGCCCGCAATGTCGGCGCTCATTACGTGCTATACTCCAGCGCCTCTGGCAACGTTAACGCTCCGACCCTACAAATGCAGCTGATGCTGGTGCAGACGGGCGAAATTATCTGGTCAGGTAAAGGTGCCGTTTCGCAGCAATAATCCCATCACGCGCGACGAATTGCTGTCGCGCTTTTTCCCGCAGTTTCATCCCGTCACGACGTTTAATAGTGGGCTTAGTGGCGGGAGTTTTCTCATTGAACACCAGGGCCAGCGTTTTGTTGTGCGTCAGCCGCACGATCCTGATGCGCCGCAGTCCGCGTTCTTGCGCCAGTATCGGGCTTTATCACAACTACCCGCATGCATTGCACCGAAGCCGCATTTATATCTCCGTGACTGGATGGTAGTCGACTATCTGCCCGGCGCGGTAAAAACGTATTTGCCGGATACCAACGAACTGGCAGGCTTGCTGTATTATCTACATCAACAACCACGTTTTGGCTGGCGAATAACGCTGTTGCCGTTACTGGAACTGTACTGGCAGCAAAGCGATCCGGCGCGGCGGACAGTGGGTTGGCTGCGAATGTTAAAACGTCTGCGCAAAGCGCGGGAACCACGGCCTTTACGCTTAAGTCCATTGCATATGGATGTCCACGCCGGAAATTTAGTGCATAGCGCGTCAGGGTTAAAACTCATCGACTGGGAGTATGCAGGAGATGGTGATATCGCGCTGGAACTGGCGGCGGTGTGGGTGGAAAATACTGAACAGCACCTGCAATTGGTCAATGACTATGCCACTCGCGCGAAGATTTATCCGGCGCAATTATGGCGTCAGGTCAGGCGATGGTTTCCCTGGCTGCTGATGCTCAAAGCAGGGTGGTTTGAGTACCGCTGGCGACAAACCGGCGATCAACAATTTATCAGGCTGGCCGATGACGCCTGGCGGCAGCTATTAATAAAACAATAAGGAGAGCAGTGTGGGTCCAGTAATGTTGGATGTCGAAGGTTACGAACTGGACGCGGAAGAGCGTGAAATACTGGCGCATCCGCTGGTGGGAGGGCTGATTCTCTTTACGCGTAACTATCATGATCCTGCCCAGTTACGTGAACTGGTGCGCCAGATCCGCGCAGCATCGCGCAATCATCTGGTGGTGGCGGTAGATCAGGAAGGTGGACGCGTCCAGCGTTTTCGCGAAGGTTTTACCCGCTTACCGGCAGCACAATCCTTTGCTGCGCTGTTGGGAATGGAAAAGGGCGGCAAACTGGCGCAAGAGGCGGGTTGGCTGATGGCCAGCGAAATGATCGCTATGGATATTGATATCAGCTTTGCGCCAGTGCTGGATGTAGGACATATCAGCGCGGCGATTGGCGAGCGTTCTTATCATGCCGACCCAGAAAAAGCCCTGGCAATCGCCAGTCGGTTTATTGATGGGATGCATGAAGCCGGAATGAAAACGACCGGGAAACACTTCCCAGGACACGGTGCAGTAACTGCAGATTCACACAAAGAGACGCCGTGCGACCCACGCCCGCAAGCGGAAATTCGTGCCAAAGATATGTCGGTTTTCAGCACGTTAATCCGCGAAAATAAACTCGACGCCATTATGCCTGCGCATGTGATCTACAGTGATGTTGATCCGCGTCCGGCGAGCGGTTCTTCCTACTGGCTGAAAACCGTTTTGCGTCAGGAACTGTGTTTTGACGGCGTGATTTTCTCTGACGATTTATCGATGGAAGGTGCCGCGATTATGGGCAGTTATGCCGAACGCGGGCAGGCATCACTGGACGCAGGTTGCGATATGATCCTGGTCTGCAATAATCGTAAAGGGGCCGTCAGCGTGTTAGATAATCTGTCACCGATCAAGGCAGAACGTGTTACACGTTTGTATCATAAAGGTTCATTTTCGCGACAGGAACTGATGGACTCGGCTCGCTGGAAGGCGATCAGCACCCGTCTGAATCAGTTACATGAACGCTGGCAGGAAGAGAAAGCAGGTCACTAACCCTGGCTTATGTGAGGAAGCGATGATTATCTATTTACACGGTTTTGACTCTAACAGTCCGGGTAACCACGAGAAAGTCTTACAATTGCAGTTTATTGACCCGGATGTACGCTTGATAAGCTACAGTACGCGGCATCCGAAACATGATATGCAGCATCTGCTCAAAGAAGTGGACAAAATGTTGCAACTGAACGTCGACGAGCGTCCGCTGATTTGCGGCGTTGGTCTGAGCGGATACTGGGCGGAACGGATTGGTTTTCTTTGCGATATCCGCCAGGTGATCTTCAACCCTAATTTGTTCCCTTATGAGAACATGGAAGGCAAGATTGATCGCCCGGAAGAGTATGCCGATATTGCCACTAAGTGTGTGACCAACTTCCGCGAGAAGAATCGCGATCGTTGCCTGGTGATTTTGTCGCGTAATGATGAAGCGCTTAACAGCCAGCGGACATCTGAAGAGTTGCATCATTATTACGAGATTGTCTGGGACGAAGAGCAGACGCACAAATTCAAGAATATCTCCCCGCATTTGCAG
>ENA-UERG01000794-UERG01000794.1-human-gut-metagenome-genome-assembly--contig:-NODE-794-length-29346-cov-5.799071_pt1 | contig 29346 bp, 24 predicted proteins | sample MGYA00242954_ERZ507954 | MGnify/ENA primary metagenome ERZ507954 (study PRJEB26167, sample SAMN06115478) | human gut metagenome | host: Homo sapiens | place: China:Sichuan | collected 2015-01-21... | reverse complement strand
CTTTTCGCTTTGTTTTATACGCTGTATTCCTCCGCATATTTCCGATATGCTTCGTCGAACGCGCCGTCGTCGTTTCTTGCTCGGCGCAGGGTTTCGTGCAGGTTCAGGTTATGCTCGGCGCGGTCGATCACACAGCCCGCAACGTTGGAGCAGTGGTCGCTGACGCGCTCCAGATTGGTCAGCAGATCCGACCAGACAAACCCGACCTCCGCCGAACATTTTCCCTCCTGCATCCGGAGGATATGGTTGGTGCGAAGCCTGTCCTTCAACACGTCGATCACCTGTTCGAGCGGTTCTACCTTGGTTGCGGCTTCGGAATCCGACTGCACGAAGGCAGTCTCGGAAAGCGTCAGAACCTCGTCCACCGCCTTTGCCATCACGCCGTACTCCCGCAAGGCGTCCGCCGTCAGCGAAAGCTTCTTATCCCGCAGTTCCTCAGCCGATTCCAACACGTTCACCGCATGATCCGAAATGCGTTCATAGTCGCCGATGACCTTCAGCAGGGCGGTCGCCTCTTCGCTCTCCTCCTGCCCGAGTTTGGCGGAGCTGACCTGAATCAGATATGTTCCCAATTCGTCCTCGTATTTGTCACAGCGACGCTCCGCTTCCCGAATTTCATCCGCGACGGCGGGCGAATACGAGGTCACGGCAGTCAGCGACTGTTTCAGCGCCGTCACCGCGCAATCCGCCATCTTTTCGGCAACCCGACGGCTCTGCGCCAATGCGAGCGAGGGAGTGGTCAGCAGACGCTCGTCCAGTTCGGTCTGCTCTTCCTTCTCCTTGGAATCCGGAATGAGGCGGCAGACCAGTTTTTCCAGAAAACCGCCCATCGGCAGCATCAGAAGCGTACACAGCAGATTGAAAACGGTATGAATCACGGCAATTCCCATCAGCGTAGCCGATTCGTTCAGAAGCATCGGTGCGAAAATCGCCTTCACAATGCAGAACACTGCCAGCCAGACCGCCGTTCCGATGATATTGAAGGAAAGATGAACCAACGCCGCCCGCTTAGCGTTCTTGTTCGCTCCGACCGAGGAGATCAGCGCCGTAACACAAGTGCCGATATTCTGTCCCATGATGATCGGAACTGCCGCGCCGTAGGAAACCGCTCCGGTGGAAGCCAACGCCTGCAAAATACCGACGGACGCAGAACTGGACTGGATGATTGCGGTCAGAACCGCGCCGACCGCCACGCCGAGAAGCGGGTTGGAGAACAGCAGGAAGAGTTCGCGGAAAGCGGGAACATCCTTCAGCCCAGACACCGCGCCCGACATGGTCTCCATGCCGAACATCAGCGTTGCAAAGCCGAGCAGGATCATGCCCGTGTCCTTCTTCTTGTCCTTCTTGCAGAACATATACAGCACGATGCCCGCAAGCGCGAGGATCGGAGTAAACGAGGACGGTTTCAACAGCTGAACCCAAACGCTGCCGCTGTCAATGCCCGCAAGGCTCAGAATCCACGCCGTAACGGTCGTTCCGACGTTCGCGCCCATAATCACATAGATGGATTGCCGCAGGCTCATCAGCCCCGAGTTGACGAAGCCGACCACCATGACCGTGGTTGCCGAGGAACTCTGAATGATTGCCGTTACCCCGAGCCCCGTCAGAAGCCCCCGTACTTTGCTGCCCGTCAGTTTTCCGAGCACGCTTTTCAAACCGCGCCCCGCGCGGCGCTCCAGAGCCTGTCCCATCAGGCTCATACCGAACAAAAACAGGCAAAGCCCTCCGAGCATGGTTAAAAAGTGAAAGACGTCCATCCGCTTTTCTCCTCTCTTTTTGAAAGCGATTTTTCAAAAGCCGCCCGCAGACAGCCGCTTTACAATTTTATTATAGCTTTTTTTACGTAAGGCTTACTATCATAATACTGTAAAGTTCATGTAAAGCGGAATATTTTATCCGAAATTCGGAACGGAAAACAGAAATCGGGATCGCCCGCGTCCGGGCAATCCCGATTTTCTTATTTGCCGTCTGGTTCAAGCGGCGGAAAAAGCAGACATCCGTTCCGTCGGAATTTGAGAATCCATTCGTCCAAAGTCTCTCTTGTCCACCCGAGATGTTTTGCAATGCAGTCGCGGCAGAGGTACGAGCTGTCGCACTTGCCGATGAACTTCCGGTGCGCGCCGATGTCCATGGTGTCAAGCTTCTTCCCGCAGGCTCGGCAGGTCATCTCTCCTCCAGTCTGCAGCGGTACAGCCGACAGCCATGTCCTTCCACGTTTACGTTCAGGGTGCGGTTGGTCAGTTGGGCGATCTCTCCTGTAAAGACCTCTGTCAGCACGGGTGTCTTTCCGCTGTGGGTCGTGATTCCCATTTCGTCAAAGCCGACCACAAAGCGATAATCGCCGTCCATGAGGTTGAACACGCCGACTGCGAAGTCTCCGTTTTCCAATATCCGTGCAACGACCAGCGCTTCCTCCGGTCCTCGGTCAAGCGTGAGGCGGTAAATCTGGTTATAGGCGCGATCCTGATTGATTGCCAGTGCGCCCGCATTGGTCAGAATGGCTTTCGCTTCCTCCGACAGGGTACGGATGTCGCAACCGATCATCAGCGGCGAGCCATACATACACCAGATGGCGAAGTGCGTGCGGTATTCTGTCAGAGTGCAACCGTGCGTGCCCCGCTCGCTGTCGATGAAGCTGTCGGGGTTCATGCCCACAACCAACATATCCATGTCGTTGAAGCATCCGTGCCCGTTATAAGGGAGCAGTCTGGTCTGCTGTTGGGTAATGCTCTTAATGGACTCCCAGCTGTTATGGATATCGTGGGTGGAACGGAAGAGGTGCGCCCCTGTGGTTTTGACCCACTCCTGTGTTTCCTCCATGCCCCATGAGCAGGCGCTGAACACGATGTCCCGTCCGCAGTTTGCCAGAGCCGCTCCCATACGGCGGTAAAAGATTTTGCCTTCCAGCGTTCCCGTGTGGTAGCAGAAATCGTATTTCAGGTAATCGATCCCCCACTCGGCAAAGGTCTTTGCATCAATATACTCATGGTCGTAGCTCCCGGGGTACCCGCCGCAGGTCAATGTCCCGCAGCAGGAATAGATGCCCATTTTCAGTCCTTTGGAGTGGATGTAATCCGCAACATACTTGATGCCGTGCGGGAATTTCTCGCGGTTGGGGATCAGTCTGCCGTCCGCGCCCCGTTCCTGCTCCGTCCATCCGTCATCAATGACGATATACTCATACCCTGCTTTTTTGAGTTCGGAATCCGCCAGATAATCAGCGGTTTCGAGCAATAGTTTCTCGTTGATCTGTGTGCCGAAGGTGTTCCATGTGTTCCACCCAAGCGGCGGGGTTGTCAGAATCATACTTTTTTCTTTTACTCCTTTCTTCTGAACCATGCGAGCTTTTCAAGGGGTGTTTCCACGGTGTGCCGTCCCCCGGCGTAGCGGTTGCCGTCCTCGTCCACCCATTCGCCCGCAGGAAAAATCAGCTCCTTGCGGCGAGTTCCTTTTGTTACCACGGGGCAGACCAACAGGTTTTCCCCGCAGAGGTATTCGTCCGTGACCTTCTCATACCCCGCGTGCGGATAGCTGTAACACAGCGGGCGCAGAATCGGCTCGCCGCTTTTTGCGGACGCCTGTATGAGGTCGTACAGTTCGGGTGCGAGACGGGCGTGCAGGTTGGCGCATTCCCGCACGATTGCGAGATGCTCCGGAGACAACACGCGCCACGGTGCCCATGAAAACTGCATCATCGGAAAGAACACCGAGACCTGCGCCATGCGGACGAACAGTTCCTCATCCACCCGAAAGCCCGGTCGGTTATACGACCACTCCCCGCCCCCGATCATGTCGGGGCAGATGAACGGGTGACCGATCAGCCCCTGCGCCAGAGAATTGGGAATGATGGTGTCGATTCCGTCATTCGTCCAGCTGTGGTTGCGGTCGCGCAGACGTTGGATAACCGGCTTTCCGCCGCCCTTGAAGGTGTCCTTGTACTCATGATAGGCGTAGCGCGTTCCGAACGTGTTCCACGCAAGGTTTTTCTCCGCAGGGTCATACGTTCCGTCCGCCGTGCCTCTGTGACAGCCGTTGACCATGGACGCGTTGGAATATGCGCCGAGATCCCCGCCGTCAAATTTGAAACCGTCGATTCCGCAGTCGCGGATCAGCGCCCGGAGCTGGTCGTCGAGGAATGCGGCGTCCACGGGGTTGGAGAGATCCAGTATCGCGCAAACGCCGTTCCACCAACGCACCAGAGCAGGCTCGCCCTCCTCGTTCCGCATATAGAGTCTGTCATAACCTCCGGGGTTGCAATCCTTTCGCAGACTGCTCATATAGCGCGCGCCGCTTACCGTAACGTAAGGAACCACCCAGAGCATGACCCGGAAGCCGAGCCTGTGCAGTTCCGCCACCATGCCCGCAGGGTCGGGGAATTTCACCGGGTCAAAACGCCAGTCGCCGTAAGGGAGATGCCAGCCCTCGTCGATGATGAAAATTCCCGGCTTGAAACCGTTTTCGAGAATGGCGTGCGCATAGGAAAGCACGCCGCTCTGTGTGGGGGTATAGGTGAACTCCATCCATGTATTGTACTGCGCCGTTTCGAAAAATGCGCGTGGCGGAACGCTTCCGCCGAACGGAAAATGCGCCGATTCCGCCGCCAGATAAGCCGCCCGCAGGGTGTCCCCCGCCCGGTTCAGGGTGATGTCCCTGCCCTCGAAGAACAGAACTCCCCCGTCAATCCGAACCCGGAACGGGTGTTCGCTCCAGACATACCTTCCGCAGGAGGACAGATAAAGCGGCATGGTCTGGTTCGGCGCGGATACGCGGAAATCGCGGACATAGCCGCAGGTTTCGGCGGAAAACGGCATCTGCACGCCGTCGTCGGCACTGCCGCCCCACCAATATTCCCCCGCAAGCATTTTCACTTCAAGCGTTGGTTTCATGCTTCCTCCTCCAACGGTTCGAAAATACCGAAATAGCGCTTTGCGTAGTGCGAAGCCTCTGTGCGGATTTCATTCTCTCCGTTATAGAATGCGACCTCTTTCATCAGCGCCTCGTCCGCAGGGTCGCGGAAACGGGCAAGCAGACACGCCGCCTTGATGAAGTTGCACAGATCGGTGACTGCGTGCCAACCGTATTGGAATTCGTCCCAATAGCGGAGATACCGCTCGGTGTCCCCGCGCAGGATGTCGCGCAGAACAGGCAGTGCGCGGCGGTCGCCGAGCATTCCGAGTGCCACGGCGGTGTTCTCCCGCAGAAGTCGGTTTTCCGCCGTCAGCCATGCGGTGACCCTGTCGTCAACCGCGACCCTGCGCAGACGAACCGCCAGAAGCCCGAGCGAGGGCGTAATGCCGGAAAGGCATTCCTTCAGCTCCTCCGCCGTTTGCGGAAGCGAGCAGGTTCGCCACATTCCGCGGTCGGGGACGTTGAGGTCGCAGACTCCCCTGTCGTTGTCCGCGTCGTAACAGCCGCTTTGGGAGAGAATCTCCCGGAAAGCGGAAAAATGCTGATTTGCAACCGTTTTTGCGGAGCATCGGTTCGAAACGCAGAGCGCCGCGAGCACGCCCGCCGCTTCTCCCAGTTTCTCCATATCCGACCGCATCCGCACGCCGGAGGTCAGGATATGCCCTGTTCCGATGTGCTTGCCCGCCAACAGGAGGTTGTCAATTCCCTTTGCCATCAGCAGATCGGGCGAAATGCCGACCGAGAAGGCATACGGGTTCATGTTGCAGAGCGTGTGCCAGTCCACAAAATCGTCGTCCTCGTTCCAGACGTCGGCGCAGGAGTTATCCAGTTGCGACAGCGCGTAAAACGCAACCTTTTCGGAGCGCTTTCCATCCAGCCAATCGGTGAAAGTATAGACCTCCTCGGTCTCATAGCAAGCCGCCTCGCGGATGCCCGTAATGCACCCCAGCCCCAAGAGGCGGTTGCCCCTGTCGAAATGCTCCGCATAGCAGGGCGGCTTTGCCGACCATCGCAGGAAGCGCGCAGAAATTTCCTCTGTTCCCGCGTCCTGCGGGAGCGCGTCGCCCTGATGCCACGCGCCGCAAAGCCGCCCCTCTCCGTCCCGCATTGCAACCGTGCGCGCAAACCGCGCCGTGCGGTTGTCGCATTTCCGCCCGGGCAGAGTGGGAAGTCCCAGAAGCCGGCACACCGCGCCGTCCGCGCCGTCGATCACAACCGAGGCGCGGATGCGGACGGAATCCCGCTCTCCGGACAGTTCCGCGCCGTAAAGACGCCCGTCCCCGGTATACACCGCCGTCACGGCGCTTCCGTAATAGCGCGTTACCCCAAGGGCATCCAGCGCGCCCTCAAGCGCCAAGGACTTGACCGAGGTCGGATAGGTGCGGATGCCCTCGCGCGCGGTGGAAAGATACACGCCGCCCGCGAGAAGCGCGTCGGCTTTGCGGTTGATTTCCCGGTAGAGCCCGCCCCGCGCGCCGTAGTAATAATCCCAGACGCAAGCCGCCGTTCCGACCCCGCCCGCAAGCGGCGCGGCATCCGCTCCGATGACCCGACAGCCCTGCTTTGCGGCAGCGATTGCAGCCATCACGCCCGCCGTTCCAAGTCCGATGACCAGAACGTCGCAATCCGCGTCGAACGCGTCACTCGCATCATTCGCGGCGGTCACAGCTGTCACGGTCGGCACGCCGTCCGTCAGAGTATGCTTTTTCAAAGGCATAACGTCTCCCCTCCTTCAAAAGCCGATACCGCGTCGGGATAGGATGCCGACGGCACGTAGCGCACGCCGTCCCGTTCCGTATCCGTGACCGCGTCAAACCGATACCCGAAGGCAAGCGCGGGGCTTGCCACGTGCGCGGTTCCGAGGCGCGCGCGGTTTTCCGTCAGCCATGCGTCGGCGATTTTCTCCGCCCCGGGCAGAGTGCAGGCACGCGGAACGTCAAAGGTCAGAACGCTCTCGTCCGCAAACCGTCCGCGCCGCAGTCTTGGCGAGCCGTCTGCGCCGACGTCCGGAATTCCGTCCGCCAGCATCAGCGAAAAGGTCTTGCGATACTCCATAAAATCCTGCGGCAGAGTGTCGATCACCCGCTCCGCAAGAAGCTCCGTGCGTCCCTCGCGCGGCAGGAAGAGCGTGACCGCAAACCCGTTCTCCCGCCGCGCGATTCCGAGAACGCGCGTGCCAAGCAGAACCCGGCTGCCTGCTTCGCAGAAGCGCTTTGCAAATGCGCCCTCAAGCGCGGGGCAGTGCACCTCGCCCGTGCGGGAGAGGATGTTCCGCTCCCACAGTTCCTCCACCAGTTCCGCAGTGCGCGGCGCACGGTTCTTTCCGGGATCAATCGGCTCTGCGACCATCGCGTCGGCAAATTCCGCTCCCGCGCTCCACCCGCTGTCCGCAACCGTGCAATCCGCGCCGAGCCGCAGCGCCAGCCCGCAGGCAAGCGCCGTAGCGCCGATGACCAGTACTTTGGTTTCTCTCATAGGTTTCCGATTCCTTTTGCGATCTTACTTCAGCTGATAGCTGTAGGTATCCTTTGGGTATCTGCCGTGCGTGCCGTTCTGGTAAAGAATCAGCGACTTTTGCGAGGAAAAGCTCTTGTACAGCACGATCAGCGTGGAGGGCGGGCAGGTATAATCGCCGAAGTAGCCGCTGATGCGCACAGGGCAGGTCACGCGCTTGGCAAGGTTTGCCGTGTCGAAATAGAGAATGCCCGTCACGTCGGGGTTCGCCTCGGGAATCCACCCCTTGATGCGCCCCGCCTCTTTTCCGCCGAGATCCGCCATCCACGGGATGAACAGCTCGAGGTCAACCGTCTCCCGCACGAACGCCGCAACCGCCACGCACTGCATCGCGCCCTGCGAACCGCCGCGCAGATACAGCCCCTTGCCGTCATACTCGGGACGCGTCAGCAGCCAACGCGCGCCCTGAATGTTCCGCAGATCCATATAGAGGAAATAGCAGGTTTTGGGATCTTTGTTCTCGGTCTCGTTCCAACCGTACTTGTAGTGCGTCTGCTCGAATTCCTTATAGTAGTCGTCCTCGCGCAGATTGTCGATTCCGTGCGCGTTGACGTTGAAATACAGCGTATTCGGCGCGCACACGGGGGTCACGCCCGCGTAGCCGTAACCGTTGAAGGTCATCTGCGCCCTGAGACTCCCCGCCTTTGCGCCGACGGGCATGGTCAGAATGCCCGAAACCGGGGTAGGACCTGCACATTGGATCTTCACGTCGTATGCCACATACCCGGGCGTTCCCGCGTCCACTTCCACCATGGAAATGACCTCCGGCCTGACCTGATCCAACAGCCCGATCTGCTCCGCCCAGAATGCGTCGAAGTCCTCCGGCTCGGGCAGTCCCTGCTCCAGTTTCATCACGTCAGCGCCCGCGCCGCCGTCAAAGGTCTCCATGCCGCCGATTGCCCTGCCGGTTTCATCACAGGGGGTCACGATCAGCCGCACGAACCCGGGCTTGGAGACGGACGCCGAAAGCGTGAGCGTTCCGTTTTTGCCCGAGACCAGCCCGCTCCGCGCCGTTTGTCCGTCGTCTGCGGTGATCTCCCACCGGAACTGCGGACAGCTGATGATCCGCCCCTCGCAGAGCAGGGAGATGTGGAATTTCATATCCTCGCCGCAGGCATAGGAGAGCGCGTCCTTCTCACTCGTCCCTTTGAAATAGGTTTTGAGATCCGCTTCCTCGGTGAGCGTGTAATCCGCTTTCAGCGTTACCGAGCCTTTGAGCGTTTCCGTAAAGGTCTTCAGAACCGCCTCGCAGGAGAGCGGATGCCCGCCGTCGATCATCAGGTCTGCGCCCTCAAAATACACTTTTCCGACCGGTCCGTACTGCGCTGTTCCGTACCGCACCACAATGTCCTTGCCGGTTGCAGCCGAAACAAGCGGCGGCTTGCAGCCCGTGACGCTGTTGATCTTCACGCGCAGTTCCTCCACCGCCGCCTTCAGCGCGTCGGGCGCGTCCTCCGGCAACCGGATCGAATAATTCCCGATGTTCGTTCCGTTCAAGAGAATCACCTCATTGTCCCTCCTGAAATGGTAGTTGTAATCCGCCGCAAGGCTTGTCAGCGCGCCTCTCGTCAGGTATTCCACCGCCGCAAGCGTTGCCTCCGCGGATCCGCCGAGGATCACCACCTTGTCCCCTGTCACGCGGATGATGTAATCCATGCTGTGGCACTTGCGGTCGTTCCGCAATTCGGTCAGGACGTCGATCGATGCCTGACGGTTCGTCTCGCCCACCAGAATTTCAAACCGGTCGTTCGGAACTTCCTCGCCCTTGCGCACCCAGTCGGTGTCGGTCTCCAGACGGATTCCGAACTGCTCCTTGATCTTCTTCTGCAGGGTTACGGTAGACTTGCGGATGTCGTCGTTTGCAAACTCGTTGCAGAGAATGGTGTAGTTTTTCAGATCAAACGCAGTCTCTTCCCGCGCGGTCATTTCGCTTCCGTCCGGGGTCGTTGTCGACGTTCCGTCGCCGCCCCTGCCGCACGCCGCAAGCGCCGCGGCAACCAACAAGACGATGAGCAAAAGGGCAAATTCCGATTTTCTTCGCATCCTGTTTCTACCTCTTTTCATGTTGTAATTCAAGGCAATCCCACACAATTCCGACGGTGCAATCACGAAGTTGCCTAATACCGCACAGGAGGGGTACACCGAGCCGCAGCTTCCGGTTGTCCCCTCCTGTGCTTTTTCCGACAGAACCGTCAGTAGTACGGCGTGTAGTGATCCGCGTCGGGATCTGCCGTGAGAATTCCGTCCTGCGGAGTCATTCCGCTGTCCCCGCCCGTCGCAGGGGACGCGCTGCGCTCCGTCTCTGCCGCGGGAGCTGCGGTTCGTTTCACACTGTCGCGGGAAAGGTCGGGAACATCATCCCCGCACCCCGCAAGGAACAGGCAGAACAGAACCGCCAGCACCGCCGCCCGGAGCGTTTGTTTGCGCTCAGTTCTCAAGCGTGACACCGAAGAGCGCATAGAAATCCTTCAGCTTTCCTTTGATAACCGTTTCCTGCCCCTTATACCAACCGCCGAAGTTCGTGCTCCCCTCGTTCATCATGATCTGGTACTGGTTGCCCGAAACGCCTGTCTGCGTGGAGTAAACCCAACCGAAATCATAGGTCAGCGACTTGCGGATCAGCTCGATCATCTCCGAGGACTGCGGGTCGGGCGCGTATTTCGATTTCAGCGCCTTCTCGTAAAAAACTCTTGCAACCGTATCGGTGGATTCGCGGCACATCGCCTCGATCACAAAGCCGATATCGTCCAGATCCTTGTCGGTTGTCGGAACGCAGACCATGGAAGCGTCGTTGGAAGTCGTGTAGTACTCGCCCTGATCCTCGGTGAACATCGGGCAGGGAATGATGCCGAAATCCTGCTCCATGTTCCGCAGAACCGCCGCAGAATCCAGCCTCCCCCACAGGAGCATCGCGCGCCCGTTGAAGAAACTGTTCTGGGCTTCGTCAATCCCCTCGCAGTAGTAGATACCGTCCTGACTGCCGCCGAAGGCTTTCACAATCGCCTCCACCACATTCTGCGTGTGCGCGGTGTTCCAGACGATCTTCCCCTCCTTGGTCAGCGTGGGTGTGTCGTACACCACGATTGCGGAGCGGATGTCGGTCTGGTAGATCATCAGACCGAAGCTGTCCGCCAGATCAAAGCCCGTGTTCCCGTTGTCGGTGTAGACATCGCGGGAAAGTTCCACCATTTTCTCATGCGTCCACTGCTTCCGCCGCGCCAGATCGTAAAGGTCGGGCAGGTTCTGCTGTTCGGCAAGAAACTTGTTGAAATACATACAGTTCATAGATTCCAGCATGGAAACCGCAAAATCCCCGGTTGCCTGATAGCAAACGTTGTTGATGGTCAGCGCCTCAACCGCCTGCTGACCCCACCAGTCGCCCGCAAAGGTCAGGTTGGGAACGTCATAGAGATTGAGAAAATCATGCAGCGCGATGTTGAAGGCAACGTAGGACTGCGCGCCGATCACGAAATCGAAGGCAGTGTCCCCTCCCATCAGAACGGAGTTGTGCACCGCGTTTGTAAAGGTGTCGCGATGATCCCAGTCGTTCACCACGTCGGTGAAGTTGAACGCTACCCCGTATTCTTCCTCCACCCGCTTGTTGCGGCTGTACACCGCGTCGGGAACAGAAGTGTTGGTCTCTTCATAGATTGCAAATTCGTCCTTGTATTCGGTTCGCAGAAGCACGTTGAAGGTCTTTCCGCCCAGATCGCGCTTCTCAAGCGGCGCAATCCCGTCGCCCGCTGTCTGCGATTCTTTCGCTCCGTCGTCCGTTGCGATGTTGCCCGGCTTGTCGTTTTTGCAGGCAACCAGTACCGAAAGAACCATCGCCGAAATCAGCAGGAGAAGCGTCAGTTTCACAGCAATTCGTTTCATAACCTTTTCTCCTTTTCTTATCTGACCTTGACCAACGTCAGGTCACAGACTTCAAACCACACCACCGATTTATCCAACGTGTTGATGTCAAATATCATCAACGGGTCGGTGATCTGTTCTGCCGTCAGGTCAAAGGTGTATTCAAACACGGTCCAATCCTTGGTGACCGAAATGTTCTTGTAAGTAAAGCGGTCGTTGTTCTTCAGCGTGGTTTTCACGCGGAGCGCATTGGTTCTCGCGGCATCCGCCCGCACTTTGAAGGTGAGTTTGTAAGTTCCCGCTCCGTACATGGCGGTTTCGTCTCCGATGTAGCGTCTCACGCCCGCCCACTGCTTGAAGACCGCGTTGTCGGTGCGGTAGATCACCGTTCCGTTCTCCACCTTCGAGCAGAGTTGCTGACCGCCCGTTGCTCTCGCGTAGTGCGAAATCTCGCCGCTGTCCGCAAGGAGCAGATTCTCTCCGTTGTACTGCGGGGTCAGGTAAAGATTTCCGTTCTTTGTCGCGGCGCTCTTGCACAGACCCGCAGGCGCAAGCGCCGAAGCCCTGACATACGCCACGCCGTCCACGTCAACCGTTGCCGTGGTCTTATCCGTGCGGAGCATGGTGCGGATCTCCTCATAAGGAAGCAACAGCTCGTCCCCCTGCTTCACAACGGGGTTGTTGAACATCAGCTGCAGCGCGCCGATGTAAACCTTCGCGGGCATCGTATAATCGGCGTAGTGATCCGTCCGTTTCACAGGCGTGAAGCCCGCTTCGGTGGAATAGTTGCAGGTGTTTCTCTCCTCGTCAAACCGAAGCCCGATGCGGCTTGCGTTGCTGACCGTCGAGCCGTCGATGGCATAGTTCGTGATGTTGAAGGTATAGTTGTAGGTATCGAGATACCCGTCCATATTCTCCACCAGGATGCCGCTCTGGGTCTGCATCAGACCGTAAGCTCCGACCGACAGATTGCGGATTGTAAAGTTCTTCGGATTTCCGCCCATGTTCCGGCAACGGATGATCCGCGGCGCATACGTGCAATCCACCGTGTCGATATTGTTGATGGTCATGTCGATTCTGGTATGCTTCTGCCCCGCGTTGTAGATGTTGTCGATAATCGCGTCGTCCGAGCGGAACACATGGATGTCCTCAAGAAGCACGTCGTACACGTCGTCCTGCGGGTAAATCGCCGCGCAGGTTGTGCCCACCAGCATATCGCGGTAGGTAATGCCCGAGGAAAAGACCATGGTATTATCGCCGCAATAGATGAAGCAATGCTCCACAAGCGTGCCCGACGAGCCGATGAACGCCGAAATGCCGTCGGTGCTGATGATGGTGGAAAGGACCTTGGTATTGCGGATATCCGCCCGCTTGCCGCGCGTTGCGATGTTGAAGCACTGCGCGTCGAGCAGGAAAATGCCGTCGATCTGCGCATCGTTCGCGTCCGGCCAGATGTAGATCATCAAGCCGCCCTTGTTGTCGTTGATGATGTCGCGGGAATACTTTGCGAAATTCTCGAACGGGTCGATGATCGCGCCGCGCCCGGTCACACGGGTATAGTTCGCCTTGACATCAATGCGGGCGTGCAGAACCGCTCCGGGCGCGATGTAAACGGTCTTTCCCGGCTCGGTGAGCTCCAGAACCCCGCCGTCCACCTCGTACCACCCCTCCACGCGGATCGTGTTGGGATCGTCAAGGTCGACGTCATCCGGGAACTCGGGATAATCCGCAAAGACCGAAAGGATGCTTTCGTCCCGGTCGTCCAGACGGATCATGAAGTACTCGGGCTTCTCCAGCCAGACCGAGATCACGCCGTCTTTGTACTCGTGGCGGAAATTCTTTGCCGAAGGCATCAGCGAATAGAATTCGAAATCGCGCTTGACCTCAATGTCCACCCGCACCTGCTCGCCGCTGAAGGCGAAGGCGGAGAAGCGGCGATGCCCGTCAATCCCGCAGTTGGGGTTACGGCTGACCGCGCTGTTCATTTCGTGGTTATAAACCGGAATCTTCGCGGTTTTGTCCCCCTGCGTAACGGTTACGGAATAGGAATAGTCCCGTCTGACCTGCTCGGGGAATTCGGGGTAGATCTCCAACCGATTTTGGTTATAATACTCCTCTTTTGTCATCAGATCCATGGAATAAACTCCTTTTTCAAACGTGCAAGTCCCGTCCGCAAGCAGAATTTTCTCGCGAAAATGTGCAATCACCTTGCGGCTCTGCATTGCGTTGCCGCCGATCAGCGTCAGCTTACCGTCCTCGCAGACCGTGCCCCAGTCTTTTCCGCCGATGGCTTCACGGTTCTTCTCTTCAAAGATAAGGTTCGCTTCGGCGATGTCGGCCACGACCTCCGCGCGCTTGCCCGTTGCGTCGAGCAGGCTGTCCTCAAGCCCCTGCCAGAGCGACTGACGCTCCGCGTTCGCAAGGGAATAGAAGATTTTCACCGTCTCCATGTTGGTCGCGCCGAACAGCAGTTTTTCTGTGGGGTAGCTTCCCTCGCGCAGGCAGACCGTTGGGTCTGCGATGCTGACGTAGCCTCTTACGATGTAGTTCTCGAGAAAGTAGGTCACCGCCTGACCGACTGCCGGCTCACTGCCGCCCAACAGGTAGATGCGGTTTCCCTCGCGGATGATCTGAAGATCCATTTTCTTCAGGTCGGTTGCGGTACGGCGGTTGGTATTCCCGACCAGAATTTCCTTGGTATCGGTCGGAACTGCCTCGCCGCGTCTGACGAAGTCTGTGTCGATCTCCAGTTTGATTCCGCACATATCCTCTATCCCGTTTCTCAGCCTGACGGTCAGAGATTTTACCGTACTGTCGGCGTCCTCTGCGCAAAGGATTTTGAAGTCGGTCAGATCGATTGCGTCGGGCGGCGGACCGTTATCGTCTGTGGTTGCAGCGCCGCTCGTTCCCTCCGTGCCGCCGTTTTTCCCCGCGCAGGCGGTGCAGAACATCAGGATCGCCATCAGCAATGCGACTGTCGAAATGAACGTTTTTCTCATTTCCGCGTTTTTCATCCCTTTCTTCTCTGTTTTTTCCGATCGGCTGTCACCCCGCTCGGTCAGCGATTTCCGCTCCGTTTTTATCATTATACCACACTAAAACTACCCCTTCAAGCCACAAACCGATTGAATTCTATCATCATCCGACGATCCGCCCTCCCCCCATTGGGCATTATATGCAATCCGTCCTACCCTTTTTGTGTGCTTTCCACAAGGGGCTGTGGGAGACCTCGGGGCTCTGCCCCGAACCCTAAGACCTCGGGGCTCTGCCCCGAACCCTGCTTAGGGGACTTCTTAAGGAGAAGTCCCCTAAGAACCTTCAAGACCTTCACTGCAAGGGGGGTGTGGTTCTATTTTTATGTGGTACAAATTTTAATGTAGCCATATTCCGTGCTACTATTTCCGGCTGCTCCGAGCCGCATTCCGCCAGCGAAATGCGGACGTTTTCACTCTCTCCGCTACCGGATAGAAGTGGTAGGGGAGTTCGTTGTTGATTGACTGCCCTCATCCGTCGCCTTCGGCGACACCTTCCCCCTTGAAGGGGAAGGCTTTTAAAGGTTCTGCATTTTTCCGAAAGAGTGCTTCAAATGTTTGGATATCGATATTACAGAGCGAAAGCCGATATTTCAAAGCAACCGCAAAAGAGCCCTGCGCAATAGCCTTCCCCTTTGAGGGGGAAGGTGTCACCGCAGGTGACGGATGAGGGCAGATAGGCATATCATTCAGGGGAGAAAGGAACGGGAAAACCATGAATTCAGCATCCGTTCAACGGCATCCGATTGCGCCTGTGTTTGACGACGGAAGCCGCGTTTTGATTTTAGGGAGCTTTCCGTCGGTGAAGTCGCGGGAGGAGATGTTCTACTATGCGCACCCGCAGAACCGTTTCTGGCGGGTTCTTGCGGGGGTGGTACGGGATGCAGTCCCGTGCACGGTCGACGGGAAAATGCAATTTCTGCTGTCTCACGGGATTGCGCTTTGGGATGTGATTGCGTCCTGTAAAATCCGCGGGTCATCGGACGGCAGTGTGACCGATGTGATACCGAACGATCTTGCGCCGTTTTTCGCCGCTTCTCCGGGGCTTCCCGTTGCGGTGAACGGCAAGACCGCCGAGCGGTTTTACCGTCGGTTTGATCTGCCGCAAGGCTATCCCGAGCCGATTGTTCTGCCGTCCACCAGTCCCGCTAATGCCGCATGGTCTCTCGACCGTTTAACGGAAGCATGGCGAACCGCTCTTGCGCCGTTTCTGGAGGGAAATAAGGGATAGGCGGACGATCCGTTGCAACGAAGTCAAAAAGACAGAACCCCGCACAGATATCTGTGCGGGATTCTGTTATTCCATAAACCGTTCCAGTTTATAACGGGATTCAGCGAGCGCGGACTCGAATTCTTCAACCCTTGCGCCAAGATCCTGATAAGATCCGACGGGGGAGGTGCAGTATGCAACGTAGTCGACCAGATCGAAATAGTAGCTTTTTATCGCGGTATAGCCCGCGAAGTTGGAGGAGAGTCCTTTCAACGCTTCTGTCGCCCGGTCAAGCTGTTGTTCCATATTGCTGTAGGTTCCCTTTGCCGTCAGCGCTTGGCGGACAATTGCAACCGCGGCGTTCCCGTCCTGCAACAGGGCGGGGAGGGACTTGTCCTCCAACTTCAACGTTTCCCGCACGGCGGTTGCCGCTTCGGTGACCTCCTGCCGATTCAGTCCTGTGACCGGGCAGAACGCGGTCAGGCATTCTGCTTCGTTATCGTAATTCGCCGCTTCGTTTTTGGAAAAGCTATAGGCGTTTACAAGTCTTGCCGCAACGTTTGAGCAGAGCGTGTGGGTCTGAATCAATGCCGCATAGGAGGTTTGCTTGGCTTCCTCCTGTTCTTTTTCGAGTTGCGCCAATTCTTCGGCGGACTTGGTTTCCCGCGGGATGGCGGTACTCCCGTCGTTTTTGCACCCTGCAAGGGCGATGATCATCATGAAAAGTGCCGGGATGACGGCGGAAAATTTGCGAATTACCATGCTTGTCTCCTTCTGAAAAAATAAAAAAAGGTGCTCCAACCAAGATTGGCGCACCGAAAAACGCAAATCCCGATCGTCGCCAAACAAATCGAACAGATAGAGATGAAAAAATCTGGTTTTTCAGTTGCTCATACTCTGTGGAATTTGCATTTTTACCAAATTCGTACATAGTATGAGTATACCAAAAAAGGGGAGGAGGTATTCAACCGAAAAACACATCCTTCACACACCGATTCGATTTGTTTGGCATATACAGTATACCACAGCGTGCAAAAAATGTCAATACCTTTCGGAAATTTTGTTTTCATGAAAAACGACCGCTTTCGCGGGCGGTCGTTTTTTTTTGCTTTTACTCTTCTTCGTGGGGATCGGAGTCGTCGACGATGTAGTCCTTAATCAGACGGTAAATTTCATTCTCGGATTCGCAGAACACCTGTTTCCATTCCATGGTGTACATAGCGCCCAGCAGAGACTTGCCGTTGACCGTGAAGTTTTCCCCGTCGGTCAGGGTGATTTTCCCGGGATTCTTACTTGCCATCTTGACAAAGTTGTTGACATCGCTCATGGTGTCGAGTCTGATTCTGTACCTCATTTTTTTCATCCTTTCTTGCGGGGATTCCAACCGTTCAGTTTCGGTTTGCAATTCCCGACTTTGTTTTTTTCTTTGTTGAAAACAGTTTTCGGAGCAGTGGCGCGAGAATTTTCGGCGCTCTCCATACGATCATTTTCACCTGCCGCACCTCCCTTTTTGCAGTTACCTTCTGCTAAAGGATATGCCGCGCGGTGGTTTTTTGTGCGCAGAACGCGCAACGCGGCGTGCAGGACGCGTCTGTCGTTCTCATGCGTCAGGACTTCTTCCGCCTCGCCGAGCGGAATCCACTCGACTTCGGCAATCTCGCCCTCACGCGGGTGAATTTCGGTTTGTCCGGTTTCCGTGAGGAAATACACGACCTCTTTTTTGACCCCAGGCATGGGGCAATAGTGGACGGTTCTTCTGAATCCGCCCTCGGGGGAGAGATGAATCCGCACTGACGTTTCCTCCATGACTTCGCGCATGGCGGTCATGGTTTCCGTTTCTCCCTTTTCCATGTGTCCTTTCGGAAAGGAGCGGTGTCCGCCTGCTTTATGACGGATCATCAGAATATACGGTTTTCCGTCTTTCGGGTCGCGCCGTATGACCAGCGCCCCGCAGGATTTTTCATGCTTCATGACGCGTTCCTTTGGTGGGATGTTTGGAGGGGGATAGGAAGACCTTGGAGGCGCAGGGCCCCCCTTTCGGATGGGGGTCCCTACCCTCCAAACCTCCCTGACCCTCCCCGAACTTCCCTGCACGGCAACCGCCGATTTGGTTTGTGGGGATTTCCCTCGTTCTTGGAACGGCGGTTGCCGTGCAGGGAAGTTTCGGTCGTTTGGGAGGTGGGCTTTTCATGGTGCGGCTTCGCACTCGATTTGCGGGCGAGAGATTTATGGCAGTCAATGCGTACCTTTTAACCGATGCGGAATGGCACATGGGTCGTTCCGCCCCGATCACCAACTAACTTTCTGCCATTTCTATCCGGTAGCGGAGAGAAACGGCAAGCCGTTGCCCAAATCCCGCTGGACGGGATTTGGCTCGGAGCAGCCGGAAATCGTAGCACGGAATATGGCTTCATTAAAATCTGTACAACGGAAAAGATAGAGACATAAATCCAAATGGGTTAAAGTTCTTGAAAGTCTTGAAAACTTCTTTCAAGAAGTTTTCAAGTGGGGTTCGGGGCAAAGCCCCGAGGTTTTCCGACTCAGACCTGAATCTGCTCCATGATATACGCCTCGAGAATGTCGCCGACCTTGATGTCGTTGAACTTTTCAACACCAACGCCGCACTCGTAGCCGGAAGCGACTTCCTTTACGTCATCCTTGAAACGGCGGAGAGAGGAGATTTTGTCCTCGAAAATCACAACACTGTCGCGCAGAACGCGAATCTGGGACTGGCGCGTGATCTTGCCGTCCTGAACGTAACAGCCCGCAATCGTGCCGACGTTCGGAACGTGGATCGTCTGCCGAACCTCGGCGTGACCCAACAGAACTTCCTTGAACTTCGGTGCAAGCATACCCTTCATCGCCGCCTCGATCTCGCCGATGCACTCGTAAATCACGCGGTAGGTCCGAATGTCCACCTTCTGGCGCTCCGCAGAATCCAGAGCCGCCTTGTCGGGACGCACGTTGAACCCGACGATGATCGCGTCGGATGCCGCCGCAAGCGTGACGTCACCCTCGGTGATACCGCCCGCCGCCGCGTGAATGACGTGGACTTTCACCTCGTCGCAGGAGAGCTTCTCAAGCGACTGCTTGACTGCCTCCGCCGAGCCGCCCACATCCGCCTTGACGATGACGTTGAGCGTCTTGACACCCTCGGAAATCTGTGCGAACAGATCGTTCAGATTTGCGCGCGCGTTTGCCTTGAAGACGTCTTCCTTTGCCTGCGCACGCCGCTGATCCGCCAACGTCCGCGCCATTCTCTCGTCCTCAACCGCCTGGAACTCGTCGCCGGAAGAGGGGACTTCCGCAAGACCCGTGATCTCCACGGGAACGGACGGACCCGCATCCTTGAGCATCTTACCCGTGTGATCCATCATCGAACGCACACGACCGACCGCCGTGCCCGCAATGATGATGTCGCCGCAGTGAAGCGTACCGTTCTGAACCAATACCGTTGCAACAGGACCTTTGCCCTTGTCGAGCTTCGCCTCGATGACAATACCCTTCGCGCGGCGGTTCGGGTTCGCCTTCAGATCCTTCATGTCGGCAACCAACAGAACGCTTTCCAACAGATCGTCAATGCCCTCGTGCTTCAAAGCCGAGACGGGAACGCAGATCACGTCGCCGCCCCATTCCTCGGGAACAAGACCGTACTTGGTCAGCTCGGTCTTGATGGCGTCGGGGTTCGCACCCGGCTTATCCATCTTGTTGATGGCAACGACAATGTCAATGCCCGCCGCTTTCGCATGGTTGATCGCTTCAACGGTCTGCGGCATCACGCCGTCGTCCGCCGCAACAACAAGGATTGCAATATCGGTTGCCATCGCGCCTCTTGCACGCATGGCAGTGAACGCCTCGTGACCGGGGGTGTCAAGGAAGGTGATCTCTCTGCCCTTGACCTTGACGCGGTAAGCGCCGATGTGCTGTGTGATACCGCCCGCTTCGCCCGCCGTGACGTGCGTGTTGCGGATGGCGTCCAGAATCGAGGTCTTGCCGTGGTCGACGTGACCCATCACGCAGACAACGGGAGCGCGGGAAACCAGTTGTTCCTCGGTGTCCTGCGCATCGTCAAAGAGGCGATCCTCAATGCTGACCACCACTTCGTGCGTTGCTTCCACACCGAATTCGTCCGCTACCAACGCGGCAGTGTCGAAGTCGATGCTCTGGTTGACCGTAACCATCATGCCCATCATGAAGAGTTTCTTCACAACCTCGCCCGCCGTGACCATCAGCTTGGAAGCCAGTTGGCTGACCAGAATGTCATCGGGCAGTTCAATCGAGGTCGGGCGCTTGATAATGGGGGACTGCATCTGCGCCGGGCGCTTGCCGCCCTTGGCGTTCTTGCCGAACGTCGGTTTTCCGGTTGTACGTCCCGCCCCCTTGCCCTGCGGTCCTGTCTGCTGTTGGGGCGCTTTCTTGACCTGTTGTTTGCCGCCGCGCAGATTGCTCTGCTCGCGGTCGGAAACGAACGTGTCAAGCTTTTCATCGTATTTGGAAAGGTCGACGTTGCCCTCAGTGCCTCTCGTGTTGACCACGCGAGGACCTTTCAGTGTGCCGTCGGGGTTGACGTTGGTCGAAGCGCCGCGTACAATCGGCTGTGCCTTGAAGGTTTCGCGCGGTCCGCTCGGTACATAATCGCCCTTGTCGCTACCGAAACGCCCGCCGCGCCCGCCGTTCTTGTTTCCGCTGCGGTTGCCGTTTCCGCCTGCGGGTCTCTGCCCGCCAAAACCGCTTCCGCCGCCGAACGAGCCGCCTGCAGGTCTCTGCCCGCCAAAGCCGCTTCCGCCGAACGAGCTGCCTGCGGGTCTCTGCCCGTAAGTTCCGCCCGCGGGACGCTGTCCGTATGCGCCGGACGTGCCGCTACCGCTGCTGTTCGCACCGTAGCCGCCCGTGCGACCCTGCTGTGCGCCAAAGCTTCCGGTCTGCGGACGGGGCTGATAGCCGCCGCTCTGACCGTACTGTCTTGTGCCGGAGGGTGCGGAAGAATAGGACCGTGCGCCGGTCTGTGCGCCGCCTGCGGGGCGGTTTGCACCGTAGCCGGCGGCGGGGGTCTGAGTCGGTCTCTGCGTCGGGGTGCCGTTCTGCGGACGGTATCCCGTGTTGCCTGCGGAAGCCGCAGGACGTTGTGCGGCGGGCGACTGCGCCTGAGCCTGAGAAGCGGGTCTTGCCGCCTCGGTCTGTTTCGGCGCGGGAGCGGGAGTAGCCTTCGGCACGTCTGCCGCCTTGGCAGGCGCGGGGGAGGGGACTGTTGTCGCTTTCGGCGCGACGGGTGCTTTTGCCGCCTCCGGCGCTTTTTGGGCGGAAGCCTTGGGCGCTTCGGAAGCCTTTGCAACCGCCGGCGCTTTGCTCTCCTTGGTATCCTTGGCTGCCTCGGGGGCTTTTGCCGCCGCCGGCTTCTTCGCCTCGGGTGCGGCGGGCTTTGCCGCTGCCACTGCCTTTTCTTCGGGCTTCGGCTCGGCCTTCACCTCCGTCTTGGGGGCTTCGGCAGGCTCTGCCTTCGGCTTCGTCTCCTCTTTTTTCTTCGCGGGCTTCTTTCTGGACGGAATGTAGGATTTCCCTTCCAGATAGTCCCCGATGTCGCTGATCTGGTGTTCGCCCGTCAGCGAATCGAACAGGATGTCGAATTCCACCGGTTCGAGCGATTTCTGAACCGCGACCTCCTTTCCGCGCTTTGCGAGCATATCGCAAAGATCCTTGCTTTTCAGCCCGAGGTCCTTCGCCAGCTTGTTGATTTTGAACTGTGTTTTGTTATCAGCCATATTTCCTCCTGATTCCGCATCTGCCGCAGACAGATGCGTCACGCATTGTGATTCTCGTTCCGTGTGTCCAGCGTGCTCCTCACAAGCCGGCACAGATTTTCGTCGGTGATCGCCACCGCCGCGAGCCTGCCGCTCTTTCCCACTGCCCGCGCAAGGGCTTCGCCGTCCTGCGCGATGCGAACCGCCGGCACGCCGTAGTAGCGGCATTTGTCCTCCAGACGTTTGTCGGTTGCCGCGGAGTTGTCGGCGGCGAGAACTGCCAGCATCGGCTTGCGCCTGCCTGCCAGTGCCTCGCAGACCATCGGAGTTCCGCAGACCAGTGCCCGCGCCTTGGCGCAAAGTCCGAGCGCGCCGAGCGTGCGGTCAGGCGTTCCCATTGCCGTCAATCTCCCGCGCCATCTCTTCGTACACCGCGTCGGGAATCGTGCATTCCAGTACGCGGTCGATCCGATGGCTTTTTGCGGCTTTCCGCAGGCAGGCGGCGTTTTTGCAAAGATACGCGCCGCGCCCGTTCTTCTTTCCCGTAAAGTCGAGCGAAATTTCGCCCTCGGGGCTTCTGACCACGCGGATCAGTTCTCCCTTCGGTTTGTGCTCGTTGCATCCCATACACTGCCGCATGGGAATCTTTTTCGCTTTCTTTTCCATAGGGCAGGGGAGGGGTTATTCCCCGTCCTCCGCGTCGTCGCCTTCTGCCTTGATGTCAATCTTGCATCCGGTCAGGCGCGCCGCGAGTCTTGCGTTCTGTCCTTCCTTACCGATTGCCAATGACAGCTGGTCGGGGGCAACCCGCACGCGGCAGGCGCGCTCGCCCGTCATGGTAACCGATTGAACCGTTGCGGGAGCAAGAGCCGCCGCAACATATTCTTCGGGCTGTTCGGAGTACTTCACGATGTCCACCTTTTCGCCGCGCAACTCGTCCACAATCGCCGAGATACGTGAGCCGTGGCTGCCGATGCACGCGCCAACGGGATCGACGTCGGGATCGCGCGACATCACCGCGATCTTGGTTCTGGAACCGGCTTCCCGCGCAACGCCCTTGACCATTACGATGCCGTCGGCAATTTCGGGGATTTCCAACTCGAACATTCTGCGTACCAGTCCCGAATGTGCCCGTGACAGGGTGACAATCGGACCGCGGCTTTCCTTGTTGACCTCCAGAACGTAGACCTTGATCTTGTCGCCCACGTGGAAGATTTCGCCGGGAATCTGCTCGCTGCGCAGAAGCACCGCGCGACCCGTATCGGTTTCAAGCAGAATGTTACCGGTTTCGGAATCCATTTTGCTGACCGTTGCGGTGATGATTTCCTCGTGCTTGTTCTCGTAGGCTTCCTGCTGAATCCGGCGTTCGCCCTCGCGGATACCCTGAATGATAACCGATTTCGCGGCGGCGGCGCTCAGGCGGCGGAAGTTCTTCGGCTTGACCTCGGTTTCCACAACCGAACCGATGGTGTATTTCTTTGCCTGCGCCCGCGCGTCCTCAAGCGAGATCTGCGTTTCGGGGTTCTCCACCGTTTCCACGACTTCCTTCTGCTGATAGACCCGGACGTCCTTTTTCACGGGGTCGATCATCACGCGGACGTTGGTGTTGTTTCCGTATTCCTTTTTATAAGCGGAAATCAGCGCCGCTTCGATCTTCTCGATCATGTACTCCGCGGGAATTCCTTTTTCCTTTTCCAACAGTTCCAGCGCGGTAAAAAGCTCTGCGTTCATTCTTTTGTACTATCCTTTCCGGTCATAATTTCATCAATCTTGGGAATCGGCGTCAAAATCATATACGGTGCGCACCGAGGCAACCTTTTCCTTCGGGAACGCGTGCCGCTCCCCGTCGGGGTCTGCGTCAAGGAGAATTGCGCCGCTGTCGTCAAGCCCCGCAAGGATTCCCGTCCACACTTTCACGCCGTTCACCGCGGCATACAGACGGATCTCGACCCGCCAACCGACGCAGGCAAGAATGTGACGGTCGGTTTTCAGTTCGCGCTCGATTCCGCAGGAGGAAACCTCCAGATGGTATGCGTCGTCAATGGGGTCGGCTTCGTCCAGCACGGGATCGATCGCGCGGTGCATTTTTTCGCAGTCGTCGAGCGTGATGCCCCTCTCGCTGTCAATCTCAATCCGCAGGTAGTAGTCCGCGCCTTCCTTGACGTATTCCACATCCCAAAGCTCGTACCCGAGGTCACGGGCAATCGGCTCTGCCAGTGCCCTGACGGTGGACGCGATGATTCCTCCGCTTTTTTTCATCGGTTTCTCTCCATTCCAAAAATTAAGAGCGGGTCCCCTGAACCCACTCCCAAACACTCCTATACTCTACCGTACTTAGTATAGCACACTTTTTCCGCTTTTGCAACCCTTTTTATAAAAAAAGATGAAGATTTTCCGAAAAAATCCGATTTTTCGGGGGAGGGCGTGTGAAAAAACACGTCGGATCGCGGAAAAAAGCCCGCGAATCCGACGTGAAACGGAATTTCTACTTATAAAGATAGTCCACCTGTCCCGTCATCAGGGCGGTCAGCCCCCGATAGACAATTTCCGGGTGTTCGTGAAAATGCTCTTTCATCTGTTGCGCGTGGTAGTCGGAGTCGGTGTTGACGGTTGCCTGCAGGAGAATCTTGTCCTTTTCCTTCAGGGTGACCGTGACGTTGACGGTGGTGTCCGCCTGCCGCTCCGAGGAACACATAACCGATACGCCGCGCTTCCGGAAATCGAGGTATTGCAGGGCGCAGGCGAGACTTTTGTCCAGCACCGACTGGAACAGATCGCTCTTCAGCTCCTCCGCCACCAGACATCCGCGGCGCGTTACGGCATAGAGCGGGTCGTCCTGCTCGTTTTTGCCGACCTCTTCGATCAGCCCGTTGTCGGTGAGCTGTGGGAACGCCTCCGCAAAATCGAGGTACATCACATAGTCGGTTCGCATCAGCATTTCTCCGATGGTGAGATAGTCCAGCGGCAGATTGACGTTCTTCAGCAGGTACAGCGTAAAGATTTTGACATTGTTCAGTCTTGTTTCAAGCTTTCCCATGCAAATGCCTCCTTTCGGCAGCGGTGCGCGGTTCGGTTCTCCGTGCTAACAGTATACCATATTTTTTGCCTGTTTTCAAGACTTTTATTGCATTTCGGGCGATTTTGTGGTATGATATAGAAAAGACCCTTTGGAAAGGAATATTTTCTATGATCCGAATTGCTTTGCTCGGCTTTGGCGTGGTCGGCTCGGGGACTGCCGAGGTGCTGACCGAAAACCGCGCGCTTCTCGCCGCCCGCGCGGGGGAGGAAATCGATATCCGTTACATTCTGGATCGCCGCGAATTCCCCGATCACCCGCTCGGAGACCGTGTGGTGCACGATATCGCACCGATCCTCGCCGACCCGGAAATCCGTGTGGTTGCCGAAATGATGGGCGGTGCACACCCCGCCTACGAATTCACCCGCGCGGCGCTTGAGGCAGGGAAGAGCGTGGTGACCTCCAACAAGGAGGTGGTGGCAACCTTTGGCGCGGAACTGTTGGAGATTGCCCGTGCGCACGGTGTGTCCTATCTGTTTGAAGCGAGCGTGGGCGGCGGAATTCCGATCATCCGTCCGCTTCGGGATGATCTTGCCTCCAACCGCATCCTGTCGGTCAGCGGGATTCTCAACGGAACGACCAACTTCATTCTGACCGAGATGGGAGAGTCTGGCGCGACCTTTGCGTCGGCGCTTGCCGAGGCGCAGAAACGCGGCTATGCCGAGGCGGACCCGACCGCCGACGTAGAAGGCTTGGACGCGGCGCGCAAGATCGTGATTCTTGCGGCGCTGTCCTTCGGGATTCTGCTCTCGCCCTCGGAGATCACGGTCAAGGGGATTACGCGTTTGACCGGGGAGCAGACCGAGGTTGCGGAGTCCCTCGGTTGCGCGGTGAAACTGATCGGGCACACCGAGCGGATCGGGGATCGTGTTCTGGCATTGGTTGAGCCGCACATGGTGTCGGAGGGCAACCCGCTCCGCCATGTCAACGGCGTTTACAACGGAATTCTGGTGGACGGAAATATGCTCGGGCGGGCGTTCTTCTACGGTGCGGGCGCGGGCAAACTGCCAACCGCAAGCGCCGTGGTTGCGGATATTCTGAACGCGGTGTCTCCCGCCGAAAATCTGCAGCTTCCCACATGGCGCGTGGCGACAAAGGCGGACTACGCCTCTCCCGCCCTCCGTCGGGTTCGCCGCTGTTTTGTCCTTTCGGGCTGTGCGAACTGCGCGGAGAAAACGAAACCGTTCTTCGGCTACGACAGCTATATCGTGCGGGACGGCAGGTTTGCGTTTCTCAGCCGCCCCATGACCGAAGCCGAAGCGAACGAGGCGCTCGACGCCTGCGGCAAAAAACTTCTTTGGTTCATGCCGGTACTGGACTAAATCAAATAGGAAATGAAAAAAGGAGGTTCGGGGAATTCCCCGAACCTCCGAATTTTTATGGATTACTTCTTCAGATTTGCTTCCAGCGTAGCCAGTTCGTCGTACATCTCCTGCGGGACGCGGTCGCCAACCTGCTTGTAGAACGCCTTGATGTTCTCCACATCCTCAAGCCAGCTGTTCTTGTCAATCGTCAGCAGATTCTTGATTGTGTCAACCGTCACGCCGTCCAGACCCTCAATGTTGATGTCCTCGGGCTTCGGAACGTATCCGATCGGGGTTTCCACAGCGTCAACCTCACCCGCGCAACGGGCGAGAATCCACATCACAACGCGCATATTGTCGCCGAATCCGGGCCAGATGAAGTGTCCCTCGTCATCGGTGCGGAACCAGTTGACGTGGAAGATCTTCGGAGCGTGCGGAATGCGCTTGCCCATCTCCAGCCAGTGCGCAAAGTAGTCGCCCATATCGTAGCCGACGAACGGACGCATTGCCATCGGGTCGCGGCGAACCACGCCGATTGCGCCTGCAGCCGCTGCGGTCGTCTCGGAAGCCATGATCGAGCCGACGAACGCGCCGTGCTGCCAGCTTCTGGATTCATACACCAGCGGAGCGGTCTTGGCACGTCTGCCGCCGAAGATGATTGCGGTTACCGGAACGCCCTTCGGGTTGTTGAATTCGGAGGACAGGCAGGGGCAGTTGGTCGCCATTGCCGTGAAACGGGAGTTCGGATGTGCGCAGGACGTGTTGATCTTGTCCGCCTTGTCATACTTCGTATAGTCCCACTTCTCGCCCTTCCAGTTGATGGCGTTGTGCGGAGGCTGATCGTTCATGCCTTCCCACCAGACCGTGTTGTCGTCGAGGTTGTGACCCACGTTGGTGAAGATGCAGTTCTTTCTGGTGGTCATCAGAGCGTTGTAGTTGGAGTGCTCGTTCGTTCCGGGCGCTACGCCGAAGAAGCCGTTCTCGGGGTTGACAGCGTAGAGTCTGCCGTCCTCGCCCACACGCAGCCATGCAATGTCGTCGCCGACAGTCCATGCCTTGTAGCCCTTCTTGCGGTAAACTTCCGGCGGAATGAGCATTGCAAGGTTGGTCTTGCCGCAAGCCGACGGGAACGCCGCCGTGACATACTTGACCTCGCCCTTCGGATTCTCGATGCCGAGAATCAGCATATGCTCAGCCATCCAGCCTTCTTTTCTGCCGAGGTAGGAAGCAATGCGGAGCGCGAAGCACTTCTTGCCGAGCAGAACGTTTCCGCCGTAAGCCGAGTTGACCGACCAGATGGTGTTGTCCTCGGGGAAGTGGCAGATATAACGGTTCTCTTCACTGCAATCGGCGGTTGCGTGCAGACCCTTGACGAAGTCCGCACTGTCACCGAGCGCGTCCAGCACATTCTTGCCGACACGGGTCATGATGAGCATATTCAGCACGACGTAAATGGAGTCGGTCAGCTCAATGCCGATCTTGCCGAACTCCGAGCCGACAATGCCCATAGAGTAGGTGTACAGCTTGGTCAGCTTTGCGTAGCACTCCTGCGGATCCATCCAGTTGTTGATGTTGCCCGCGTCCTCTTTCTTACGGGTGCAGATAAAGGTTCTGCCTTCCACGCGCGCCACGTCGTTGACTGCGGTGCGGTGCAGGTAGCAGTTCGGATACTTCTCCTCGTTCAGCTTAATCAGCTCGCCGGTCGAGCAGGCAATGCGGCGCAGGCTCTCTGCCTGTTCCTCGCTGCCGTCGATCCATACAATGTCCTTCGGCTGAACCATGTCAGCCATCGAACGGATCCAATCCTGAACGTGCTTGTTGCTTGTCATGATCGTTTCTCCTTTTTATATCTTGATTTTGTTAAAACATTGTCAATCGATGGCGATTTTCTGCAATCCAATCGTCACCCAGTATATATTTTACACCCTTTTTCTCTGTTTTTCAAGCCCCTTTTGAAAAGGTTACGGAAAATTCATAAATTCAGAAAGCGGAGAGAAGACGCGCATGGGGAGACTTTTTGCAAAAAAGTCTCCCCATGCCCCTTCAAAATCTTTCAACGCAGGTATCGGTAAGTGCGAACATAGAGTGTTTTCCCTTCAGCACCCTGTCAGAATCGCCTGTCCGATCAGGCGTTGTCCCTCTTCGGTCGGATGGATGCCGTCGGAGCAGAGGAGGGAGACCGAGTCCCAAACGTCGAGAAAAGCGGAGCGGATGTCGAACAGACGGCACTTGCACTCCCGCGCAACGCGCGAGACAATCATCGAGTAGCGTTCCTGAAACCGGTAGATGCGTTGGGGAGAGCCGAGCCACTTCAGAATGTTTTTCTCGGATAACCCTTTGCGCGTGATGAAACGCAGATAATGCTCCCCGTCAATCGGCGGCAGATTGACCAGAACCGGCTTCATCCCCGCCGCGCGGACATCGCTGATCATGCGGCAGAGATTGTCGCGGTAGAGTTCCGCGTCGGTGCGCGGCAGATGCACGTCATCGGGTGAAGCGCTCACAGCCTGCCAGTCAAAATCGCAGTCATTCCCGCCGAACTCCAGAATGGCGTAGTCCGCACGCATTCCCGAAGAGAGGTCGCGTTCCACCATCGCCACCCCCTGCGCCGAGGTCATTCCCATGCGCGAACGGTTGGTGATCTCCATTCCGCGCGCCTGTGCAATCAGCTCTGCCGCAGGGCAGGGCGAGAGACGGTAACGGTCGCGCGCCGCGTCGTAGATCACGCCGCGCGCAACGGAATCCCCCCACACAATCGCTTTCTTTTGCTTGCTCATTTCCGCTTCCTCCTATATCACGAGGTATATAATGCCGTGTTATGTAGTATTATATACTATTATATCAGCTATTCGTGATGATGTCAAGAGGGATTGAAGAAAAGATTGTGAATTCTGAGAGAAAACAGGGGATTTCCATAGTGTGGGACGGAGACAGGGAAAATATTCCTGCGGAAATGGGAAAAGAGCGAACAAAAAGAGGGCTGTCGTGAATTGGATTCAAATTCTCCTCGCGACAGCCCTATATGTGGTTAAATTTTATTCGTTGCTTTCATCAAATTCATCCGGTAGACCGTATCTCTCACAAAGCACGAGATAGGCGGCATATTTTTTTGCTTCTTTTTTACTGGTTGCAAATGCTGTTTTCCGGATATTCCAACTCCGGACTGTGCAGGTACAAGCCCACCACATGTGTCCGTTGTGTTCAACTTGATGTTCCGGCATATCGTATTCGGCAATTGAACAAGTCCCATGCTCGCCAAGTTCTTTTAACGTAGTCACAGCGTTCTCTTCTTTGAATTTTGCGGGACGTTTTTCTTCAGTGTCGACATTTGCCAGAAATTTGTCGATATAAAGCATATACTCCACAGAGTTCTGAAGTAATTCGGGGTTCCAATCACTATCAATTGCGATTGCACCTAATAAAATTCGAATATATCACATCATAAGTTTCGTTAAAGGATCGCTCCAAGTCATAAGCCAAGCAGCAATTCAAAACGTTATCTAATCCATATTTGTTAATCAAATATCTCACAAACAAATAAGACTCCGGGTATGTGAGATTGTTGCCTTTATCACCTGAAGAAGAATATCTCAAATCTTTTACACTGGTTGTGGCATATGGAAATTTGATTTTTTGTTTATATTCCGGCTTTGTCAAAGTGACATAAGCAATTGACTGTTCAAGCAAATAAAAATCGAATGCTTCAAAA